>Ga0134128_10008546_pt1 | contig 12327 bp, 12 predicted proteins | sample KB31754_FD_96462 | JGI IMG/M metagenome (GOLD analysis project Ga0134128, IMG submission 96462) | Terrestrial soil microbial communities with excess Nitrogen fertilizer from Kellogg Biological Station, Michigan, USA - KB3-175-4 | ecosystem: Environmental > Terrestrial > Soil > Unclassified ...
CCCCACTGCTGGTCAGCCTGCCGCACGACGGCACCGAGCTTCCCGCAGCGATTGCCGCGCGGGCAACGGACGCCGGGAAACGGGTGGCCGATACCGACTGGCACGTGGGGAAGCTGTACGCGTTTGCGCGGGAACTTGGCGCGTCAGTGATCACGCCGCGCTGGTCGCGCTACGTGGCGGACCTGAATCGCGATCCGGAAGGGCAGGCGCTGTATCCGGGTCGCGCCGAAACCGCGTTGGTGCCCGTTACGACGTTCGCGGGTGAGGCGATTTACGGCGCTGGCGATGAACCCCGTGAAAAGGAAATCGCGCTGCGCAAGGAGATGTACTGGCAGCCCTACCACGATGCCCTGGCGGCCGAGCTGGACCGGATGCGCGAACGATACCCACGGGTGGTGTTGTGGGACGGGCATTCCATCAAGAGCCGGGTGCCGATGTTCTTCGAAGGCAAGCTGCCGGATTTCAACCTGGGAACCGTCGGTGGCGCCAGTTGTTCGCCGGAATTGCAGGCACGCCTGACCGACGTGTTGCGCGAGCGCGCGGTGGGCAGCGACGGCCATTACAGTCACGTCGTCAATGGGCGCTTCAAGGGCGGCTACATCACCCGTCACTATGGCCGTCCCGAGGGCGGCGTCGAAGCTGTGCAGCTCGAGCTGGCCCAGTACACCTACATGGACGAGGACAGTTTCGAATACCTGCCCGAGCGGGCAGAACCGGTGCAGGGGACGATTGGCGCGCTGTTGCGCACCTGCGTCGATTACGTCGCGGGTTGATCCAATCGTGGCGCGGCTCGCGGCCCGGCGGAGACGAAGCCGAGCAGTCCCGACAGAACCAATGCCAGGCCGCCCAGCACCACGAACACGCCCCAGAACGGTTCGCGCAGGGCCCCGAGCGAAAGCACGCCGGTCAGCAGGTAGAAGATGCCGACCAGGCCGGACACCAACAGCCCACTCCGTGCGCCACGCATGGCTTGCCAAGCGCTCCATATCACCAGCACGCCAAAAACCAGCATGCACCCGCCGCAGAAATACCACACCAGGTAGATCAGCTGGTCCGTGTGCGCATCGAGCGGCAGCGATGCGAGACCGGCGTCGAGCGTCTTGCGGCCCAAGAAGCTGTGCCCGAACGCACCGAAGCCGATCAGCAGTCCCGTCAAAGCCAGCAATGCCGAAGCGGATTTGCGAAGCATGGTCCTCTCCTTCCGGTGTTTTGGTGGAACGATCGTTTGCGGTGCGAAGCGTTCAGCCTGCCTTCGCCGTGGCGGCATAAGCGGCCAGCAATTTGGGCCAGCCTTTCTCGACGGCGTCGTGGATGGTTTGGCCCGCTTGGCCATGGCGCTCGAAGTGGCGATGTTCGAACTCTACGCGCGTGCGCGCGGGCGCCCCGGCGATGAAGCGCACCTCGTATTCGCTCGCGTGAGCAAGCTCGGGATTGAACTGCCAGTCGCCGCCGATCTGCCACGCCACCATCAGCCGCGTGGGTGGTTCCCACACCAGCACGCGGCCCCAATCGCATTCCGCGCCGTGGATGCCGCGCTCGAAAACGCGGCCGCCTTCGCGCGGTTCCATCACCACTTCCTGCAACGGTTCCGTGCCGATGGAATGATCGCGGAACCACCAGGTGTCGATGCCACGCGTGAAGACCTCGAAGGCGTGTTCGCGGGGCGCTTCCACCACGATCGAGTGGCGGACGGACGGGAGGGTGGCGACGACGGTCATCGGGATTGCTCCTTCAGGGATTTTTCCGCGGCCTGCTTGAAGGCTTGCAGGGACTCCTGCCAGAAACGATCGAAGTAATCACGCAGGCCAGCCACGCCGTCCACGTCGATCCGGTAGATCTGGCGATTGGCGGCGCGCTGGCTCGCCACCAGTCCGACATCCTTGAGAATCTTGAGATGCTGGGACACGGCCGAGCGGGTGACCGGCAATCCGCGCGCAATCTCGCCGACCGACAGCGGCCCGCGCTCCAGTCGTTCGAAGATCGCCATGCGCGTCGGGTCGCCCAACGCCTGGACCCGGATTTTAAGGTTAGTCTTCACTAACCGTTAGTTTAAACTAACGGTCGAAATTGTCAAGCAGCATGCATTCGGCGATCTTGGCCGGACGGGCAGCATCGATTCGCAGCACAGGGAATTGCAGTAGCCTGCTGACGCATCGCACAGGCAAGGGCGTGCAGTCATGAGCGAACAAGATCCCGTTGCGGCGTCCCGTCCTGCTTCCGATGGCCGGCCGCCGGAGGTGGTGCCGTGGGGATACCGCCCGGGCATCATCACCGCGATCACCGTGTTCCTGGCATTCTCGCTCGCATTCCTGCGTTACTGGGGTTTCGAGGCGCCCGGCCGCTGGCGTTGGTATTCGGTTTTTCCCAGCTGCCTGATGGCGGCTTCGGTCCTGCTACAGTTGATCGTGCTGTTCCGCGCACTGCGGCTGGAGGACGTGCGGCCCGCTGTGTACCGCGTCACCGTGCGTTGGTTTGTCGCGGCCGTTGCGGTGATGGTGGTTGGAGTGTTGCTGGCGGCGTTCGAAATGGCCTTTTATTGATGGCTTGATTCGGGCGCAGCCATCCGTGCAATGCACTTCAGTTCGATCGCGATCGGCGTCGGCAACGCGGTGATGCCAAGCGTGGTGCGGCAGGGCGCGGCGGCTGGATCAGGAAAATATTCCGCCCAGACGGCGTTGTAAGTGTCGAAATCCAGCGCCATGTCGGTGAGGAATACCGTGATGTCGACGAGGTCTTCCCAGTGCGCGCCCGCGGCCTCGAGTACCGCACGCACGTTCGCGAATACCTGATGCGTTTGCGCCGCGATGTCGTGGGCAACCAACGTGCCGCGCGGATTGAAGACGTTGCCGGGAATCTTGTCGCTGCCGGGCGTGCGCGGACCGATGCCGGACAGAAACAGCAGTTCGCCGACGCGCCGTGCGTGCGGGTATGCGCCGACCGGGCGAGGCGCGGAATCGGTTGAGGTACTTTCGTTCATCGGTTTTGACACGGTACGGCTAGGGCGGCCATTTGTCCGGCCATGGCGACATTGCAGGCGCGGGAATCCAGAGGCTCTTGCGGCGCGTTCGTCAGCGATTCGCCAGGGGCCCGCACGGTGATGGTCTCGCTGCCGATCCGAGCCCCACGCTCATCCCTGATCGTGAGCCGGTAGCGCTGGCCGGGTCGCAGGTAAAGCTGCCCGATGGGAATACTGTAGTCGCCGTTGGTGATCTTGATGTCGTTGATGACCGTCAGCGGCACGGGATCGAGCACCATGCGGTCGGCCGGAATCGCGTCTTCGCCTTCATCCGCGTAGCGCGCGGCAACTAGGCACGGCCAATGCCTCTGGCAGACATTGCCACTGACGGTGAATGGCACGCGCGCTCCCCAAAGCTCCAGCCACGTCGGGCGATCGTAGGCAAAATGTTCCTGGGGGAAAATCACGCTGACGTCGTAACCCGGGCGCAGCGACCACGGCTTGGCGGCTTTGTCGATGAACACGATCGGCTGCGTCGGATGCAGGTTCTCCACGATCGGGTCGTAATCGGGATGATTCATCCCGCGATCCTGGTGCGGCATCAGGGTCGTCTGTTCCACCGACAACGGCGTGATCCCGGAGTCCTTCATGAAGTGCTCCGCCATGGATTCTGCGCCGAGAAACTGGCCGGCCTTCTGGATATGTGCGTAGCCGGCGTTGACCACGATTTTCGCCTCCGGATCGGCCTTCAGGATTTTCCAGAGGTTTTCCGCCTGCTGCGCTTCGCGCGCATCGCCGGTGCGGTCGGGGTCGGCTTCGTAGGCGACGACCTTGTAACCCAGTTTCAGTGCGGTGCGCACCATTTCCGCGTAAACCGGTTCGCGGGTGTAGAAACCGCTGCCTGCAACCGGATAGCCACGCTTGTTCAGCGCGTCGATGTCAGAGCGGTACAAAGTTTCCACCGCGAACACGTTGAAGCCTTGTTCCCGCAGCGGCTTCAGCAGCCGCACGGTAAGGGTGCGCGTCAGTGCGATGTTGTGGGCTTCGTTCAAAAGCACCACGCGATAGTTCTTTGCCAGTTGCGGGATGTAGTCCAGCGCCGGCACCGCATGCCAACCGGGTTGCGTCAACGGCGATGGCACGTCGTCCGCAAGCGGCTTCTGCTCGATGGAAAAGCCCAACTCGGCATCCTTGTAGTCGCCGATGAAGCTCTGGTACCAGGACAGGTACTGTCCGAAGATCGCGCGAAACGCGGGCCTGCCGTCCGCCGCGTACGCGCGCCGCATCACCTGGTATTGCGCCAGCAAGTCCTTGCGGTCGTGCGCGCGTTTCATGATCGCGTCCGACTGGTTCATCGCCTCGACCTGCTGCTCGCGCCACACCGACGGAATCTGCGCGGTCGCCACGCACGCGAGTCCAACCAGCGGCAACATGACGAGGCAGATCGTGCGCAGGCTCTTCATGGGTTCATGCGACCGTGTGCGTGGGTGTCGGCGAACACTACGTGGGCGGCAACCTCGATGCTTCGATTAGCATCAAAACGTTCATGCGGGCGCCGAGGTCCGTTGCGCCAACGCGTTCTCGTACGCCGGTTCGAGCGCGTCGAATCGGCCGACTGCCATCCCGAGTTCATGGATGCGTCCATCGACCAGCCCGTAACACCAGCCGTGCACGGTCAGCGGCTGGCCGCGATCCCAGGCGTCGCGCACGATCGTGGTGTGGCAGGCGTTGGTGACCTGTTCGATCACGTTGAGTTCGCAAAGGCGGTCATGGCGCCGTGCCGGCGGCTCCGCGTCGAGCAGGGCCTGATGGCGTTCCAGGGTGTCGCCGATATAGCGCAGCCAGTTGTCGATCAGGCCCAACCGATCGCCCTTCAACGCCGCGCCGACGCCGCCGCAACCGTAGTGACCGGTGATCATGATGTGTTCGACCTTCAATACATCGACCGCGAACTGCATCACCGACAGGCAGTTCATGTCCGAGTGCAGCACCAGGTTGGAGATGTTCCGGTGCACGAACACCTCACCCGGATCGATGCCGAGGATCTGGTTGGCCGGCACCCTCGAATCCGAGCAGCCGATCCACAGGTATTTGGGTGTCTGTTGCTTGGAAAGGCGGGTGAAGAAGCCCGGATCCTGGGCGCGAACCGCTTCCGACCAGCGGCGATTGTTTTCGAGCAGTTCCTGCGGTGATGGCATGCTTTGCGTCCAAGGGGAGTTCTGACCGTCGCGAGCGAAGGCCGATCGGCCGCGCCGGAGCGCGAGAACCGAAGTGTACACGCCAGTACGTGAGCATTTCCTCTCCTAGCGGGAGATGCAAACGTTCTTGGGTTCGGTGAAAAACCGCAATGCATCCACCCCGCCTTCGCGGCCCATGCCGGAATGCTTGACGCCGCCGAACGGCGTGCGCAGGTCGCGCAGCATCCAGCAGTTCACCCAGACGATTCCGAATTCGATGCTTGCGGCCACACGCTGTGCGCGTGCCAGGTCACGGGTCCACAGCGACGCCGCGAGTCCGTAGTCGGTGCCGTTGGCGATCGCGATGGCTTCATCCTCGCCATTGAAAGGGATCAGCGTTACCACCGGTCCGAAGATTTCCTCGCGGTTGGTGGCGCAATCCTGCGGCAGGCTTTCGATCACGGTCGGTGCAACGAACCAGCCGTCGGCGCAGCGACCGGAAAGTTCCACTGCTCCGCCGCCCGCCAGTATTTTCCCGCCTTCCTGCTTCGCACGCACGATGCAAGCCATCACTTTCTCGAAATGCGACTTCGACACCAGCGCGCCGAGGTCGCTCGAATCGTCATTCGGGTCGCCGACCTTGAGCGCCTTCACCTTTTCCAGGTAGCGCCGCCTGAACTCATCGTAGATCGAGTGCTCGACCAGAAGGCGTGAACCGCACAGGCAGATCTCGCCCTGGTTGGAAAACCCGGAGCGCACGATGGTGTCGAGATTCGCATCGCTCAAATCCGCATCTGCGAACACGATGGCCGGATTCTTGCCACCCATTTCCAGCGACACCTTCTTGAATTGCTTCGCCGCGGTTTCGGCGATGGATGCGCCGGTGCGCGTCGAGCCGGTGAATGATACGGCCTTGATCTTTGGATGCTCGACGATCGCTTGTCCGACCTTGGGCCCAAGCCCGTGCACGATGTTAAGTACGCCGGGCGGCAAGCCGCATTCGATCGCGAGTTCGGAAAGCCGGAACGCCGTGAACGGCGTGATCTCGGACGGCTTCGCCACCACCGCATTGCCGGCCGCGAGTGCCGGCGCGATCTTCCAGGTGAACAGGTACAGCGGCAGGTTCCAGGGCGAGATGCAGCCCACCACGCCGAGCGGCTGGCGCAGCGTGATGTTGGTCGCGCGCGCATCGATATGGGATTCGCCCGACCATTGCGTGATTGCCTCGGCGAAGAAACGCAGGTTCGCGACTGCGCGCGGGATGTCGACGCTGCGCGCAAGGCTGACGGGTTTGCCGCTGTCGCGCGATTCTTCGCGCGCCAATTCATCGAGTCTCGTTTCCACCGCATCGGCAAGTCGGTGCAGATGCCTTGCGCGTTCACTCGCGGACAATGCTGCCCACGCTGGTGCTGCACGCTCCGCCGCAGCGACCGCTGCCTGGATATCATTTGCATCGGAATCCGGGCAACGCGCAGAAACCTTGCCCGTCGCGGGTTCGAACACGTCGAGATACGCGCCGCCTCCGGGTGCACGCAACGTGCCGTCGATCAGGTTGGCGAGCGCAATGGTTTCCATCGCGCAAGCTTAGCGTGTTGAACCCCGCTCCCGTCGAGCGTTCGGCATACTCGCATGATCGTTCTCGTGTCGACGAACGCCGCGCCAAAACCGGCCCTCATCCGGCGCTTCGCGCCACCTTCTCCCAAAGGGAGAAGGAACGACAGCGCTAGGGAGCCGAGGGTGCCGAAGTTGGCGATTGGGGGGTAGCGGCGTATTTTTTTGCCATCGCTTCGAAGCGCGGGTTGCCGCGCAGTGGGATGTAGGTCGGATTGACGGCGAAATCGCTGCAGGAGAACGGCTCCGGTTCGCAGGAACGGTCCAGCAGATTCAACGCCACGTCTTTCTTGTCCAACACGAGATAGACCATGAAAAGGTTGTAAAGGGAATCGGGGCCGAGGTCGGATCGTTGGCGTAGCGCATCCGCTGCGGCCAATGCCTGCGGGCGCAGTTTCGGGTCCAGCACGGATTGGCAGGCCAGTTTGCCGGTGGCGACGAATTGCCTGCCCAGCGCTGTGTCGGGGTGCACGAGGTCGAACGCCTTGACGGTGTCCTGATCGCGGTGCAGGAGCGCGTAATCCTGGGCGAGCCCGAAGGCCGTCGTAGGGCTGCGTGGCGCCAATTTGATCAGCGCCAGCAAAGGCGGAAGCGCATTTTGGTACTCGCCGAGATTGACGTAAGTGGTCACAAGGTTGTTCTGCGCCATGGCGTTGTCGGGATCGAGCCGTGCCGCTTCCAGCGTTTCTGCCAATTGCACTTCGGGCGGCAGCAGGATCGCGTAATCCAGGTGCGCGTTGGCGTTGCTGGGATCGAGCTCGATCGCGTGTTGAAAGCCTTGGCGGGCCTCGGCGTTTCTGCCTTCGAACAGGTCGGCGCTGGCGAGCGCAAGGATCGCATCCACGTTGTTTGGTTCGAGTTGCAGCGCCTTGTGGGCTTCTTCACGAACCTTGGGCAACGCGTTCTTCAAAGACAGGGTCGAGAATTCGGTCAGGTCGTTCAATGCGCGCGCCAGCAGCGCATGGGCGTCGGCGTAATCGGGCGCGATGGCGATGGCTTGCGCCAGCAAACTGCGAGCCAGCTCATAGGGCGCGGCCGATCGGCCCGTTTGCATCAAGGCGCGCGCCTTCAGCACCAGGTCGTGCGCTTCGGGATTCACCGTTTGCGCTGCGGGTGCGGCAGCAAACTTCACCTTCAGTGCATCCGCGATCGACGCGGAAATCTTGTCCTGCACCTGGAAGATGTTGGAAAGCGAATCGTCGTAATGATGCGACCAGGTTTGGTAACCGGTGCTGGCGTTGACCAGTTCCACGATCACCCGCACCTCGTCGCCTTGGCGCAGGATCTTGCCGGTCAACACGTTGGCGACATTCAGCGCTTTGGCGATCTTGGTGGCCGATTGCGTGCGGTCGCGATATTTCGAGGCCGTGTCCCACGCGATTACCCGCAGGCCTGTGTTCTGGCCCAGCGCGTTGGTCAATTCCTCGGTGATGCCGTCGCTGAAATATTGCTGCTTCGGATCGCCGCCCAGGTTGGCGAACGGCAGCACGACCAGTGTGTCGGCCGGCGGGTGGAAGGCGGTGGGCGCGGACACGGGCGGAGCAACCGCCGTCGCAGCAGTCGTTTCGGACGTTCGCGCTTGCGCCGGCGCGATGGTTTTCGGCGCCGATGCGTTCCCGGCATGCCGCACCACCAGCAGCCGCCAACCGAGCAATGCCACGGCGAGTACCAGCACGGCAACGATCACGGTATTGAGCTTGCGGCTGATCTGGCGGTTGGCGTATTCCGGCCGCGCGTCGGGTGAATCGGCGGCCACGGTTCGGCGTACGCCCTCGGGCGTGATCTCGTACACCCAGGCGAAGATCACTGCGATCGGAAAACCGAGCACCACCAGCAGCACGACGATTTGCGCGGTCCAGTCCGGCATGTGGAAGATCGGAAAGACCTGCGTGGCGACCTGCACCAGCAACCAGCCGGCCACCGCGTAGGCAGCCGCGACGCGCCACACGTGGCGGCGTTGCAGTTCCTCGAGGAAACCGGGCTTGTCTCGCGCCACTGGAATGGTCCCCCGCCGGCGACAGGCCGGCCTCCAATCCCTTGCAGTGTCGGGTTTTACGGCGTGTGGTGCAACCCGGGCGTCAGAGCGAACGCGTACGCCCGCCATCCACCGGCACATTGATGCCTGTGATGTAACCGGCCGCCGGCGAGCACAAGAATGCGACCGCTGCGGCGATTTCCGACGGATCGGCGAAACGCCGCATCGGGATTTCCCCTTCCATCGCCTGCTGCATGGCCTCGATGCTAGCGCCGGATTTTTGCGCGCGCGTCTGGAGCAGTTGTTCGATACGCGGCGTTTTCGTCGAGCCTGGCAAAACGTTGTTGACGGTGATGCCGAACGGCGCGAGCTCGGTGGCCAGCGTCTTGGACCAACTCGCCACTGCCCAACGGGTGGTGTTGGAAACACCGAGGCCGGCGAGCGGTTCCTTCACCGACGTCGAGATGATGTTGACGATGCGGCCGTACCCCGCCGCCTGCATGCCCGGAATCAAGCTTTCCGCCAGCACGTGGTTGGCGACGAGGTGCTTGCGGTAAGCATCCAGGAACGCATCGACTTTCGCGCCGTGCGCGGGGCCGGGCGGTGGTCCGCCGGAGTTGTTGACGAGGATGTGCACGGGATTTGCGGCCGCCAGCTTTTCCGCCGCGGCGCGCAAGCCATCGGTGTCACCGGAATCGGCGACCATGAAATCGTGCGCTTGCGACGCATGCGTGCGCGGCAGTTCTTCAACGAGTTGCTTCAGCACTTCCGCGCGGCGGGCGAGGGTGGTGACGTTTGCGCCGAGTTTCGCGAGTTCCATCGCGCAGGCGCGGCCAATGCCTTGCGAGGCGCCGCAGACGAGCGCATGGCGGCCGGTCAGATCAAGGTCCATGTTGTTCTCCTTGAACGATGATTTCTCACGAGCCGGGTCGGGGCTGCGCGGGTTTCTGGAGCTGGATCTTCGGCGCGATACTTTCTAGCGATTTTGCAGCGCGTTGCGCAACTCCGGCAACAACCCCGCGCCCACCGTAGGCTTGCCGCACAGACCATTGTCGACCGCGCTCGCGTAGTCCGGTGTCATCTCGCCGAGAGACAACGTGCCTTCCGGGCCGTGCGGCACGTCGAAGCTGCCGCTGGTGACGGGCGCCGCGGGCTTGATGCTGGCGAACGCCGAGGCCGTCGGTACGTTGACGTTGCTGAAACTGGTCGGCGACTGCGCCCAGTACGTCGTCGAAGCGAGCTGTTTCCGTGAAGTGGTTACGACCAGGTACTGCGCGTTGGGATTGTCGACTTTCACCGCGCCGAAGCCGCCCGACATGCTCGGCCGCCAGTTAATGTACACGCACAGCGAAACGTCGGTGCTGGAGAGCGGCTGGTAGTTGGAATTCAACAACGTCACCGTCGGCGCCAGCAGAAAGCTGTTGCCCAGATGCCGCGCACTGGGCTGCGTCTGGAACACCACGCGATAAGGCTTCTTGTACTTGGGCAGCACAAAGGTGAGGAAATGCGTGCGCTCGCCATCGATGTCCGCGATCGGGCTGAACTTGTCGATGGTGAATTCGCGTGGCGCTTCCGGCAGCGTGTCATGGAAGGGCAGGTCGGCCCACACGTGGCAACACGGTGTCGCGTTCTTGAGATCCTGCATGGCCGTGGCACGCGAGGGCGGCGGCGTGCTGTCGAACGTGCCCAGCAGCGGCAACTTCACGGCGTGGGTGCACGCGGCCAGCAGCAGAGCGACGCATGGGAAGATGGCGAGGCGGAGGAGACGGGTCACGGCGCGGAATGGAATACGGATGACGAAGGCGCCGCCAGATGCGTGGCCGGCGACGTGCGGGACGACATTGGGTTCATGCAGTGTACAGATTGCGGTGCGACGGAAAACGGGTCGAAAGTCTTGGTTTCGGGGTTTTGTGGCGGCCGCGGGCTTTGCGGGCTAAGTCCACCAAATTTCGACTCGCGCGCGGCGGCGGAGTTTCCGCGGCGGCTCAGAATTCCGCGTGGCCCGGCGTGCGCGGGTACGGAATCGCATCGCGGATGTTCGAGAGACCGCACACGTACACCAGCAGCCGCTCGAAACCCAGGCCAAAGCCCGCGTGCGGCACGGTGCCATAGCGGCGGAGGTCGCGATACCACTGGTAATGCGCGGGATCGAGGCCGAACTGTTGCATGCGACGATCCAGGTAATCCAGCCGCTCTTCGCGCTGCGAGCCGCCGATGATCTCGCCGATGCCGGGCGCCAGCACATCCATCGCGGCAACGGTCTTGCCATCGTCGTTGAGACGCATATAGAACGCCTTGATCTCCTCGGGGTAGTTCATCACCACCACCGGCCGCCCGATGTGGGTTTCGGCCAGCCAGCGCTCGTGTTCGGTTTGCAGGTCCACGCCCCATTCGACCGGGAATTCGAATTTCTGTCCGGATTTCTGCAAAGCCGTAATTGCATCGGTGTAATCAATACGTTCGAATGGCGCGGCGATGAATTTTTCAAGGCGGGAAATGGCATCTTTCTGGACGCGCTCGGCGAAGAACGCCATATCATCGGCGCGCTCCTCCAGCACGGCCTTGAAGACGGCCTTCAGGAAGGCTTCCGCGCAATCGGCGTCGGTGGCGAGATCGGCGAACGCGATCTCCGGTTCGCACATCCAGAATTCGGCGAGGTGCCGCGGCGTGTTGGAGTTCTCCGCGCGGAAGGTCGGGCCGAAGGTGTAAACTTTCGACAGTGCAAGGCAGTACGCCTCGACGTTCAACTGGCCGGATACGGTCAGGAAGGCTTCGCGCGCGAAGAAATCCTTGCGGAAATCGATCGCGCCCTTGTCGTCGCGTGGCAAGTTGGCGAGATCCAATGTGGACACGCGAAACATGTCGCCCGCGCCTTCGGCATCGGAGGTGGTGATGATCGGTGTGTTGACCCAATAAAACCCTTCCGAAGTCAGGTGCCGGTGCACCGCCGTCATCATGGTGTGGCGGACGCGCGAGATCGCGCCGAACAGGTTGGTGCGCGGGCGCAGGTGCGCGACCTCGCGCAGGAATTCCGGCGAATGCTGCTTGGGCTGGATCGGATAGGTTTCGGGGTCGTCGACGAAGCCCAGCACTTCGATGGCTTCGGCCTGCAGTTCGAATGCCTGTCCCTTGCCCTGCGAAGCCACCAGCTTGCCACGCGCGAGGATCGCGCAACCCGCCGAGAGCTTCTGCACGTCGCTGGCGTAATTCGGCAGCGTCGCGGCCGCGACGACCTGCAGCGGCGCGAAGCACGAACCATCGCTCAAGTTCACGAACGACAAGCCCGCCTTGGAGTCGCGGCGGGTGCGGACCCATCCTCGCACTTCGACGGATGAGCCTTCCGGCGCGCTGCCGGCCAGTGCCTGTTTGACGCTCAAGGTTGCCATGCTTGAAAGGCCGTCCTGCCGATGCCATGTTTCGATCAAGTGAACGCGCGATAATAACGCAGCACACACCGCAAACCGGCACCCGTATGGCCATCGAACTGACTCCGACCGCTTCCGCGCGCATGCGCGATTTCCTCGGCAAGCATCCGTCCGCGCCGGGCGTGCGCTTCGGCATCAAGCGCACGGGTTGCTCCGGCTTCGGCTATACGGTCGATCTGGCCA
>Ga0134128_10008547_pt1 | contig 12326 bp, 11 predicted proteins | sample KB31754_FD_96462 | JGI IMG/M metagenome (GOLD analysis project Ga0134128, IMG submission 96462) | Terrestrial soil microbial communities with excess Nitrogen fertilizer from Kellogg Biological Station, Michigan, USA - KB3-175-4 | ecosystem: Environmental > Terrestrial > Soil > Unclassified ...
CGGAACCCGCACCACCACGGGCAGCGAGCGGGAGAGGCCCGCCCTGACAATGTCGCACGCGTCGTTGACGGACATTTGTGCGTGCTCGTAGTCGCAGACGATGAAGTCGTAGCCGGAGAGGGCGAGGAGGTCCACGATTTCAAACCGGGGAATCTTCAGGAATGTCCCAATGATGGGCCGGTCGGCGAGCATCGCGCGCAGGTTGTCCATCAGATCCCCAAGAGGGTTGCGGGGTTGTCGACGACGAGCTTGCGCACGTCCGCCTTGGACATTCCGGCGTCCAAAAGTCCTCGGGTTATCTTCTGGTACGCGTCCATCGGCAATGGGTTGTTCGCCTGCCCAAGGTCGGATCCGAGCAGGGTGTTCTCGATTCCGGCTGCCTTGATGAAGCCCATAAGGACGTCGAGCCCCCACTGGTAGAAAATGGTGCGGTCGTCGTACTGGCAGATCGAGTGTTCGATGCGCGCGCCCAGGGCGACCCACTCGCGGACTCGTTCCGGCTCGGCGCCGATCACAAAGTTGGGGTGGTTCACCAGGATCCTGCCAATCCCCATTGATGCGGCCTGCTTGATGAGCCGTTCAGTCTGGTCGGCGTCGAGGTGGCCGCAGGACATGATGGCGTCATGGGACTTGATGACCTCCAGGATGTCCAGGACTTCGGGCTTGATGGCACCCTCGCCGTCGAGGATGCCGATCTCGGTGGTGTGGCGCAGCCCCAGGTTGTTGGTGGGGAAGCGCATGTCCTGCCCCTCTGCTTCATGCACGCAAATGTGGGCGTGGGAGGAAATGGTGGGGAACCAGACCATCCGCCCGCCGCTGGAGAGTGCCAGCTCGGCCGCATAGGGGTTCAGGCCGCCCACGTAGTTGTTCAGGGCGACCCCGGACACCACCGGAATGGGAAGACCGCCGAGTGCCTGGGACGCAGCGGCAATGTCCGTGACCATCGAGTGGTGGTGGCTTTTGACCAGAATCGCGCGGAACCCGGCCTCGTGGGCCTGCCAGGCTGCTTCCGCGATGGATAGCCGCCGCGGAAACGGCGACGGGCTCGGGTGAACGTGGAGATCCACGCCTCCTTGGAGGATTTCGGCGATCTCCGGGTCGTTGATCTCGAGGGCTTCATGGCCTTCAGGTTGCAGCATGGTGGGGAATCCTTTCGATACTTCAGTGATGTTTAGCGAATGCCGGACGGGGCATTGACAGTGACCGTGGTCACGATGCTACTCTTGTTCCACTATACACACAATGCGTTCCACTATTAGGAACACTTAGAAAGGGAACTCCAATGTCCCACAATGAATCCCTGTACTCACAGGTCGTCAATTTTGACGACCTCCCCCTGGAAGTCGCCCGCCCCGGCATCACCCGCAAGGCATATGCCACGGATGAAGTCATGATCGTCTGGAATGTGGTCGAGAAGGGCCTGGAGTTGCGCCCGCACTCCCACGAGACCTTCGACCAGCTGGTCTTCATCCTGGAAGGTGAGGCGGACTACTATGTTGACGGTGTCGCGCACCGTGTGGGGCCGCGGGACCTGCTTCTCGTTGAACGCACCAAGGAGCACTACATTGACGTGGTTTCCGGCCCCTGCGTCAACATCGACATTTTCGTGCCCCCGCGGGCCGACTACGCCCACCTGACCAACTGGGTCGCCCAGCTCGGCGCCAAGACGCCCCTGACCATCGGGAGCCCGGCATGAGAGCCGCCGTCGTACAGAAAAGGACCGGCACCATGAAAGCCAGCCACCACGAACGCCGCGCAGTCACCGGCGCCAGTGCCGGATTCTTCATCGACATGTTCGACATCTACCTGCCCGTCATCGCACTGGCACCCGCCATGGCCTACTTCACCCCCGCCTCCCTGGGCGACGCGACGAAGGCCATCCTTGCCGGCCTCATCTTCGCCTCGACACTGATCGCCCGACCCATCGGGTCCATCATCTTCGGCTGGCTCGGAGACCGCATCGGGCGCAAGAAGGCTACAGTCACCGCCGTCTCCGGTGCGGGCGTGATGACCGGGCTGATGGCGCTGCTGCCCGGCTACCAAAACATGGGCATTGCCGCAGTCATTCTTCTGATCATCCTGCGCTTTATTGGCGGGATCTTCCTGGGCGGCGAATACACGGGCGCCGTGCCGCTGGCCATGGAGCATTCGGCCCGGCCCAACCGCGGCCGCAACGCCGGGCTGATCGCGCTGGGATTCCCCGCCTCCTACGTCGCCATCTCCGTCCTGACCCTGCTGGTTCTCTCGTTCGCCCCCGCCGGCAGCCCGAACTCCGCCTACGTCCAATGGGGATGGCGGATCGCCTTCGCCGTCGGAGCCATCATTTCCATCGTCTTCGCGATTGCCTACTCACGCGGCATCGAAGAAAGCGCCGCGTGGAAGGACGCCAAGACAAAGCGTGCAAATCCGTTCAAGGAACTCCTTTCAGGCCCCAACCGCCGGCCCGTGGCCCAGGCATTCCTGCTCATGACCGGCGTCTGGTTCTCATCGAACGCCTCCATCGTCGTCCTGCCTCCGACCATTGCCAAGACCACGGGACTCAGCCCCGTCCAAACCTCCGCGCTGCTCATCATCGCCTTTACCACGGTCGCCATCGCCTACCCGCTGTTCGGCATATTGTCCCAACGCATCGGCCGCCGCGCGTTCTTCGTCCTGTGCGGAATCGCGTCCTTCTTTGCCATCCCCTTGTTCGTGCTCTTTGCCTCCGGCAGCGTCCGCTCATTCTGGGGGACGACGGCGGTCGTAGCCCTGGTTGCCCTGCTGGGCGTCCCCGCCTTTGGGGCCATTGGCGCCTACATGTCTGAGCGATTCCCCGTCTCGATCCGAGCCACCGGATATGGCGTAGGATACTCGCTCGCCCTCATCATCCCGTCCTTCTACGCCTTCTACATGGCCGGCCTCAGCGACTTCATGCCCATCCACCTGACCCCAACCGTGCTGCTTGCCATCGGCGGGGCCTGCATGATCCTCGGTGCACTCTGGGGACCGGAAACCAAGAACGCCGAGCTGGGCGCCCACCCCACCGAGGCAGCAAACACACATTAATGCGCCAATCTCGAAGCGATAGAGTGAGACCCATGTCCAAAGCGCATCAGGACCCGCCCGTTTCCGGCGGCCTCCAAGTCGTCGCCCGCAGCGCCCAGATCCTGCGCATGTTTGACTCCGAACGCACCGAGGTCCGCATCAATGATGTTGCGGAAGAACTGGCGATCGGGCGAACGTCCGCCCACCGCTACCTGCAGTCACTCGCATCCGAGGGTTTTCTCCAGCGGATCAACGACAGCGACTACCAGCTGGGTCCGCTCATTGTCGGGCTTGCTGCCTCGATGGTGGGCGGCCCCGCTCTGCTGGACATTGCCAGCCCCGAACTTGAACGGCTTGCAGCCGCCCTTGGCCAAACAGCTGTCCTCGGCATCTGGTCCGGGTCCAGCGCGGTAGCGGTCGCGTGCAAGGAACCGCCCGGAAAGTCCGTCAACATGACCGTCCGGATCGGGGCGCCCCTGGGCCCCACATCGGCCCAGGGCATGGCATTCCTCGCCTGGGGGAAACCAGCAGCACGAGAAAAGTCCCTCTCCCGGCCCGGCGTTGACCGGGACACAATCCAGGCGCAGCTCAATTCCGCCCTGGCCAACGGCTACACGGCAAGTACAGCCGTCATCGACGGCGTCGAAGCCTTGGCAGCACCGATCTTCGACAGCTCCGAACAGATGGCCGGCACCCTCGCCTTGGTCGCACCGACCGGAGTCCTTGACTCCACGCCCGGCAGTCCACAGATCAAGGAACTGCTCGCCACAGCCTCCAACCTCTCGACAGCGATGGGTTCCTCGAAAGCCTCCTAAATGAGGCCAGTACCTCCAGCATCCGCAAAAGCGGCCTGCCATGTGTGTCACCTGGCGGGCCACTTTTGCGGATGCTCGCACCGAGCACGAACGTGCTGCCCCCGCGCCCATCGGCTTCGACGCCGACCGGCCGCAGGCGCGCGACTGCGACAAAATTCACAGCTGTTTCCATCGCGCCGATCCCCTTGTCAGCGGAACGCGTAAGCGTCGATGTGCCCCAGGTGCCATAGTTCATACGAATCACCTAATTGCAGCCAGCCCTAAACATGACACCGCCCCTGACATAATCGAACGCACTCTCAACCGCGCACGCATACAGACCGAACGCCGAGCCTTTGCACATGAACTTTCTCTAAAGAAAAACATGAATGATCTGGCAGACGACTTGCGTGGAACAGAGGACTGGCGTGCTCCCGCTACGCCAGCCAGGCGTCTTGACGCCGCAGGAGAATACCTTCTCGCCAAAGCCGAGGGATATCGACAAAGACCAGGATTGGTAGAGTCCCTCATGCGCGCGCAAAGTCCCTCGACGATAGCCCACCCAGGCACTAATTTTAGGTTGATGTGTTGTTGCTCGCCCAGATACTCGGGGCGACTTTTTGCAAGCGGCCCCAAGCCAGCGCGGAGCCCAAAAATAATGGAGTGAAACTCACCGGCGCCATCTCGACCCGAGACGACCAGCATTCCTACATCAAGGCCGAAGTCATAACCTATGACGAAACCCGCGTCTCCATCACCACCCTGCCGCAAACCCACGACGCACTCGCCGCCCGCGCATCCGGCCGACCGTCGAAGGAAGGACTGATAATTAGCTGGAAGGGGATCGTCTCCGTTTTCGCTTATAGACTCAGGACTTGAATCGGTGTATGACGTTACGGGTCTGAACTATCAGCAGGTTCCTAACGACGTCTCGATCAACATCCTCAGCACCGTCACCCTAGGGTTTTCGCACAAACAGTGTATGCAAGAGCGATGACCGGATTGCGCAAGAGCGGTTGTCGGGGAATTTATCTGGGTCGGCGGCATTTCTACGGCGTTGTTTTCGCCTGCAGTAGGTAGTCCGATGGAAGTCGGGTTGGCCACTGGCCAACAGACTGCAGATATTCGGTTGCATCAGCAACTTCGTGGAATTCGAGCAAACTACCGACCTTGTCCCGTAATACGTCCCGTACCTCCGCAGGTGTCGCGAAGAAGAATTCCTTGCGAGGATTGGCTTGATTGAGTGCTCGAGGGGCGAAGTGCTTGTGAAGCTCGTTCTCGAGCGTCACGGCGTCTTCCGAGAAGAAGAGCGTATGGATATCGAAGCGGAATGGCACGGACGCTCCGCTGAGTTCAGCGACGCGGTCCGTGGGTTCTAGGCGTCGTGTCAAGCCGATCTTGACAACGTCGTCGCCAAATGCTCCGCGGTTGGAGATTACATAGACGTAGCCAGCGCGGATATTGGCTGCCCGGAAATCGTTTTGGACGATGGCGTCGTCAATCGCTGAGAGTCTATTCTCGAGATCCGGGTCTGTTTCCCCAGACGCACGAAGTGCCTGGATGGCGTTCAAGAGGTGGGCGCGTTCCTTATCGAGTTGAGCCCGTTCCTCGGCCAATTCCCGTTCGACACGTCGCTCCTCCCGGAGTCGAGCCCGCTCTTCGCGTTCTGCCTCCTTTTCTTCCTGTTTTTTCATAAGCCAATCCGCGGTGAGCTCGATTTCTTCGATCCGGAGAGCATGGAAGTCGTCGCTGATGCGCATTTCCATGAGCGAACTGAGTTTTGCGATCGCTGTTCGAGATGCTTCAAGGCGCCGCTTAGCTGTCACCACGTTGCCAAGCTTTAAAGCCCGGATGCTGTTGTCGGCCTCGGCGTTGTAGGCGCGGAGCATAAGTTTGGCAAGATCGTCGGTCATGCGACGCCCTTTGGCCAGTGAGTTGTCGAAAGTGAAGAGATTGGACTTGGTTATGGCTTGCTTTGACTTTATGAGCTCGCTGATTCTACTTTCTATGTTCCCTAGTCTGTCGCGGAAGGCTGCGGCATTTTCCAACGGATGATGGTAGCGGTAGATGCCGACGTCCTGGAGTACCTTGGCATCGTCGAGTTCGATATACGCATCGAATGTTGGGGTGTCATCGCCAAGTTGCCATCCTAGCTCGGCGTTCTCTGCCTGGAGCAAGGGGTCTTGTGCTGCCGTTGGCTCCAGCTCCGGTTTGTCCAGAGCAGCTGGCTGTATCGGATTTGATGGCGAGAAAACTTCCCCCTCGGCCGCAGGGACGTGAGCAGGGAGCCAAAGCTGCCACCCTTCGGGCGGAGTTGGCCAGGAAGGATCCGGCGTCCAGCTTGCAGGTGGGCGCCACCCAGTCGGTGGTTGAGGCCAGCCGGGAGGGGGGTTAAAAATGGGTTCGTCGTTGGGATTCATCGGGAGCGGCGTACTCCAGCGGTGTTGGCTGGGACCAGGCCCAGAGGATTTTTGGACACGGAGGCACCCAAATGCTCAAGAGTGGCGAGCGGGACGACGGCAGATAGTTCTAGCTCGGAGAACACTTCCCGTGAGGCGGCCACGGCAACAAAGGGGATGTATGTATCGTGTCCCGTTGCGGGGTCGATCGTTTGAGTTCCAACATCGAGCGAGATGCTCTGGATCAGGCTACGCCGGTCGGCTTCAAAGATTTCATGCAAGGTGCGCAGCGCTACCTGATGGACAATGCCTGCATAGCGGTCCTTGGAATCTTTCTGCGAGAGTGCGGTTGGGGTAATTTCGTCGCTTGCTTTCACGTAACGATAAGCCTTGATTGTCGGTACCAGGCTTGGCCCGGGAATAGTCACGCGTAGGGACAGCTCGGCGCTCACAGGTTCGAATTCGGCTTCGTGTTCGACACTAAACTCCTCCGGATATACAGAATTGGCCAGTACGATGCCAACATATTCTTGGACAGCGTCCACTGTTCCATATCCGAGGTTTGCAATGAACTGGTCAAGTGCTGCATTTTGCTCAGAGACAGCTTGTTCGCGTGCTGCGCATTCTGACTCATACCGGGCGCGGGCTGCTGCAAGTTTCTTTTGGCGGTAACGTTCGTTAGCTGCATGCTGGTCAGCGAGCTGCTTTCGGCGCTCCGGAAGCTCGCGCATTTCACGCTCCCACCAGGCCTGGGCCTCAGCGAATGAAGCCTCCGCCTGCGCTTGGGCATCAGCAAGTCTTTTCTTTCGCCCAAATAATCCAGTGGGGGGAGCCGGCTGCTGGAAGATGGGGGCGGCTGGGTTCATAAGCGCTTCGGGGGCAGGCACAGGGCGGTCCAGACCCTGTGCGTCGAAAGGTGGGTGGCTGACTGCTTGGCGAAGAGTCTCCAAATCCACATGGTCGTCAACCGCAAGCGTTGCTTCAAGCAGCGTATCCAGATCTGCGTAAGTTGAGGCAAGGTCGGCGTTACGCTGGTCCACTACAGCCTGTTGAGCGGCGACATGCGCAGCGACTGCCTCTTTTTCAAGTCGCTTGAAGTCGGCCTCTGACGCACGTTGTGAGGCAAGTAGGGCTCTCTGTTGCGCCTTTTGGGCCTGCTCGGTCCGTCTCGCTGCAGCTGACTGTGCCCGCGCAGCAGCCAATTGACGTTGCTCAGCCAACTTGTTTTGATGCTGAATCTCAGCAAAGAATCCCCGCCGACGTGCCAAAATAACCCCCATACTTGATTTCCATCATCGTACCAATCTTTCGATTCGGCCCACCCCGCGCGGCACGAAACCACTTGTTGGTCTCATGTTGATGTCGACTGGAGTGCCACGCGAGCTGTCTTGCAAGCCATCGGTTACGAGGCACACAGGTTGAGAGACACGTCGACAGTTTCGACTGCGCACCCTGCGGGGCGTCATCCGCCAGGATTCCAGCCAACCGCACAGTGAACGTGGGTCACCCCGCACGCCACCGCGCCACCCCAGCTCCGACTCAAAGACGGGCTGTGTGATCCATGATGTCGGAGGTCACTGCCATACTCAGACTGGGTACACTCGCTGGGAGCGTGTCCTTCGACTGTTCAAGAGTGATCGGAGCGAGATGACCGACGAGAATGCCACGGCCGCAGGCCGCGACCCGTACCTGCTGGCCCAGGGTCGCGAGGCGTTCGGGCGCGTGGCGTACAGCCACAAGACCCACGAGAAGCAGGCGGACATTTGCTTCACCAAGCACCGCTGGCAACAAGGTGTCCTCGTCGCGCTGACCGCGGTTAGCTCCGGTACGTTCCTGGTCGCCGTGGCGAGCCAGTTCGCCAGCACAACTGTGACCGGCCTCATCACTTCCACCGTCGCTGTCCTGGTGACCTGGGTGACACTTGGGTCCAAGACGTTCCGGTTCCACGAGGAGGCCGAGGCGCACCGTGACATCGCGTCGCGACTGTGGGATGTGCGCGAGTCCTACGTCTCCCTCATAGCCGACCTGATGTCAAGCGAGATCGCGGATGCCGATGCGCGGACTCGCCGCGACGAGCTCCAGGAGACCACCCGCGAGGTCTACTCGTCTGCACCGCGGACCAGCACCAAGGCGTATGGCCGAGCCAAGGAAGGCCTAAAATACAACGAAGAGCTAACGTTCTCCTCCCGTGAGCTCGACCTCATGCTCCCCGAGGCGTTGCGGCTCAACGAAGGCGAGGCCTGAGGGTGACGACCTCCGAGATCTTCGACGGGTTGCTGTCAAACCTCAAGGTAGGAGAGAAAGTCTCTACGATCCGAGCCCGCCGGGACGAGATCACCAAGGCCCTGAACAAGAACTTCCGCAGCAAGAACGCCTGTGTCGATTACAAGCTGATGATCGGCTCATTCGGACGACACACGGCGATCAAGTCCATCTCCGACCTCGACATGATCTTCATACTCCCGTCGGGGCTGCGCGACGACTACAGCGACACCAACGGCCCCCGCCGTATGCTCGAGCGCGTGCGCAACGTACTCAAGGCTCGGTTCCAGAACACCGATATCCGGGTCGACCAGTGCGTTGTGCGCGTGCAGTTCGCGTCCAACGCGTTCAAATTTGAGGTTCAGCCAGTGTTTGAGAACCTCGACGGCAGCTTCGACTATCCGGACACCAAAGCCGAGAATTGGAAGACCACCAAGCCGAGGGCGGAGATAGCCGCGACGAAGGAGTGCAACGACCGCACCTCGACTAACATGCGTCACCTGGCCCGGATGGTCCGGGCCTGGAAAAACGCGAACGGCGCGAACATCGGCGGCCTGGTCATTGACACACTGGTCTATAATTTTTTCGCGCAAACCGAGGAGTACGACTTCGCGAACACCGGCTCATTCGATCTGATGTCCCGGGACTTCTTCGCATTCCTTATGGACGAGCCGGAGAAGGACTATTATCTGGCGCTCGGCAGCCGGCAGCGCGTCCATGTCAAGTCGAAGTTCCAGGCTAAGGCGAAGAAGGCCTACAACCGCTGTGTCTCCGCTATTGAGAACGAGGGCAAGACCGCGTCGGTCAAGAAGTGGCGCGAGGTCTTCGGCACCAACGTGCCACTGACGGTTAGCGAGACTATTCTCAAAGCCTCGGGCAGCGGTACGTACACGGGCACCGAAAAGTTCATCGAGGATCGGTACCCGGTCGACATCACCGAGAGTGTGTCCATCGACTGCGAGGTCACCCAAGACGGGTGGAGACCACTGTGGCTGCGTTTAATGGACCGTGTCGGAGTTCCGCTCAATGCGGGCAAGCACCTGAAGTTTCAGGTCACCAGCTGCACGGTCCTCGAGCCTTACACGCTGAAGTGGAAGGTGCTCAATCAGGGCCCGGATGCGGAGCGCCGCCACATGATACGCGGCGACATCATCGACTCGACACAGCCCGGCATTCGCAAGGAGAGCTCAACCTTCCGCGGCGAGCACATCGTGGAATGCTACGTCATTAAGGACGGAATTGTGGTTGCTCGAGACCGTATCGACGTGCCGATCATCACGACCACGGACGTTTGAACCAGACCGAGTGTCATCGTCGGAGCCTGTCCCGACGTGCTCGCCACGGATAGTCGAATACGAATACTGGTGTGAGTCCGGGATTCGCGTGTCTTGCAAGCCTGTCGTCTCGTATCCCTAGGGATACGAGACGTCTCACCGACTACGCGGCCGCTGGCGCCGCACCTCCAAAATTTTTCCGTGAAGTGTACGAATCAGTCCGAGTCGGTGATTCTCGTGACCATGTCTCACAACTTTGGGCTTCAACCGAAGGGTTCATCGTTAGTTATAAGGCACTTTGGACTGCCTGGGTTTGACCAAGCTGATCGCCTACGCGCACGGTCCTAAGCGCCAGCCGCCGGGTTTCTACTCTCCACCGACAGCACCCCGAACCATTAGGATTGTTGGCCACCGCTTTCACCTACGCAATCCCCAGCAGCCCAAGCCTCGCCTTCTCCTTGTTCTCAAAAAAGCTCATGTCCCCGAGCCGCCGCCTTGCCAACGAGCGCATCAAGCCAATGCCGGTCGACTACACGACCGACGCTGATAACCGATCCAAAGCTCCTCACACGTCTGGCATCCAAGGCCCTGCCCGCGGCGGGAACTGTCGCGGGCAGTCATGGAGCTTCGGGCCGGGATTCCCATGAGTATGCATGTCTACTCAGAAGTGTCGGGAATGCCTGGCCGCCTTTGAACCGGGCCGGCCAACCCAGTTGTACTGTTCGCCGTCGTGCTCCCGGGCCAGCCGCGATCGGCGGCGGGCCGAGAAGCGCCGCGCCACCAGCCGGGCAACACGGCAAACGCTGGTCGCCGTCGAACGCGCCAATGCCCAGGAAAGGCTGCTGCAAGCGGAATCCGACTACCAGCGCCGGCTCAAAAGGGAAACCGCGTCGGCGGAGGACAAGTTCCACCACGCCGTCCTGGAACGCGACAAGACCATCGACCAGCAGCTCACCCAGCTGCGGCACCTGGCCGCCGTCAACCTGGACCTCTGCGGGGAACTGGCCGAGGCGAAGGCACAAACCACCGAGCTGCGCCTGGAAACCGCCCGCATCCTCCACAGCCAGCGGGGCGACGCGCAGGACCTCATGCGCCTGGCGGCACGCCTCCTGCAGCTCTCGGACCACCTCGGCATCCCCCTCGACCGGCCCACCGCGGAGATCTACCGCCGCCGCGGCTGGCCCACCAGCTTGCCGGCCCGCGCGCGATGACCGTCTCCATCGCCCGCCTCACCGCCCACGCAGGCGTGAAGTACCTGCTGAAGACCACCATGCGCGACGACGCCCCCCTCACCCCGGGCGACGCCACCGGCTACTACATGAAGGCCGGCACTCCCCCGGGCCGCTGGCTCGGCCAGGGACTCGAAGGCATCAACCGCCAGCCCCTGGACCAGGTGACCAACGCCGACGCCACCGCCATCTTCAGCAACGCCGAACACCCCGACACCCACCAGCCACTCGGCCGCCCCCACGGCCAAACCACCGTCGCACACCGCAACGGCGAGGAAAGCAAGCGCGCCGCCGTCGCCGGATTCGACCTGACCTTCAGCGTCCCCAAGTCCGTGTCTGTCATCTGGGCGCTCGCCCCCAAGGACATCCAAAGGCAGATCCTGGAAGCCCACCACGAAGCCGTCAACGAAGTCCTCGCCTGGCTTGAAACGGAAGCGATCCACACCAGGACCGGCCGCGGTGGCGTCGCCCACGTCGGGGCCAAGGGCGCCGTCGCCGCAGCCTTTGACCATTGGGAATCCCGCGCCCGCGACCCCCAGCTTCACACGCACGTGGTCATCGCCAACCGGGTCCAGCGGGCCACGGACGGCGCCTGGTCCAGCCTGGATTCACGCACCCTCTACAAGGCCACCATCTCCTCCAGCGTGCACTACAACGGGCTCCTCTTCGACCGCCTCCAGGAACGCCTCGGCGCAGTCCCCGGCTTTCGCCCGCCCGCCATCCGCGAACGCAACCCGCGCCACGAGCTGGTCGGCGTCGACGACCAGCTGATTCACGAGTTCTCCAGCCGCTCCCACCTCATCAATGCGGAAACGGACCGGCTCATCCAGGCCTGGGAAAAGACCCACGGCAGCACGCCGTCCAGGACCACCGTGACCAAGTTCCGCCAGCAGGCCACACTGTCCACCCGCCAGGCCAAGGACAAGGACCCCACACCCCTCAGCGACCTTGCCACAGTGTGGCAGGTCCGCGCCCAGAGAATAGGCTTCGAACCGGCCACCGTGATCCGCCAGACCATCAACCGCTCCTATGAGCGCCCCGTCACCGCCGCCGACCTCACCGGGCCATGGGTCGCCGCCGCGGCTGCCGCCGCCCGCGAGGAGGTGGCCGGGCGCCGCGCCACCTGGAACCGATGGAACCTGCTGGCCGAGGCGGAGCGGGTCTGCGCCGACATCCGCTGTGCCACCGCCGCCGACCGCCGCCTCTTGATCGACGCCGTCGCCACCGCGGCCGAGTCCCAGTGCGTCGCGCTCAACCCCTACCGCTACACGGTCCCGCTGGACGCTGGCAATGACGTCGCCTTCGCCGGCCACGCCGTCTTCGAGTTTCCCGGCGCCCGCCTCC
>Ga0134128_10008548_pt1 | contig 12326 bp, 13 predicted proteins | sample KB31754_FD_96462 | JGI IMG/M metagenome (GOLD analysis project Ga0134128, IMG submission 96462) | Terrestrial soil microbial communities with excess Nitrogen fertilizer from Kellogg Biological Station, Michigan, USA - KB3-175-4 | ecosystem: Environmental > Terrestrial > Soil > Unclassified ...
CATCTGCATTTCGCCATCCAGACCGAGACCGCCGACCCGCTGACGACCCATATTTTCGTTAACGGCAGCAAGCATATCGGCGAGGATGTGGCGTTTGGCGTGCGCCCGGCGCTGATCGCCGATTTCGTCGCCCACGGACCCGGCGTCGCCCCCGACGGCAAGCTTATGGCGACGCCGTTTCGCACGCTGAGCTACGATTTCGTCCTCACCCGCGCCGGGCGATGAGCGCGCCCTATTCCGCCGCCGCGACCCGCCGGCGCGGCGCGGCCGAAGGCGCGAACAGCTTCGACAGGCCGAAGCCGCCCAACAGCACGACAACATAGGCTGCGACCTGCAATTGCGAGGGCTGGTCGGTGTAGCCGATCAGGGTGTGCAGCACGCGGCCGAACAGGCCGCTGTCGGAAAGCACCGCCGACGTGTTCCAGGCGGTGCTTTCAAGCGCGGTGACGAGGCCGCCCTGCTGGAGAAACGCCATCGCCTGCGCCGCCAGACCGGCGGCGAGGAAGCCGATCAGCACCGTCGTCACCCGGAACAGCCAGCGCGTCGGGATCGTCACCAGCCCGAAATAGGTCAACGCCGTGACGCCGACGCCGAGCCCGAGGCCGACCGCGCCGCCGGCGAGCAATTGCCATCCCGTGGTTCCCGCCGAGGCCGCCAGGCCATAGAGGAACAGCGCCACCTCCGAGCCCTCGCGCATCACCGCGACGGCGACGACGACGCCGAGCGCCGCCACGCCCTTCCTGCCCGCGCGCACCTCAGCCCCGACCTTGCCAACTTCGGCTGCGAGTTCACGGCCATGGCTCGCCATCCAGACATTGTGCCAAGTGAGCATGACGACCGCGAGCAGCAGGATCGAGGCGTTGAACACCTCCTGCCCGATGCCGGCGAACGCATCCGCCAGCGCGCCGGCGAAGGCGGCGACCAGGCAGGCGCCGACGACGCCCGCCGCCACGCCGAGCCCGGCCAGCCAGCGGCTGCCCGCAATGCCCTTGGTGACCGCAAGCACGATGCCGACGATCAACCCCGCCTCGATGACTTCACGGAATACGATGATGAGTGCGCCGAGCATCGCCGCCTCGCCTATTTGACCACTAGGTAGCCGACGGCGCTCTCGTGGTAATCGTCGTAAAAGCGGTAGCGGCCGGGCTCTAGCGGGCGGACCCTGACGGTCGCCTTGCCGCCTGCGGGCGTCACTTTCTCGACCCGCAGTTCCTTGCTCTCGAACTCGGCGGCGGTGGAATCCTGGTTGGAAATCTCGATCGTCAGCGCCTTGTCGGCGGGCGCCGCAAGCTCGGCAGGGATGAACTTGTGGTCTTTCAGCGTCACCTGAATCACGGTTTCCCCGGCCAGCGCCGGGACGGCCAAGAGCGCGCATATCAAGCCCAACGCGCCGAAGAACTTGCCTCTCACCCTCGCCTCCACGAAACATCGCCGCCGCGCATAGCGCCCGGCCCCCCTGAGCTAGCCAGGGGCGCCAGGGCGAGCAAGCGCAGCCGGCTCAGTTTGGAAGGCTTCGCCTCATTTTAGAAACTGTTCAAATCGCGCCATCGGGCATTCGCTATCCGCTTCGTCGCTGCGCACGCGGACGATGACGTCGATTGCCGTGACCTTCGCGCCGGGCGGCGCGGGCACGCTAAGTTGCGGAATATGCTCGGGGGGAATGTCGGAGAGCTCGTCCGTATCCTCCCAATAATAATGCGAGTGCGGGCCGGTGTTGGTGTCGTACCAAAGTTTCGAATCGTAGAAGGCGATCTCGCGCAGCAGGCCGCTATGCACGAACTGGTTGAGCGTGTTGTAGACGGTGCCGAGCGAAGGCGGATAGCGCAGCGCGCGCGCCTCGGCGTAGACCATTTCGGCGGTGAAATGACGCTCGCCCTGGTTGAACAGAATCTCAGCCAGCTCAAGCCGCTGCCGCGTCGGCCGCACGCCGGCGCCCGCCAGTTTCACCCATAAGGGGCCAAGATCGGGACTATTGCTCACGTTCCGTATCGGCGTGTCTGTGCGCCGTCCTTGCGCCACAGGATTTGCAGCGCTTAACAAGCATACTATCAGGCGACGCCGTTCGCCGCAATTGCGTCGCGGCGAGCCGACGCGATGAACCGTCGCATCTGGACCCCGACGATGGCTTGGGAAACCCGCCCCAAGCGAAAAAACCGCTTGCACAAAAAACCGCTTGCAATTGCGCGCGACTCACCCAATTTGACCGTTGCCCAATACGCACGTGCCTGTGGTCGCGTGTCAGCCGGCGGGGATCTGGACAAGAGGCCAGTTAACCGCCCTCGAAAAGGCTGATAGCCGGAGCTGAACCGGCGCACCCCGCCCAACGGGGGACGCGACTTGAAGCAACGACGGACCGGGCTTTTTTGGTCTCTGTCGGCCCTCCAAAGGTTGGCGCTACCCAAAGAGGCTTGTCTATCTTGCCGGGCGTGCGGAAGGGATTCCTCCTTTCCAAACGATGGCCCCGATGTCAGGGGCTACGGCGCAGCATCTGCCCCTTGAGGGACCGGCCGCGACGGCTCTCAGCCTGAGCGATCGGCCCGTAGGGGATCGCGGTTGGCGGGTCAACGCGACGGCTTCGTGCGTCTCCATCGCGCGCGGGGGCGACGGTATCGCCGACTTCCCTGATGATCTCATTGGCGGCGCGACTACGTCGCGCCGGGGGGATGCCGCTATGACCGATCGCATCAAGCAATTCCTCGCACTCAATCCCGAGGACGGCCCGCGCCTCGTCGTCGATCTCGACGTCGTGCGCGAAAACTACGCCAGCTTCGCCCGCGCGCTGCCGGATGCGCGCGTCTTCTACGCCGTGAAGGCCAATCCGGCGCCAGAGATCCTCGACCTGCTGGCGCGGCTCGGCTCCTGCTTCGATTGCGCCTCCGTGCCGGAGATCGAGCAGGCGCTCGCCGCCGGCGCCGCGCCGGAGCGCATCAGCTTCGGCAACACGATCAAGAAGGAGCGCGACATCGCGCGCGCCTATGCATTGGGCGTGCGGCTGTTTGCGGTCGATTGCGAGGCGGAGGTCGAGAAGATCGCCCGCGCCGCGCCGGGTTCGCGGGTGTTCTGCCGCATCCTGTGCGACGGCGCGGGGGCAGAATGGCCGCTGTCGCGCAAGTTCGGCTGCCAGCCCGAGATGGCGACGCGGGTGCTGGAGCGCGCGCATCGCCTCGGGCTCATCGCGCATGGGCTGTCGTTCCATGTCGGCTCGCAGCAGCGCGACCCGCGCATGTGGGACGGGGCGCTGAAGGCATCGGCTGCGATCTTCCGCGATCTCGCCGAGCGCGGCATCGAGCTTTCGATGCTGAACCTCGGCGGCGGCTTTCCGACCCGCTATCTCAAGCACGTCGCCCCGGTGAAGGTCTATGGCCGCACGATTTTCCGGGCGCTGCGCCGCCATTTCGGCAACCGCATCCCCGAGACCATCATCGAGCCCGGGCGCGGCATGGTCGGCAACGCCGGGATCATCGAGGCCGAGGTGGTGTTGATCTCGAAGAAAGCGGAGGCGGATGCGCATCGCTGGGTCTATCTCGACATCGGCAAGTTCAACGGCCTCGCTGAGACCATGGACGAGATGATCCGCTATCCCATCCGCACCGATTACGACGCCGACGAGCATGGCCCGTGCGTGCTGGCGGGGCCGAGTTGCGATTCCGTCGACGTGCTCTACGAAAAGGAGCCGTATTGGCTGCCGGTGTCGCTGGAGATCGGCGCCAAGGTGTTGATCGAAGGCACGGGGGCTTATACGACGACCTACTCATCGGTCGGCTTCAACGGCTTTGCGCCGTTAAAGGCTTACGTGATTTGAGGGCAAAGCGACTAACGGTCTTGGAGGGGCGCTATGGCCGCGATCTCGAACCGCCTGACCAAAAGGCTGAATATCCGCCATCCGATCATTTCCGCGCCGATGGCTTTCGCCGCCGGCGGCGCGCTGGCGGGCGCCGTCGCCTCGGCCGGCGGGCTGGGCTTGATCGGCGGCGGCTACGGCGATCCAGCCTGGCTCGACGCGCAATTCGACATTGCGGCTGACAAGCGCGTCGGCGTCGGGTTCATCACTTGGTCGCTGCGCAAATCGCCGTCATTGCTCACCCATGTTCTCAAGCGTAAGCCCGCCGCGGTGATGCTTTCCTTCGGCGATCCCCGCCCCTTCGCCGACGAGATCCGGGCCGCGGGTGCGCTGCTGATCTGCCAGTGCCAAAACCTCGATCACCTGCGCGATGCGATCGACGCCAAGGCCGACGTCGTCGTCGCCCAAGGCGCGGAAGCCGGCGGCCACGGAGCGCTTCGCGGCGCGATGTCGTTCGTGCCCGAGGCCGCCGACCTGCTTGCGGCTCGCGCGCCTGACGCGCTGCTGGTCGCGGCGGGCGGCATCGCCGATGGCAGAGGGCTTGCGGCGGCTTTGCTGCTGGGCGCCGACGGCGTCTTGATTGGCACGCGGCTCTGGGCGTCCGCTGAGGCTCTGGTGCATCGACGCCATCACGAAGCGATTATTGCGGCCGACGGCGACGCGACGATCCGCACCCGCGTCGCCGATATTGCGCGCCAGCTTGCCTGGCCATCCGGTTTCACCGCAAGAATCCGTCGCAACGCGTTCACCGAACGCTGGAGTGGCGATGAGGCGTTGCTGGAGGCCAACGTCGCCGCCGAGAGCGTGCGTTACCGGCAGGCGTCGGCGGAAGGCGATCCCGACAACGCCGCCGTCTGGTTTGGCGAATCGGCGGGCGTCATCGCAGCGATCGAGCCGGCGTCGATAATCCTCGAGGGTATGGCGAGACAGGCGGCCTTGCGGCTTGCCGGCGCCGCCGCCGAGGTCGTCGCCCCGTAGCGCCGGCGCAGAAAACCCGTCACACCGCGCTGCGCAGCACGCCGCCGTCGACCCGCAGCGCCGCGCCGGTGGTGGCGGAGGCAAGCGGGCTGGCGACATAGGCCACCAGCGTCGCCACCTCACGCGGGGTGGCGAAGCGCTTGATGAGCGAAGACGGCCGAATCTTGGCGAAGAACTCTTGCTCGACCTGCTCGAACGTCTTGCCTTGCGCCGCGCCGAGGCTCTCGACGAAATCGCCGACGCCGCGCGAGCGCGTCGGGCCGGGCAGAACGCTGTTGACGGTGATTCCCGTGCCGGCGACCGCCTCGGCGAGGCCGCGCGAGACGGCGAGTTGCGCCGTCTTGGTCATGCCGTAATGGATCATCTCGGCCGGGATTTGCACCGCGCTCTCGCTGGAGATGAAGATGATGCGGCCCCAATCGGCGTGCTTCATCGCCGGCAGGTAGAGCCGCGCCAGCCGCACGCCGCTCAGCACGTTGACATCGAAGAACCGCCGCCAGTCGGCGTCGGGAATGTCCTCGAACGGCTTCGGCTCGAAAATGCCGAGGTTGTTGACCAGAATCTCGACGCCGGGATGACGCGCCGCGACCTCCTCGGCCACCGCCGCCTGGCTGAGATCGCCGGCAAAGCCCAGCACATCGGCGCCGGTCGAAGCCTTCAGCGTCGCCACGGCTCGTTCCACCGCCTGCGGCGTGCGGCCATTGACGATGACGCGCGCCCCCTCCTCCGCCAGCACCTCAGCGATCGCATGACCGATGCCCGCCGTGCTGCCGCTGACCAGCGCCAGCTTATCCTTGAGTCCCAGGTTCATTTACTGTCTCCATCGACGGCTTGATATGGCGGGCGCGGCGGATTTCGCCAGACCCCGCGCCGCGCGATGTGATTTGAGCCCGACGGCGATCCGTGGCAGCAAGAAGCCTGAGGAGCAAGGGTTCAGAGGAGACAGACGATGGCGAAAGTGGCGGCAGTCGCTGGGGTTGGTCCCGGCAATGGCGCGGCGATCGTGCGGCGCTTCGCCGCCGCCGGCTACAAGGTCGCGATGCTGGCGCGCAACCGCGACCGGCTCGACGATTTGGCGCGCGAGGCCGCCGCCGTCGCTTACGCCTGCGACGTGACCTCGCCGCAATCGGTCGCCGCCGCCTTCGCCGCCATCCGCGCCGAGCTTGGCGAGGTCGAGGCGTTGATCTTCAACGCCGGCAGCGGCGTGTTCGCCGATGTCGAGCACATTACGCCGGCGGAGTTCGAGGCGTCGTGGCGCGTCAACGCCTATGGCGCGCTGCTGTGCGCGCAACAGGTCATCCCGGCGATGAAGGCGGCGGGAAACGGGGCGATCGTGTTCATCGGCGCGACGGCGTCGCGGCGCGGCGGCCCACGCTCGGCGGCCTTCGCGCCGGCCAAAGCGGCGCAGCGCGCGTTGGCGGAATCGATGGCGCGTTCGCTATGGCCGGCCGGAATCCATGTCGCGCTGATCGTCGTCGACGGCGTCGTCGATCTCGCACGCACGCGTGGCCGCATGCCCGACAAGCCGGACAGCTTCTTCATCAAGCCGACAGGCGTCGCCGAGACCGCCTATCAGCTTGCGATCCAGGACCGCAGCGCCTGGAGCTTCGAGGTCGAAGCGCGGCCGTTCGGCGAGACCTGGTAACGGCGAACGACTGCGGCCGGACCGACGCCGCGCCTACTTCTTCTTGATCTCGCCGAGGCCGGCGAAGCGGCTTTTGAAGCGCGACAGACGGCCGCCGCGGTCGGTGAGTTGCTGCGAGCCGCCGGTCCAGGCCGGATGCGTGTTCGGGTCGATGTCGAGGTTGAGCGTCTGCCCCGCTTCGCCAAGCGTCGAGCGGGTGGTGAACTCCTGACCATTGGTCATGACGACCTTGATCATGTGATAGGAAGGGTGGATATCGGCTTTCATGGCTCGACCTCAGACGACAATCTCGGGCAACAAAAGAGAGCCGCCAGGGGCGCGCCTGCGGCTCTCGTGTGGCGGCGCTATAATGCAGGCGAGCGCCCGATACAAGCCGCCCGCGACAATGCTTTCCTTGATTCAACGCTCCGGGTCTGACCTAAGAGCCGCGCCAGCCAGGAGAACCGCCCGCCGATGACCGAACCCGCGCGCAAACGCCGCCCGCTGTCCGCCCTGCGCCCGATTCTGCCCTACGCGCGCAGGCGCATCGGCCGCATCATGGCGGCGCTGGTCGCGCTCACCGCCGCCTCGCTCGCCACCCTGGTCGTGCCCTATGCGATCCGCGAGATGGTGGATCGCGGCTTCCACGGCGGCGCCGGCGCTGAAGTGCATGACTATTTCGCGGTGCTTATCGGCGTCGTGGCGGTGCTCGCGCTCGCCTCGGCGTGCCGCTACTACCTCGTGATGACCATCGGCGAGCGCATTGTCGCGGACCTGCGCGGCGATTTCTTTCGCCATCTCACCACGCTCGACCAGACCTTCTTCGACGCCGAGAAGACCGGCGAGATCATCTCCCGACTGTCCGCCGACACCACGCAGCTCAAGGCGACCTTCGGCTCTTCGGCCTCCATCGCGCTGCGCAATGTCTTCATGTTCGTCGGCTCCATCGCGATGATGATGGCGACCAGCCTGAAGCTGTCGTCTTATGTGCTGATCGCCATTCCGCTCATCGTGCTGCCGCTGTACGCCGCCGGACGCTCGGTGCGCGAGCGCTCGCGCCGCGCCCAGGAGCGGCTCGCCGACGCCACCGCCTTCGCCTCCGAGAATCTCGATGCGGCGCGCGTCATGCAGGCCTTCGTCGCCGAAGAGTTCACCGCCCGGCGCTACCAGGCGGCCGCCGACTACGCCTATGAAGCGGCGCGCGAGATGACGCGGGCGCGCTCCGTCGTCACCGGCATCGCCATTTTCCTCGCCTTCTCCAGCGTCGTCGTGGTGCTCTGGCTCGGCGCGCGCGACGTCATCGACCATCGCATGACGGCGGGCGTGCTGCTGCAATTCCTGCTCTACGCCGTGTTGGGGGCGAGTTCGCTCGGGCAATTGTCGGAAGTGTGGAACGAGGTCAGCCAGGCCGCCGGCGCGGCGGCGCGCATCGGCGACCTGATGGCGCTGGAGCCTAAGATCATCGCCCCGCCCGCGCCCGCCCGCCTGCCGGCGCCGGTGCGCGGCGCGGTGAAATTCGAGCGCGTGACGTTCTTCTATCCGACGCGCCCCGACGAGCCGGTGCTGCACGCTGTCGATTTCGCGGTCGCGCCGGGCGAGACGGTCGCCATCGTCGGCCCCTCGGGGGCCGGCAAATCGACACTGTTCCAACTGCTGGAGCGCTTCTACGATCCGAGCGCCGGAGCCGTGCGGCTCGACGGCGTCGACATCGCGATGCTCGACCCGAAGGCGCTGCGGCAGGCGGTCGCCCTCGTGCCGCAGGAGCCGTTCATCTTCGGCGCCAGCGTCGCCGACAACATCGCCTATGGCCGGCCCGGCGCCTCGCGCTCCGAGGTCGAGACGGCAGGCAAGCGCGCCGCCGCGCATGGCTTCGTCACCGCCCTGCCCCAGGGCTACGACACCGTGCTCGGCGAGCGCGGCGTCACATTGTCGGGCGGCGAGCGGCAGCGCCTCGCCATCGCCCGCGCCATCCTCAAAGATGCGCCGGTGCTGCTGCTCGACGAGGCGACCTCGGCGCTCGACGCCGCCAACGAGGGCTTGGTGCAGGTAGCGCTCGGCGAATTGATGAAAGGCCGCACGACGCTGGTGATCGCGCATCGGCTGGCGACCATCGTCGGCGCCGACCGCATCCTGGTGCTCGACGGCGGCGAGATCGTCGAGCAGGGCGACCACGCGGCGCTGCTCGCCGCCAATGGGCTCTATGCGCGGCTGGCGCGGTTGCAGTTCGAGACCGGCGCGGCGGCGCTGCAGGCGGCGAAAGCGGCGGAGTAACCGTCACGCCGTCGACAGCGGCGGCGCGACCTCCTCCAGCGGCTTGCGCTCGGCGCGCACGGCATAGAGGGCGGCGACGAGGGCGGCGGCGCCCATCAGCGCCGCGGCGAAGACGTAGCCGGCGAATACGCTCGCCCGCGAGCCGCTCTCGATCAGCCAGCCAAACACGATCGGCGCCGCGACGCCGCCGATGCCGGTGCCGATGGCGTAGAACACCGCGATGGCGAGCGCCCGCATCTCCACAGGGAAGGTTTCGCTCACCGTCAGATAGGCGGCGCTGGCGGCGGGCGAGGCAACGAAGAACACCACCATCCAGCCGAGCGTCTGCATCGTCGCGTCGAGCCAGTCGGCGAAGAACAGCGCGCCGCAGACGACGAGCAGCAGGCCGGACAGCGCATAGGTGCTGGCGATCATCACCCGCCGGCCGAGCGTGTCGAACAGCCGGCCGAGCAACACCGGCCCGAGGAAATTGCTGATCGCGAACGGCAGGATGTACCAGCCGACGGCGCCCGAGGCGACGCCGTAGAACCTCGTCAAAACAAGCGCATAGGTGAAGAAGATGGCGTTGTAGAAGAACGCCTGCGCTGCCATCAGCGCCAGGCCGACCGCCGTCTGCCGGCGATGGCGACCGAGCAGCACGGAAAACACTTCGCGCAGAGGGGTTTGCGCGCGCGGGCGCAGGCGCAGCGCGAGCTTTTGATCCGGCGGCGGCAGCTCGACGCCGAAGCGTCGCTCGATGCCGGCGACGACCTCCTCGGCCTCAGCCTCGCGCCCGTGGATGACCAGCCAGCGTGGGCTCTCGGGGATCCACAGCCGCATGAAGAACACCACCGCGCCGACCCCGGCGCCGAGCAGGAAGGCGAGCCGCCAGCCCAGTTCGGGGTCGAAATGCGCGGGATCGAGCAGCACGACCGCAACCAGCGCCCCTCCCGCCGCGCCGATCCAGAAGCTGCCGTTAATCATCAGGTCCATGTGGCCGCGATAGCGGGCCGGGATCAGCTCCTGAATGGTGGAGTTGATGGCGGAATATTCGCCGCCGATGCCGCAGCCGGTGAGGAAGCGGAACAGGTAGAAGGAGAAGCCGTCCCAGGCCAGCCCCGTCAGCGCGGTGGCGACGAGGTAGACGACAATGGTGATGAAGAACAGCTTCTTGCGCCCGAGCCGATCGGTCAGCCAGCCGAAGAACAAGGCGCCGACCACGGCGCCGATGAGATAGGCGCTGCCCGCCGCGCCGACCTCGGTGTCGCTGAAATGCAGGGCTTTGGATTGCTTGAGCGCCCCGGCGATGGAGCCGGCGAGCGTCACCTCCAGCCCGTCGAGAATCCAGGTGATGCCGAGCGCCGCGACGACCAGGACGTGGAAGCGTCCCCACGGCAGCCGCTCCAGCCGCGCCGGGACGAGGGTGACGATTTCGGCGGGCTCGTTCATCTGCTCTCCGCGCGGCCGAGGCGAACGCGAGGTCTATTGCGCCGACGGCGCCCCGCCTTTCTGGCGCGCCCGCGCCTGGCCGACGACGCGCTTGAACTCATCGTAATCGATGGCGGCGGCGACCTTAAAGGGGCCGATGAGGAAAACCGGCGTGCCCTGAAGCCGCAGCGATTCCGCCTCGGCGTTGTTGCGCTTGATGAGCGCCGCGATGTCGGCGGCGTGGGCGGACAGATCCGCGTCGAGCCGCGCCATGTCGACGCCGGCGCCCTCGACCGCCGCGCGCATTTGCGCAGCCGTGCTGCGGCCCTTCAGCGCCATCAGCGCGGCGTGGGCGTCCTCGTATTTATCCTGGTATTTGGCGGCGAGCGCCAGTTTCGCGCCGTCGACCGAGGACGGCGCGAGGATCGGCCAGTCCTTGTAGACGAGCCTGACATGGCCGTCTTCCTTGACCGCCCTGGCGAGCCCCGGCGTCGCCTTCTTGCAGAACGGGCAGTTGTAATCGAGAAAGGCGACGATGGTGACGTCGCCCTTGGGATCGCCGCCGATGGGGGAGGCGGGATCGTTGAGGATTTCCTCGACGTTGACTTGGGCGGCGAGCGCCGGGCTGGTGGCGAGCGCTGCGAGGGCGAGGGTTAGGAAAGTGCGGCGGCGCATGGGGGCTCCGGGTGAAGGCGCAAGGCGGTCGCTATACGCGCATGCGCTATGCATTGTTTCAAGAGCGGCGGAACCGTTCATTCGAGAGCCTTGAACACGGTTTCGATGGGCAAGAACAATATTCGACTGTCGTTCGGATATTCGATGAATTCCGCATGCTTCAGGTAGAACCGTTTGGCCGCCTCGGTCTTCGCGTGGATCAATACGGCGCCGATGCCGATGCTTCGGGAGGCGACCGCGATCCGACGCAAGGCGCCAGCGAGGAGGTCGGCCCCGAGACCCCGGCCGGCGTAGGCGCGATCGACCGCCAGTCTGCCGATCACCGAGATGGGAATCGCGTCCGGAGCATTGCGCCGCAGCTTGCCGGGCGCGGCCGCGCGATCCAACGAGCCTGCGGAAATGCAGACAAAGGCGACGACGCGCTTTCCATCGCAAACGACATAGGTGCGCGAGAACCGACCTTCGTTGTTCAACGCCCGCTGACGCAACCAATCGTTGAGCGTGGGTTCGCCGCAGTCGAAGGATGAGAGATCGTCGTCGGCCGTCAGCGGCTCCGGCGCCGAGAGATCCCGCGCTAGCTCCGCCATGCGGGCTTGCGGCCGAGCAGCGCGCGCAATTTCGGCCCCGGCGCGGGAGGGCTGTCCAGCGCGCTTACGAAGGCTTCATAGTGCTTCGCGTCGAGCGAAAACAGTCTGCGATCCAGCAGCACGTCAATGGCCTGCCGGCGGGCGCTTTCGACCATGAATTCCGTGCGCGTCTTGCCGGCGGCGAGCGCAGCTTCGTCGATGAGCCGGCGCGTATCGGCTTCGATACGCAGGTTAATGCTGCCCTTGTTGTCTCGGCGCGATGGGCGCTGCGACGGCTCGACGGAAGCGACTAAAAAAGTCTTGGCCATTTCCGAGATATGGCCGCGCGTAAATACAGTGTCAATACAATCCGTCCCCTCACGGCATCACGTAAGTCGCCCTGCCCCGCCCGAGCAGCGCCGCTTCAATCGCGCCGGGCTCGTGCACCGAGAACACCACGATCGGAATCCGGTTGTCGCGCGTCAAAGCGAACGCCGCCGTGTCCATCACCTGAAGGTTGCGCTGGATCGCCTCGTCGTGGGTCAGGCGCTCGTAGCGGCGCGCGTCGGGGTTCTTCTTCGGGTCGGCGGTGTAAACGCCGTCGACGTTGGTCGCCTTCATCAGCGCGTCGCAGGAGAGTTCCGCCGCGCGCAAAGCCGCCCCCGTGTCGGTGGTGAAAAACGGGTTGCCGGTGCCCCCTGCCAGCAGGATCACCCGATGCTTGACGAGATGGGCGAGCGCCGCCTGGCGTGAATAGGGCTGGCATTGCGAGGGCATCGCCACGGCGGAAAGCACGCGCGCCGGTTGCCCGATCTCCTCCAGCGCGCCTTCCATGGCGAGCGCGTTCATCACCGTGGCGAGCATGCCGATGGAATCGGCCCGCGCCCGCTCGATGCCTATCTCGTCCCCTTCGAGGCCGCGGAAGAAATTGCCGCCGCCGAGCACCACCGCCACTTGCACGCCG
>Ga0134128_10008549_pt1 | contig 12326 bp, 13 predicted proteins | sample KB31754_FD_96462 | JGI IMG/M metagenome (GOLD analysis project Ga0134128, IMG submission 96462) | Terrestrial soil microbial communities with excess Nitrogen fertilizer from Kellogg Biological Station, Michigan, USA - KB3-175-4 | ecosystem: Environmental > Terrestrial > Soil > Unclassified ...
CCGCACGACGTATGCTCGTTGTGGCGCGTGAGCGGATGCACGATCGACGAGCGGAGCGGATGCTCGCGCGTCGCGCGCTCGCAGCCGCGCCGGATGGCGGCCTTGAGTGCGACGCCGTCGACGACGACGTTACGGCCGATCGTGACGTTGTAAATCGGAATGCCCGTGTCCTGGCACAGCAGGTTGTCGGTCTTCTCGGCGACCGCGATGTTCTTCACCATCACGCCGAGCACCGATTGCGCCGTTTTGTCCCTTTCGCGCGCGACGAGCGTGTCGAAGCCGCGCTTGATGTCGGGCGGCAACATCTTGAGCGCTCGTATGTACAAGTCCTTGGCCGCCACTTCGACGCGGGTTGGATCGATGCGAAGCGTCATCTCTTGCTCATCCATTCAAGGCGAACAGCAGCGCGTACGCAACTGCCGCGGCGCCGGCGAGCGCGATGGCCGTCTTCTGCCAATCGGCGCGCCAACCGACGAACTCGATAAACAGCAATCGTACGCCTCCCGCCAGATGCGCGGCGACTGCGAGCACGAGCAACGTCTCGGTAAGCTTGACCACGGGCTGACGCGTCCATTCCAGGAACCGATCGAGCGCCGCCGGACGCGCGAGCGCCTGCGACAGCGTGAAGAAGTGCACCGGCAGGAACAGCGCGAGGACGATGCCCGAAACGCGGTGCACGACGAACGCCCAAAAGCCCGAATGGCCGCGGGATCGCGCGTCGTTGCGCTGGCTTGCCGATGACGGTGCAAGCGTCGTCGTCATTTCACGCCGTCAGCGAGCGCACCGCGTACAGACCGCCGCCGAGCAGCACGAGCGCGATCGATGCCACGACGACATCGGCGCGGCGTCCGCGCAGCCCGAGCCATTCGTCGGCGATCGCGCGCAAGCCCAGCGGCGCATGGATCGCCACGGCGACAACGAAGATCGTGTAGAAGGCCGGCCAGAATGCGCTCGCGTGCATGCGCGCGACGATCGCCGCTGCAGTCAGTTGGTGGCGCACCGCGTAGATGATCGTCGCGAGATGAACGACAACGCAGATCGCGAGCACCGCCGCCGACGCGCGCTGCAGCACGAATCGCCACGCCGCGTACCGGACACTACGCAGCGAAGCATTTTCGATACCCGGCGGCACGACGTCGATCACAGCGTGCCCTTGACGGCGGCGAGCGCGACGAGCCGCTTCAAGCCCGCGATCGACGCCGTCGGCAACAGATGCTTCGGGCAGCGCTCGGTACACGATTGGTGCGTGTGACACGACTGGCAGCCGCCGTCGCCGGCAATCGCGCGCAGGCGCGCGACGCCGGCGCCATCCCGAACGTCGTTGACCAGCGTAAACGCCCGGTTCAACGCGGCGGGACCGAGGTAGTCTGGCTTCCATCCGACGACGTCGCACGACGCGTAACACACGGCGCAGCCGATGCATTCGATCGTCGCATCGATCGCCCGGCGCGCCGGCGATGCGGGCGCCACCTTCGCGAAATCGTCGTACCGCGTTGCCGTCGGCTTGAACTCGCCCTTCGCGGCCGCCCACTTGTCGAAGAACGGCGCCATGTCGACGACGAGATCGCGCACGATCGGCAAGTGATGCAGCGGCCCGATCTCGAGCGTCCGGTCACCGGCAACCGTGTCGACGTGCGTACGGCAGGTCCAGCGCGCCTTGCCGTTCACCGTCATTGCGCAGGAACCGCACATGCCGACGCGACAGGCATAGCGATACGCGAGCGACGCATCGAGATGGCGCTGCACGTGCGTGACGACGTCGAGCACCGTCTGCGACGCGAGCCGCGGCACTTCGTAGCGCCGGAACGCGCCGTCTGCCGCCCCCCGCCAGATCAGAACGGGAAAAGTCGATTCAGTGAGCGATATCATCAAGCCAACTCAATCCTTCGTATCTCGCAGCGCCGCGTACCGCCGAGCACAGCGGCCGATCCGCGCTCCAGGGGGAGCCGTCAGCGGACCGCTCGCCTGACGCAAGCAAAGCGACTGCCTTTTACCGGATGAGCGAATCCGCTTCGAGCGTCAGATCCACCATCAGATCCTGTGCAACAGCCTCGAGCGCAGCCCGAAGCTCGGGGATCGCGACGCCGCGCGGCACCTGCAACGCTGCACTCGCCCGGAACAGCGCATCGCCCGAATGCGGCCCGCTCATGCAGCCGGTTACGAGATTCTCGATGCTGACACCGACGCTCGCCAATGCACCGGAAATATCGCGAACGATTCCAGGATGGTCGTTGCCGACGACCTCGAGGCGCAGAACGTCCTTTGGAGGCGACACCATAGCCTCGCTTGCCGAGGGATCGGCTTTCGTGATCAACAAGCGCATGCCGGTGCGCTCGAGCTCTGCAAAAGCGTTCATCAGGCGTTCCGTGTTCACTTCGGGAAGCTCGAAATGAACGATGCCCGCGAACTGTCCTGCCAGATTCGCCATTCGCGCTCCCACCCAGTTCGCTTCGTGAGCGGCCGCGATCTGTGCGACGCGATGCACGATGCCCGTCGTGTTCGGTCCGATCAGCGCCAATACAAGAGATGCGGCCATGGTAATGCGGCTCTCGTCGCCGGCTGGCGGACTCCAACAGTCGCCGCGACATGCTCCGTGACAGGCGAAATGACATCATAACGCGTCGCCGCCATCGCAATCGAGCGCGAGCGCGCTCGTGGAGGCTCGATGACAGTTTCACCCTGACGCGGGTGAAGTTTCCTATTGAAACGCCGGGGGTTCAACGTGACTTCTCCGCTTGCAATGAAAGCCGCATTGCGCAGCCAACTGCATGCGCGGCGCAACGACCTCACGGCCGAGGAGCGTGTCCGCTTCAGCGCGTCGATCACCCGCTCGCTGCTCGCGCTCGACCCGTATCGACGCGCCCGAACGGTCATGGCCTACATGACGTTCGGGAGCGAATTCCTGACCGACGCACTCATGCGCGACGCCCATCGCCTCGGCAAGACGATTATCCTGCCGAGGATCGATCGTATCCACGACGGTCTTCAGCTCCACTCCGTGTGCGAATTCGACACGGAGCTCGCCGCGGGGCCGTGGGGAATTCGTGAGCCGCGCCCCGATGTGTGTCCCGTGGCCGAGCTGTCCGAGATCGATTTCATTCTGGTCCCCGGCCTTGGATTTACCGTGCGCGGTGACCGGCTCGGGTACGGACGCGGCTACTACGATCGGCTGCTCGTGAACCGCGACCGGCGCACCGCCCTCGTCGCGGCGGCGTTTTCGGCCCAGATCGTCGATACGATTCCCACCACAGAGCATGACATCCCGGTCGACATGGTCGTTACCGAGCGCGGCTCGTACAGGCGCGCGGACCACGCGGGCGACGCGAAAGGCGACTGACGCTCGCTCTTGCTTCGGCCTCACCCGCCTCGCTGACGCTCGGCTCCCTTTTTGGCTTCGGCCACCATCGATATTCCTTATGCTGGCATCGTTGTTGCTGATTTGCCGACGCGCCCGGGGCTGCTCGCGGAAACAGGCCAAGTCGACACATCGGCCGTGTCGCGATGCGACGAACTGTTTCGTTTCGAAAGCATCGGGACGGAACGAGAAGATCGACTCGGACGACAGGGACGGGGAGAGATGCCGAGCGATATCGAACTTGCGCAGAACGCCACGATGCTGCGCATCGCGAAGATGGCCAAGGAACGCCTCGGCATCGACGAGCAGCATCTGGAGCCGTACGGTCATTACAAGGCGAAGCTGTCGCTCGACTACATAGAATCGCTCCAGGATCGACCCCTCGCGAAGCTCATTCTCGTTACCGCCATCAACCCCACGCCCGCTGGCGAGGGCAAGACGACAACGACGGTGGGGCTCGGCGATGCGCTGAACCGCATCGGCAAGAAGGCGATCATCTGCCTTCGCGAGCCCTCGCTCGGTCCCGTATTCGGCATGAAGGGAGGCGCTGCAGGGGGCGGCCATGCGCAAGTCGTGCCGATGGAAGACATCAACCTGCACTTCACGGGCGACTTCAATGCGATCCAGCTCGCGAATAACCTGCTTGCAGCGTTGATCGACAACCACATCCATCACGGCAACGAGCTGAACCTCGATCTTCGCCGCATCACCTGGCGTCGCGTGCTCGACATGAACGACCGCGCGTTGCGCGACGTCACCGTGGCGCTCGGCGGACCGGGCAACGGATTTCCGCGCGGGGATGGCTTCGATATCGTCGTCGCATCCGAGGTAATGGCCATCTTTTGCCTGGCGACTTCAATCGCCGACCTCAAGAAGCGTCTCGGAAATATTGTCGTGGGCTACACGCGCGAGCTGAAGCCGGTCATGGCGCGCGATCTGAACGCCCATGGCGCGATGGCCGCGCTCCTCAAGGACGCGCTGAAGCCGAACCTCGTGCAGACGCTCGAGAACAACCCGGCGCTGATCCACGGCGGGCCGTTCGCAAATATTGCGCACGGGTGCAATTCGGTGATCGCGACGACGGCGGCGTCGCGCCTTGCCGAGTATGTCGTGACCGAGGCGGGCTTCGGCGCGGACCTCGGCGCCGAGAAGTTCGTCGACATCAAGTGCCGCAAGTCGGGGCTGCGTCCCGACGCGGCGGTGATCGTCGCCACAATCCGGGCGCTCAAGTATCATGGAGGCGTCGACGTCAAGCACCTCGATAAGGAGAACCTCGAAGCGCTGGAGAAGGGCATCGCCAATCTCGAGCGGCACGTGAACAACGTGCGCAACCACTACGGGCTGCCGTGCATCGTCGCCGTGAACCACTTCACGCATGACACCGACGCGGAGCTTCGGCTCCTCAAGCGGAAGATGGCCCATCACGAGGCGCCGGTCGTCGTCGCCCGCCACTGGGCCGAAGGCGGCGAGGGCGCCGAGGATCTAGCGCGCGCCGTGGTGCAGATGGTCGAAACGACGCCCGCGAGCTTCAGCTACGTCTACGAGGACGCGCTGCCGCTCTGGAACAAGATCGAGGCCGTCGCCACGAAGATCTACGGCGCATCCGAGGTGACTGCCGACACGCGCGTGCGCGCGCAGATCCGCAATCTGCAGGAAAGCGGGTATGGTCACTATCCCGTCTGTATCGCAAAGACGCAGTATTCGTTCTCCACCGATCCGCTGTTGCGCGGCGCTCCGAGCGGCCATTCGCTCAACGTTCGCGAGGTCCGCCTCGCCGCGGGCGCCGAGTTCATCGTGGCCGTGTGCGGAGACATCATGACGATGCCGGGTTTGCCGAAGCGACCCTCTTCGGAGCGGATCGACGTGGACGAGCGCGGAAAGATCGTGGGGCTGTCCTGATCGTGCGGTTGTTCTAAGACGCCACGCGCCCGCATCCTCGTCCTTCGGCCACACTTACAGGAGCGATTCGAAATGTCACTCGATTCCACTCAATGGCACGCGAAGCCCAAATTTCCCGAGACGCATTACGTGGATACGCGGCTCTACACCGACGAGACGCTGTTCCGCGAGGAGCAGGAGAAGATCTTCGGCAAGTCGTGGATCATCGCCTGCCACGAATCGGAGCTGCCCAACGCGTATGACTACCGGACGTTCCAGCATCCGGCCGGCACGCCTCTCATCGTCGTGCGCGGCGAGGACACGAAGATCCGTTCGTTCTACAACATCTGCCCGCACCGCGGGAACACGCTGCTCTACGATCCCGTCGGCAGCGCAAAGCGGATCCAGTGCATCTTTCACGCGTGGTCGTACGACACGACGGGCCGCTGCCTTGAAATCTCCCGCGGCAAGCAGGGCTACCAGGACCGCTTCAAGTGCGAGGACACGGGCCTGCGCGAGGTGAGAACCACGGTCGGCTACGGCGGCTTCGTCTGGGTGAACACCGACGACAACGCGCTCGGCTTGCAGGAATACATCGGCGACGCGCTCGGCATGCTGGAGCCGCACATGAGCATGCCGCTCGAGGTGTTCCACTACCACAAGGCCGTGGTGAACACGAACTACAAGCTGTGGCACGACACGAACAGCGAGTTCTACCACGACTACATGCACTACTTCAATCGCATCACCGGCATGCTGCAGCCGGGCTACTTCGAGCGCAAGTACGTCGGCTATCCGCACGGCCATGCATCGGTCGGGTCGATGCAGATCAGGTACGACGCGTACGAAGGCAGCAAGGAGCGCGGCGTCGGCTGGCCGGGCTTGGCACCCGGAGGCTGGATCCTGATCGACATCTTCCCCGGCATGACGTACAACCTGAGAACCTCGCTGATCCGGATGGACACGGCGATCCCGCTTGGCCCGAACAAAGTGGTCATCGAATTCCGCGGACTGGGGCTCAAGAGCGACACGCCCGAGCAGCGCGCGGAGCGCATCCGCGACCACAACGTGATCTGGGGCCCGTTCGGACGCAACCTGCATGAGGACCTGCTCGGCGTCTACGGGCAGGGGCGCGCGATGCGCGACCGTACCGACAGCAAGTGGGTGATCCACGGCCGCGAAGAGGACATGACGATCCACGACGAGGGCGGAATGCGCCACTTCTACGCGGAATGGAGCCGCGTCATGGGCCGCTCGGCGTCCGATCCGTTCAGCGACGATCGCGCCGCGCCGGAGAGCGCGAAGACGCGCGCCGCAGCGTAGGCACCTGGTCTGGAGAGAGGTCAGCCGTGACTGAAAGACATGCGATCGCCGAGCTCGTCTACCGCTCGTGCATGCTGCTCGACCAGAAGGACTTTGCGGGCTTTCTCGCGCTTTGCGATCCCGCGTTCCACTACGCGATCACCGCGTTCAGTCCCGAGATCCGCAAGGAGATGACGTGGCTCGAGCATGACAAGGCGGGGCTCAAGCTCCTGTTCGACAATCTGCCGAAGCACAACAGCGACCACTCGCCGCTCACCCGTCAGGCGATCGTCTACACCGTCGAACCTGACGAGGGCGCTGCGCGAGCGCGCGTGGTGAGTGCGCTCACCGTGTACAAGACCGCGCTCGACGGCGGCATTACCGAGCTCTTCGCGGTCGGCAAGCTTCTCGACGCCGTGAAGCTCGACGGCGAGCGACCGCTGCTCGTCGACCGCAACGTGCGCCTCGACACGCGCATGCTCGGCATCGGCTCGCACATTCCGATCTGAGCTCACCGCAGCGCCGGAGCCGATGAAGGTCACCGTCAATGCGCGCAACCGCGCGCATCAGTTCGATGCGGGCGAGAGCGAAAAGCTGTTGTATGCGGGCCTGCGCTGCGCGGTGGATCTGCCGTACGAATGCGGCAGCGGAACCTGCGGCACGTGCCGGGCGCGGCTGCTGTCGGGCGACGTCCACGACGCCTGGCCGGACGCCCCCGGGCGCAGGTTCCTGAAGGCGCACGACGAGTTGCTGCTTTGCCAGTGCGAACCGCGCAGCGACCTGACCGTCGAGGTCGGAAGCTTCGTGCGCGGGATCGACACAAGATCGTTCGTCCCTGCGCACTTTCGCGGCCGCATCGAGCGGATGCGATCCCTGACGCACGACGTCACGCATCTCGTGGTTGCGCTCGACCGTCCGATCGACTTCAATGCCGGTCAATTCGTGATGGTTCGCGCGCAGGGTATCCCCGGCTATCGCGGCTGGTCGATGGTCAATTACGCGCGCCGGGCTGACCGGCTCGAGTTCGTCGTCAAGAAGAAGCCCGGCGGCGGCATCTCGGATTGGCTGTTCGGCAACGCGGGCAAAGGCGATGCGCTCGAGCTTTTCGGGCCGCTCGGGCGCGCGACGTTCCACCCGTCGCTTGCGAAGGACATCCTGTGCATCGCCGGCGGCAGCGGCATTGCCGGCATGATGTCGATCATCGCGCGCGCGGCCGAGGAGCGGTATTTCGCGCAGCATCGCGGCGATCTGTTCTTCGGCGTGCGCACGATCGCCGACGCCTTCTTCCTCGACGAGCTTGCCGATCTTGCTGCCCGCTGCGGACCCCGCTTCTCGGTGACGCTCGCGCTGTCGGACGAAGCGGTGCCTGAGTCGGCCGTGTCGAGTCATCCGGACATCGCGTTCGACCAGGGCTTCGTGCACGAGGTGGCGCAGCGGCGAATGGGGGGTCGCTATCAGAACGTACGCGCGTATGTCGCCGGACCCCCGCCGGCGGTCGACGCCTCGATCCGCATGCTTCTTACGGCGAGGCTCTCGACCGAGAACATTCGCTACGACAAGTTCAGCTAGCGGCCTCCGACAACACTCTCCAGCATGAGCCGGACGCTTGTCTGCCAGACCAGCGACATTCCCGAGAACGGGATGAAGGGCTATGAGGTCGCCGGTCGGCGCGTCCTTGTCGCGAAGGCCGGCGATCGCTACTACGCCTACCAGGGACTGTGTCCGCATCAGGAGGTGTGTCTCGACGAGGGCTTCTTCGACGGCTCGGTGCTCACCTGCCATCAGCACCTGTGGCAGTGGAACATCGCAACTGGCGAGCCGGTCGGGCTCGCCGAAGCTCCGCTTGCACGTTACGACGTCGAGGTCGACAATGGCGCGCTTTACGTCCTCGAGACGGGCGCGTTGCAGGTATGCGAGATCTTCGCGGGCATATCGGAGGCGACGCTCGCCAGGCTGAACGGGATCGCGCGGCGCGAGGAGCATGAAAGCGGCAGCGCGCTCTACGACATCGGCGATGCCGCGGACGATCTGTACGTGCTCGAATCGGGGCGCGTCGAGTTTCGCATTGGTCGCGAGGGACACGCGACATCGGCAGGCTTCATGCTGCGGCGAGGCGAACTGTTCGGCTGGAACGCGATGCTCAGTCACCAGCCGAGCCGGATCGCGCGTGCTGTATGTCTCGAGCAATCCGTCGTGCTGGGCTTGAACGGCACGGAGACGCTGAAGATCCTCGAAGCCGACCCTGCGTCGGGCTTCCAGGTGATACGCAGGCTTCTGAACGTCGTGGCGCGCTACCTCACGCCGCCGGGCGCGGAGTGATAGCACCCGCTGTCGGCGCGGGACGATGTGCCGCGCAAGGAGGGGGCGAGACATCGCCCGGTGGTGTGGAAATGCAACGCAGGTCTTAAAGGAGAGCACGCATGAACCACGATCTGGCGCTACCCGCGCAGCAGCAGCCGGCGGTCGTCGTACCCGCCGTCAAATCGGAGCTCAAGATACCGTTTCGCGAGGCATTGCTGGTCGCGCTCGCGGCCGGCCTTGGCTACGGTTTCGACGCGTATGCCGTCAACATCTTCGGGATGCTCGGCCCGACGCTCGCGAAGGACCTCGACATCTCGATCAAGACGATCGGCCTGATCGGCTCGATCTTCCTGGTCGGATACACGATCGGCACCGTCGGCTTCGGCATCCTCGCCGATCGCATCGGCAGACGCGACGCGCTCGGGTGGTCGATCATCCTCTACGGCATCACGACGGCCCTCGGCGGATTGACGAAGAATCTCTATCTCTTCACCGGATTGCGCTTCCTGACCGGCATCGGCGGCGCCGGCGAACTGGCGGTCGGCGCGCCGTACACGGCCGAAATGTGGCCGAAGAAGGTGCGCGCGCTCGGCACCGGCGGCGTGATGTTCTCGCTGTATTCGGCCGGCTACATCTTCGCCGGGCTCGCCGTGCTGTTCATCGTGCCGAGATGGGGGTGGCAGGCGACGTTCATCTTCGCGATCGTTCCCGCGATCCTCGTTTTCGCGCTCCGGCGGATGATCCAGGAGTCGCATCGGTTCCAGCACGCGAAAGCCGAGATCCAGCGGCTGCTGCAGGAGACCGGCGTCAAGCACCCGCGCGTCAAGATCTTGTCGATCCCGGGCGCCAAGAAGCGGATCATCATTGGCTGGCTCCTGTACGTGCCGAACGCCTGCGGCTATTGGGGCATCACGGTCTTCCTCACCATCTTCATGGTGCAGAAATTCCATGTCACGCCGGCGCAGGCGATCGAATACGCGGTCATGTTCTATGTCGTCCAGTTCTTCCTTGCCTACGTCGGCACCGGGCTCTCCGATTGGCTCGGTCGGCGGCCGGCCGGGATCCTCGGCGCGCTGATCATGATCACGTGCACGATCGTCGCCGCCACGGCGACCACGCTCGACTCGTTCCTGATCTGGGGCTCGATCATGATCGGGATGCTCGGGTGGCTCTGGGGCATCAGCGACACTTACATGAGCGAGTTCTTCCGCACGACGCTGCGCGGAACGGGCTTCGGCATCATGGTGGGCGGCGGTCGCGTCGCCTCCATCTTCGCGCCGTGGCTGGTTGGTTGGGGAATCTCGAACTACGGTCCGACGGGCCCGTTCCTCATGACCGCGGGACTGTGGGTGCTGACGATCATCGGCTACCTGCTGGGTCCCGAAACGGCCGGCCGGGAACTCGAGGAAGTCCAGCTCTAACGGTTCATAGTCCGGCAGCCGGCCGCGCGCAGCGAAGCGCGGCCGGCATTCGGCGGGTCGATCGGCCGCGCGCCGATTCGCATCAGTGTTTCGCTTGCGGCGATTGGCGCGCGTAGAACGGCAGGTGGGCCACCACGCCGGTCCGCCCATCGTCGATCGAAACCTTGGCGCCGTGGTCGAGCGACGCATCGACGAACGCCAGTCCCAAGGCGCGTTCGAATACCGGCGACCACGCTTCACTCGTCAGATGCACGCGAGGCGATGCCGCGGAGACAGGCGCCATGCCAACGCTCTCCTCGCCGTGCGCGAGCACGATGCCGGCAAGCCGCCGCGTCGGTCGGCCAGCGCGCCGCAACGCCGGCGCGCCGATGAATTCCGCGTTGCCCGTTCGCACGAGCCTCGATAGTCCGAGTTCGGGCGGTAACACGCGCTCTCGCAGCTCGTACGCGAAGTGAATGAAGCCGGCTTCGATCCGCAGGCTGTTCGCCGCTTCCATCCCGCATTCGAGGCGCACGCCGTCGATGGGGACTTGCATGAGGCGATTCCAGAGCGAGACGGCAGCCTCGTCGGCGACGAGAAGTTCGTACCCGAGCTCGCCGGTATAGCCGAGACGCGCGATCCAAGCGTCGCATCCGCCGATGGCGATCGGGCGAAACGCGAAGAAGCGCAGCGATTCGGCAGCGCATTGCGGCAATGCGCGCGCGATCAGCGCTGCGCTCGCCGGGCCCTGAACGGCGATGACGGCGTAGCGGTCGAAAAGCGCCTCGACCTGGACTTCCAGAGACGACGCGCATGCCGCGAGGTGCGAGGCATCGGTGCGTCTTCCGGTGAAGAGCCAGTAGCGCTGGCTGTCGAGGCACCATACGGTCGCGTCGATGAACACGCTTCCGTCTTCGCGACACAGCAGCGTGTAGCAGCCCTTTCCGGGCGCGAGCGCGGTCAGCTCGCGCGTCTGCAGCCGCTCGAGGCATGCGCGCGCTTCCCGTCCGCTGAACTGCCACCAGCCCATGAACGAGAAGTCGAACAGGCCGACGCCGCGCCGCGTCGCGAGATGCTCGTCGACGGGCGACGTAAAGCGCACCGCGATCGAGCCACCGTCGGGCAATGGCGCCTGCGCGATCCCGCGGCGCGCAAACCATTCGCTCAGCATCAGCGACTCACGCTACACGCCGCGCAACAGGATGAACGCGCCCGAGACGACGCAAAGCCAGCCGGCGGCGCGCCGAAGCTGCGTCACGTTCGCACGATGCGCGATCGTGACGCCGACTGCGACGCCGATGAGCTCGAACGGCGTGATCCAGAGGGCGACGCGAAAGTCGACCGACCCGTACGCGAGATTGCCGAGCGTTCCCGACACCGCGGAGATCACCTGCAGAAGCTGGCTCACGCCGATCGTCATCAGCGGCGGGAAGCCGAGGCCGAGCATGATCGGCACGGAGAACAGCGGCCCGCCGGCGCCGGTCAGCCCGGAGCCGAAGCCCGCGGCGGCACCGACGCCGAGGAGAAGCGCCGGACCGCCTCTGCTTTCGCCGCTGACGATCGGACGGCGCAGCGGAAACAGCACGTTCAGTCCCGCGAGCGCGATCACCGTGCCGATGATCCGCGCGAGCACCAGCGCGTTGGTCAGCGAATTGACGTAGGCACCGGCGAAGCTCGACAGGACGGCGCCGGCGCACACCCATGCGCTTGCACGGACGTCGAGACTGCCGCGTCGTGCAAAGAGCCACGTGCTCGCTATTCCGGTGAAGAGGAACGTGAAGAGCGCCGTCGCGCTTGCCTGATGTATTCCGAGCTGCCCGAGCAAGACGAGCCCCGGCACCAGCAGGATGCCGCCGATGCCGACGGCGCCGATCAGCGCGCCGACGACGAGCGAAAGCGCGATGAGCGCGCCGATCAATGCGGTGGTCGATGCGAAAACAGTGCCGCTCGGCCCGCGGCCACGTGCGACGCGTGATCGGCCGCGGCGCTCAACCGGATGCGAGCGCGGTCAGCGTGCTCGTCACGAGGAGCGTGACCTGCCTCATGATCGCATAGCCGAGCGAATGGTCCTCGTCCATCAGGCGCAGCAG
>Ga0134128_10008550_pt1 | contig 12326 bp, 12 predicted proteins | sample KB31754_FD_96462 | JGI IMG/M metagenome (GOLD analysis project Ga0134128, IMG submission 96462) | Terrestrial soil microbial communities with excess Nitrogen fertilizer from Kellogg Biological Station, Michigan, USA - KB3-175-4 | ecosystem: Environmental > Terrestrial > Soil > Unclassified ...
ACTGGCCGTTCAAGATCGTCAACATTCTCGATATCGTCGGGGAGAGCATGGGCTTGCATCACGACGATCATTTCAAGCGGCTGAAGATTATGCAGGACGCGGATATGATCGTTGCAGACTGCAGGGACATGGTCGCCGCCCATGGGCTCGATCCCGCCTTAGCGCGCGAGGTTGTGGTGAAAGCCATGCTTAGGGAACAGCCATTGCCGCTCCGCGGATAACGTCGAAGAATCCATCCCCGACGTGATCGGGTTGATCGGGTCATTGGATCGGATTGTCCGCCAAGCAAAAATCGGGTGCAGAAGTGCAGAGTTGACGGGCCAGGGCAGGCGGCCTATATGCCCGCCAATGACGATGACCGCTGCATCAATTGGATTTCGCCGTCGCCGTGCCACCCCGGCACGGACGTAGTTTTGTCGTCCCCGAGCCGCCGGAATTAAGGTCGCGGCACATATCCTCATAGATTTTACGCCGTTGGCCTTCTTCCGGTAGTTCTTTAAGAATTCTGGATAAGGATCGATTCATGGCTACGAAAGCGAAAATCGGCATCCTGGGTGCCTCTGGTTATAGCGGTGGTGAACTGGCGCGCTTGTTGTTGCGCCACCCGCGCGTGGAGATCGTCTTGCTTACGGCAGAGCGCAGCGCGGGAAAGGCCATGCGTGAGGTATTTCCGCAATTCTCTCCTTTCGCGTTGCCGCAACTTGTGGCCGTCGATAGCCTCGATTGGGGCAAGGCGGCACTTGATGTTGCATTCTGTGCTTTGCCGCACGCGACCACGCAAAAGGTAGTCAAGAAACTGCTTGGGCAATCGCCGTCGACGAAAGTCGTCGACCTCTCAGCCGATTTTCGGCTGACTGACACCGCGGCGTACACAAAATGGTATGGCCACGACCATCATGCGCCAGAGCTGCAGAATGAAGCAGTCTATGGCTTAACCGAGATTCACCGGCGCGATATCAAGCAGGCTCGCCTCGTCGCCAATCCCGGGTGCTATACGACGTGCGCGCAACTGCCACTCATACCATTGATCAAGAACAAGGCGATCGAACTCGACGAGATCGTCGTCGATGCCAAATCCGGCATGACAGGGGCGGGGCGCGCGGCCAAGGAGTCCATGTTGTTCTCGGAGGTGTCGGAAGGCATCCACGCTTATGGCGTCGGGCATCATCGGCATATGGCCGAACTCGATCAGGAATTCTCGCGGGCCGCCGGGCGGGAGGTGGTCGTCACCTTCACCCCGCACCTTGTGCCGATGAATCGGGGCATTCTCTCAACAATCTATGTCCGGGGTCGGCGCGGCAGGACGCCTGAGGACCTTCACGCAATACTTTTAAAGTTCTACATGAAGGAGCCGTTTGTCCATGTTCTGCCGTTCGGCGAAACGCCGCAAACGCGGCATGTCCGCGGTTCAAACATGACCTTTATTGGCGTTGCCACGGATCGCGTCCCGGGTCGTGCCATCGTGGTCTCCGCACTCGACAATCTGGTCAAGGGCGCATCAGGCCAAGCGATCCAAAACATGAATCTGGTCATGGGCTGGCCTGAAACGATGGGACTTGAGCAGGTCGCGCTGTTTCCTTGAATGTTTATTCGGCATCAGCTCGATAGGGCTGGGCGCGAAATCCATATACAATTCCTGAGTTCTGTTTCTGGATTCCGGGCTCGCGCGCATGCGCTCGCGTCCCTGATTGAACGAGGGAACAATGTTTGAGGTCCAGAATCAGCCGCCACCGCTTGAGCCGTACAATCTATTCACGAGCGATGTCGTGCTCCGCGAGGCAGTAAGGCGCGAAGGTGCCGGCTGGGCCGAGAATGAACTCACGGCGCTGGGTGCGACACTTGGCAAGCCGGAGTCCGTCCAACTCGGCTTTGATGCCAACAAATTTTCCCCGCAGCTGCGCACCCTTGATCGCTTCGGTCACCGACTCGACGAGGTCGAATTTCACCCTTCGTGGCATGAGCTGCTGGGACTTGCCGTGAAGGCTGGCCTGCATTCCAGTCCATGGTCAAACCCGAAGAGCGGTGCTCATGTGGCGCGCGCGGCGGGTACATATCTCTTAGGGCAGATCGAGAGCGGAGTTTATTGCCCGATTGCGATGACCTATGGCTCTGTGCCGACCTTGCGGCATGCTCCGGACATCGCGGCAGAATGGCTGCCGCGAATTTTCTCGTGCGATTACGACCGCCGTTTCCGTCCTGCACGCCTGAAGACCGCGGTACTTGTCGGCATGGGTATGACCGAAAACCAGGGCGGCTCGGATCTTCGCACCAATTCGACACGTGCACAGCCGTCGGCTGATGGGAGTTTCCGCCTTTACGGTCACAAATGGTTCATGTCCGCGCCGATGTGCGACGCGTTCCTGGTTCTTGCCCAATCACCGATCGGGTTGAGTTGCTTTCTCATGCCGCGCTGGACGCCGGGCGGCGACCGTAATGCGATCCAGATAATTCGACTGAAAGACAAGCTTGGAAACCGTTCCAACGCATCGAGCGAGGTAGAGTTTCTTGGCGCTTACGCGCAGCTCGTCGGCGAGGAGGGCCGGGGCATCGCGACGATTATCGAGATGGGAAATTATACGCGGCTCGATTGCTGCATTGGTTCATCCTCCTTGATGCGCCAGGCTGTCGCACAGGCAGTTCACCACGCACGCCATCGTATTGCTTTCCAAAAAAAATTGATTGACCAGCCATTGATGACCAATGTTCTGGCCGATCTGGCGCTGGAGTCAGAGGCGGCGACAGTGCTCACAATGTGGCTCGCTCGGGCTTATGACGAGGAAAGCGAAACGGCTCAGATTATCCGACGAGTAGTTACCCCGGCCGCTAAATTCTGGATCTGCAAGCGTACGCCATTCTTGACCTACGAGGCGATGGAGGTGCTCGGCGGCTCCGGCTACATCGAGGAAAGCATCATGCCGCGCCTCTACCGCGAGGCGCCGGTCAACTCGATCTGGGAAGGCTCCGGTAATGTCATGTGCCTCGACGTGCTTCGCGCGATGGAGCGTACGGGGAAGGCTGTCGAGGTGTTGCGGGACGCGTTGGATTCGACAAAGGATCCACGCGTCCAAACCTTCGTCGCCCGGTTTGAAAAGCGGATCACCGCACGCGACCGTAACGACGAGACACAGGCTCGGACGCTGGTGCGCGAACTTGTCGTGGCATTGCAAGCCTCGCTGCTCGTCAAGCACGCGCCATCGAACGTAGCCGATGCATTTTGTGCGTCTCGGCTAGAAGGTGATGGCGCCCCCGCGTTCGGCCTGCTGTCACGGGGCCTCGATATGCGGGGGATAGCCGACCGCGCCAGTCCGGCAGGCTAGAGCTTTCCGAACACCGCCATCACGAGCGCCGCCTGCGCGATGAAGCCGACCGCGAAGGCGAGGGTGCGAAGAACCGGTACGCCCATCGTATAGACAACGGCGTGTGCCAACCGCGCCCAGAAATAGACCGCGCAGGCCGTGACGGTGGCGTCGCTCGAGTGTCCCTGTGCGTCGAGGATGAGTACCAGCGGCGCAAATATTACGAGGTTTTCGACTGCGTTGGTGTGCGCGAAATAAAGCCGCTGCGCCCAAGGCGATTGGGGCTTGTCACCGCGAGAGGGATTGGCCATGGCGCCCATCAGCCCGCGGACCATGATGCGATCGAGGATGTACGGGATCCACAAAACTCCGGTCAGAACGACCGTCAGCGTCAGCCACAGCAATTCTTTCGACATCGCCGCTCCCCGTTTTGATGCCTTTTACGAAGTAGAGCATAGTCGACCGGACGGTAATTGTCGCGTCGGACGATATCAAGAAGCCGTCAACGACCGCACCAACACGTAAAAGCCGACAACGATAACAATCGTGGAGAAAGTGCGTCCGAGCATATGCTTATGGCGCGCAAGTCGTCGTGCGGCAGCGATACCAATCAAGCCTCCCGGAGCGCCGCCAATGATAAAAAGGCCGGCAAGCCACCAATCGACCAGGCCAGACCAAGTGTAACTCGCTGCTGTTGTCATGCCGAAGACGGTGACGGATACGAGCGACGAGCCGATGGCATTGATCAGCGGCATCGCGGTTGCACCGATCAACCCGGGGACTATCAAAAAACCGCCGCCGATCCCAAAAAAGCCGGAGAGTGCACCGACGGCAAAGCCAATCCCGATCAGCATTGGCAGCATGCGCGACATGTTTTCGCGCGTAAGTCTGACGTGTGGATTCCCCGTCGACCGGCGCGGCCGTAGCATGAGTACGCCCACGACGATCATCAATATCCCAAACAAGGTCAGCAGCCTGCCGCCATCCACCATTTTGCCAAGCTGCGCGCCCGCGACCGCACCGATCATACCCGCGATCGCAAAAGTGACCGCGCAAGGCCATTTTACGGTTTGCGCTCGGGCATGACCGGCGAGATTTGCTGCCGCGCTTACAGCAACCGCAATCGCGCCCGTGCCGATCGCGACATGAGGAGACGGCACGCCGACGACGTACACCAGCAACGGCACCGCCAAGATAGACCCACCGCCACCGACCAGACCAAGAACAAAACCGACGACGCTTCCGGAAGCGACCGCTAGCAGATCAGTTATCGTCATCGTGCCGCGACTGATGCGCGCCGGTTCCATGGCATGAATGCCAATAGTCTGGCCATGCCGCAGAAACCGGTCGTTCCAGCAAAAATCAGGCCCGCGCCTACAAATCCTGACAGAAAATAAAATCCGGGGGCAACGAATGCACCGAGCACGATACCGGCGAGGACGAGACTGCCCGCAACAATCTGCACTTGGCGTATGATGTCGATTGGCTGGCTGCGATCGAAAGTCACGGGCAAACCTGCCTTTTTCCAGGCGTCGAGGCCGCCATCGAGGATGTAAATTCTGCAATTTCCGGCCGAGGATGCCAGTCGCGCGGCATTGCCTCGGGTCCGCGCGCCCGAGCGGCAATGAAATACCAAAACACTATCGCCCGCACGTGCCGGACTTTCGGTATCAATCCGGCTCAGCGCATGATGGCGCGCATTCGGGATAAATTCGCGCGCATGCTCGTCCTTCTCTCGAATATCGACGAGGACCGCGCCGTCGCGCACAAGCTCAGCTGCGCGAGAAGGAGAAATTGCCTGAATGTTTGACACTGTGGTTTTCCCTTTTGGTTCTGGTTTTGTCACGGGCAGTAGATAGTTTTTAGCAACGCGAGCAGACGCGCCGCGTTGGGATTACCAATGCGGTAGAACACGCTTTGCGCCTCGCGTCGTGTGGTGAGCAGGCCGTCTTCTCGCATCTTGGCGAGATGCTGGGACAGTGCTGACTGGCTCAGATCCACCGCGTCTGCGAGGTCGCCGACTGACATCTCGCCGGCGATTGCAAGCCGACACAGGATCAGCAGCCGGTTCTCATTGGCCAACAGTTTGAGCAATCCGGCGGCTTCGCCTGCCTTGCGTTCAAGTGCAGCGACCCCGATATCTGCGACACGTTTTGGCCGTCTCACCGCCTGTATCGGCATGCGTTCACTCCATTATATTAGGTATTGCTAATTTAGATGTACCTAATATATAAATCAAGTGCAATAAGGGCTAAAAAGGGAACTTGCCATGACCGCTGCGGCCACTCCCGAAATCCGCGCTTTTTTTGACGAGCCGACGAATACGGTGAGTTATCTGGTCTGGGACCCGAGGACTAAAGAGGGGGCGGTCGTTGATCCCGTCCTGAATTTCGATCATCGGAGCGGCAAGGCATCGTTGCAGGCGGCTGACACGATTCTTGCTCAGGCGAAAACGCTAGGCGTCATTGTTAAGCAGGTGCTGGAAACGCACGCGCATGCCGATCATCTCTCGGCGGCGCCCTATTTCAAGCTCAAGTGCGGCGCGACTGTCGGGATTGGGGAACACATTAAAGAGGTCCAGAAAATATTCCGGCCGGTTTTTAATGCATTGGATGTGTCGGGTGAGGGAGCGGAGTTCGACCATCTCTTTAAGGGTGGCGAACAATTCACGCTTGGCTCTATTGATGCTGAAGTTATTTATACGCCCGGGCACACACCTGCTTGTATTTCCTACAAGATTGGTGACGCGGTATTCGTTGGCGATACTTTGTTTATGCCCGATTACGGGACCGCAAGAGCCGATTTTCCTGGTGGAAACGCGCGAGAGCTCTATCGCTCGATCCAGCGCATTCTGTCCTTACCGGACGAGACGCGGCTATTTATGTGCCACGACTACAAGGCGCCGGACCGCGATCGATACGCATGGGAGACAACGGTTGGCGACGAGAAGGCACGCAATGTTCACGTGCATCGGGGCGTGAGCGAAGACGATTTCGTTAGAATGCGCGAGGCACGCGATGCCATGCTTTCTGCGCCGTTGCTGTTGTTGCCCTCAATTCAAGCCAACATTCGTGCGGGCCAATTCCCGCCGGCTGAAGCGAACGGCGTACACTATCTGAAGGTCCCCGTGACGCTCGCATCGTAATCTTGCTTTAAAGCCAGCTTTTCACTTTTACGTAGGAGCCGGGCGCATCCTCGATTGGCTTAAGCTTGCCGGCTTTGATTTTCCGGGCGGGCACTGTTTCAGCGCCCTGGTCCTTGATCCAATCCAGCCAGTCCGGCCACCAGGAGCCTGGATGCTCGGTGGCCGTCTTCATCCATTTTTCAACGTTCCCTCCGCTCGGCTTGTCGCCGGTCCAGTATTGGTATTTTTTCTTGCCCGGCGGGTTGATCACTCCGGCAATATGGCCCGATCCCGCAAGTACATATTTCACGGGGCCGCCGAAAAACTGCGAGCCATAGAGGACAGAGTTTGCCGGAGCAATGTGGTCTTCGCGCGTCGCGAGATTGTAGATCGGCACGGTCACCTTGTGCAGATCGAGTTTTGCGCCCGCAATTTCCATTTCGCCTTTGGTCAGCTTGTTCTCGAGATAGCAATTACGCAAATAAAACGAATGATTGGCTGCGGGCATGCGGGTTGCATCTGAGTTCCAGTAAAGTATGTCGAATGGCAGCGGTTTCTTGCCGCGCATGTAGTTATTGACGATGTAGGGCCAAATCAGGTCGTTCGAACGCAATAGGTTGAACGTATTCGCCATGCGCGAGGCTTCCAAATAGCCTTGTTCTTTCATATGGGTTTCGAGCTGCTTGATGCGCTCCTCGTCGACAAAAACCATAAGATCGCCGGCGTGACTGAAATCGACCTGGGCTGCGAACAAGGTTGCCGAGTTGATCCGTTTCTGTTTTTTTGCCGCGAGGTAGGCGAGCGTGATCGACAGCAGCGTGCCACCCACGCAATAGCCGATAGCATTGACCTTCTTTTCGCGGGTCGCGGTTTCGACGGCGTCCAGGGCCGCGATCACGCCTTCGCGCATATATTCTTCAAAACTTTTTTCGGCGAGCTTTGCGTCCGGATTAACCCAGGAGATAACGAACACCGTAATGCCCTGATCCACGCACCATTTGATAAACGACCGATCAGGTGTGAGGTCGAGAATATAAAACTTGTTGATCCAGGGCGGGACAATCAGCAACGGCAGTTTCAAAACCTCCTTCGTGGCCGGTTCATATTGAATGAGTTGCATTAGCTCGTTTTGAAATACAACTTTGCCCGGCGTGGTCGCGAGATTGCCACCGACATCGAACACAGACGGATCCGATTGGCGGATTTTGAGAACGCCATGACCGGCCTTGATGTCCTCCGACAGCATGTGCATGCCGCGCACGAGATTTTCGGCATTTGACGAAAGTGTCTCACGCAGCAATTCGGGATTCGTCAAGACGAAGTTCGACGGCGAAATCGCATTGGTAATTTGCTTGACGTAGAATTCGGCCTTCTTTCGTGTGTGCTCGTCGACGCCAGCGGCGTCCTTGACCAATTTTTCGGCCCATTGCGCGGTGAGCAGATAAACTTGCTTCAGGAAATTGAAGAACTGATTTTGCGACCATTCCGGATCGGAAAAGCGCTTGTCCTTCGGATCCGGCGCTGCCACGGCCTCGGCGTGCTCGCCGGCCATGCGCTTGGCGGCGCCGGCCCACAGATCGAGATACGCGCGACCAAGGCTCGCTTGAAGCTCAGTTGCCCGCTGAGGATCGGCCATCCAATATTGTGCGACGCGTCCGACTGTCTTGACCGCGTCGGTGACGTGATCGGCGATATCGCTTTTGATCTTACCTTCCTCGCGAGGCTTCAAGTAGGCGGCGAGTGCCTTGCCGCCTTCCTCGATCAAGCGAGCGACGTTGCGCGCGAGTACCTCGACGTCGACGTCTCCAACCTTCACAGGTTCTGTTGTGCCCTTGTCCATCCGCTTCCCGCTCGTCTCCACCAAAAGAAGTGGCTCGGGACGTCTCACATCGCAAGCCACGTTTACCCGCATGGTTTCGCGAGGCTTCAGCTACGCGGTTAGCAGGGCGTCACCTTGCTGCAGCCATATTAGGGCGGTAGCAGCAATATGGTATAATTCATTGAGTCTACATGAATTTCCAGGATGGTAAGCGCCACAATTTTGGAGCATGTCGGGCGGTGTTGGAGCGGTCTCTGTGGGCGGCGTTGGGGCTTATAATGGTGCTGTCAGGTTGTTCGGCGGGGACGATCATTGATCGGCTGCCGGCTACAATGCAGCCGCCGGCGGATGCGCCGGCCCGGCCTGAAACGCCCTATGCCTATCCTGCAGTGCACGACATGCCCCCAGACCGCGCCACAGTCCCGATGACCGAAGAGGAGCAGGTGAAGCTCGAAAAAGACTTGGCAAAAGCTCGCGACCGCCAGGAAGGCCATCCCGCCGCTAAAAAGGCCGCTACGACGCCCAAAAAGCCACCCAAAGACGTCCAAAGTGGGCAAAGCGATGGCGCCAAGGCGAACCCGTGATAAAAGCCAGCGGGGTCATGAATGTCGGCCGGCGAGGGCGGCCGATCTATAGGGTTTGAGCCGATGGAAGACTTCTACCGCATTCGCCGTTTGCCACCTTACGTGTTCGAAGAGGTGAACAAGGCCAAGGCGAAGGCCCGCAACGCGGGAGCGGACATCATCGATCTCGGCATGGGCAATCCCGATTTGCCCGCGCCGCCGCACGTCATCGAAAAACTCAAGGAGACACTCGGCAAGCCGCGTACCGATCGTTACTCGGCTTCTCGGGCATTCCCGGATTGCGCCGCGCGCAGGCCGCGTACTATGAGCGCCGTTTCGGGGTGAAACTCAACCCGGAAACACAGGTCGTCAGCACGCTCGGGTCGAAGGAAGGATTTGCCAACGTCGCGCAGGCTATCACCGCGCCCGGCGACATCGTCCTGGTGCCCAATCCCAGTTATCCGATTCACGCCTTCGGTTTTCTCATGGCGGGCGGCGCCATCCGTTCGGTGCCGTCAGAGCCGACGCCGAATTTCTTCCACACGCTCGAACGCGCAATCGTGCATTCGATCCCGAAACCAACGGCGGTCGTGGTTTGCTATCCGGCGAACCCGACTGCGTATGTTGCGACGCTCGATTTCTACAAAGATCTCGTCGCCTTTGCGAAGAAGCACGGCATCCTGGTGCTGTCTGATCTCGCCTATGCGGAGGTTTATTTCGATGACAATCCGCCGCCGTCGTTGTTGCAGGTGCCGGGGGCCAATGACATCGCAGTCGAATTTACCTCGATGTCGAAGACATTCTCGATGCCGGGCTGGCGCATAGGATTTGCCGTCGGCAATGAGCGAATCATTGCCGCGTTGGGCAGGGTGAAATCCTATCTCGACTACGGCGCCTTTACGCCCGTACAGGTAGCGGCAACTGCGGCGCTTAACGGCCCTGATGATTGTATCAGGGAAATGCGCGAGACCTACAAGCGACGGCGGGATGTTCTGGTCGAAAGCTTTAGCCGCGCCGGGTGGCATGTGCCGGCGCCTCGTGCCTCTATGTTTGCCTGGGCGCCGATTCCCGAACCGTTTAAGAGCCTCGGCAGCGTGGAATTTTCCAAACTGCTGGTCGAGAAGGCGGACATCGCGGTGTCGCCGGGTATCGGCTTCGGCGAATATGGCGAAAATTTCGTGCGCATTGCTCTGGTCGAAAACGAGCAGCGTATCCGTCAGGCCGCGCGCAACGTCCGCCGTTTCCTCGACCATGCGCCGGAGCAACTCCACAACGTCGTTCCGCTCGCGACGCGGCGCTAACCACGGACGCACAGGTTCATGGCAGCACCGCTGAAAGTGGGCGTCGCCGGGTTGGGCACCGTAGGCGCTGCTCTGATCGCCCAAGTCGCGCGACAGCGTGAAGCCCTGGCCGTACGCTGCGGGCGGGCGATCGATATCGTCGCGGTGAGTGCACGCTCGCGCGCGAAAGACCGCGGCATCGATATCAAGAAAATGAAATGGGTGAAGGACCCTGTCGAGCTTGCGCGCGAACCCGGGATTGACGTTTTTGTCGAATTGATTGGCGGGGCTGGTGAGCCCGCCAGGGCCGCTGTTGAAGCAGCCCTCGCGTCGGGAAAATCCGTCGTGACTGCAAACAAAGCGCTGCTTGCTAGGCATGGAGTCAAGCTTGCGGACGTTGCCGAACGCAGTCACGTAGCGCTTAATTTTGAAGCGGCAGTCGGCGGCGTCATACCGATTGTTAAAACATTGCGTGAGGGAATGGCGGGCAATTCGTTTGAGCGCATTTATGGAATTCTGAACGGCACCTGCAATTACATTCTAACTCGGATGGAAGAAGATAAATTGCCGTTTGCCGAATGCCTGAAGGAGGCCCAGCGGCTCGGTTATGCCGAAGCCGATCCGAGTTTCGATATTGAAGACCATGACACCGCGCAGAAGCTCGCCATTCTGGCGAGTCTTGCATTCGGTACGAAAGTCGATCAAAGCGCGATCTATGTCGAAGGCATTTCTTCGATCACTCCCGCAGACCTGTGGGCCGCCGGCGAACTCGGCTACCGTGTGAAGCTTCTCGGTGTAGCAGTAAGGACTCCGAAAGGCATTGAGCAACGCGTCCATCCGACCATGGTGCCCAAGTCTTCTTCCATCGCCCAGGTGATGGGTGTCACAAATGCGGTGACCATAGATGCCGCCGACATCGATCCGCTTACGCTGGTCGGGCCCGGAGCGGGCGGTGCGGCGACCGCTTCGGCAGTGCTTTGCGACATTGGCGACATTGCGCGTGGTGTACGAACCGCCCCGTTCGGCCGGCCGGCGGGGCGTCTGACCGACGTGCGGAAAGCGCCGATGCAGCGGCACGAAGGCGGCTATTACATCCGGCTGATCGCGCGCGACAAGCCGGGAACCGCCGCGACAATTGCGAAGCGACTTGCCGAACAGGACATTTCACTGGAATCTATTGTCCAACGGCATGATCCGGCACATCTTGGCCGAGATACCCAGGCTGGTTCCGTCCCGGTCATACTCATTACCTACGCGACCAGCGAGGATGCGGTACGCAAGGCACTTGCGGCGGTAGGGCGCGATAGGGTGATCTCAGGGCACCCGCAAGTCATTAGGCTCGAAAAGAACTGAATGCCCGCCGGCGCGTTTGTGAGAGGAACGTCAAATGTCGAGTATTACCGTCCAGCCGGAACTGGTGCTGGAACGCGTCCTCAGCCTTGAGATCGTGCGCGTTACCGAACGTGCCGCGGTGTCCTCCGCGCGCCTGCGCGGTCACGGCAAGGACAAGGCGTCCGACCAGGCGGCTGTCGACGCCATGCGGCGAGAACTCAACAAATTGCCGATCGACGGCACCGTCGTGATCGGCGAGGGCGAAATGGACGAAGCGCCGATGCTGTTCATTGGTGAAAGAGTAGGAACCAAAGGCGGGCCAAAAGTCGACATCGCCGTCGATCCGCTTGAGGGCACGACACTTTGCGCCAAAAACATGCCGGGCGCGATTGCGACCCTGGCCATGGCCGACGCCGGGACGCTGCTGCATGCGCCGGACTGTTACATGGACAAAATCGCGATCGGTCCAGGTTACCCGAAGGGAACGATCGACCTCGACGCGCCGGCAGCCGAGAACATTCTTTCGCTCGCCAAAGCCAAGGGCGTTAAACCATCAGAAATCACCGCCATTCTGCTCGACCGGCCGCGTCATGCGGACATAATCGCGGCTGTGCGTAAAACTGGCGCTGCAGTCAGCCTTATCAGCGATGGCGACGTCGCGGGGGTGATCCACTGCGCTGAACCCAAGACCGGCATCGATATCTATCTCGGGATTGGTGGCGCCCCCGAGGGCGTGCTTGCTGCTGCGGCGCTGCGTTGTATCGGCGGGCAAATGCAGACTCGGTTGATCATCGATACCGAAGAACTGCGTGAACGCACGCTCAAGATGGGCATCAAGGATGCAAAAAAGAAATATCAGATCGAGGACATGGTGAAAGGCGACTGCCTTTTTTCGGCGACCGGGGTCACCAC
>Ga0134128_10008553_pt1 | contig 12325 bp, 21 predicted proteins | sample KB31754_FD_96462 | JGI IMG/M metagenome (GOLD analysis project Ga0134128, IMG submission 96462) | Terrestrial soil microbial communities with excess Nitrogen fertilizer from Kellogg Biological Station, Michigan, USA - KB3-175-4 | ecosystem: Environmental > Terrestrial > Soil > Unclassified ...
GTGGAAGGGTTTGAAGGCCAAGGCAACTTCATGTCGAAGTTTGGTTTGGAAATCCGAGACCAGATCACTATGACTGCATCCGATACGATCTTTCAGCAAGACGTCGGTATGGCAGAAGAAATCACACGACCGAATGAAGGCGATTTGATCTATTTCCCTCTGAATAAGAAGGTTTTCAAAATCAGTTACGTCGAAAAATTCAATGTCTTCTTTGCGCTCGGTAGCACACCAAGCTTCGATTTAACCTGTCAACTCTATGAATATTCCGGCGAGAAGTTCGATACCGGCATTCCAGACATTGATTCTATCCAAACCCTACTCTCGGAGAATTTGAGAGATTGGGCGATCATGTCGGAAGATGGCAGTCCGTTCATGACGGAAGACGGCAACTATCTTGTCCTTGAGCAGTATCAAGAGGACAAGATAGACGCCTTCGATCAGGGAGACAAAATCCAAACGGAAGCCGATAAGGTTGTCAACTTTGATCAGAATGATCCTTTTGCTGAAGGATTGTATTGATCGGCAACGGATCAAAATCCACTTTTTCAATGGTTATATTGTCGTCGTCCAAACTTTCTTCAACCAATTTTTTCATTTCTTCTGGAGTTGGGGAATGATCCAGATCATGCTCATTGATATAAGCATCATGAAGATGAGGATTGCCGATTAGCCATTCTTTGGCTTTTTCTGGTGAAGAGAATACACAATCTCTTTCATCTTCATCGTCTCCACCGACATAATAATAACTCGATACTTTATACAGAAACATCTTCGAAAGCCTTTCGGGTTTCATTCTGGATATACTGAGCGGTCAACGTATGATGCGAGACAGTTCGCAACAAATACGCTTTGTGTTTCTCGTATACTTTCATACTTTCCTCATGCAAGTAATAAGATAAAAATCAAGATAAAGCCGAATGAAATGAAGCCGGATGCAGCACCATAAGCCATTCCAATTCCTATAGACAAGGAAATGATAATCAACCATATAAGGCAACCGGCACCGTCGTCATTCTGTTTTCGCGACATTTTCATCCTCGTATGGAAAATAATCGACCGGCACTCTGCGTCGGACTCTGCCAACTACTTTGATAATCAATAGTTCATTTGCGTCTTCCATACAGATCAGATTCGCACCGTGATCAATGGCATCCTCCACACTGGCACACCATGTCCGATTTTGTTTCGCACCGATCACAGCGTATTTGTTTGTTCCGTCGAATTTCGAAGTCATTGCATTGTTCTTTCTTTTTTAGATTGTTCGAAAGCCTCGGACATCGCGACAGCTTCATCGAGCAATTTGTGAAGGCGTTCGATACCGGGTTTGCCGTGGCTTGTATGCACCTGAGCCATTCCAGCGCCAGCCATGGAATAACCAACTCTGGCGGGATCGTAACCTTCAGCGATTTTCTCTTGCAGAAACTGATTCACTTCAACCGCAAGTTTCGCGCTTTGCTTTTTGTAATCTTCGTCAATCATTCTATGATACTCGCATGTGGACCAAAACTCTGACAGTCAATATACTTGGTCCATTCGAAATCGAAAAGACAATTCGACGGGGAATCAGAAAACATCTTGGCCATAATCGAATCTTTGATTCCAGCCAATCCACAACCGATTCTTGTCACAAAGAAAATATTGTCTGGATGTTCTCTTGCGAAGACCTTAAACGCTTCGACATATGATTTTATATCAGACAAAGGAAGTGTCTTCATATGTCGATTTTTCGTTGGAATGGCGAAGCTACGACCTGCCAAACCCCATCCCTGTCTCCATTTCGCACCAAATCGTTGGTTAGCGAAAGCGGCGGCACCCTTTCCATGAATGCCAGCCTCGTTCGATCCGAAACAAAAAATCCCATTATCGGGAAGTTTAATGGACTTGTTCACGTTCTTTCATTCTCTTTTTGATAAGGTCTTCAGAGAGATTTGTAATCATGTTGTGAACATACTCACGATACTTGTTGCTCTTGTTGCCAGCATATTCATAAAGAGCGACCATATTTTCTGTGTCGTCCTTTTCGATTTCTTTGTTGAGAATGAGCGCAAGTGTCTCGGCTCTAATTCCCCAACAAAGCATATCAATGACATTCATCAGAATGTCGTTTTTCATTTCATAAGGAACATCCTTCGCGTCTTTTAAAAAGAGAGAAGAAATAACTGCGTAACTACCAGTCTTCATGCGCTCAGTAGTGCTGGCCTTTTCGATATCGTTTTCAAGATTTTCCATGCATTTCTTGATTTTTTGTTTGTCTTCTTCCGAGTAAGACCCACTTTCAAAAATCCGATTCAAGAGGTTCTCTGATTCCGGCTTCATGTCGACTCCATAAAAAATTCGGGCACTGCCTTTATGACAGTGCCCGAATTTATCACTTGAAAAGAGATTGTGTACTACAATCTCTTATGCAGAGACCCGACCGGAGCGAGTGATACGGTTCAGAATTTCGTCGGTGTTATCCTTCGCATTCTGAGCGGCACCGCCAGCGCCGACCGCCGACTTGTTCACCTTGTCGAGATTGATCAGAATCTCGCGCTTGTCCTGCCGTTGAGTCTGTGCAATCGAACTGAGAGCGTTCTGGAGCGATTCGACCGAATCACCGTTGCCTAGCGACACATCAGACATCAGCATCAACCAAGAGTCATAGAATTTCTCGGCATTGCTCTTTTCTTCGACCGGACCATTGAGGTAACGGAGGTGTTCATCCATTCCCTTGTTCGCGACATCCAGATCATCCACTTCCAGCGACTTGCGACCCTCGGAAGCCATGCCCAACTTGGCACGTTCCACGATTTCGCGAATGATCGCCGGAATCTTGCCAGACAAACCATCACCAAGCTTGGTAAGGTCAGCACCCTTCGGCAGCAAATCTTGCGCGTAATGGTTGACAATCCGAATGGAAGTCTCGGCATCCGGCGCTTCGATTGTGATCAGAGCGTCGAACCGACCGGGGCGAAGCAGAGCACGGTCGATTTTTTCGATGAAGTTGGTCGTCAGGACTGTAATGATTTCCGAGTCCTTCGTGATCAGGCCATCGAGCATGTTGACCAGATCATTGACGCTTTCTTGCTCACGATCCGCAGCACGGTCGATATCTTCCGCGAAAATCACACATGGCTGGTAATTCTTCGCGAATTCGATAGCGGCGCGAAGACCCTGCGAACGGTTGAGCATGATGAAAGTCCAACCGTTGTCCGTTGCCACCTTGGCGGTAACGCGAGCGGTCAGAGTCTTGCCAGTACCGTACTTGCCCGACAACAGAACACCGCGCTTGAGCGGAATCTGGTTGGCGCGGCAAACAGAGGTATGTTTCAGCGGCGCGAGCAGATTGATACGAATCGACTTCGTCGTCGTTTCGGTATGAATCATGTCGGTTTCTTTGACATTCGACAGATCGATAAACGTCGGCTGGACATTCAATTCCAGATCGCCGTCTTCGTCGACATTGAAGTGAATCGCCTTGCCCTTGTAGATCGAATCCGTCCGCATGATATGTTCGGCAAGCAATCGAATCTCGATCAGTGCTTGCTTTTCCACCGGGCGAACAGTGCCGCCGATGTAAGCGCCATGAGGATGAATGCCGACATTGACCGGCTTGCGAATGCCGGGAAGTGACATCTGGCCGGTTGCGACCTGAAGAGTCTCGCCGTTCGGACCCAAGGTCACGGACAGCAGTTGCGGCTTGATTTCGCCAAAGAAAGTCTGGACCGACTGGGCCAGAACGACACCATACTTTTGTTGCATGGCGCGGGTGAGAGCGGTAATGGCATCCCACGGCGCACCATGGACCATTTCCACCACATCATATTCTTGGTTCTCGGCCTTTTCGGCACGTTCGAAGAACGAAATCGCTTCGCGGTTGGTCATCTTGTTCGGGACCAACGGCAGAATCACTTTCTCGCCAACATGTTCGATCTTGACGTCGATGGACGCCCAGCGATCCTTCTTCGCATCAATTTTGGTAGCTTCGGTAGCCATGCTGTTTTCAACTTTCGTTTTGATGGTGATGATAGAGTAGTTCGTATCAACGCGACGGACATTCGCGTGAAAAAGTTCCGGCGTCAACCCCTCCTAGTTTGATTTTGTCACTAAGTTACGAAAATCTTCTGGATACAGATTGAGAGGGTTTTTGAACAACAACAAAGCATAACGATGCTGATTGTAAGTAACCTCTTTCATTCCGTCGAAAATTATTTGTGCTTCGCTCAACCACTTGAATCTGTCTTCGTGAGAAAGCGATTCGTAATGATCTTCGTGAGTGATCAGAGATCGAATCTCCAAATAACCAACGCGCTGTTTGTATGTCTTGTTGATGCAAAGCAAATCCCAGAAGAAATAGAGCGCGATAACAATACACAGACCAATGATTAGGTTGTCGATCATTTTGGTTTCCTTTTAGAAGTTGATATATTCACCGTCTTCGTTTCGGCGGCGACCGCTTGCTGGATGACGGTGCCAGCCTTCCGGCTCACCTTCACCATTCCATGCATCCAGAGCCTTCAAGGCATCTTCGTATGAATGATAGCACCACCGATCATCATATGAAAAACGATCACCAATCTTTCCGATGATAATCGCATGAGTGAAGAGCAAAGGCATGATCGCGGCATATCGATCATTTGGCATGAGCCTAAAATCACGATAGCCGCAATCCGCTACAATGTAATTGATAAAATCAATTACCTTCGGATCAATGTCGGGTTTGTTCTGCATTGGGTTCGATCAGGGTTGCCATGCGACCGGTAAAGGTGCCCATTTCGTCGGTCATTTCATCCAGAGTGCCATTGCCCTCGGCATCACGGCGGATCATGAAACGACCGTGGATTTTTTCATTGGTCGAATCCACCACGAAGAAAGTGATCGCTTCTTCGCGCTGCGGATGATCTTCCAAGGAAGGATATTCGTCGTATGGATTCGGATCATCCTTTTTCCGAGTTACAACCCATGTCTCGGAAATCATGCCGTAACGAAACACACCCTCTTCCTTGAATCGTTCTTTCAGCATTGCCACGATCATTCTTTTTTCGGTCTCGTTCGCCCATGGCGTGACGTAAACGGTCATACCTTTCTCGTTCTCCGCAATCCATGTCGGAAGGATTTCGCCATTCCAACCCGTTTTTGCGTACTCGGCTACATCATTGAAAAATTCGCGAAGTGTCTTCACAGGGCATCTCCCAAATAAAAAAGGCTGGCGGAATGATCCGCCAGCCAACCTACTGCCATCACAAGCAATGTCAACCGGGCATATAAAGCATATACTCAGATTGTTTCTTGTCGCTACCAGACCGTTCTACAGTGCGGCTGTACAGGCTGGCGTACTTTTCAGTATGGCCCATTTGTCCGATGTAGTAGCGCATGGTATTGTCCACCACGTCCAAAGCCTTGCAAATGTCGGATCGCAACATCCACTTGTTAGTGATCAGGGCGGCAATTTCGGGGAAACGCTTCGCACCGGAAATCTTCCGGGTGCTGTGCTTGGTGTTGGGCTTGGCGACCAAACGACCACCGACCGTCGTCGGGTGCGGGATACCGGAGACCGTTTCGGTTTCAGGCTTGGCAACAACCTGTTCGGGCTGTTCCTTCGCCTCGGCCTTCTTGGTGGCCTTCGGCTTCTTGGCGGTAGCGACCGGCTTGGCCTTCACAGGCTTGGTCTCGGCCTTGATAGCGGCCTTTACAGGCTTGTCGGGAACAATGATCGGAGCGCCGGAAGTGGGGGGTGAAATCAGATCAGGACGAATAGCAATCGCTGCCTTTTCGGCTTCACGTTGCGCCTTCAGCTTGGCTGCGGCTTCGTTTCGTTCCTTTTGGGGGATTTTCAGGAAGGCTGGGATGCCATCATCAAAGGCTTCTTCTTGGTTGTCAGACATAATGGAAAGTTTCTCCCTTGGGTTGCCGTAAGCATAGGTGTATCACACTGATTCGCTTTTGTCAAGAAAGGATTTTTGATAAAAGTAGGAACCGGGGAATTTTCAGCATAAATACATCATGCTGAAAATAGAAGCTTTTTATTTCTCAATCACCCGGAAAATGGTGGCGACCTTCGGAACCATTTTCAATGAGATTGTGGTGCCCCGGTTCGATACGGCAGGCAACGTGACACAGGTTATGAAGGTGCCACTTAGCTATGCTCCGAAAGAACGAGTGTTAGCTCGCCTCAAAGGCGATGAGAATATCGATCATAAAGCGGCCACCACACTCCCACGCATTTCTTTCGAACTCATGTCAATTGAATACGACGCGAGTCGCAAGTTAAATCCGATTCAGATTCAACGACCTGTTGCAAACGAGGACGGCAGCTACAAACGACAGTTTGTCCCTGTCCCCTACAACTATCATTTCTCTTTATGGATTTACGCGAAGAACGTCGAAGATGGCTTGACTATCCTTGAGCAGATTTTGCCATTCTTTACCCCTGAGTTTCCCACCAAACTGAATCTAATACCTGAAATGAATGTTTCGATAAACGTTCCGATCATCCTCAACGGCGTACAATCAGAAGACACTTATGAGGGAGATTTCAAGGACGAAAATCGAAAGATCATTTGGACGTTGGACTTCACCATGAAGGGATATCTATATGGTCCAATTCGGACAGACGCAATAATTAAATTCGCCAACGTGAATTTTTATGCGCCCGCTGTGGATAACCTTGTGGATGCGGTTGGGAACTCGGCACCAGTTGATCGGGTGACTTCGCAACCCGGTTTGACCGCCAACGGGGAACCCACGTCGAATATTGCCTTGACAATCCCGTATCAGGAAATCGAAGCAAACGACGACTATGGGTTTATCAATATCGTTTATGGCGATCTTGAAGACAACTCATAGAACGATAAATTGAGTACAACCCCAGCGGTCTAATGCTTGGTTCAAATGACCTAAATGCAAACCGGCGTCTGGATCGATCCAGATCAAATTGTCATCGGCGGTGAAACGAGCATCATCAAAAGCGATCCAATCATCCACTTCTGAATGTTGCTGCAACCATACTCTCACCGCGACATCACGCGGAATCTGCGGATATTTCGTTTTCGTATCTGCATGAAGATATTCCGGCCTCAACCCGGCAGATACCAACACCTTGTCGATATCAGGAACGTCATCCAGAGTCGTGTTGTGTGTCGTGTTGAACACGATCTTTGCGCCGGATCGTTGACAAAGTTTGTTCAACATAGCAACTGGAATTGGCGAAATGATAACGCGGTTGACCGATGCATAAGGATCGAGCAACAAGCTACTAAACGGTATGACCGGGCCGTCAATATCGAGAAAAACAATTCTATTCATCTTCGTCATCTCCAAAGAACAATGCAAAACATTTTGGACAGATCGGTTCGCAATCTTCCAGATCGTATTCCATGCCCCACTTGTCTTGCATTTCTATTTCTTCGTCAATTTCATCCTTTGCGGTATGCACATTGAATGTAGTGACGCAGATTGCACATTTGAAACTCGACATTAACAAATCCTATCAAACACTTAGTTGATAGGTTAGATAGTGCAAAATGTCGGGAGGAAAAGTCCAGAAAAAAATAACCGGCTCGTAAGCCGGTTATGATTTCCTATTCTTCTTCGATTTCTGGCATCCAGAGTTTTTCAACCCGGTTGAACCAAGTTGTCGGTTCCCAAAAATTGAAATCTTCGAACACACCGTTCATTTCGATTTCTTCGACGATTTCTTCGTCTTCCTTTTGGAAACCTTTCGACCGCCAAGACGGAGAAGGCTTCTTACTCATATCATTGAAGGAAGATTTTTCGGTGCGATTCTTTCCGTCCAGTTTCGGGCCGACCGGATCAGCAAAGGCAAAGGCGCGGGCATTGAGTTTGACCTTGCTGCCCTTTTCCAGAGTGCCATCCTTCAAACCAGTCTCAAGATGCTTCGTCGCTTCCTTGCGAGTGGAAAACTTCGCCACATCCTTGTCTTTGTGATTGGAAACAGAAAACGCTTCCTTGGCATTGCGAGAAGTACCACGACGCAGAGCAGAGTGATAATCGCCAACCATGTTCGGCTGGAATTCACCGACACTCATATGCTCACCCTTCTTCAGCCATTCGCCATCGCGAGTGCCGATCAAATGAGCCTCTTTGCTGTCATGGGCCTTATGAAGGATGGAGTCTTGTCCATACTTCTCACCGTGTTTGGTAAGGAAGTTTTTCAATTCCCCATGATCGTTGCCCTTCTTTCCGATCACCATGAAAGAATGTTCGTCGCCGTGGTGCTCGTTCTTTTCGCCTTTGTTCTCGATGTACTTGCCGCGAATATGCACGAAACCATAACCATGATTTCGAATATGGCCTTGCAGATCGGAGTTGCGGTAAGCATTGATGTATTCGTCGTGGCGATGCTCAGGAACACCCGCCAACTCGGAAGCATATTTCTTCTTGTCCTCGGCTGTGTGAGTGTTGCGATGTGCGGTGATAATGCCGATATTTCGGTCCTGCACATGCTGCTGAATTCGCGCCAGCGACTTGTTTGCTGCCTCGCCTAACATTTCAAAAGCCTCTCTTAACAGCACAAAACAACCCTCCATATACGCCGCTTTTATCAAAAAAGCAAGACTCTAGATTTCATGAGTATTTAGGCCGAAAATCACGGTCAGTTCCAAGGGGCCGTCGCTGGTATTGATACGGATTTTTGTTCTGTCTGAATCCTGTTTGGCAATGATAATCGGCCATTCGACAAATTGACCGCCTTTGATAAACCAAGCAATCAAAGTGCCACCATCTTGCAATCGTTTATCCACGACCGCTTCACGAAATGCACAATCGAAATGAAAAATTTCGAACTCATCAATTGGCGCAATTCTTATTTTATAAACTAAATCAGTTGGTGGTGTTGCTGGTTGTGGTGTAGGCGGTGGTCGCGCTGCTCTCTTTGCATTCTCGTCTTTTTGCTTTTGTCTTTCTTCAACGACCTTCAATGCTCTTTCATACACATCACCTAGAACGGTAAATTCCATCGGAGGTGGTTTTCGTCCAGTGTCAGGATGACATTCAAAACACATCTTGCGATATGCTCGTTTCACTTCTGATATTGTCGGATCAGTCCCTAATCCTAACAATTTCAAAGGATTATCTTGCAACAACATACTGTTCCACTTCAAAATTTATGTCTGAGATATATAGATGATGGATGAAAACGAAAAGAAACCCGATCCGTTATCAGAGATTTTCAATCTTCCCAGCATCGAACGCGAGAAGAAGAATGTTATCACAGTCAATTCAACAATCGAAGATGATTTTGAATTTGCCAGAAAAAATCTGATTGATATCATTCAATCCGGCAAAGACTCTCTCATGAATCTTTCTGATATCGCAGATCAATCACAACATCCTCGCGCATTCGAAACACTTTCTCTTTTGATGAATACCGTTATCGATGCTCAAGAGAAATTGTTGAAACTCAGAAAAACAAAACACGAATTAACGGGAGAAGGTCAAGCTGGTCCGCAAACAATCAATAATACATTGGTGATTTCATCAGCAGAAATGCTTGAAAGAATCCAAGCGGCCAGAGATTTGAAAAAGAACGATGGCAGTAACTAAAGGCTTCAAAGGAAATTTATTACTTCGCAAGGCAGGAACACCACCTGAAGGCGGATACTCCAGAGAACAAATCGATGAAATAATCAAATGTTCGGTCGATCATTTGTATTTCATGGAGAAGTACGTTTACATTAAACACGTTGATCATGCCAAGAAAATCTTGTTTAAGCCTCGCGGTTATCAACGGAGAATGATCAACTCAATCATCGAGAATAGAAATACGATTTCTCGATGGCCTCGGCAGTGTGGAAAGACAACGGTTGTTTCCGCGATTATTCTTCACTTCGTTTTGTTTTCATCCAACTATTCAATCTTGGTCGCCGCGCATAAAGGCGATAAGGCCAGAGATATTATCTCGGCTATTCAAGACATGTATTGTGAATTGCCTGATTGGCTGCAACAGGGAATCATTGAATGGAATAAAGGTTCTTTCCGTTTGGAAAATGGTTCCAGAGTCAGAGCATCCACGACTTCTGCGTCATCGGCTCGTGGTGACGTCTACAACCTCGTTTATCTGGACGAGTTTGCATTCGTTCCGACACACGTTGCGGAAGAATTCGTGAAATCGGTTATCCCGACCGTTTCGTCTGGTAAAGATACCAAGATCATCATCACCTCAACTCCAAAGGGTTTGAATCTGTTCTATAACATTTGGATGGATGCGGTTGAAAATAAGGTTGCGCCGCCAGAGAATTTCGTTCCGATTGCCGTCGAATGGAATGAGGTGCCGGGACGTGATGAAGCCTTCCGAGATAAAATCATAAAACAATACGGACAAGAGTTCTGGGATCAGGAATTTGCTTGCGCCTTCCTTGGATCGTCCAAGACTCTTATCGCTGCGCAAAAATTGATGGTTCTTCGCAGCGAAATTCCGTTACAAACAACGGATACTTCTCGCATTTACAAAATGCCGGAAGCCGGTCATTCCTATGCGATCACGGTTGACGTCGCGGAAGGTTTAGGTGGCGACTCCACCGTCATTCTCGTTACAGACATCACGACTACGCCTTTAGAAATTGTGTATGTGTACGAAAACAAATACATTGATCCGATGGCTTTGCCGGGAGTTATTCATTCGGTTGCCAGAAGTTACAATGAAGGCTTGGTTCTGGTTGAAAGCAATTTCGGTCAGATGGTCGCTGACATGCTTTGGTACGAACTGGAATATGAAAACATTGTCATGACCGCTAGAAATCCTAAAGCCATGGGCGGTCAGAAGATCACAAGCGGAATGAAGACTCGTCCCGGTCTTCAAATGAATGTCTTGAGTAAGAGAATTGGTTGTTCGAATCTCAAGAGCATTGTCGAGAATGATCAGTTAATCATTCGAGATGACCAAGCCATTAAACAATTGAAGAGATTCGCTGTCAAGGGTAAATCGTATGCAGCGGAAGAAGGTCACGACGATATCGTCATGGCAATGGTTATGCTCGCTTGGATGGTCGATCAGGGATACATCAAAAATTCAACTGATGTAAATCTGCGAACGGTCATTGCAGATTTGAATCGTGATCGCATTGACAAGGATACTCTGCCATTCGGTTTCAATACAAACGATCCGATTGTAGATGCTCCGGTCGCCGTTAACCGAAACAATGATGCATGGATATTCGCTGAGAAGCAGGATGAAGAACCACAAAATAGTTGGTACTTCCCATAAGAAAAACCTCGCTTCTGGATTTGAAACGAGGTTTCCTAGTGTAAGCCTTGCGATTTTTGAATCGCCGCTGTCTTCGATGTGGATCAGGACACCATCGCGTCTTTGATCGTTCCAACTCAATCGTAATTTTCTTTTTCATAAGACCCTCTCTAATACGATTACAACCATTTTTGTATAACCATGATATGCTTGTATCGGAGTGATTGAATGAATCTTTTTGTCGGAAGGAATTGATTCGATAAAAGATTCGATTTCATTTTCAAAGAAATCGAAATCCACATCTAAAATTTTAGTTTCATACTTGTTCGACATTTCAATCTCCAAAAAGAAACGCCAGTCTGTTAAACTGGCGTTCTGTTGTTACCTTTGAGGCTTGTGATAGCTCACAGGGGCCTTGGACCGCCATGTTCCATCTTCGCATTTAACCGCTGTTCTGCGGGCCTCAATCTTTTGCGCCTTGGTGCGATACGGCTTCTTGTTAGTCATATCGCGTGTTTGTTCTTTCTTCATGTCGTCTCCGACATGGAACGTAGAAAATCGACGGATTTCCTTTGTTAGACGTCCATGTGCTGAATTTCACAGCACGGCGGAGAACGAGAACTAATCATTAAACCTCCAAAGAAAACAGGAAAACTGGAACCCGGATAGCTTTCGCTTAAATCCTACAATCCCATATGATGGATCACAATCACTCGTTACTCGATCATACCACTAGTTTATTCTAGTGAGTTTCCGAACTGGCGTCTGCTAGAGACTCCATGCAATTTGTATTACAACATCTACTTATCGTCAACCCTTTTCTTTACCAATCACCCTTCCGCCATCGCATGACATTCTTGGATGCACACTCATTGCAGAATACCACGTCCCAACCGGCTTTCACCTTCAAGAATTGATCTTCCGGCTTGTCTTTCTGGCACTGAGTACAGAACTTTGTTGTTTTCACGACAGCAACCTTTCCATGAGCCTTTGACTCTTGGCCTCGTATTTCGGTGAGTTGATAGTGACCGGAGGAAAATCAGCGGAAGACAACTTCCTGCCGATTCTCTGTTCAAGATGTTCGACGCACAACATTCCTTGCTTGGACCCGACCGCTGGCAACCAGACAGAATCATGAACAAA
>Ga0134128_10008554_pt1 | contig 12325 bp, 11 predicted proteins | sample KB31754_FD_96462 | JGI IMG/M metagenome (GOLD analysis project Ga0134128, IMG submission 96462) | Terrestrial soil microbial communities with excess Nitrogen fertilizer from Kellogg Biological Station, Michigan, USA - KB3-175-4 | ecosystem: Environmental > Terrestrial > Soil > Unclassified ...
CCACGAGGGTCCGCGGATCGCGGGGATCAGGGCCAGCCAGCAGGCCGAGCAAATCGGCGGCGTCGCCCACCGAGCGGGTCATCGGCCCGAGGTGATCCAGGGACCACGAGAGTGTGACCCCTCCATGCAGCGAGGTCCGTCCCTGGCTGGGCTTGAGTCCCACGAGCCCGCAAAACGCGGACGGGATGCGAATCGAGCCACCGGTGTCGGTGCCCAGGGCGGCATAGACGAGCCCGGCGGCGACCGCCGCGCCGGAGCCACTGCTGGACCCGCCGGTGTCGCGGCCGGCGTCCCACGGATTCGCGGTGGGACCATAACGGGCGTTATTGGAACCGGGTGAATAGGCGAATTCCGAGAGGCGGGTCTTTCCCACGATGACCGCGCCCCCATCGCGGAGGTGCTCCACCGCCGCCGAGTCGAGGGTGTTGAAACCCGGCCAGGGCTCGCTCGAACCGGCATAGGTCGCGGTCCCCCGCATGGCCAGCAGATCCTTCACCGCCACGGGCACCCCATGGTATGGCCCTCGGTAGCGCCCCTGGCCAATCTCCCGATCCATCTCTCGGGCCGCCGCCAGCGCCTGGTCCGCGAGCACGACCTGAAAGGCATTCAGCGCGGGATCACGCGTAGCGATCCGATCAAGGGCCATGGTCGTCAATTCGACCGACGAGAGCCGCCGCTCACGAAGTAAAACCGCGACCTCACGAGCCGAAGCGAAGGCCAGCGGATCCTCGACGCCAAAATCGGGGGGAGTCGGCCGCCGATCCGCGGGCGCCCGATCGAGCGGCACCACCGCGCCGAACGGCTGGGAGGGCTCTGTGGAGTTGGCAGGCGGATGCACGGGAATATCCGGCTGCCGCTCATATACCACGCCGGCGATGGCATGTTCAAAGTTCGCCAGGGATGCCGGATACCCCTGATCCTGGAAATCACGTAGATCGTCATCGGTGGCCGGAATCCCCGCCATGTCCAGGTTCGCGCGTAGTCGAGCCATAAGACGCCCGAGTTCACTGTCTCGCTCAATCATGACTTGCCCCTTCCGGCCTCCGCATTCCCGTGCCATGGTCAGGAGAAACTACCGAACTCCCGTCCTATTGGGCCATGCCGCATCTGTATGGATCGGTGATGGCCGTCCATCAGCCGACCACAGTCGTTCGTTCCTTCCATCCGGCCTCAGCCGGAGGCCCGCGCGACCATCCCAATTACATGCGACACGGCCCACTGATGCTAAGGTAACGCTACCTGCCAGGTTAATAGGCTCCTATTCCGCCGGGACGGCCTCGGGCGGAACCCGCTGGGGCAGGATCTCCAGGGCCTGGGCCGCCGACTCCCGCACCTCGGCGGTCTCATCGGCCAGCAAGGCGCGAATCGCTGGCTCGCTACTCAGCTCGCCCAGGGTCGCCAGGGCTCGGGCGGCCGCCGCCCGTTCATTCGCGGGCTCGGCGCCAAGGGCGGTCAGCAAGGCCGGTATTAGCTCATAGAGGTCGAGTTCACCGGCTACCCGGAACAGGCGGGTCCGGAGTCTCGGGTCGGAGACTGTGCGCAGGCCGGACTCCATGGCCTCCAGAACGCTCGCCGTATCACGCTCCACCTCAAGCCCTTCCAGGGCCAGCAGATCGGCCACCGGCTGCCGGGATCCGCCCAGCACGGTCCTCAACCAAGGGGGCAAGTGGTCCGGAATGATCGGGCGGGGCTCCAGTGCCGTGTGCAAGCGGATCAGCGTGGGATGATGATCTTGCGCCCAGTGGTAGAGTCCAAGGGTCAGTTCTGCGTCCCGCCAAGCGTAGGCGAGAAGGGGCAGGCTCAAGGGGCGATGCAGCCAATCGCTCCGCTGTAAGGACTTATCCATCCCGATCCCAAAGGCGCGCCGAGCCAGGGCAGCCAGGCTCGCCTCACCCTTCCCGTAGGCGGACCGGGCCAGTTCGCTCAGGTCGCAAACCTGCCGAAGGGGCAAGTTGGCCCCCTCCAGCATGTCCCGATCCAGGCCGATGCCGTGGAAGACTTTCACGATCCGTTCGGAGCCCATAATCGGGGCCAGCAATGAGAGATCGCGAATCCTGAGCGGATCGATGGCGAAGCTCGCGCCCTCGATCGCGATCTGGAGGAGGGCGAAACGACCGTGGCGCTCACGGGGAGGAACCCCGGCCTCCACGTCCACCCCTAGAATGGGTGCAGCGGCTAACTGAGCGGCTACCGCCGCCAGATCGTCCGCCTGGTCAATCAATCGACGCTTTCCTTGCGGCGGCGCGGAGGCAAACCGACCGTCGGCCATCACGCGAACCCCAGAGCCGGGCGATGTTCCCGCCCCACACGAATGCCGCTCTTCACCCCTGCCGCGGCCCCTCGCGCTCCGGGATGGTTGTCTCACCTGGCCCGTGAATGCGGCCCTGGGTTTCCTGCTTGAAGCCCCGGATCGTCTTCCCAATTGCCCCGCCAAGGGAGGGAATCTTTCCTGGGCCCACCAACAATAAGAGCACGACTAACACCAAAATGAGTTCAGGTAGGTGACCAACCAGCATGGGGGCGAATCCTTCCACGAGCGAATGATCCATGGCATACCCGGTCCGATACGGGGACACCAGGCGCTCTACAGGCGAGTATACACTTCCCGGCCCCTATCTGGCAGGGTACAAGATGCCTAAGGTGCGCGTGGAGGAGTACCATGCCCAGAGTAAAATGCACCGGGACTATATTGGGGTTTACTTGGGGTGCGGATTGTGCTAGGCTATCTCCATGGCAAAAGATCAAAGTGGCGGGCTCGGCGAACGGGTTCGCAAGCGACGTAAAGCGCTCGGGATGACCGCGAAGTCGGTTGCGAAAGCGGCGGGAGTCAGCACGTCCTATATCTCGCAGGTGGAGCGCGGGCATCAGGAAGATCCTTCCCTTCCCACCCTTCGGCGATTGGCGGATGCGCTGTCCATGGATTTGCATACCCTGTTAGGGGGCCAAACCCTTCAGCTCGACGAGACGCCGATTCCCGTCTCACTCCAGGCGATGGCGGATGAGTTTGGCCTGAGCCATGACGTGGTGCATATGCTGTCCTCTATCCAGATCGATGGCCGGCAGCCCTGGCACCGAGAAGATTGGTTGTTTCTCTTGCTGGCGATCCGCAGGGCGTGCCGAATCCTGGAGCCCCTGGAGTCCGCGGGAGCCGTGTCGGAACGGGGTGAAAAATATGCGCTGCGAGGATGAAGTGCATGCCCGTCTTTTGGCGGGTGAACGTGAGTTGAGCCAACTCACCGAGGAAATCGCCTATCTGAGCATTCAGGTCAAGCTGGGCGATGTGGGATGGCGTGACGCCCTGGAACGGCTCGCGGCGCGGAATGAACGCCGCCGGGCCCTCACGGCCCAACTGGACAGCCTTCGCTGGGTTCTCCTCCGGGAGGAACAGCTCATCGCCTCCTGACCACGGTCCTCGGCGCCGTACGGTATACTGATCCGGAGCCTGGCGAGGGTGCCCCGCGTGATCATCGTAGGGTCCGCCCCTCCGTCGGTGGGCGTGCGAGATGCGTGCATAGTGGGAGATTCTTGTTGTCCGCCAGCCAGGAGCAATCGGGGACCGCTGACTCCCGCTCGGCTACCGTAAGTATCATCATCCCCTGCTACAACTATGGACCGTTTCTCGCCGAGGCAATCGAAAGCGCGCTGGCACAAACCTATCCGGCCCATGAGATCGTGATTGTCGACGACGGCTCGACGGACAGCTCCACGAAGGTTGCCGGTGAGTACTCGGCCATGCCGGGGGTTCGGATTATCCCGCAAGAAAATCAGGGCGCCATCCCGACCTATAACACTGGGGTGCGGGCCAGCCGCGGCCAGTTCTTCGTCATTCTCAGTGCCGATGATCGGCTTGACCCGTACTTTCTTGAGCGGACGATTCCCGCCCTCCAGCAGGATGCGAAGGCAGCTTATGCCTACACCGCGTACCGCACGTTCGGGGTTCGCCAGCGCGCCCTCCCTGCCCTCCCGTACAGCGCCCGCCGGCTCCGCCTCCGTCCGTATATCGCCGCTACCTCGCTGATCCGCCGGGTCGCGTTCGACCAGGTAGGAGGCTTCAACGCCTCCATGCGGGGCGGGCGCGAGGATTGGGATTTTTACGTGGCGCTCGCCGAGCACGGCTGGGAGGGCGCGGCGGTACCGGAAGTGCTGTTCCACTACCGGAAGCATGGGCGGGGGAGCCGCAACGCGATCCCCTTGCGCGCCCTTCTGGCGGCGCGAGCCCAGGTTTACCGGAATCATCGCTCACTCTACCGCCTTCCTTTGCAGGTTTGGCTAGCCTTGACCGAGATCGACCACACCCTCCTCAAGGTACGGGCGGCGCCGCTCGCCCTCCTGCGCCGGTTGGGGCCGAACGGGCGTCCATCCCGGAACCAGAGGATGTGCCAGGTCTCGCGCGAGACGGTGTGGGCGGTGGATCTGCCGCGGGATCTGCCGTTTCCGCCCGCCGAGGTTTCCCCGAGCGGCCCCGACCCCACCGAACCCGATTTCGACCACCACGGCGGATCGTTTCCACCAAACGAGGATGAAAACGGGCCGGTACCAGACTCGCTCCCGCCCCTGAACCCCCTGGTCAGGATCAAGCGGCTCACCATGTATGCCCTCGACGAGCACGCCGCAATCTATCACGCGGTGGATTTCCCCGCCCTCGTGGTCTCGGCGTTGGCCGCGTCGGTCAATCGAGCGTACCTGGTGTATGAGCCACGAACAACCGAGATGCCGGGCTCCTGGCTTGTCATTCGATGCCGGAATCTCCTTGAGCGATTCATGCTGTGGCGAGTGGACGCGGTGCTGGCTCCCAATCCAGCCATGGCGGACGCCCTCCGACAGCGCACGGGAGTCCAGGCCACGGTGCTCGACTATCACGGTCACGCCGGCATGGATGGGCCCGCCTCCACGGGGGCACGCATCATGCGCGCGTATTATGATCTCCTTAATGTGACGGGACGCCCAGCGTATGCCGGCCTCCCTGGGGATCTCTAGCGCATGTGTGGGATAGCAGGGACGGTCTCCTTCGCCAGCCCGCCCGAGCCGGTCGAACCGATGCTGGAGCGGATGGTTCACCGTGGGCCTGACGATCACGGGGTCTACGCCGACGCGCATGCCTGCCTGGGCTTCCGGCGCCTGGCGATCGTGGATCTCTCCCCGGCCGGCCACCAGCCGATGACCAACGAGGACCGGACGCTCTGGCTGGTGTTCAACGGCGAGATCTATAACTATCGTGCCCTGGCGAGCGAGTTGCGCGACCGAGGACACCAATTTCACTCGCGCACCGACTCCGAGGTGATCCTCCATGCCTACGAGGAGTGGGGTTCCGAGTGCCCGCGCCGCTTCAACGGGATGTTCGCCTTTGCCCTGTGGGACTCCCGGCAAGATATCCTGTTTTGCGCCCGCGATCGGTTCGGGGTCAAACCGTTCTACTACGCGGAACCGAAACAAGGCGGCGGCCTTGTCTTCGCCTCGGAGATCAAGGCCCTACTCGGGCACCCGTGGGCGGCCCGACCGGCGCCGAATTTGCCGATCCTCCGGGACTTCCTGGTCTCAGGGTGGCTCGACCATACGACGTGCACCTCCTTCGAGGGGATTCAGCAGCTACCGGCCGCGCATAGCCTGACGATCAGCCGCCAGGGGCGGCGGGTGACCCGCTACTGGGACATGCCCATGGAGCAAGACAGGGGACCGACCGCCGCCGAGGACCGCGCGCGAGCCGCTGAACAGTTCGCGGCCTTGCTGGAGGATTCGGTGCGGCTCCGCCTGAGCGCCGACGTGCCGGTCGGCACCTGCCTGAGCGGCGGCCTCGACTCCTCGTCCATCGTCTGCCTGGCTAATCGCCTCCTGTTCGCCGATGCCGAGGATCTGGCCTGGCACGAGCGCGGCGCCCGGCAAAAGACGTTTTCCGCCTGCTACGATGATCCACGCCACGACGAACGGACATATATCGACCAGGTGATCGCCGCGACCGGCGCGGAGGCGAATTGCACCTTCCCCGGCTGCGAGGAGCCGATCGAGGAACTGGTTCCCCGCGTGGTCTGGCACCAAGACGAGCCCTTTGGCTCGACCAGCATTCTGGCCCAGTGGCATGTCATGCAGGCGGCGCATCGACGGGGAATCAAGGTGCTTCTGGATGGACAGGGCGCGGATGAACTCCTGGCGGGATACCACGGGTACTTCGGCATCGCCCTCACCGATCAGGCGCTCGCGGGCAGGATCCCCACCTTTGCCCGAGAACTGGCCCTGTATCGCCGTTATCACGGATCGCCCTGGACCGGGTTGGCCCGTGGAATGGCGGCCGGCCTTCTCTCACGTCACTCTCCGCCCAGTCCGGCCTTGCGGGCGCTTGTGCAGCGCCGGCGAACCGGATCGCCGCTCCTGGGCGAGGCCATGGGCGGACTGGGTGCTCCGAGCGATACCTGGGTTTCCCGCCCCGGCACCAGCCTCCACGCGGTGCTCTACAACCACCTCAACTACACTGGCCTTCCCGCGCTCCTGCATTACGAGGATCGAAACTCGATGGCCTTCTCGATCGAGGCCCGGACCCCGTTTCTCGATTACCGGCTGGCCGAGTTCGTGTCGCGCTTACCCAATGATCTTTTGCTCCGCCATGGCCAGACCAAGATGCTCATGCGCGACGCCATGACGGGGATCCTCCCCGACCCCGTGCGCCGCCGCCTGGACAAGAAGGGTTTCAGCACCCCCGAGGATACCTGGTTCCGTACCTCCCTCAGCGGCTGGGTCGGGGATATTCTTTCCTCTTCCTCGCTCAGGCAACGCGGATTCGTCAGTCCCGCCTTCGCCAGTTCACTCTTGGAGGAGCATCGAACCGGGCGAGCCAATCAGAGTACGCTCCTCTGGCGGCTGGTCAGCGTGGAACTCTGGGCGCGCGCCTTCCTGGATGGGGGCCCGACCCGAGCATGACGTCCAGGGAGTCGAGCGGACCGAGCACGGGAACTCCCTCACCTCGCGCGGGGACCGCCGTCACCATGCTCCTCCTGGGCGAGCCCGCCTTTGATTACCGTGTGATCAAGGAAGCGAGCACCTTGACCGCGGCGGGATACCAGGTCACGATCGTCTGTCTCCCGCCCGGTTCCGTGGCGGAGAGGCCGATCCAGATCGGTGGGGCGGCGATCATCCGATGCACTGCCGCCCGCCCACTTCGCGTGCTCACCCGACTCCTGCCAGGGCGAGGACACTCCCCGCGGCAGGACACCGCCAGCCCCGGCGCGAGGAGCGGGGCCAATTTGCCGAGGAAGCGGAATCGGTGGCGCGTGCTCCGGGAAGCACGCGCCCTGGCCGGGACGCTCTGGCTCAATCTCGCGTTGGCCCGGGCGGCGATCCGCGTCCCCGCCGGCATCGTGCACGCTCACGATCTGGATACCCTCTGGGCCGGCGCGCTTGTTGCGCGGAAGATGGGTGCACGCCTGATCTACGACGCGCATGAACTGTATCCCGACATGCTCGCCCAGAGCTCGCAACTGTACAATGGGTGCTGGCGCCTGATCGAGCATCACCTTATCGCGCGGGCCCGGGCGGTGATTACCGTCAATCAGATCTTGGCCCTAGAACTGCGTAACCGCCATCGGCTCGTCCGCCTGCCCGCCGTGGTGATGAATTGCCCGCCCTTGCAACCGATACCGCCACGACCCACGGGCGACGATGGAACCATCGGGATCATCTATCTGGGAGCCCTGCTGCCGGAGCGCGGGCTGGAGGTGCTATTACGGGCTCTCCCCACTATCAATCCCAGCGTGGTCCTGCATGTCAGGGGGAGCGGTCCCCTACGTTCCTGGCTTGATGCTCAGGTTAGCAATCCTGATATCAAGGGACGCCTGATCGTCCATGAACCCGTGTCCGCCGAGCAGTTAGGGGCCACGCTGGCGGGCATGGACATTGGGGTGATCCCGTATGTCGCCACATCGTTGAACAACTATCTCTGTTCGCCGAATAAACTCTTCGACTATTGCATGGGCGGCCTGGCGGTCGTAGCCAGTGACCTCCCGGAGGTTCGACGGGAGCTTGAGCGCCATGGCGCCGGTCTGCTCTACAACCCGGAGGATCCGGCGGCCCTGGCCCAGGCGGTAAACCGTCTGGCCGGAGATCAGGTCCTTCTGCGCCGCCTCCAGCAGTCCGCCCGCCGGGCGGCGGAAGAGGAGTTTCACTGGGCCAGTCAGGCGCGCGTGTTGCTGGAAACCTACCGGGAAGCGTTAGACTAAGCTCACCAGGGGAACCATGATTGACGAGGGCGTAACCGGATTGTACAGTACAACCGCCAGCCTCTCTGGAAAACGGGAAAGGAGAACCGATCCGATGATATCCGTGGGCACCGCGTCTGTTACCTGGGGCTTCGATCCCCTCTACGACTGGACCTCGCCACCTACCTTCGACCAGCTTCTGGCCGAAATGGCGACAGCAGGCTACGAAGGGACCGAGATTAGCTATCATTTCCCTACTGACTCCGAGGAACTGAGGACCGCCCTGCGGCGACATGGCCTGCGGGCGGCGGCAACCTTCCACCAGGTTCGCCTGCTCGATCGATCCAGGCACGACGAGGAGACGGCCCGCGCCATGACCGTCGCCGATCGGCTGCAAGCACTGGGAAGCGACGTCCTGATCCTCTCCGACCACACCACCCCCCAACGGGTCGCGGTCGCCGGGCGAGTGGCGGCCGATGGCAGTGACGGCCTGAGCGAAAGTCAGTGGCGGAACCTGGCTGAAGGACTGAATCGGATCGGCGAGCAACTCCGGCTCCGCGGGATGCGAGGGGTATTGCATCCGCATGTCGGCACCTATGTCGAAACACGGGCCGAGATCGACCGCGTCCTGGCCCTGACTGACCCGGACCTCCTCGGACTCTGCCCGGACACCGGCCACCTCGCCTACGGGGGCAGTGACCCAGAGGCCGTGTTCGTCGATTACGCCAGCCGCATCTGGTATGTCCATCTGAAGGACATCGACGCCGACAAACTAGAACAAGCTCGATCGCGTCGTCTCAGCCTACCGGAGGCGGTCAAGCATGGTCTTTTCGTGCCCCTTGGCGACGGTATGGTAGATCTTGCCCGGATGATCGGTGCCCTCCGCGGTTCTCGGTATCAGGGCTGGATCATTCCGGAACAGGACGCCCCGGACGATCCACTGGCCGCCGCCACCCGGAGTAGGGAGTATCTGCGGAGACAGTTTGATCTGTAGTACAGCGGGGCGTACGTGTTGTAGGGGCACGCTTGTGGGTGCCCTTGGCGGCCCGGACCAGGGCACCCACAAGGGTGCCCCTACGGAACCGCCAGGGTATTAGCCATGCTGTACTAGAGTGAGCCGAGGAGGACATGTCATGCGCATGACCGGTGGACAGATTATCGCCGAATACCTGATTCGCGAAGGGGTTCCCTACCTTTTTGGGGTCTCGGGCCACGGAATCACCAGCCTGCTTGATGCCTTCGTCGATCGCCGAGGCGAGATTGAGGTGGTGCAGGCGATTCATGAGCAGGGCGCGGCGCATATGGCCGATGCCTACTACCGGGTCTCCGGGAAAGTCTGTGGCGTCTTCACCTCGATCGGCCCCGGCGCCGCGAATACCGCCATGGGGATCGCGAATGCCTATATCGATTCGATCCCGATCCTTCTCATGACCGGCTCGGTGCATACCCACATGCGAGGCCGCGGCGTGCTCCAGGAATTGGAGCGGACCCAGTGGGCGAACTTCCCTCGCATGATGGAGCCGGTGGTCAAGCGCTGGTGGCAGCCGAGTAAGGTGGATCAACTCCCGAACGTCCTGCACCTCGCCTTCAACCTGATGCTGGAGGGACGGCGCGGCCCCGTTCTCCTCGATCTGCCGATGGATCTGCAAGCGGACTTCGCCGAGGTGGAACTCTCTGACCCAGTCTCGCGGCGCCCCCGCGGGCGCCCTCACGGCGACCCCGAGATGGTCAACCGGGCGGCCGAGGTCCTCTTGCGGGCCAGGCGACCGCTCATCCTGGTGGGAGGCGGGGTCATGGCCTCCGGCGGCGAGGCGGCCTTGCAGCAGGTGGCCGAGTTCCTGGGCGCGCCTGTGACCGTTACCTGGATGGGGAAAGGGACGATCCCCGAGGACCACGATCTCTACGCCTGGCCGTGTGGCGACCTGGGAAGCATCTCCGGCAACACGCTGGCCCGCGAGGCGGATGTGATCCTCGCGGTCGGCTGCCGCTTCACCGACCGGACGGCCTCGTCGTTCCGCCGCGGCATCACCTTTAGCATCCCGCCGACCCAGTTGATCCACATCGACATCGATCCCTATGAGATTGGGAAGAACTATCACACCGAAATCGGCATCGTGGGCGACGCTCACGCCACCCTCGAGGATCTGCTGGTCGCCCTCCGCGATCTACGTCCGGCGCGTGACTATAGGACCACTCCGTATTTCGCGCATATCCAGGGCCTGAAGAAGCAATGGGACGAGGCGCTCCGCCCAACCCGCGAGAGCAATGCCTCGCCGATGGCGATCTCCCGTGTCCTGGCGGAGGCCCGGCGGTTCCTGGACCGTGACGCCATCGTGGTCACGGGGGCCGGGAATCCGCAGAGCCAGGTGTTCACGGAGTTCCCGGTGTACGGTCCGCGCCAACACATCACGCCCGGCGGTTTCTCCGCCATGGGCTTTGAGGTACCGGGAGCCATCGGCGCCAAATTGGCGGCGCCGAACCGGCAGGTGCTCACGATCACGGGGGATGGGGGATTCCTCCAAACCGTGCAGGAATTGGCGATGGCGGCCCAGAATGACCTGCCCGCCGTGTTCCTGGTCTGCAACAACAACGGTTGGGAGTGCATCAAGAATCTGCAAACCAACCAGTTTGGCCCCGATCGGGTGATCGCCACCACCTTCCTGAAGCGGGACGGCAGCCAATTCTCGGTTAATCTGGCCCAGGTGGCGGAAGGGATGGGATGTCACGCCGAGCGCATTACCCATCCAACCGAGGTCGGCCCGGCTCTCCAACGAGCCTTTGCCAGCGGCCGGCCCGCCGTGGTGGAAGCGATGTGCAGCCAGGAACAGCCGTGGAACGGCCTGACCGCTACTGGCTGGTGGGACGTGACCGTGCCGGCCTACCATGAGGAGGCACGGGCCCGCTACGAGTCCGCCCGGCGGGAGGAATCGCTCACATGAACGGATAACCCACCGTGGGGATGGAGGTGATCGGCGCCGGAAGGATTGGGGCGTTGCACGAGGTGTTGGGTGCCGGGTGAAGTGAATGGACCTTGTTTAAGCACCGCCGCGGGCACCCGCACCGCCCCAAGCCGGCCGGGCGGTCGGGCGGGTCCATGATAATCACTGCCCCCTGACCACCACAGTCCATGGTGTTCCGCCAGCCCCCGCAGAACCGAGACCATCGACGGATCGTGGTCCGGGTGATACACTTCGATCCCGGTGAGGCCGGCGCGCAGCAGCGCGGGCAGCAGTTCCGGCACGTTCGGCGGATACTTTCCCCGGTATGGGTGGGCCCAACCTACCTGGCCGCCGGCCCCTTCGATCAGATCCACCACTCCCTCGACCGGCAAGGACGCCGAGGGAAGATAGGCCGGGCAGGAACTGCCGATGAAGCGCGCGAACGCCTCGTTCATATCCCGCGCATAACCGGCCTCGACCAGGACACGCCCAATGTGCGGGCGGCCCACCGAGCCCCGAGCCTGTCCCCGGACGCGCTCCCAGGTGATCCCCAGTCCCATGGCGCGGAGCGACTCGACCATCAGGCGGGCCCGGTGCTCGCGGCGCGCGGCCAGCGAATGGAGCGTATCACGGAGATCCGGATCCGTATGATCGACTCCATAGCCGAGCAAGTGCAGGCCGTGCCCCTCGAACCGTACGGTCAACTCAACCCCGGCGAAAAAAGCCAGGCCAGTTCCCCCACAGGCGCCCAGGGCCGCCGCGATCCCATCGACCGTATCGTGGTCGGTGAGCGCGAGGGCGGTAAGTCCCGATTGGCGGGCACGCTCAATCAGCTCGGCGGGACTGAGAGTACCATCCGAGGCCGTGGAATGGGTGTGCAAATCAATCATCAGGCACCCACACCGGATGCTGGCCGGCACCGATGCGCCGAAGGAGTGGCGGCGAGTGGATTTGAACCACTGACCCACGGCTTATGAGTCCGCTGCTCTACCGCTGAGCTACGCCGCCCAAAGGGGATGCCGCCTGAGGCGGGCATCTACCGCACGAGGAGTATACCAGGCGCGGGACGTACGGCGCAACCACCGCGGCTATGCGGCCACGGGCTAGGGGCGCGGGTCTCCAGACCCGCTGGCGCGTCCACCCACGGGTCGCGGGCGCGCTATCCGAATCGGAGCCCGTCGCCGAACCAAGCGGGTCTGGAGA
>Ga0134128_10008555_pt1 | contig 12322 bp, 16 predicted proteins | sample KB31754_FD_96462 | JGI IMG/M metagenome (GOLD analysis project Ga0134128, IMG submission 96462) | Terrestrial soil microbial communities with excess Nitrogen fertilizer from Kellogg Biological Station, Michigan, USA - KB3-175-4 | ecosystem: Environmental > Terrestrial > Soil > Unclassified ...
CTATTGCTGCAACCGCTTTTTTGCGTTAAACCTGATCCATTTTTCATTTTCGCGTGAAGCGCCCGGAAAGCCATTTGCGCGCAAATTTTCCTTCCGCGGTGGTCCTTGTATGACTAATCCAGGGAGACAATTGCTACTATCATCTATAATATCTTCAAAACGCAGATAGAGAGCGACGCATGGCGTCGCCCTTACCAGATCAACGGTACCCTGATATTACGGAGCGCACTCGGCAGCTTTTTTGCGGTCGGCATCGGCGAGTTGTTTCAATCCAAGCTTCTCATACGTATCGGCGCGCCGAGTGAATCCGTATTCCTCGCTCGGATGCAGCTGCGCATGCCTGTTGAACGCAGCGAGCGCGCGTTGATAATCTCCAAGCCCGAAGTAAGCGTCACCCTTCGCGCACCACGATTCAGGGTCGTTGGGGTCGACGCGCAACGCTTTGTCAGCAAACGACAAAGCCGCGCCATAGTGTCCCATCGAGTTCAATGCCCATGCGTAATTGGACAAGCCGAACACATTCGTTGCATCGAGTTCCACAGATTTGCGCCCGTGCTCGACTGCATCACTGTATTTGTACAGGCAATTCTCCACAAGGCACTTTTAATGTTGGCAACCGTTTATATTTACTTTGCTTTTTTCGGCTACGCAGCTGGCTTTTAAGCCAGGAAAAACGTCGAAATCGGCTGGCTTTAAAGCCAGTAACTAATTTTTCGGTCGCGCCACCGCACGCGGTGCCTAAGCGGCCGAAAAAAAATCAGCAGTCGAGGTGGAAGGAAGCGGGTTTCATTCCACCTCGAAAGCGTAGCCTCAAAGGAGCAGGCTGGAAACCTGCCGTCCCAGTGTCAAGATTCCAGGCGCTGGGGGTACGAGCGATCGCCGCGATCGCCAAGGTCGGGCTGGTGTTCCAGCACCTTGATGCGAGCCCGCTCATCGCGCAACGCCACCATCGCTTGCCGCATCTCCACAGTGCGGTCGACCATTCCTCGAGTCCGCGCGCCCAACAGGTTGAGTCCTCCGCCCACGCCGACGAAGATTGAGACGACGACAAAGAAGACCGCGGCGACCGCCACAGCGGCGACGGGCATCAGAAACGGAACGCAGAGCCCTTCGTAGAAGAACGACGAGACCGAGATGTAGTACCTGTCCAGGTTGCTGACCGGCGCGCCGGTAGCGCATAGGTAGAGGAAAAAGAAGACGGCCCCCGCGATGAATCCGATGACGCTGTAGCCGATCGGACCGACTTCGTTATCGGGGTTTCGCTTCGTCTTGCGATACCCATCGACGAATGCGAAAGTCCCACAGCCGAGCAGGCTGGTGAAGGTCGCGGCCAGTAGCCACGCCCAGTAGATAGACATCATTGCTAAGCTCCCACTGCGGCGCCAGGATCCCTGGTGCCATTGCTATAGTGCCGGTCGACGTTTTCCAGGACAGCCGGGCTGCCTTGCAGAAAGCAAAATGTTCTTGATTTGTTGGGGGGGTTGCAGGTGTTTGGAAAACGGATGAACGGACACTGATTCCAGAGTAATTAGTTCCCAAGCGCCTACCAAGCCAGATAACAAGATGTGATGGAAGATCGAAGAATCCTGCGCTGGCATAGCTGGCGCTAAGGTTGTCAGATGAAAATCTAGCGCAAATTTGCGCGCACGTGAAAGCGATTTCAAGCGCGCGTGACATCCACAGATCGCTTGTTCACAACCAGATCACTAGCGGAACATTCAACCCTCTGTTTATCACTTTTGACATGTTCCTCACTTAGCCACCAATCTCTCTTTCACCCGCGCTTCCAGCTTTTCCACCATACGCGAACTTTGTTCAAGTATGTCGGGGAGGTTTATTGCTGTACCAGCTGTTTGAACGCGCAGTCTCATCGCAAGTACCGATCGAAAAAGGATGACCGGTGATGCACAAAGAACTGAAGAAAATGTTCCTGGCGCTGGCAATTACCTTTGCCCTCGCCATCACTTTCGCCTGGGAATGCGGCTGGGTCAGCACGCCTCACGTGGCGGCGGCCGCCACCGTCGTCTCTGCCCCAACTGCCGCGACTCCTGCCGCTCCCTCTGTAGCCGCTCCGATCGCGACTCCTGCCGCCCCTCATGTAGCCGCACCGATCGCGACTCCTGCCGCCCCGACCGTAGTCGCTCCGACTGCCGGCACCGACGGTGCACCAGTCAATTGGACGGGTATCCTGCTCATCGGCGGCATTGCGGCTGCAGGATTTGCAGCCTTCTACTTCTACCGCCGCTGGAAGCGCACCAAAAACCCCGTCATCGTCGACAAGAAGGGTAAAGAGCTTCCGCAGCCGCCGACCCGCAAGTTCGAGCAAGCTGAGCTGATTCTTCCCGGTGATGCGCGTTTCGCTGACCTTTCCTTCGAGAAAGTGATTGGTCAGAGCGAAGCGAAGTTCGATATCATGGAGTTTCTGGATTTCCTCCAGAATCCCGGCAAGTACACGAAGCTGAAGGCACGCATGCCTCGCGGCGTGTTGCTGTACGGCGCCCCCGGCACCGGCAAGACCTTGCTCGTCAAGGCTCTGGCTGCGCACGCGGGTATTCCTGTGCTGGTGATCTCCGGTTCGGACTTCGTCGAAATGTTCGTCGGCGTGGGCGCTCAGCGCGTTCGCGATCTTTACCAGGATGCCGATGCGCTGGCTAACGTTTACGGCTGGTGCGTGGTGTTCATCGACGAGCTTGACGCCGTTGGCGGCAAGCGTGGTGGCGGTCGAGGCGACGGTGGCAACCGTGAGCACGATCAGACCATCAACCAGCTGCTTGTCGAGATGGACGGTGTCACCACCAACCCCAACGTGATCACCATCGGCGCCAGCAACCGCAAGGACATGCTTGACCCTGCGCTGCTGCGTCCGAAGCGTTTGGACCGTCACATCGAGTTCTTCAACCCGAACCGTCGGGACCGCGAAGAGCTCTTTGCGCTGTACCTGCCCGAGGATATCCGTGATCCCGACCTCGACCTGAAGAAGGCCGCGCGTGTCACGGCGACTGCTTCCGGCTCGCACATCGAAGCCATGGCCAACGAGGCGAAGATTTTCGCTGCGCGGCTGGGGCTCGAGAAGGTGAATCACAAGTGCCTGGACGAAGGCATCCTCAAGGTGCGCATGGGCCCTGCTCGGGATTCGGATCGCGCCATGATGACCACCGACGAGCTGGAGACGGTGAAGGTGCACGAGGGCGGTCACGCGCTTGTGTACTGGAAGGAAACCGGCCGGGCTCCCGAGCGCTTCACGATCATTCCTCGCGGTGCCACCGGCGGACACGTCGAATTCTCCGAGGATTATGAGATGCTGCGCACCAAGAAAAACCTGGAGACGCATCTTGCCGTCGCCATGGGTGGTTGGGCATCGACGATAATCCTCCGCGACGGTCAGCATGACACCGGCATCAGCAGCGACTTTGATCAGGCTACGCGCATCGCCGCGCAGATGGTCATGCGCTACGGCATGTCGCCCATGGGCTTTGTCACAGTCGATGCGCTGGCTGAGTCCAATCTTGTCTCCGACAACTACAAGGACAAGATCAACGAGAACATCAACACGTTGCTCGAGGCCGCCAAAGATAAGGCGTTCAAGATCGTCTCGGAGAACAAGGAGCTTCTGCAGAAAATGATCGACGCCGTCGGCAAGAAGGAAACCCTTCTGTCGCACGACTTCGAGGCGTTGCTGCAGGGCTGCGACGTCAACTGCGACGACGAGGAGCAGCCGCCGAAGGACGAGGGCGATAAGCCCGAGGACAAGGATCCGGACATCGAGCTGCCGGAGACTATCGACGCGGCGAAAGGCGACAAGTCGGCGTGGCGTTCGATCACCGACAAGTTGAAGCCCGGCATGCCCGAGTGGATGCGTCGCGGCGAAAAGGGCAAGTGCAAGACTTGCTCGTAAGCATTAAGCAGGGCGGTGCCACCATCGCCCTGCTCCAGTAACTACTGCTCGATTGGGACGCCGACTCGAAAGTGGGTCGGCGTTCCAGCGTGCATCGATATTTCGCTTCGTTGAAATTTTTTCTCACGGAGGCAGGGATGACTGCCGATGAGTTCATGGCTCGCGGGAGCAACATCCTGCGTCCAATAATCGAATCCGAGTTTGGCCCGCTGCCTCAGTTTGACATGTGCCGCTTCAACGGAGATCCGGACCCGAAGGGCGTGCCTTTTTGGGTGCCGAGCACTCGCAAATTGCAGATTCAGTACCAGCGGGCAACAATTGACGCTCTCTTGAAGGAAGGCTCCTTTTACCATCTCTGGATGTCGCTGACGCACGAGCTCCTGCACATATACAACACCGATACACGCAACGCCGACTCGTGGACGCAGCTTAGCCATTGGTCCGAGGGCATCTCGCAGTTAGCCGCGTTCAAATTGAACGAAAAACTTATATCGAGCGATCAAGCCGGCGAATGTTTGTCGCAGCTTTTCGGATCGCTGTCACCGCGGCCAAAACTTTCCTCTGCCCGTCTGAAACTACACATCACGGACCTGCTGGCATACGACCTGGCGTTCTTGCGACGGGTGAAAGTGGTGCGCTCCCCAGGTGAAGGTGCAAACGCCCTACCTCTGGCTGTGCCTCGCGCAGCGATCACTGATTCTCGTGACTACATGCCGCAACTCGCGAATGGGTTCCGGCACCAGTTTCCTTACGTCGTCGGCATGTACAGGTGTGGCAGGATCGTCTCCAGCGGTCGCATGACATTACGGCAGCTGGTCTTCACTCCGATAACGAACCGACGCCTCAGATACCTGGCAAACCAGATCGTATTGCCTGGCGAAAACAAATGAACAGAATGCAGCTTGAAGTTAGCAGGCACGAGAAGGTTTTCGTTCCTGCTAACCTCAAGACGGCACAATTTTAAAATCGTCATTTAAACGACTTGGTATAGTAGCCCCTCTGTCGAGAAGAAGAAGAAGAAGAAGAAGAAGAAGAAGAGAGAGTGAAAAACCGGAAAGTCTGGAGTCGGACTGAGCCGACTCCAAAACATTTCCGAACCAAACGGCTTACCAATCGTCGCGCGACGGCAATTCGTGATCGAAGCGAACGACCGCTTCATCCGAGTGGATCGTCACATCGATCAAGCCCCGCACCTCGACCTGCGCGGAATCGTGCGCATCCACGCGCAACAATTGCTTCCGCTTCTGTCCGGCCATCCAGACCCGATTGCCTGACATTCGGTACTTGCCGAAGCCATGCAAATCGACGCTAGACTTGCCGTGCAGATGCAGTTCAATGGGCGGCATGTTAAGCCAGCCGCTAACCCGGCTCTCTCCGAAGGCCTGGATCGAACCACGAGCCGACTCGGAACAGACAGAGACCTTCGCGCGATCCTTTGCGACGACAGTCGCCAGGGTTCCGTGGAGGTGCCCTTCGGCGCGCCCGTGCAACGTCACGGAAGCATCGCCATCGATGGCGCAGTGGCCACCCGTGACGACGTGCTGTCCCGTGCGGAACACGTTGACGCGGCGCAGCTGCTTGGTGTTCAGCTTGCGCAGAAGCCGCATCCGGCTCACGTAGAAGCCGTTGTAATGCGTGCCTCCAGTCCGGTCGGCGAACTGCACTTCATAGCAGCTCGCACCCGATTTCCAATCCGGCGCGGGTCGCGTGGTGATCGGAAAACCGTTCCGCTTGGTGAAATCATCGGTGTACTCGCTTTGATCGAGCCACTCACCCGGCGTCCACTGGCCGTCCGTTCCCCTCTGGGGAAGCGAGAGCTTGATGTTGCCGCCGTGAGTGTGACCGTTAGCCTGAACAACGAAGAAGTGCGTCATGACGTTCCTTTTGGTTCGAGTTGAATTTCAGAAGGCGATTAACGCGAAACGGTCGCGTGGACAGAAGCCCACGCGACCGCGAGAAAAGGCTAATTACGACGCCTTACCGAGGCGGACGTATTCCTTCCACGTCTCGAAGAAACTGAGCAATCCGGCGTAGGCCGGATGTTTCTTCATGTCGGCGACCTTGGCTGCGCGCTTGCTCAGCTCGTTGGCCTGAACCTGCAGCACGAGAAGCGCAGGATTGTTATCGCCGGCAAATGCCCGGATTTCCGAGATGGCTCTCGAGAATTCGGTTGCATTTCTCCCGATCGATGCACCGCGCTTAATCATCGCGTCCAGTGTGGTGTCGCGAATGATCACCGACGTGCCTTCGGAGTACGGCGACTCGGGAATTTCCGCAGGTGTAACACCGACGGAGGCAGCCCAAGCGTCGAACGCCGTCTTAAGCGCGCCGAAGTTTTCGTTGTACACCGGCATGTAGAAGAAGATGCCCGAACGGTTGAACAATGCGACGCCCTGCCACCAAGCCTTGTCGGCTGCGAGGAGGGATTCGCAAATTCCACCGAGTCCTTGCGTGAAAAGCTCGTCGCCAGGGTTGTCGCTCGTGAGGTCCTCAGTGGTCGCGGCAAGCAAAGCCTCGATCTTTTCCTTGAGAACACCATGCGAATCGTAATCGGCGACGTAGGCGTCAGCGGCGCTCTTCACAGCGTCAGAAAGCACGCCGGAAGGAGTTTGCCTGATCGTATCGGCGAGTTGCCGAAAGCCTTCTGCTCGAATCGCCCAGATATCGCGCTCGAACTGCGCAGTGTCCAGACGGATGCGATTCCCCCGCTCGATGATCTCGACGAGGGTGTTCGCGGTCAGGTTAGTCATGTAGATACTCCTGGAGTGCGCCGGGTCCCGTAGGAGTCAGCGAACCCCGATGGTGTCGCCTCAGAATGAGGCGGCTTCGTTGATGTTCTTTTCCTGTCCACGCCGAGTCACTACCGAAGGCGCCGAAGCGCTAAGCAAGACATCTTGCCGGTCGTGTGGGATGGAACTTCAGAAGATTCGCATTACCGAAAGCGGGAAAGGAAAGAACACCTGAACCTAGTTCTCCAGATGTCCTAAACAAAAGCCAGATCCAACAATGCGAAACAAAGATCGCTAGCGCAGATGGCGCCGGTATAACGTAGCCGTTCTCATACGTGGTTTCACGAAATGATTCTAGTTTCGCGAAACTAAATTTGTCAGATTTAAGCTCTCTTGTTCTTTCTCTCTCTACTGGAATTCAGAAGTCTCTCTCAACCCATAGGGCAACGAGTACATGCCATCACCCTGCCGCCCCACGGCAGATGGTATTGGCTGCTAACCAATGGAGAAGGTAAATTGACCCAGCGCCAGATCTTGGTAGTCACGGAAAGTTCGCCGCAGCCGGACGGCTACTATGTCGACCGCATCCTCGGCACGTTTGAAAGTTTGCCGCTTGCCTGCGACTTCCTCGCCGGCTACGTGCCGCAGTTTCACAGGCACGATTCCATCTGGAGCATGACGCTCTTCCATGCGGGGCAGACCCAGGTTCTTCGTGCTGACGTGAATCAGTATGACCGCTGGTACGAGATCACGCTACACGAACTCAACAAAGGCTCTTCAATCGGTCCGGATATCGACACAGAATATCCAACCGACCGAAGAACGGTGAACGGACCCCTTGCCGACATCAAGCAGCTCATGTCCGAGCTGCTGCACGACGTTTGAGGCACGCTTCGACCCAAACGCTACCGACGCCGTAGTCTCAGACCGGCGTCGCTTCTAGCATCGCTACGTTTTGTGCGGCGACTATCCGTCGCCGCCAGTTCATGAGGAGCAAAACATGAGCTTGGACCTCGCAAATGCGTTTGCGCTCGGTGGATACGTCGTGCTTGGTGTGGTGGCGTTTTACATGGGCTACACCGGCGATGGCATATTCGCGGAAAGCGACACAGACGAATTCTGGCTACCGGTGTTCGCCTTTCTGTTGTGGGTCATCCTCGCTTGGGTCCACATCTTCTGGATCGTGGGCAACATGGGAGCGCTACTGATAAACATGGTCGTTGCCATGGTCGTCAGCGCAGTAGGAGCAACGGTCGCCGACCGTTGCGCTAATGTCGCCGTTTCGAAGGAGGGACAATCATGAGTCACGGACAAGAATCGCCTGGTCGCGCGGCGCGAGCCGACGCGATCGCCGACTCCAACAAGGACGTCGTCGGCCGGATTCGAGGTCAGGCCCAAATCCTCGACGACGAACAATGCATGGCGGCCCATATCCGCCGCCAGCTCGTTCGGCGCTGCTGCTCATCGAACGTTCAGTACTCCGCCGAATACGAGCGCGTTTATCGCGCCACGTATCCCGGCGAGTTCGCCAGCTGGACGCGCCTGTTCGAGGCGCATCCGCCGGCGGACGATCGAGTGACGGTTTATTCCGCGCCGTTGAGCTGAAAGTCAAAACTCACCTCTGCCGGCGGCCAACTCGCCGTCGGCATTTTATCCATTGATTCAAACCAAAAAGGAAAACAACCATGTCTTACGTCAAAGGCATTACCTGCGCGGGCATCGTCGGAGCAATCACCGGTCTCGCGTTGCTCTACGTAATGTACCGCGAACCGGCTACCTGCATGGATGCTTGCAATACCATCCGAATTCTATCCATCGCAGCGGCAATCTGCGGTGGATTCACAGTGGGGGCGATCGAGGGAGTTGTCCTCGCGATCGCCAGTCATCGAGGCTCCGGAATTCAAGATTGTGTTTCCTTCGGTATACTTCTGCCGACCATTGTGTGGGTGCCGACTTGCGTCGCGATCCAATCGGTAGCACTGCTCGCTGCAACGGCCGGTGTGATGCTCGTCGGGTTGATGCTCAGCGTGGCATATCTGGCGTGTGCGGGAGTGTTAACCACCGAGATTGAAACACACGCGCAAGCCTAAGTCGTTATTGCAAAAATCCATTGGAGCTTTCATGTCGAAGTTTGTGAAGTCTCAGGACTATCCGGAACTGAAACATCTGAGCGAAGCGTTTGGCGCCCTCGAGGATGCTGACGAGTCTCACAAGCAGGCGCGCGAACAGTGCGCACACGCCAAAAGCGAATATGAAGCATGGCGGGACAACACGGGACTGCGCGACTCGCGGTCATACGGCACGACGCTCAATCAACGCTTCGGCGAGTATCTCGCATGCTCCCTGCGTGAAGCGAATGTCCGCATCAGGTTGTCGGCGGCGCATGTTCTCATGAAGAAGCAACTGCGCGAAGTCCAGCCGTTCCTGTCACTGTACCGGAAGCGGCCTGCCGCCGCGCGCTTCACTGTGCAGGCGATGATCACTCTGGACCTCAACTTCGCCGAGGCGTGCGACCTGGTCGCAGAGACTAAGCTCGTGCTCGATCGAGCCGGTTATGCGCTGCCAACAGCAATGTCAGATCCATACGTCGAGACATACCTGCAGTCTCGATTCGACGAGGCGTCGGATATCTACTCCCGCCTTTGCACTGATCATTAACCGTACATGTAGTGGAGACAACCATGGTCGATAACGTACTCCAAGTAGCAGACAGGTTCAACAAGCGCCGTCAGGAACATCTCGATGCCAAGACGGCCGAGGCCGAACGACAGCGCGCCGACAACAACACGCCGGACCCGGCGGCAACCGAGCCGGTCAACAGGCGATTGGTGCACGACCAGCTCGGCGACACGATCGCCATGATCATGGCCGCACTTCGCGTGCTGGGCAACCTCGGTATCAACCGCAAAACATTCGACCGGCAAACCGACGGACTCGAGAAGGCGGTCGATGAGGTCGGCCGCTGGTGTCCGCGCCCTCTTGGATCGGAAAGCGAGGGGCGCTTGATGGTCATGGCTCGCCCGGAACAAGTGCAGGCGAAAAACGAGCTGATGGACAAGCTGCACGCATTCGCACGTTCGGTTTTCGAGGCGGGTGCTCTCGCCAACGATCGCCAGCGCGTGATGTTCGCGGTGGATATCCTTGCCGATTCAGCGGCACCGGCACTGGTGGCATTCGGCGTCGCAGCCGGCGACGAACAGCAGGCGGCGCTCGCACATGCGAACCGGGAAGCGACGCTCACTCGCGTTCAGCAATGTCGCGAGTCGCTCGATCAAGCAGCCAATGAGATCGCCTCAGCCAACTTCGACGCGGCGCGCGAATTTATCGCGCAGGCGGAAGCAGAGGTGCGGGCGTAGAACTCCGCGCGCACTGACAACACCAACGAGAGAGAAGCGCCCCTAAGACGGGCGCTTCTCTTCTAAATCCAAGTTCTACTATGTTATTTAGGAGTCATCAATGCATGCCGTGATGTCGGCGCTCCGACCAACGTTGAAACGACGGTAATGCACCAGTTAGTGTGCGGGCGATAAAATTTCTGCTCCCATGCAATCTTTGGAGGCTTTATGCCGACGGCCAGTTTGGAAGCCGCCAACGTGCCATCCGTCCTCGACGCCAGAATCTTGAGCTGCAAGCAATTGCAGGCAGTTCCGGTTTCTGACAACGGCGAGCCGTTGGTTCGAGTTTCGGCGGTGCCCGAACTTTCCATAGAGAGGGACGACCTCGAATATCCGCTTGCGCGTGCCGGAGCTTGGCAGCGTCTGCAAGATGCCGCGCGCATGTTGAAGAACAAAGACACACGTTACGGTCTGCGCGTTTGGTATGCGTACCGGAAGCGCCCGCGGAACTTTGCTTGAAGAAGCAGCAAGGCATCCCGACGCTGCGATAGCCTTCGGTCAGCGGGCTTGCGCCCGCCGGTACATGATCGTAGAGGAGCGCAGGCTACCAGGCTGCGATAGCTAGCGAATCGTTGGCTTGCCGTTCTCATACGTAATTTCGCGAAATACTCTTTGGTTTCTCTTTTAGGGATCTGGCACCGTTGGGTGTACTTTCGTTCCCCAGCCCCCGCAAAAAGTTAGACCAGCTACGTAGCACCAGGTCAAACATACATCCATTTCCTGTCACCGAATGTGACAGCGGTGGTCGTGCGGGAACAAACATATTTGGATTTACCATAGCGTCAGAGGAGTTGCGTAATGACTGACCTTAGCGCACAGATTATGTCGTCCATGCGTCGTGGCTCTGCCGACCTCCGCAAGAAGGAAGCCACCGAAGCCAGAGCGAAGAAGATCGCCCAGGCGAAAGACAGCCGCGCGATGGAACGCGAGTTCAACAAATTCGTCAGGAAACAGCTGCCGACGATGTGCCGCAAGTCCGCCGCAGCAGGCGAGGAAGTCGTCGTCGTCCACAAGATCGACAATGCCGACCTCGAAGCGGGCTACGACGGCTACAATCCGAAGGAGAACGGCAGCGACATCGGGTTCGGCCTGCTCGGCGCGGCTCTCGTCGCAATGCGGAAACTGCAGGACATGAGACTGCAGCCCGACGTTCTCTGGGGCGGCCAAATAGACTACGAAACGTACGGCGAGGCGTACTACATCGTCATCCCCGTCATCGACGAGCTGCCGAACTAACACCAAACGCAGAGGAGCCAGCATGCAAACTGACATCCGCGACAATGACACCACTGCCTCGCCGGGCGTGTCCATCAACGTCGCTCGCGAAATCGACAAGTGGCGCCGCCTGGTTCCGGACGACTCACGCCCTTACGTGAGCGATCATCCGGAACGCCCGGTCGCACATCCGTTGCCCAGCGCTCTCTAGCCATGGCCTCGGGGCGGTGCTCAGCACCGCCCCACCCTTCTCGTCTTCAATTTTCGATTGCGTTTCTACCATAACGTATCGTATACCGATGGGGCAAAAAAAATTTAGTGAGAGCGAAGCCGATTTCTCGGCTTCGCTTCCACCGATCAGTAAGTCACAGACCCGGTCTTATAGACCTTCGGTCGAGCCGATCAAACGGTCAGCAAGTCAGCGCGCGCGGTGATGCTCGCCGACAGCGAAGCCAGAGCCTCGTTGATTTCCGTCGCGTTGTCGATCAGCCATTGGCCGTTCTTGCCGGCGACCGTGCTGCGGAAGATCTCGGCCTTGCCGACGGTGGCCTTGTCGCTCTCGACGAGGCGGGTCAGCAGGTCGCGCTCTTCCTGGAAGCGCTTGTGCAGCTTGTCGACCTCGGGAGCCGGCGCGGCGCGGAGGCCGCTCTCGATGCGGCCGACTTCCTTCACGAGCCCCTCGATGGTCGCGGCGCCGGCGACGGCGTCGGCATCGGGGGTCGGCTTGGCGCGCGTGGGAAGCGGCAGCTTCTCCTTGCGATAGGCGGTTTCCGCCGCCTTCATGGAGGCCGTCGCGCGCCCGAGGATTTCCGAGCCCTTCGAGCGAATCAACAGCGAGTCGGCGCGAAGCTGGTTCTCGACCTTGAACAGGTTGTAGCCCCAGCCCTCCCAGAGGAGGATGGCAACCTGCGCGACCTTGCCGGCGTCATAGTAATCCGGAAACAATTTCATCGTTTTGCTCCTTTAGCTACGATTCTTGGCGGTGTTGCGCGGGTGCTCAGGCCTTGTCGGTCGTTGCGCCCGGGACGGTGAGCATGGGGCTGCCACCGATGCTGGCGCCGATGCCGGCCGCCGCATTCGGAGCGGAC
>Ga0134128_10008556_pt1 | contig 12315 bp, 11 predicted proteins | sample KB31754_FD_96462 | JGI IMG/M metagenome (GOLD analysis project Ga0134128, IMG submission 96462) | Terrestrial soil microbial communities with excess Nitrogen fertilizer from Kellogg Biological Station, Michigan, USA - KB3-175-4 | ecosystem: Environmental > Terrestrial > Soil > Unclassified ...
CGGCGCGCTCATGTACTCCGCACGTCCTGAATTGAGCTGCGCCATGGTGACGGGCGTATCGATGTCATAAAACGCGGTGACGCCATTGGCGTGCGTGGTGATCCAATCGCCGAGCGCAAGGCCGTGCGGCACGTAGGATCCCATGATCACGAGATCCGCCTCGCTGACCAGCGTGGCGTGGCGCGAAGCGACGCAATCGAGCGAGTTGTAGAGATAAGTTTTGCAGTAAGGCGGCTCGGGCAGATCGCGATGCGCGCGGTACCACGGGACATCATGCTCAAGAAACGTCACGGTATGGCCGCGGCGGTGCAAGGCCTTGAGCAGCGCGCGATATGTGGTGGCGTGTCCGTTGCCCCAGGACGAGGTGATCGAAAGGCCGAACACGGCAATGTTCAGCCTCATGCGGCCGCCTCCCGCCGCATTTGCGCATCGAGAAGCTCGTGCACGCGGCGCGCGCGATGCAAATACGTGTGCTGCGAGAGAATGCGCTTGCGCGCGCCGCGCGCCAGTCGTTCGCGCCGGGCAGGGTCGAGGCCGCGCAATGCGCTGATCACCGCATCGCCGTTTTGGGCGACGAGAATTTCGGTCCCGGGCTCGAGGAACTGCTCGATGCCCGCCCAGCTGTCGGTGATAATGCAGGCGCCCGCGCCCGCCGCTTCGAAGATGCGCGTCGGTGGCGAAAATCCATAACGCGCCATGCTGGCGCGATTGATGTTCAAAGTCGCGGTGGCGGAGCAGAAGAACGCGTTGTGCTCGCCCGTGCCGACATGCCCGAGCACCCGCACGTTCGCGGGCATCGCTCTGGGCTCCCAGCCCGAGCCGCCGAGGAGAAAAGACATATCCGGAAGTGCACGCGCAGGACGCAGAAAGAATTCCTCGACGCGCGCCTCACGGTCCGGAAGCCGGTTGCCCAGGAAGCTCAGATTGCACGCGAATGCCGGGTCCGCGCCAACCGGGTAGTGTGTTTCGGGGTCGAGCGCATTGTAGATGGGCTCGCAGTAGCGGGCGCCGAACGCCCGATAGGCATTCACCACCGGCTCGCCGCCGCCATACGTGAGCACCAGGTCATAACGGGGAATCATGCGGCGCAGGTGGTGCGTCATGTCGCGTTCGAGCGCATCCAGCGTCGCCGGCGCGTCCACGTCCCAGTAGATCGTGATCATTCCCGGCCGTGCTAGGTCCGGCACGCGTGTTTCGAGCTCCGCATCCAGCACCCCGACGCCGCTTGCCTTCACCAGCACGTCGGCGTGGCGCACGGCGTCGTCCATACATCTCTGCAGCGATTCCAGCGTGGCGGGATAGACGACTACGCGGGCCCACGCCGGATCCGAAATGTCGCGGTGCTGCTGACGTTCGTACGCATCGGGCTCGTAAAACGTGATTGCATGGCCGAGGCTGGCCAGCGCCTTCAGCAAGCCGCGGTAATAAGTGGCAGCCCCATTCCAGTAGGACGACACGAGGCTCGATCCGAAGAAGGCGATGTTCATTGCGAGACCGCCTGGCGCGCGAGTTGCGGGGCATCCGAGCAGGAGCGGTGCGGACGGATTTCCTCGATAATGCGCTCGAGTTGCTGCATGCGGTGCGCGCACGTGTGGCGCTCGGAAATTGCGCGCAGTCCGGTTTCTGAAATCTCGCGCGCCGCCGCTGAGTCCTGCAGCAGGAGGCGCAAAGCGGTGGTCATCTCGTCCGCATTGCTTGCGCTGAGATAACATCCCTTCGGAAACAGATTTTCGACGTCGTTCCAGGGGGCGCAGACGAGCGGGATTCCGCACGCGAGCGCTTCGAAGACGCGAATGGTCGGAATGCCCGGCAGCGCCGTCACGTACGGGCGGCGCGGGATGTGCACGGTCGCGCGCGCGCGCGCAAAACATTCGGGGACACGATGGTTCGGGATCCAGCCGCCATAGCCGAGCCCGTCCTCGCGCAGCTCATGGCGCAGACGCTCCGGATAGCGCACCCCATGCACGCGCGCCTGCAGAGCCAGCCGACGCGCCGGCTGCAGCAGAAATTGCCGCAACTCCTCGTCGCGCTCGCCGTCGCCCCAATTGCCGATCCAGACGAGATCGAGCTCTTTCGCATGCGGCTGCGGATGAAAGAGCGCGCTATCAGCCGCTTCGTGCCAGGTGAATACGCGCCGGCCCCAGCCGCGGCTGAGATAGACCTCGCGGAGCACCTCTCCAAACGCGAGCACGCCATCGTAGCCGTCGAGATCGAATGCTTCGATCTCATCCGGTGTGGTTACGGCGCGGTGGTGCGTGTCATGAAAGAGCAGCAGATATCGCCCGTTGCGGGCGCGCCTCTCTCCCAGGCGTGTCACTACCTCGGGATGGCTCCATTCGTGCACGAGAATCACATCGGCACCGTCGATCGCCTCGTCCACATCCAGGGTCTCGTTGCGATAGAGACGAATCGCCAGATCAGGAACGACGCGCGCGCCCTCCGCCAGTGCGGCCTCGCCATGGTCCCGAGCAAGATTGGTGCGGCTCCAGCCGTCTGCCGGCTCGTACACGATAACCTGATGGCCGCGGCGCAAAAGCTGGCGCGTAATCCCGCGCAGGAAATGCGCATTGCCGTGGTTCCAGCACGACGCGATCGACTGGCAGAAGATCACGTACCTCATGCGTATTTCCCGGTCCGCGCAAATTGCGCCGAGCGACGGCTCGTTTTTGCACCAATCAGCTCGTCATAGAGCTCGCAATAGGCATCGGCCATCGCGTCGGCGCTGTACCGCGCCGCCCGCCGGGCCGCGGCGGCTTGCAGTCTGCTGCGCATGCGATCCTCTGCGCACAGATGCTGCAGGCTTGCGACGAGCTCGCGCCGGTTCTCCGGTTCCACAATCAGAGCGGCGCCGCTCCAAAGCTCGGCAAAGCTCGGAACGTCCGAGAGCACCAGGGCGCACCGGGCGAGCGCCGCTTCCAGGGCGCACAGCCCGAACGGCTCATATCGGGCAGGTGCAACGTAGATGGCCGCACTCGCCATGTATTCCAGCACTTGCGCGCGGGGCAGCTCGCCCAGGAACTCGACGGGCGGCGATGTCGAACTGAGCGTTGAGGGCAAGGGTCCGACGAGTTTCACCGGCCAGGGCAGCTCGCCCGCGATCGAGGTGACAGCGTGCACGTTCTTCGCCTCGTCCCAGAGCCGTCCGGCGGCGACGATGAACGGCTCCTTCGCCCGACGAATTGGTGCTCCTGCCAGTCCGTTATGGATCACGCGCCCGCAGGACGGTGGCACGTATAATTTCAGCATCTCGTCGCGGAAGGCCGCGGTAGGCGCAACCCATCGATCGCATGCGGCGAGCGCTTCCTTCACGCGCGCGACATACGCGTTCCAGCGCGGCTCGTCTGGATCCGCGCCGCGGCAGGCGCGCCACCAGCTGCGCACGCAGGAATGCGCAACAAGCACGACGGGAGCAGGCCAGTTGCACAGCGCCTCACGAAATCCGTTCAGATGCACCAGATCCGGCTTCACCTGCCAGGCGATCTGTGACAAGCCGCGTTTTGCGCGCGCGAAGTCCCGGCCCTCGGGATCCATCCACTCGAGCGCGAAATCCGTGACCTCGACGCTGACCGTCGGACAGAAGGCGAGTTCGGCGAGCTGTTCGGGCCGGGGCGGCGGCCCAAGCGTCACCAGCACCACGTCACAGCGCCGACGCGCGAGCGCGCGGGCGAGCGTCGTCGCATAGGTCCAGACGCCGCCTACTGTATCGGTGGTGATGAGGATGCGGCGTCTGCTTGGTGGTGTCACCGCGACACCGCAAGATCAGCGCGATGGAGATGTCGCGGAGCCCGGGGCCGCTCGCTTTCACAAAAACGTTCCCGGATCCAGTGGTGAAGCTTGCGCAACCCGCGATCGAGCGATGTGCGCGGGCACCAATCGAGTGCTGCCGAGATCGCGCGAGTATCGGACACGTACCAGGGCTGATCACCCGGCCGCCAGCTTGCGAACTTCAGCTGCGGAGACCGGCCTCTGATCTCTGCAATCAGTTCAATCGCTTCCAACAGGCTTGTCGTATTGGCCGGTCCGCCGCCCAGATTGAAGATGCGTCCGCTGACTGCATCAATGCGGTCGAGCGCTCCCAGCCACGCGGCAACGGCATCGTCGACGAACAGCGCATCGCGCACCTGATAGCCGTCCCCGTAGATGACGATGGGCTCGTCGTGCACTGCGCGCAGAAGGAAATGCGCGAGCCAGCCCTGATCCTCGGTTCCGAACTGGCGCGTCCCATAAATACAGCTCATGCGCAGGACGACCGTGCGCAGCCCGAACACGCGCGCGTAGTCCCTCACATACTGATCGGCTGCTCCCTTGGAGCAGCCGTAGGGGCTGTAGAAATCGAGCGGGCTGTCCTCAGCCAGCCCCCGACGTAAGTGCTCGTCGCATGGCTCATAGCGCTGGCCGCGCCGCGCGAGTTGATCCTCGCCGATCACTTTTCCGTACACCTTGTTCGTGGAGGCGAAGATCACCGGGGCGGCGGGGCTGTGCCGGCGTACGCCCTCGAGCACATTGAGCGAGCCCTGCGCGTTGACGGCGAAATCCTCGAGCGGGTCCTCGAGGCTTGTGGTCACCGCGACCTGGCTTGCAAGGTGGAGCACGGCTTTGGCATTGCGCAACTCGCGCCAGAGGGCGCTCCGGTCGCACACGTTACCCGTAACCACCGTCACCCGGTCGCGCCAGCGCACCTTCAGCCAACCCGCGTTCTCCTGCGCGCCTCGTCGCGCAAGGCTGTCAAAGACGACAACTTCCTCGCCCCGTTCGGCGAGTTCGTTGGCAAGATTGGAGCCAATGAAGCCGCATCCACCTGTGATCACGACTTTGGGCGGGGGCCGATGCGCGCGCGGTGCGCTGGTGGCCTTCATGCGACGAGTCCCCGGCTTTCCAGCTCTGCGGTCGCGCGCTCGACGGCATCGACGGCAATCTGTCCGGAAAGCCAGTCAGCCAGATCGTGCAGCCCGGCGCGAAATTCGACCTGCGGGGCGAAGCCGAGCTGTGCTTTCGCCAGAGAAATGTCTGCGAAACAATGACGAATGTCGCCGGCGCGGTATTTGCCCACGATATGTGGCGTAATGTGCGGGCGCCCCATGACTTTGGCCAAATCTTCTGCAATGGAGCGGACAGTTCGACTCTGACCCGAGCCGACGTTGAACACGCACCCGCCCGCGCGCGGCGCACGCAATGCGAGCACACACGCGTTCGCAACATCGGTGACGTGCACAAAGTCGCGTTGCTGCAATCCATCCTCGAACAGCAGCGGTGGCTTGTCGTGCAGGAGTCGTGCGGCAAAGATCGCGATCACCCCCGTATAGGGATTTGAGAGAGCCTGACGCGGGCCATATACGTTGAAGAAGCGCAATGCGACCGTCGGAATATTGTAGGTCTTGCCGGTAATCAGACAGAGGCGTTCCTGCGTGTATTTGTTGAGCGCATAGACCGAGCTGAGCAATGGCTGCTTGCTCTCCGGAGTCGCTACCGGCAGCAGGATGGCGCCGTCCTCGTCCTCGAGCTCCCAGCGATTGCGGCGCAGCTGCTCCTGCGAGCGCTCCTTCGGTGCAACAATTCGGCCGTCCGGGCGCCGTGCAGCACCCTCGCCATAAATGCTCATGGACGAGGCGCACACGAGCCGCTCTACGGGCGAACGCAGCAGGCATTCGAGCAGCACTGCGGTGCCGAGATCGTTGACCGCCGTGTAGGAGGCAATCTCGTACATGCTCTGGCCGACGCCCACCGCCGCAGCGAGGTGGATGACGAAATCGACACCGTGCAAGGCGCGCTCCACGGCGGTTTCGTCTCGAATGTCGCCGACCATCAGCTCTGCATCTTTTGCGAGATATGCGGGGCGCACGCTTTCGCTGTGCACCTGCGGAGAGAGATTATCCAACAGGCGAACGGAATATCCGCTTGCGAGAAGCTGGTCAGTGATATGGGAACCTATGAAACCTGCCCCACCGGTGATCAGCACACGTTGCATGATGCCCTCGCAGCGCGAGAACGCGAGGTCAAAACGTTTGTTCCCTTGTTGCGCATTTGGTTTCTGAGTCGGTTTGCAGACAGCCAAATCCGCGCGCGAGCGTATGTCTGAACTCAGACGTTTGCTCTATCTATGTCATGCCCCGCGCATGCGGGGCATCCAGTATTCGACGCACTTGTGCGCTTACTCGAATCCTCGATTACTGGATCGCCCGCCTGCGCGGGCGATGACATGATCGCCTGATCTTTCAGAACGCGGTGCCGCTCGCGGGAGGAGGAAGGTCGAGGTGGCGCGCAACAGTCGCCGCAATATCGGCAAAGCTGTCGCGGCATCCGATGCTCGCGGCGGAGCCCTGGAAGTGCAGGATGGGAACCTGCTCGCGCGTGTGGTCGGTCCCCTGCCAGCTTGGATCGCAACCGTGATCGGCGGTGACGATGATGAGATCGTCCGCCCGGCTCACGTTCTCGAGCTCGGGCAACCGTGCGTCGAACGCTTCGAGCGCTGCTGCATATCCTGCTACATCGCGCCGATGCCCATAGACTGTGTCGAAGTCTATGAAATTCGCAAACAGAAGCCCGCCATCGCCAAGGGTGTCGAGCCCTTCGAGTGTGCGATCGAAGAGCGCGTCGTTGCCGTCCGCCTTCAGCACGCGACCGGTCCCCGAATGCGCGAATATGTCGGCAATCTTACCGACTGAAACGACGTCGCGTCCCTCGCCGCTCGCGATATCGAGGATCGTGGGCGCGGCCGGTGGAACCGCATAGTCGCGGCGGTTCGCCGTGCGCTTGAAATCGGCTGAGTTCGATCCGACGAAGGGCCGGGCGATGACGCGGCCGATGCGCCACGGATCGACTAACCCGCGCGCGACCGTGCAAATCTCATAGAGCCGCCCGAGTCCAAAACTGTCCTCATGGGCGGCGATCTGAAAGACGCTGTCAGCCGAGGTGTAACAGATCGGCTTCCCGCTGCGGATATGCTCCATACCCAGCCGCGCAATGATCTCGGTGCCGGAAGCATGGCAATCGCCAAGGATGCCCGGCAGGTTTCCGGCCCGGCATAGATCGTCAATCAACTCGGGCGGGAAGCACGGAACCTGGCGCGGGAAATAACCCCAATCGAAGGGTACCGGCACGCCGGCAATTTCCCAATGACCCGACGGGGTATCCTTTCCCTTCGATTGTTCGACGGCGCAGCCGAAAGCTCCGGTTCGTAATCGGGATTCGAGGGCGGGAGGCGTGCGCCCGGTCGCAAGCGCGCAGGCCTGACCAAGGCCATGACGCACGAGGTTTGGCAGCCGAAGTGCCCCCTCGCGCACATTGTTGTCCGCTTCCGCCAATGCGCACAGCTCGGCGATGTGGCCAACCGTATCGGCGCCGGCATCGCCGTAGAGCGCGGCATCGGGAGCGCCGCCAATGCCGACCGAGTCCATGACCAGAATGGCGGTGCGTGCCATGGCAGCCTCTCAGTTCGCTCCGATCAGCGCGCGGTGTGCGCTCGTCGCCCTCGCCGGCGCGTAGCGGCGCACCATCGCCGCACAGAAGTCGGCATATCCTTCGGGATCGCGCGGAGGGCTCGTGTGATGGGGAGCAATGCCGAGATGCTCGGGCGTGAAGCAGAATGTGAGCGTCACATCGAAATCGGAAAGCGCCTGCATCTGCCGATCGAACCAGTCGAGCGCGTGCGGACGGAAGCTGTCCGCCCACGAGAGGCCGGTGCGCAGATATTTGACGCCGAGCTTTTTCATCCAGCAGACGGCGTCGTCCAGCCGATGATCTTCAAAATGAAACCACTGGCAGAAACCCATTGCGGGTGCAAAGCGTGCAAAGCGGTCCAGAGCCAGCTTCGGGGTGCCGTCCTCACGCAGCACACCCATGTCGAAGTGCCGGTAATACGAGGAGCCCTCCGCCTCCTTGTGCCGGGTTGTTGCGGGCCATGCGCGCGGAAGATCGTAGAGACTATACCAGTGAATGCGCGGTGCCTCGCCAATGAGCAGCTCGGCCGTGCGCTCCAGGCCCCATTGCTGCACTTCCTCGGCGCCGAAGCTCGACACTCCGACTTCGGAAACCCAGACGGGCAGCGAGGTGACTGCACGAATGTCCGCGACCTTGGCCGGCCACTCGTGAATTGGCCAGAGATTCCAGTCGAGCGGAAAGCCGTGCACCGCCACCGCGTCGACATGGTCGAGCACACCTTTCCCCTCCATGTTGCGAATAAAAGCCGGATCGATAGGCGAGATGCCGCCGAGCACGCGCGGCAAAGCAGGGTTCTCCGCCTTCACGGCCTTTCCCGCCGCAATTGCCGTTTTCGCGAACAGTTTCCATCCGGGGTCGATTTGCGGGTCCCAATGTGACTTGTTGTTGGGCTCGTTCCAGAGCATCACCGCTTCGATCATGTCAGCCTGCCCGTGGCCGGGTACACGGCCGTTTCCTGCTGCAGCCCTTGCACGCGGCGACAGATATACACTTCCTCCTCGGGATGTGCGGTGATCTCAAATCCCGCGCTGCGCAGCATGGCCTCGACGCAGGCCCGGTTGGGTATCCACCAGTTGGTGGGGTCATCGGCGTAACGGTGCTCGACGAAATGCAGCTTGGGATACCCGGGGCTGTCGAAGTGCTGCGTGCGGCAGAATGGATAATCGGGCTCGACTGCGTCGACATCCGCGCTGCCCCGCTGCAAGGACTGAAACACCAGCATGTCACGTGTCACATGCTCGTGAACAAGATCGAGCGCCAACAAGGGATGGCGCAAGTGATAGAGCACGCCCATGAACAGGACGATATCGAATTTTTCGCCAAGCAAGGCTACATCGTAAACCGAGAGTTTCTGAAACTCGATTTCGAGTCCACTCACCTCGGCAGCAAACCGTGCCTGCGCCAGGTATTCCGCATCGTAGTCGATGCCCAGGACCCGTTTCGCCCCGCGACGCTTCATCTCGATGGAGTAGAAACCGGCATTGCAACCGATGTCGAGCACGCTGGAATTGCGCAGGTCGGTCGGCAGGGCGTGGCAGAACCTGCGCCATTTGAGCGCCGGATAGTCCCCGAGAAAATGAGCGGGCGCCGTCTTCACCCCGTGCAGATCCAGATTGTGGAACCACGGCCCCAGCGTCTCCACACGTTTCTGAATCTCGTTCGTGCTCAGCTTGCACGCGGTCATGGTCCGCGTGCCTCGGCGCGGGTCGCTGGCGCGGAGCGTGCCGGCACGCCGCGCGCAATGCGCTGCCATCGCTCCTCATCGTCATTGGCCGGATCCTTCAGCAGCGCGATTGCGGCGCGATACCCGTGCACGGTTCCCACATCCACATAGGCGTGGCCTGCCTTCACGCCAGATGCGACCCCGCCTTGCGCCAGGTAGGAATTGACGAGCGTGCCGATGTACTCATCACGGCTGGGGCGCGCGAGCCACAGCTCGTGCAGCTCATGAAAGACGCGGCCCGGCATCTTGAACGCGCCCCAGATCCAGTTCGAGGCAGCGTTCGGCTGCTTTACCTGGATCTCGCGCACACGGTCGCCCTCGAGCACCACCGCATCGAAAAGCGCAGGCTGCTCGACGGGAAAGAGCAAAAAGGCGAGCTCGTGGTCTGGCAAGAGCGCGAGCGCATCCTTTGGAAACCAGACCGTGTCGGGCAGGCCGACGATTACCGGATCGTCGGGCGCAATCAGCGGCGTTGCGCGAAAGATGGCATCGCAAAGCCCCGCAGCGTTCTGCTGTACCATGTAGGCGATGGCGGCCGGGCCATACGAGGCGCCGTAGTAGGCGAGAATGTCGGATTTACCCGGCGAGATAACGAAGCAAAGCCGCGTTGCACCGCCGAGGATCATGCGCTCGACCAGATATTCGCTGACCGCACACGGGCGTTCGACCCCGCTCTCGATGCGGCTGCCGACCGGCAGCAGCTCCTTTGAGAATGCCAGCGGCTGGATCCTGCTGCCGCGTCCTGCTGCCGGAATGATGCCCCACATGTCAGGCCTCGATCGGTTCAGGCTGTCGTTCAGCGCAGCGATCTGTCGGCAATTCGAATGAGGCGAGCAACTCCTGGGCGCGATGCTCGGACGTATGCTCGGCAACCGCACGCTCGCGTGCGGCAGTGCCGATGCGCGCAATCTCGGCATCGCTCAGCTCCAGTGCAGAGACGATGTCGCGGGGCTCGCGGGCTACCAGGATTTCCGCATCGGGCCTGAAAAACTGCTCAAGCCCGTCCCACGAGTCGGAAACAACGCACCCGCCGCAGGCGGCTGCTTCGAAAAGCCGGCCCGAGGGACACCAGCCCATCGCGGCCATGTCCCGCCGGGTAATGTTCAGCGTAAGTCGCGACGACGAAAAGAAAGCCGGGTGCTCGCTCGCGGGCAAATGCCGCACGAAGAAAATGTTATTGGACCAGGGGAAATCCTGCGGGTACTGCGCGCCACCAATGAGGAACCGCTTGTGCGGCAAACCGCGCGCGGGCTCGATGAACAGCGCCTCCAGTGCATCCTGACGATCTGCCGCAAAGGTTCCGAGATAGGAGAGATCGGCCCTGTAGCGCGCCACGGCCGCAGCGGGTTGATGCACTTCCGGATCGACGTGACCGTACATCGGCATCACCCGCCTGGCACCCAGTCGCGCGCGCAGCTGCTCGATGGCCTTGCCGCCCGTATAGCTGAGGACGAGAGCGAAATCGCGCAGTCCGGCTGCGCCGATATACGGAAGCGCCTCTCCGCGTGCGAGACGGCCGAGTGTTACCGGCGTGTCGAGATCGTATAAGACCGCAAGCGCATGCGGGGCGGCAAGCACGAGCTCGGAAGCAGCGATCCCATCCGGACAATACGAGGTGACGATGCCCACGTCCGCGTCACCGAGCTCCTGCACGGCGCGCCACACGATCCCTTGCCAATCGCCGTAAAGCACCAGGTCGCCGCCGGGAATTGCATAGCAGTCGCGCGCACCGGCATAATAAGACACATCGCGTTCAAAGAAGGTGATTCGATGCCCACGCCGCGCGAGCGCGCGGCAAAGGCCACGCCATAACGTCGCGTGCCCGTTGCCCCACGTGGAGCTGATGGTCAGGCCGAAGATAACGATCTTCATGGCGCGGCGGCCTCGTTCAGCGCCACAACTCTTGCGCCGGTGGTGTCGATCATTACGGTCGTCACCGAGCCAGGATCGATTTCGAACGTGTGATATGCATCGATCGGCCGCTGGAGGTAGTGCAGCAGCGCGGCGCGGATGATGTCGCCATGGCTCACCATGGCGATCCGTGCCCCTGGTGCCTGCGCGTGCGCGCGCTCGATATGATCGACCATACGCTGCTGCGCTTCCTGCATGCTTTCTCCGGAGGGCGGGCGCGTACTGCTGCGAGCGCTGTTCCATTGCTGCCAGCGTGGATCGCCGCGCAGCTCCTCGAAGGAGCAGCCGCTCCATTCTCCGCAATCGATCTCGTCGAGCGCCGGTTCGATTTCTGCGGAAAGGCCCGCGCTCTGGGCAATGGGGCGCGCGGTTTCCAGGGCGCGCCTGCGCGGGCTCGATTGCACGGCCGATAATCCTGCGCCGCTAAACCGCTTCGCCAACAACAACGCTTCCTCGTGCGCACGCTCGTCGAGAGAGATATCGATTTGCCGTCCGACCAGGACCTTCCCGAGCAATGCGTGGCTGCCGTGCCGCACGAGGAAAAACGTAGCCACACCTCTCCTAGTCCCCGTTGATGAAGCGCAGCGTGCGCTCCCGCGCCTCCTGATCGGTGAACTGCTGCGGCGGCGATTTCATAAAGTAGCTGGATGGGGCGACAAGCGGGCCGGCGAGGCCGCGGTCGAGCCCGAGCTTGGCGCAGCGCACGGCATCGATCACCACGCCCGCCGAGTTCGGCGAGTCCCATACTTCCAGCTTCAGCTCCAGATTGAGCGGCACGCCGCCGAAGGTAGTGCCTTCCATTCTGATATAGGCCCATTTGCGGTCCGTCAGCCACGGGACGAAGTCGCTCGGCCCGACATGGATCTCCCCGTCGGCGAGCGGGATGTCGAGCTGGCTGGTGACGGCGCGGGTCTTTGAGATCTTCTTCGATTCGAGGCGCTCACGCTCGAGCATGTTCTGGAAATGCGTGTGGCCGACGAAATTGACTCCCGGCAGCGTGAGCAGCCACGCGTGGAACATCGCCTCGACCGACGGTTTCTTTGCCGTCGGATCAACCCGCGAAGCGAGCAGCGCTTCATCCACCGCAGCGTCCGTCATCGCCTTCGCCTCCAGCATCGCCAGCAGGCCGTCAAACCGGCACTCGGTCAGATTGGCCGGCGCCAAGGTGGCGAGATTGGAGCCGCTGGCCTTGACCAGGAATCGGTTTTCCGAAACCCGCGCCGACGTATTGCCCTCGCCGAGGA
>Ga0134128_10008557_pt1 | contig 12314 bp, 8 predicted proteins | sample KB31754_FD_96462 | JGI IMG/M metagenome (GOLD analysis project Ga0134128, IMG submission 96462) | Terrestrial soil microbial communities with excess Nitrogen fertilizer from Kellogg Biological Station, Michigan, USA - KB3-175-4 | ecosystem: Environmental > Terrestrial > Soil > Unclassified ...
AGGTCGATCACGTTCTCCGCGTCCTTGGAGCAGAACGCGATGCCGACGCTCGCCGTCAGGAAGACCTCCTGCTGATTGAGCTGGAACGCCCGGCTCACCTCGGTGAGGATCGCCCGCGCGAGATGCGCGACGGGCCCGCGATTGTCGGCATCGGGCGGCAGGCCCTCGATGAACAGCGCGAACTCGTCGCCCGCGAGCCGGCCGACCGTCGTGCCCTGCGGCAGCGCGCGCGTCAGGCGCTCGGCGAGCACCTCGAGCACGCGATCGCCCGAGCCGTGACCGAAGGTGTCATTCACCTCCTTGAAACGGTCCATGTCGAGGTAGAGCAGCGCAACCGACTGGTTGCCGCGAATGCCGCGCGCGATCGCCTGCTGGAGCAGGTGCTGGAACTGCATGCGGTTCGGCACCCGCGTGAGCGCATCGTAGCGCGCGAGATAGCGGATGCGCCGCTCCTGGCGCTTGCGCTCGGTGATGTTGCGCGCAACGAAGATGTTCCCCTGGAACTGCGGATCGTCGCTCGCGATCGGGGAGCCGGTGAGCATGACCGGGATCGTCTGTCCCTGGCGGGTGCGCACGACCGTCTCGCGGGTATCCTGCGCCGCCTGCAGCAGATCGAAGCCCTCGCGCTCACGCTCATCGAGCATCGCGACGATATTGCGGCCGAGGAGCTCTTCCTCGGCGGAGCCGAGCAGCTTGCAAGCCGCCTGGTTCGCAACCTTGACGACGCCATCGGGCGAGGTCACGAACACCGCGTCCGTCAGCCCGTTGAGCACGCTGCCGAGATAGTCCTTGGTGATGGTCGTCTGGCGCAGCTTGTACCGCATGCGCTCGAGCGCGTGCTGCAGCTCGCCGATCTCGTCGCGGCGCGCGACATCGAGCGGGCGCGAGTAATCGCCCTGGCCGATGCGCTCGGCGCTCTTGATGAGCGCCACGATCGGCTGCTCGAGCTTGCGTCCCGCGCGCCACGCGAGTGCCGCGCCGCCGAGGCCACCGAGAAGGGCGAGCGCTCCCGCCAGACCGAGAGCCGTGCGAAAGTCCTGCGCGCTCGAATCGGCCATGCGGACCGCAAGCTCGGCCGTGGGACGCGAGGCGCTATGTGCGAGCCGGGCGAGCTCGTGAGATTCGTGCAGCTGCTTGATGGCGAAGAGACCGGCGAGGGCGAGCGCGGCCGCGAGCACGCCGATAAAGGCTGCCGCCGCATACTTCAGCTTCAGACTGACTGCGCTCAAATACCCCATCCCCGGTGACGCCCCGGGCCGCGCCACAGGCTGTGCGACTCGATGGCTCGAGAGCGCCGCACCCCATCCAACCGCGCTTGCAGGCTCAATGTGGCACCGCGCGGCCGGTTCCCCTTCGTTGTCGCGGCATCTTAACGCGTGCTGAGGCGTGCGGCTACTTGAGTTCCGTCTCAAATGAGAGACACTTCGCGCTCATGCTGAACTCGCTCGAACTCACCGGCAGGGCGCGAACGCACGTGACAGAGTCGGCGCAGCTCGGCGCGGCGATGCATGCGCCGGCGGCGCACGCGCTGATCGGTTTGAAAGAGGCGGCACGCAGCGCGGGCATCGACGTCGCCGTACTCTCAGCGTACCGTGACCTCGAACGTCAGACCGCCATTTGGAATGCGAAATTTCGCGGCGAGCGCCCGCTTCTCGGTCGCGACGGGGCAGAGCTCGACCGCTCGCGGCTCTCCGAGCGAGCTCTGATCGACGCGATCCTCGCCTGGTCCGCACTGCCCGGCGCGAGCCGCCATCATTGGGGGACGGATGCGGACGTCATCGATCTCGCGGCGATGCCGCCCGATTACAGGCCACAGCTCGTGCAACGGGAGTTCGCGCCCGGCGCAGTGTTCGGGAAGCTCTCCGCCTGGCTTGCAAAACATGCCGCCGAGTTCGGCTTCTTCCGGCCGTACGGCAGCGACCGTGATGGTGTGATGCCCGAGCCCTGGCATCTGAGCTATGCGCCCCTTGCTGTGCCCGCCCTCGAGGCGCTCACCCCGGAAGTGCTCGCCGAAGCGGTCGGCTCATCGAGTATGGACGGACGGGAGCTCGTGCTCGCGCGCCTTCCGGAGCTCTACCAGCGCTATGTCCTCGCGATCGACCCTGCGCCTAGCGTGGCGAGTCGCCGATCCAGGCGTGGTGCAGATAGCGGACCATGAGTCCGCGGACGGTCGCCATCGGATCGGCGAGCGCGGAGAACACCGGAGGATTGCGGCGCAGGAGGCGCCAGTTCTCGCTGCGCAGAATCTGGCGCAGGTAAACGACGTTGCGGTCGATCGCTTCCATGTATGGATTGCGTCCGCCGTAGAGGACCTCGAGATAGCGATACGCGCCGCGGAAGTGACCGTCGAGCCGTGTGGCGCGAGTCTCGGCCACGAAGTCCGGCGTCTGGCGCAGCAGATCGAGTCCCGATGCATACCGCACCTGCCGGCCGCCGTTCGAGGCGATCGGCAGCGCCATGCCGCCGAGAACGAACTCGGGATACAGGCGGTCGCGGCACTTCTCGAGATAACAGCGGTCCGCCATCTGGCCGATCATGTCGGCCGTGCCGATCAAATGACCGAGGGTTATGTCGAGGGGATCGGATACGCCGATCTGGGAGAAAGGAATTTCGTACCCGGTGAAATGCACGATCTCGCGCGCGATCGGCGCCCACCGTGCGAGTCCGACACTCGGCAAGTATTCCTCGAGAAAACGTGCCCCGCGGGAGACGTGCACCCGCGTGAGCTCGGCGCCGTGCCGGAACTCGACCGCGTCGTCCTCCCGGCGCAGATAACCCATGTCGTGAAACAAACCGACGATCAGGCCTACGGTCGCGCGCTCGGGACCGAGGCGGAGCCGCGGCTTCTGCTGGCGCTCGTGGCCCACGATGAGCCGCGCCAGGGCGAGCGTGATGTCGAGCGTGTGCTGGCGGTCGTGATAGACGGTGTCGACACCGTAGTAGCCGGGGATGTCTCCGGCGAACAGCCGGTCGAAGAAATCGAAGGAGCGCGTGATCGGCTCCAGGGACAGAGCCGGCCAGGTCTCCCGGTACAGGCCCTCGACGGCGGACTGGACCGCAGCCGTCGAGCTCACCTGGACCGTGTTCGTGACATCGAAATCGTTGCGGCGCGCTTTCATGGTGGTGTTATCGGCTGCCGCTCGATCCCCGCAAGATGGCGCCAGTGTAGGCAAATACCTCACGGGACGCCCGCGACGCGCCGCACAGTTTGTGCGGCATGAATGCGGGGGCTCGCAGGCTTATGTCGGAATCTCTTACAACTCAAGCGGCGATGCCGTGCTGCCTCAAAAGCGGGCGCACGTCGGGCTTGCGGCCGCGAAACGCCACGAAGGCGTCGAGCGCGTCCCTGCTCCCGCCCTGGGAGAGGATGGCATCGAGGAAGCGGCGCGCGGTCGTCTGATCGAACACGCCGTGCTCCTCGAACGCCGCGAACGCGTCGGCGGCAAGCACTTCCGCCCACTTGTAGCTGTAATACCCCGCCGCGTAGCCGCCCGAGAAAACGTGCGCGAAGCTGTGCGCGAACCGGTTCCACGCGGGAACCGGTATGACGGCCATCTCGCCGCGCACCTGCGCGAGGATCTCCCCGACGCGCCCGCCGAGTGCCGGGTCGTACTCCGCATGGAGCCTGAAGTCGAATAGCGCGAGCTCGAGCTGCCGCATCATGTGCAGGCCGGCGTGGAAGCTGCGCGTGGCGATGAGCTGTCTCTGCTTCTCCTCGGGAAGAGCGGCGCCGCTGTCGACGTGATGCGCAATGCGCCCGAGCACATCCGGATACCAGGCGTAGTTCTCGAGGAACTGACTCGGCAGCTCGATCGCGTCCCAGGCGACCCCGTTGGTGCCGGCGAGGCTCGGATAGGGAACGCGCGTCAGCATGTGGTGCAGGCCGTGCCCGAATTCGTGAAACAGCGTGAGCACGTCGTCGTGCGTGAGCAGCGCGGGACGGCCTTCTCCCGGCGGCAGGAAATTGCACACCAGATAGGCAACCGGCAGCACCTCGCCGCCGATCGCGAGGCGCTTGCGGCCGACGCATTCGTCCTGCCAGGCTCCGCTGCGCTTGTTGGGCCGGGCGTAGGCATCGAGATAGAAGCTGCCGACCGGGCGGCCCTCGGCGTCCTCGATCCGGAAATAGCGCACGTCCGGGTGCCATACCGAGGCGCCCGGACGCTCGCGAATGCGCACATCGAACAGCCGTTCGGCAACGTCGAACAAGCCGGAGAGCACCTGCGGCAGCGGGAAGTAAGGCCGCAGCTCCTCCTGCGAAATCGAGAATCGCGAGCGCTGCAGCTGCTCGGCGTAGAAGCTCACGTCCCAGGGCTCGAGGCGCACCGAGGAGCGGCCCTGCGCGCCGGCTGCGAAGGCTTCGAGCTCCTCGAGCTCCCGCCGCGCGAAGGGACGCGCGGCCTCGCCGAGCTCGCGCAGGAAGCGAATGACCTCGTCCACGGAGCGCGCCATGCGGGTGGCGAGCGCGTAATCCGCGAAATTCGGGAAGTCGAGCAGCCGCGCCGCCTCGTACCGCAGCGCGAGGATCCGCTCCATGACCGTGCCGTTATCCCAGCGGCCGGCGTTCGGCCCCTGATCCGACGCGCGCGTGCTCCAGGCCTCGTAGTAGGCACGCCGCAGCGACTGCGATTGCGCATCCGTCTGAACCGCGACGTACGTCGGCTGATCGAGCCCGAGAACGAAGCCCTCGACACCCTGCGCGCGCGCTCGCTCGCGTGCCTGATCGATGATCACATCGTTCAAACCCTCGAGCTCGGCACGGTCGGCGATGCGCAGCGACCAGCCGTTCGTCGCATCGAGAACGTTCTCCTCGAACCGCGCCTGCAGCTGCGTGAGCTCGAGCATGATCGCCTTGAAGCGCTCCTTGCGCGCAGGGTCGAGACCGACGCCTGCGAGCCGGAAGTCCCGGATCTGATGCTCGAGAACCTGGCGCTGCGTCGGGGTGAGCCGTGGACCTTCGCGCTCGGCAATCGCGAGATACGCCCGGTAGAGCCGCTCGCTCTGGGCAAGATCGGTCTGATAGTCCGACAGCAGCGGCAGGCCGGCGTTGTAAGCCTCGCGCAGCGCCGGCGAGTTCATCACCGCGTTGAGATGGCTCACCGGGGACCAAACACGCGTCAGGCGGTGCTGCATCTCCTCGAGCGGCTCGACGAGCGTTGCGAACGTCGGCTCCTCGAGTCTCTCGAGCCGCGCGATACCGGCACGGTTCTCATCGAGCACCGCGCGCAGCGCGGGCTCGACATGCTCGGGCCGAATGTCGGCGAATGCGGGCAGCGGGCCGCCGGCAAGGAGCGGATTGTCGGTGGGGGTCATTGCCCGCATTCTAACCCGGCGAGCGCGTGGGCCGCGGTGGCGCGCAGCGCGCAGCCACCGGGCCGGCCGGCGTCGGCTAAGATTCCCCCAACGTGGGCATTCCGAGGACGAAATGGCGGACTACGACCTCATCGTGATCGGCGGGGGGAGCGGCGGGCTCGCCTGCGCGCAGCGGGCGGCCGAATACGGCGCCAAGGTGCTCATCGCCGAAGTCGGGCGTCTCGGCGGCACGTGCGTGAACGTGGGCTGCGTTCCGAAAAAGATTATGTGGAACGCGTCCGAGATCGGCCACGCCCTGCAGGATGGCGCAGGCTACGGGTTCGATATCGCGGTCCACGGCCACGACTGGCTCGCGCTCAAGAAAGCCCGCGATGCGTACGTGGCGCGCCTCAACGGCATCTACGAGCGCAACCTGGCCAACCGCAAGGTCGAGCTCGCGCGCGGGTTCGCACGCTTCGTCGCGGCGGATACCGTGGACATCGGCGGCCGAGCGGCAACCGCCTCCCACATCGTGATCGCAACCGGCGGACGTCCCATCCTGCCGGACTTGCCCGGTGCCGAGCTCGGCATCACCTCCGACGGATTCTTCGAGCTCGAACAGCGCCCGCAGAGCATCGCGATCGTCGGCAGCGGGTACGTGGCGGTGGAGCTCGCGGGCATATTTGCCTCGCTCGGCACGCGCGTGACGCTCGCGATCCGCGCCGAGCGGGTGCTCACTCATTTCGACAGCATGCTGGGGGAAGCGGCGCTCGAGATCATGCGCACCGACGGCGTCGAGGTCGTAACGCGCGCCGCGCCCGAGTCGGCGCGCGAAGCCGCGGACGGCAGGCTCGAGGTGACGTTGCGCGACGGGCGGCGCATCGGCCCGGTCGACACGATCCTGTGGGCGGTCGGACGAGAGCCGTACGTAACGGCGCTCGGGCTCGCCGAGGCCGGGGTCGAGCTCGATCCTTACGGGTACGTGAGCACGGACAAATATCAGGCGACGAACGTCTCGCGCATCTATGCGATCGGCGATGTGACGGGCCGATTGCTGCTCACGCCGGTTGCGATCGCGGCGGGCCGGCGGCTGAGCGATCGCCTGTTCGGCGGGCAGGCGGACCGGCACCTCGACTATCGCAATGTCGCGACCGTGATATTCGGGCACCCGCCGATCGCGACGATCGGACTCACCGAGGTGGCGGCGCGCGATCTGTATGGCGAGGAGGTGAAGGTCTACCGCTCCGCCTTCGTGCCGATGTATCACGCGCTCACGGAGCGCAAGCCGCGTGCGCACATGAAGCTCGTCGTGCGCGGTCCGGAGGAGCGCATCGTCGGCGTGCACGTGATCGGCGAGGGCGCGGACGAGATGATGCAAGGGTTCGCCGTCGCCGTGCGGATGGGCGCCACCAAGCGTGACTTCGACGACACGGTCGCAATCCATCCGACCTCCGCGGAGGAGCTCGTGACGATGCGTTGAGCTTTCCTCCCGCCGGCGATCTACTCGGAGGCCGTCGCCTCTCTGCCGCGGACCAGCGCCTCGGGATGGCGGTCGAGATAGTCCGCGAGCGAGCGGATCGAGCGCGCGGCGTCGGTGATCTCCTTGAGCGTGCTCTCGAGGCCGTTTTGCGCCGTGGAGCCGCTCACGAGCCCGTTTGCCGACTGCGCCGTGCGATCGAGATCGTCGGCCGCCTTGCGCAGGCTCTTGGTCGCGGCGGTGATCTGCGGGCCCGCCTTCGAGGTCATCTGCCTGATCTGTTTGAGAGCGGCGTCAGCCTCGCGGACCGCATCCTTCAGCTGCGGCGAGGAGACGATCCCATCGACGTGGTGCGTGATGTCGAGCACGTTCTGGCCGATCTGCTCGATCGGAACTTTCTTGAACCGGTCCACGATCGTGTTGAGCCCGCCGCCCGGGGCGGAGGGGATCTGCGGCAGTCCGTCCACCATGGCGAGCGTGGCTGCGGGAGCTCCGGGCACCATCTCGAGGCTGACGCTGTAGCTGCCGACGAGGGGCGGATCGCGCTCGAGCCGCGCGCGCAGTCCCTTGCCGATGAGCGTCTCGATCGCGCTCTGCAACGCCGCTGGGCTGTCGGGGCTCGCCGTGCCGTGGATGTGGAGCAGCGACGGATAGATCTCGAGGGTCGCGGGCGTTGCGATCTCACCCGTGCGGGCGTCGTAGCTGAAACCGGTCGAATGCACCTCTCCGATCGTGAAACCGTCGAGCGCGACGGGATCGCCGGTCTTGAGCGAGCCCACAGCTCCGCTCAGTGAGACCTCGTAGAGGACGGGCTGAGAGTTTGTGCCGGGGCCGATTGGTTTGCGCTCGAGCCCGATGAAGTGCGTGGTCTTCGCCCCCGTGCCCGGGTCCATCACGATCGTCGGGCCGGAGAGAATCGCCCCGAGGGATTGCGGGTTGCTCAAGCTCGGATTCGCGCCGCGCAGCCAGAAGCGCGTTCCCTTCCGCAGGAATTTGATTGCCGCCTCGTCCATCGATGCGGTGACGATCGCCGCCGTGCCGTTGTCGTTGAGCTTGACCTCCGTCACCTGACCGACGTTCGTGCCGCGGTAGACCACGTCCGTGTTGTTCACTTTCATCCCGTGCGCATCGGGGAAGCTGATGGTGATGTCCTCGCCCCCGCTCAGCAGGGCGCGCGCACCGAGCCATCCCACCACGATGAGCGCGGCAACCGGGATTGCCCAAATCCACCCCGGCCACCAGCCATGGCGCACGCGCGCTGCGACGCGGCCCGGCTCACCGGCCTGCTCGGGCGATCGATGCTCGTCGGAGTGCCGGTCGTTCATGACGGCGGCGCTCCCCGGGTGTCCCACATCAGCCGCGGGTCGAAGGTGACCGAAGCGACCATCGTGAGGAATGTCATGACCATGAAGGCCGTGGCCCCCCAACCCGCGGTGTCGGAGCCGAGCGCGCCGAAGTTGATGAGCGGAACGAAGAAGACGATCGCGAAGGGATCGGTCTTGGACCAGCGGCCGGTCTCGGCGACGAGGCGCAGGACCTTGGTCTTCGCAACGAGATGCCGACGCGATCCGCGCCATGCAGAGAACACGCACCAGCCGATCGCAAGGATTTTGACACCGGGCGTCAGGATGCTCGTGCAGAACACGAGCGCGCCGAGCCCCCACTGTCCGGTTTTGAACAGGTCGGTGACGCCGGTGAAGATGGTGTAGCCCACCTGCGTTCCGAGCTGGTTGGACATGTTCATCGGATAGATGTTGGCCGGGAAGATCAGGATGAACGCGGTGGCGATGAGCGCCGCGGTCCAGGCGAGCGCGTCGGGCTTGCGCGCGCGCAGAGTCGCGCCGCATCTCGGGCAGGGCTTGCCTTCGCGCGCGAGCGGCTGCACGAGATCGCACGTGGTGCAGCCGACGAGCGGCTCGCCCTCGTGCGCTCGCGGATCAATGTGGGTCTCCCCGCCGATGGCACGCCAGACCGTACGCTTGTCGAGCGTTGCGCGTGCGAGCATGGTCAGCAGCGCCGCGGCGATGAAGCACTCGCCGCCGATCTGGATCGACAGGTGAGCCTGATTGATATTGATCAGGCGATAGAAGCCGACGCAGGCTGCAAGCAGGAACACATCGAGCATCGCCCAGGGGTCGAGCCACACCGCCCAGCGAAACGCGCGACCGAGCCACTTGGGCCGGCGTCCGAGCCGGATTGCGGCGAGCACCGCCGATAACAGACCGAAGCGCAGGAAGGGCAGCAGAACGACGAAAATCGCGCTGAGGCCCGCGAGCAGGATCCATCCGTGTCCCCAGAGCTGGAAGACGCCGGCCGCGATCACGTTCTGCGAGTGCATACCGAAGATGTCCACGCGGATGAGCGGCAGAACGTTGACGGGGAAGAGCAGCAGGAACGTCGCGACCGAACAGGCGAGCGCGGCGATGATGCTGCGACCGCTTCTCTTCTCGAGATCGCAATGGCAGCGAACGCACACCGCCGTGCCTCGGGAGGGCAGCGGAGGGATGTCCTCCAGCGTCCCGCAATCGGGGCACGCGATCGTCACCTGGGTTGGTCCTGGCTGTTCTGCCGCGTCAACGTCGTCGATTCAACGCTGACAGTCTCCGGCTGGTTCCGGCGGCTCGCGGCCGGAACAGTCAGGCTCAGGCGCGTTGCGCGAGAAGCTCGAGCACGGGCGCGGTGCTCGGGCGCACCCCGCGCCAGATCTCGAAGGATTCGGCGGCCTGTTCGACCAGCATTCCCCAGCCTTGCACGGCGCGCCGACACCCGCACTCGCGCGACCACGAGACAAATGGCGTGTCTGTCTTCGCGTAAGCCATGTCGTAGCAGATGGTCGCGGGGCCAACGGCGGCGCGCGGAATCGCAGGTACCTCTCCGCTCAAGCTTGCCGCCGTAGCGTTGAGGACGAGGTCGAACGGATCGGGTGGCAGCTCGTCGAAGCCGCATCCGCGTACGGTCATCCCTTGCGATCCAAATTCGCCCGCCAGCGCCCGCGCGCGCTCCGGCGCCCGGTTCGCGACGACCAGCAGGGCGGGGTCCGCCTCGAGAAGCGGTCCGAGCACACCACGTGCGGCGCCGCCCGCGCCGGCGAGCAGGATGCGTGCGCCGGCGAGGCGGATCGCGAGGTTCGCGCGCAGGTCCGTGATGAGGCCAGCGCCGTCGGTGTTGTCGCCGCGGATGCGGCCGCGATCGAATGTCAGTGTGTTCACGGCCCCGGCGCGCGTTGCGCGCGCCGTCAGCTCCGCGGACAGCTCGGCGGCGGCCCGTTTGTGCGGGACCGTCACGTTGAGTCCGCGTCCTCCGCGCGCCGCGAACTCGCGCACGAATCCGCTGAACCGCTCCGCCGCGATGTCGTGCGCTCGATAGACGAGCGCCTGCCGCGTCTCGCGCGCAAACGCTGCGTGGATGAAAGGCGACCAGCTGTGGGCGACCGGATGGCCGACGACTCCATACTCGTCAGGCTCGCCGTCCGCGCGTGCGCCGCTCTCGCGCTCGCGTGCGCCGCTCATCGATCTGGCTCCATGGGCACGAGTCTACAGCCGCCGGCACCGTGAGGATCGAGGAGCCTCTGCAGCTCCGGGAGCCACGCGCGCATGCGCTCGGCGAGCCCGAAAGGGGGATTCACGATGAGCAGCCCCGAGCCGTTGAGCGCCACGCGCGAGTCGCAGGGATGCAGCCACAGCTCGCTCGTCAGGGCCTCGCGTGCGATGCGCGGCCGCAGCGTAGCGAGCCATGCTGCCGTGTCGCGCGCATCTTTGATCGGGTACCACACGGCGAGGATTCCCGTCGCGAAACGGCGCAGGGCCTCGACGATCGCTGCGCCGACGCGCGTGGAGTCCTCGCGCGTCTGCTCGTACGGCGGATCGATGAGCGTGAGGCCGCGCCGCTCGCGCGGCGGCAGGAACGCCCGCAGCCGCTCGAATCCATCGCCCGTCTCGACCCGCACTCGCGCCTGCACCGGTACGGTCGCGAGGGCGCTCACGGCGCGCTCGAGGGCGCTCGCCTCATCCGGGAGCAACTCGATCAGCGCCGCGCGGTCCTGCTCGCGCAGCTGCATCGCTGCGATGATCGGCGAGCCCGGGTAGGCATCGGTTGTGCCCGCACGTGCGCGCCAGCTTCTGACCGCCTGCGCATAGGCGATGAGCTCCGGATGCGGGCCGCCCGCAGCGGCGGGATCGGCCGCGGCACCGGCGGCGTGCGCAAGGACGCGTTCGATGGCCGCCGCCGAGGCACGCCCCTCGGCGGAGCGCGCGAGATCGTACGCGCCGCGCCCAGCGTGCGTCTCGAGGTAGAAGTATCCCTTGTCCTTGCGCGCGAGCGCCTGCAGCAGAGCGCAGAGCGCGACGTGCTTGTGTACGTCCGCGAAGTTGCCGGCGTGGAATCGGTGGCGGTAGCGGATGGGCTCGCGCCCTCAGCGGACGCGCCGCGCGCCGGTTCGCCCCGTCTTGCGAGCGCCGCGCGGCCGCGCGGCCTTGCCTGCCGCTGCTTCGGCGGGAGAGCGACGCCCTGTCTTGGGCGCGCCCTGCCGTGTGGCCCGTGCGCCGCGCGCGCGCTTGCCCGCTTGACCGTCGGCACCTCCCGCGCCGTTGCCGGTCCGCACGGCTCCCCTCTTCGCCGTGCGCGCCGCGGCAGCGCGCGGTGTTTCGGGACGCGATGCTGCGCGCGGGCGGCGGGACGGCGTCGCGGTCGGACGATGACGTCCGTGCGCAGCGGCATGTGCTCCGTGCGCTTCGTCGACTGGGGCGCCATTGCCCCCGGGCCGCCGCTCCGCACCCGCCTCGTGAGCGGCTGTCGCGGCACCCGCAGCGCCGGCGCCTCGTCCGCGTCCTGCGCCTGCAGCGCGCGCCGCTTGTCCCGCATGGCCTGCATGTCCTGCGCGCCCTGCTCGCCCGAACCGCCGGGGCCGATCCGGCGCCTGCGCGATGAGCTCTCGGCACTCCGCTTCGGTGAGCGACTTCGGATCGCGCTCTTTCGGGATCTTTGCGTTCTTGCGGCCGTCCGTGATGTACGGTCCGTAGCGTCCGTTCAGCACCTGAAGCCCGCCGCCGAAGTCCGCGATGATCCGGTTGGCATCCGCCTCCTGTTTGAGACGGATCACCTCGAGCGCTCGCTCGAGAGTGACCGTGTACGGGTCGTCGTCGCGCAGCGATACGTATTTGTCGCCGTATTTGACGTAGGGGCCGAAGCGCCCGATGTTCGCGACGATCGACTCGCCCGCCGCCGTCGCGCCGAGCGCGCGCGGGAGTTTGAAAAGCTCGAGCGCCTCGGCGAGCGCGATCGCGTCCATCTTCTGCCCGGGGCGCAGTCCTGCGAAACGCGGCTTCTCCACGTCCTCTTTGGAGCCGATCTGTACGAACGGCCCGTAGCGGCCCATGCGCACCGTCACGGGCTTGCCCGTCGCGGGATCGCGCCCGAGCTCGCGCGCCTGGGAGACCTCCTCGCGCGAGACGTTCTTGTCCGTCCTTTGCACGTCGCGAATGAACGGTTTCCAGAACTTCTCGAGCGGCGCGGTCCAGTCCTCCTCGCCGCGCGAGACGGCATCGAG
>Ga0134128_10008558_pt1 | contig 12313 bp, 12 predicted proteins | sample KB31754_FD_96462 | JGI IMG/M metagenome (GOLD analysis project Ga0134128, IMG submission 96462) | Terrestrial soil microbial communities with excess Nitrogen fertilizer from Kellogg Biological Station, Michigan, USA - KB3-175-4 | ecosystem: Environmental > Terrestrial > Soil > Unclassified ...
CACCAAAGAAAATGATATGACCACGGTGATCAATACTCATGATATGAACAGCGTGATGGAGATCGGCGAAAATATTCTTTACCTGTATCTTGGTAAAAAAGAATGGGAAGGGAATAATAAAGAGATCATTTTTAGCAAACACGACAAATTGAATGAATTCATTTTCGCTTCGGAGTTTTTGAGGGATGCAAAAGATATGCGCATGTTGGAAGCAAAAGGAATTATTGACAATGACAGAAATATGGATGAAATCCTACGGGATGGAGGCGCGAGCCTGGTCATGGGCGAAGAAGATAAAAAACCAGAATAACTATATTTTGGCTTATCAAAAGTTTATGCTTTTATGAAAATCTTCTTCTTATTAATTGGTCAAATTGTTTGACAACAGGATGAGAATCCATCCAGCCTATTTTGATTTTCAATTCTCTTTTGATCCAAAATTCTGCTTCCGGTAAAATGGAAAAATTTTGAATTGTTTTAATGCTTCGTTCATACATAGCTTCATCGCCACGGAATAATTCATTGATAAAAAGAAAACGGTCATTGATTCCGATCGCTTTTCTCAAATCCTTTATAGGTGTGGATGTCAATGTCTGCGATAGCTCGATCTTGATTTCTTTCAGCCGGTCGTTTAAAGATTCCGGGTATTCAAAATCCTGATCGGATAATGGCGCCAGTTTTTCATGCGGCGGGTCCTGGTGCGCGAGCGTAGGCACTTCTTCTATGGGGTCATAAACAAAAGAACGTGCATGCGATCCGGCAGCGTTTAAAGCTTCCGAGTTCTTTTTTATCTGCTCAAGCTCTTCTTCAATTTCTTTTTCATCTACCTGCAATACTTCAACGATCTTCTCTTCGGGATTAATTGTATCAACGTTATTACCAAAAATAACTGCGGAAAACGGAGGCATACTTATCGCCACTCTTTCATTTGTTGCAACCGTTTTTTTATCTAATTGACTTGTAAGTTCGGCATGAAGAATATGGACAGTATGCAGCATAGACTGGACTGATGAGTGATCATTAAGTTGTTGCTGTAATTTTTTCAGGAGTGTTGACACTCTTTCCATATAGATATTGTAAAATTATTAAGAAAAACAGGAAATAAAATGTTTGTTTTTGATTTAACAAAAAATCATTTTAACCTTGCAATCGTAGCTAAGTTACAAATTGATATCAAAATTAAATACAAAAAATGTTCATAGAACCTAATTTCCGCGGGGAGCGGCGCGGGTGGATTGAGGTTATTTGCGGAAGTATGTTCAGTGGAAAAACGGAAGAACTCATTCGTAGGTTGAAACGGGTGAAGATTGCCAACCTGAAAGCAGAAATATTTAAACCCTCTGTTGACGTGCGTTATGATGAAGTTAAAATTGTGAGTCATGATGAAAACAGGATACAATCTACACCGATTGATAACTCACAAACGATTTTATTGCTGGCCCAGGACGTGGATGTCGTTGGCATCGATGAAGCTCAATTCTTTGACAATGAAATTGCAAATGTGTGTGAGACACTCGCCTGTAAGGGAATGAGGGTGATCGTGGCAGGTTTGGACATGGATTACACCGGAAAGCCCTTTGGTCAAATGCCAAATCTTTTGGCAATCGCCGATTATATAACCAAGCTGCATGCGATCTGCGTGGTGTGTGGAAATATTGCAAACGTCAGCTATCGAAAGGTGGCAACAGGCGGCCAGGTTTTATTAGGCGAAAAAGATATTTATGAGCCGAGATGCAGGGTTTGCGCTGCTTTAAAGAGTTAATAGGTTGAAATGTCGATTGGTTATTTACCGGGTAGGGTATTAAAAAAAATATAGAATTGTCAAAAATAATTACGCTGTTAAAAAAAGATTTCTTGCTGGAATTGCGACAGCAGCACACTTTTTTTGGAATATTGCTGTATGTCGCCTCAACAATTTTTGTGTTGTACCTGGCGATGGGTCAGCCTGAGAGTACTGTGTACAACGGACTATTCTGGATGATACAATTGTTCGTTTGCGTAAATGCCGTTGCAAAGAGTTTTCTACAGGAAAGTAAAGGCAGGATGCTTTACTTTTTTTCAGTCTCCAGCCCCATTCATTTTGTTATTGCCAAATTGATTTACAGCTCAGTTGTAATGTTATTGATGGTGCTGCTAAGTCTCGTATTATTCAGGATTTTGCTGGGTAATCCTATCATGCATGAATTTGAGTTTATCGGTCTCGCTTGCCTGGGAGGATTAAGCTTAAGTCTTGTATTTACTTTGATGGCGGCAATTGCCGCGAAAGCCCAACAAAATTCTGCGGTGATGGCAATTCTTGGCTTCCCGCTGATTATTCCTCAGTTAATGTTGTTGATCAGGCTCTCTAAATCCCCACTGGGCGAAGTTTTCAGGGAAGGTGCTTTTCTGCAGATCATCATGTTGTTACTCGGCCTCGATGTGCTTGTGATTGCGCTGGCTGTTGTTCTTTTTCCATTTCTGTGGAAGGACTAATTTTATAAATTATTAGGCTATTCTATTATTTAATTATTGAACAGGTAAAAACATTATTCATACAATGCATCTAACCTCATTATAAATAAGGCTCTTAAACAAATAAAACGATGCAGCCTTAAGGCAATCCAACCTTATATAATTATACAATTGAACAATTAAACATTTAGCCATAGTTTTGCAACACCAAAAATTAAATCATGAAACTAAAATGGTGGAAGATATTGTGCATAGTGTTTTTGTTGCTCACCTTTACTGCGGGTTTCCTGATAAAAGTTCCCATAATCGGCAACCTTCATCAAACGATCCGGAATTTTTTCTTTCACGTTCCGATGTGGTTTGGCCAAATGGGTTTACTCACGCTTTCCCTGGGTTATTCTATCGCTTATCTGCGAACACAGAATCTTAAATATGATATTTATGCCGGTGAATTTGCAAAAACGGGAATTATATTCGGTGGTTTAGGATTATTGACTGGCGCTATTTGGGCAAAATATACGTGGGGAGAATTTTGGAGTAACGATCCTAAACAAATGGCCGCCGCGATAGCTGTTCTCATTTACCTGGCTTATGTTGTTTTAAGAGGCTCCATGCCGGATATGGACAAGCGCGCACGCGTGTCGTCAGTCTATAATATTTTCGCTTATTTTATTTATATCCCGTTAATTATGATCCTTCCGCGCCTTGTAGAATCGCTTCATCCTGGTGGCATGGAGGGTGCAAAAGGCGGTGGAAATCCCGCGCTTGGCGGAGCCAGCCTTGATGGTACGATGCACCTTTTATTCTGGCCTGCGGTTTTAGGTTGGTTGCTTTTAGGGATATGGATCAGTAATTTAAAAATACGATTAAGCTTGCTTGCCAATAAAAATTTAATTAATGAATAAATTAGACCTTAAGCGTTTCAGCTTCACTGTTATATTGTTTTTATTAAGCTTTTGCTCATGGGCACAGACTGCCACAGATTCCACATCATCTTCGGTCGATGAGGTTATGAGAAGCCACGATAAAATTTATGTCGTCATGGCTGTTTGCATAGTGATTCTTTTGGTATTCTTTTTATACCTTGTAAGAATCGATCTTAAAGTTTCGAAAAAAGAAAAAATGCAGTAGATTAACATCTGCTTTCGATTGCAAATTATTACCTTGTCTCAAAATTAATTGCTCCTAAAATAATATTTTATGTCATCAAACGTACCGTATAGTTTTTTTCAAAGCGTCGAGCGGAGCTTTGATAAAGCAGCGCTTTTTACTGCCTGGGATAGTGGTATTCTTCAGCAAATAAAACAGTGTAACAGTGTATATCAAATGCGATTTCCCATCAAGAGAGAGAGTGGCGAAATTGTCACACTGGAAGCATATCGTGTTCAGCATTCGCATCACAAGACGCCATGCAAAGGCGGTATTCGTTTCAGCAATGCTGTAAACCAGGATGAGGTAATGGCACTTGCAGCCCTGATGACTTTTAAATGTGCGATTGTGAACGTTCCATTCGGAGGAAGTAAAGGAGGAATTAAAATCAATCCCAGGGAATACACTGCGTATGAGTTGGAAAAAATAACGCGCCGTTATACAGCGGAACTAATCAAGAAAAATTTTATCGGTCCGGGCACAGATGTTCCTGCTCCTGATTATGGAACAGGTGAAAGAGAAATGGCGTGGATATTAGATACCTATGTTGCGATGCATCCCGGTGAGATTGATGCTGCAGGTTGTGTCACCGGAAAGCCTGTTTCGCAAGGTGGAGTGCGTGGAAGAAAGGAGGCAACCGGGCTCGGCGTGTTCTACGGACTTTCTGAAGTTTGCAATATGCCATCTTTGATGGGGCCCATAGGTTTTTCACTCGGTGTCAAAGGAAAAAGGATCTGCGTGCAGGGCCTTGGAAACGTTGGCTATCACACTGCATTGTTTTTTCAACAGGCCGGTGCGCTGATCGTTGGGTTAGCAGAATTCGAAGGTGCGATTCAAAATGACGAAGGGCTTGATGTAGAAAAGGTTTTTTTACACCGCAAAAAAACCGGTTCGATCCTGGATTTTCCGGGAGCTAAAAATTTTGAAAAATCGGGGGATGCGTTGGAGATGGAATGCGATATTTTAATTCCTGCTGCGTTGGAAAATGTGATCAATGGAATAAACGCTCCTAAAGTAAAAGCAAAGATTATTGGTGAGGCGGCTAACGGGCCTTTGTCACCTGAAGCGGATGATGTCTTTAATAAAAAAGGTGTTTTAGTAGTTCCGGATATGTACCTGAATGCCGGAGGTGTTACGGTTAGTTATTTTGAATGGCTCAAGAATTTGAGCCATGTGCGTTATGGTCGTTTGGAAAAAAGATTTTCTGAAAATATGAATCACCACATTGTCGGACAGATCGAAGAACTGACTGGCAAGACTATAAATGCGGCTGAAAAAGAATTTCTTTTACATGGAGCGGAAGAAGTTGATCTTGTAAGAAGTGGTTTAGAAGAAACGATGATCAGCGCGACAAGAGAGATTGTTGACATTTGGCAGAAGACGCCGGCAATCCCGGATATGAGGACTGCCGCTTACGTTTGCGCGATTAATAAAGTTGCTACTTCCTATGCGGAATTAGGAATTTTTCCATAAGATATTTGAATATTTTTACCTGCCGGGAACTTGCTTCCCGGCTTTTTTAATTATGAATTAACGAAAACGCTGAAAGGTGATTTTCTACATTTTGGCTTATCACAGCCGTGTTTGGCGAGAATATCGAGCTAAGCTTTCTGAAATGTTGCGATCATAAAAAATACAATTTTCTACATTTTGGCTTTTCAGAGTTTACAATTCAAACTCCGGGAAGAAATCAATTTCACTAAAGCAGTTATTATTTTTTTCAAAACCAAAACAATGACTGCCGTTGGTTATTACAAGGTATTTTGCCGGGAGAGAAATGTGATACCGTAATATTTGTTCCAGCGTTTTTTCTGAAAGCATCACATTCATTTCCTTACATTCGATTATCATCCATGGCTGTGATTGCCTGTCATATACGACGATATCACAGCGTTTTTTTAATTCTCCTAATTTGATTTCTTTTTCAATAGCAATCAGGGATGAGGGATATTTTTTTTTGACGAGAAGAAATTGAATAATATTTTGTCGTACCCATTCTTCCGGAGTCATCAGCAGCCATTTTTTCCTCACCGGATCAAAAATTTCGTCTATGCTTGCCTGTTGTCTTGTCTTTACAGGCTGCTTTGGAAATTCAATTTTTATCATTTGAAGCCGTATCGCCCTTTAGAGCGTTTCTTTAATTAGTCTTTGTGAATATTTTTCATCGAATTTAAAGTCGAATTGGTAAATTCGGACTATTGGCAAATTTCGCCTAATTAACTTCTTAAAATCGTACTTTTATCCATAGCAAAAAATAATTTAACCGAATGGAATTATGAAGACAAAAAAAGAAATCGTTAACAATTGGTTACCACGCTACACCGGTGAAAAGCTGGATAATTTCGGAGAATATATTCTTCTCACCAATTTTAGTAATTATGTAAAGATGTTTGCGGAGATTCACAATGTAAAAATCGTCGGGGTTGAAAAGGCGATGGAATGTGCAACCGCGGATGATATTACGATTATCAATTTTGGAATGGGAAGTCCGGGAGCTGCTACGATCATGGATTTGCTAAGCGCCATTGAGCCAAAAGCTGTTTTGTTTTTAGGAAAATGCGGTGGATTGAAAAAGCGCAATAAAATCGGCGATCTTATTTTACCGATCGCAGCAATAAGAGGCGAAGGAACATCTAATGATTATTTCCCTCCGGAAGTGCCGGCATTACCGGCGTTTGCTTTGCAAAAAGCAATTTCCACAACCATTCGTGACCATGCTTTTGATTACTGGACCGGAACTGTTTACACCACGAACCGAAGGGTTTGGGAACATGATGAAATTTTTAAAGCGTATCTCAGGAAAATCCGGGCGTACGCAGTGGATATGGAAACCGCCACTATTTTTACGGTTGGCTTTTATAATAAAATTCCTACGGGAGCACTTTTATTAGTAAGCGATTCACCAATGGTGCCTGAAGGTGTCAAGACCACGGAAAGTGATGCAAGCGTAACTGCTCAATTTGTGGAGATGCATTTGACGATCGGAATCGAATCTCTCAAACAATTGATAAATGATGGATTGACCGTAAGACATTTGAAATTCTAGACAGGTGATCGTGAAGCGTGAATGGTGAGGCGTGAATAGGTGAAGCGTGAGTCGTGAATAAATCAATAAACCAATAAATCAATACACTAATAAATTAACAACCAATAAGCCAATTTTGCATTTTCCCCTTCTTCAAATAAAAGATTTTAGTGTCGATTTTGTGACAGAAAGCGGAACAACTTCTGCTGTGAAAAATATTTCTTTTGATATCAACCATGGAGAAACAGTTGCTATTGTTGGTGAATCCGGTTCAGGAAAAACAGTTACTTCTTTATCCATTTTGCAATTGCTTTCTTCGCCTCCGGCAAAATATACATCAGGTGAAATTCTATTTTCTGAAGATGGAAATACACAATCCAACTTATTAAATATTGAAGAAAAGGCATTGAGAAAGATCCGCGGAAATAAAATTTCCATGATCTTCCAGGAGCCGATGACTTCTTTAAATCCGGTTAAAACCTGTGGCAGCCAGGTGATAGAAGCGATAAGGACTCACAGGCACATTTCTGAAAAAGAGGCTCTTCAAAAAACGATCGAATTATTCGCGCAGGTTAAATTGCCTGAACCGGCTTCGATGCCGGGGCGCTATCCACATGAACTGAGTGGAGGGCAAAAACAACGGGTCATGATTGCTATGGCAATGAGTTGTGAGCCATCGCTATTGATCGCCGATGAACCGACCACCGCATTGGATGTGACGGTTCAGAAAACTATTTTGCAACTTATCAAAGAACTGCAGGTTGTAAGACAGATGAGTGTCATGTATATCACGCATGATCTTGGCCTGGTTGCAGAGATCGCCGACAAAGTGATCGTGATGTATAGAGGAAGCGTGGTAGAACATGGTCCGGTTAAAGATATTTTTTTAAATCCACAGAACCCTTATACAAAGGCGTTGCTGAAATGCCGCCCGGCGGCAAATTCCAAAGGAAAAAGGCTTCCTGTGATTAGTGATTTTTTGGGCGGGGAATCAGGTATCGGGAACAGGGTAGCGACAGCTTTCAGTAATCAGCAATCGGCAGACAGGAACAATAGAGTTGAAAATATTGATATTGCAGAACCGCTTTTGAAAGTAGAAAATCTGAAAGTTTATTTTCCGACAAAGAAGAATTTTTTTGGTAAAATATTGAAAGAATTCAAAGCGGTGAATGACGTAAGCTTCACGGTCGATAGGAGAGAAACGTTGGGCCTTGTGGGAGAAAGCGGCTGCGGTAAAACAACTCTTGGCCGGGCATTGATGAGATTAATAAGTCCTACTTCAGGAAATATTTTGTTCAATGGAAAAAACATTGCGCATATCGAAGAGGAACAGATGAGGAAGATGAGAAAAGATATTCAGATCATTTTCCAGGATCCTTACGGCTCGCTTAATCCGCGCCTGACGATTGGCCAGGCAATTAACGAACCAATGAAGATTCACGAAATTTTGCCAACCGAAAGACAACGCAAAGAAAAGATTATTGAGCTGCTGGAAAAAGTAGATCTTAAGCCAGAATATTTTAATCGCTATCCGCATGAATTCAGTGGTGGTCAGCGCCAGCGAATTTGTATAGCGAGAGCGCTCGGACTGAATCCCGATTTTATTATTTGCGATGAAAGCGTTTCAGCCCTTGACGTAAGCGTGCAGGCGCAGGTTTTGAACTTACTGAATGACCTTAAAGATGAGTTGGGCTTTACCTGTATTTTTATTTCTCATGATTTAAGTGTTGTGCATTATATCAGCAACCGCATCATGGTGATGAATAATGGAAAAATAGAAGAGACGGGGGCCGCTGACGAAATTTATTTCCATCCCAAAAAAGAATATACACAACGATTGATCGCCTCGATCCCAAAAGTAAATTTTTGATCATTGGTCTGCAAACCGGCTGTAATCATTGCTGATAAAAAAATTTCTTCCACTCTTATGTGATAAGATCACCATTTTTTCAAACTCTTTTTCAAATTGATCTGATTCCGGACTTTCATAGTCTAATTTTTTATCGGTGAATTTCGTATAGTCATTGTTGATATCAACATCATTTAAGTCAGACGGCTGCAATCCACTGAAAGCAATCTTCCAGCTATCCTCTTTCTTTACCCGGTATTTATAGAAGTAAACGTTACCGCGGTTGTTCCCGTATGTAGCGGCCCGGCAACTAACGAATTCTACAGAATCAATTTTATTAAATGTGCCATTTCCGACCAGGACACTACGAGCTATTAATTGCTGCTTCTTATAAGCAAGCGGGAATCGATTCTCGCGGTTTATTTCTTTCAATTCGCCATAAAGTGATGCGCAAAATTTATCATTGGAAGCAATGCAATTTAATACACTGTCAGGAACTGTTTTATTATTTTTAATAAGGGCAATCACCGCCGTCATCTGTGCGATTTGATCTTTGGAATTCAAAAGTTTTTCAAAGAACTTTCGTACCGCTTTTTCTTTTTCATAATAAGGCATCAGCAGTGTAGCAAATTCATCCAGCTTATAATCCCGGCTATATCTTTCATCATCTTCCGAATTGTCATCGTCGTTAGCGTCGTTCTTTTTGCTCTCGATTTTCATTTTGTTCTCATCTTTTGCCTGCTGTTTTTTGAGGGCGATCTTGGCGTCAAAATAGATGCTGGTATAAAAATCCTTGTAATCTTTTCCAGACAAAAGATTGCTGTCCACGAGCGCAACGAGAAGTGACATTACCTCATCTTTATAATCATCGATGCTCAAAAGATGAAGCATTGAAGGAAAAAGTTTTTTAGCTAATAAAAGTGAATCGTCAATGTCAGCAAAGAAGGAACTGTAATCATAACTGTTTTCAAATAGAGGTGGATCGGTTGTAATAAATTCTTTAAGCAAATCATAAGATTCTTTGGTTTTATTTTTGGCAAGTGCTCTAATAACGGCATTTTGGAATATAGCGGTATCAGCAGTGTTTTCATAAATCTCTTTTAATGATTTTGCAACAGATCCTTCGCTTCCTTTTCCGGTTATGTAGCCTAACTCACGGATCGCATTTGCCTTAATATCGAAATAATCTTTGTCGGAATATTTTAGATTTTTTATCAACGATTTTAATGCAGGAATATCATCTTTCGAAAAATAAATATTAGGAAAAGCGATCATCGCTTTTAAATGAGTGGCGCTGTCGGTGCTTTTAATATCTGCAAACAGTTGATCTTTTTTGTTTAACGGTGCCTCCGCATTTGATGAATCAGGCTGTGGCCGGAAGGTTGAAAAAAACGTTTTAACAAAATCGCTTTTTATGCCGGAACTATCGCCCATGGCAGCGATCCTGTATAACCTTGATTTATTATAAATAAACATCCGGTAAATAACCCGTGAAGTATTCGTATCGGAAATAGTAAACCGATAGGCTTTTGTATGCTGATCCAGCATCGATGAATCAACTGAGGAAAGCATCATGTCATTGTCGCCGAGGTAGTCATTAATTTCATTCTGAAGAAAATTCGCAGAATCTCTCATTTGAAAATAAAGAGGAAATGGCTGCATTCGCACAGAAATTGATTCGCCCGTTTGTTCACTATTGAACGTAGCAATTCTTTCTTTGGGCCAGTAAGGCTCCTTATCCCCGCCGCCGTAAAAAGTCGAGCTGGAAATATTGTCGATCAGCGCCCGGAAATTCTGGTCAAGCTCCGGAACAACGGGTGTCATCACGGTAAAATGAAGGAAAGTGTCTATAAACATTCCGGGCTTGCCATATTTAAACGGAGTGGTTTGAAAGGAAGAAAAGAATTTTGAGAAATCGGCAGTGCTATCTTTTCCTTTTGCCGCCAGCAAATAATAGTGCGGACCTTTCAATATCACTTTTATCCGGGCAAAGCCTCCGTCCTTCAATGATTGAGAAACGTCCAAGAAGGGGACAATTGCAACATCCTTTTTTATTTTTTGCTTTTTGTCTTTGGCAAATTCAGAATTTTTGAAGGATTCATTTGGAAGCTTGATGTCGAAAGAATCTTCATCAAGGAAATTAAAATTGTTGACTGTTTTTTTCAAAATGAGGTACGAGTTTCCATTCGCTTTATCATTCGCTTCATATTCCAATCTATCTATCTCATCTGCCATGCTGTTGTTCACAGATTGGTGCGGCATTTCCGGCAGGCTCACTTTAAATCCACCTACGGCCGGCTCGAAAACTACCGGTCCGTTTATAAGAGTCCTCAATTGTATCGAAGAAAAATATTTTTCGGCCTCCGGCCCATTCACATAATTTTCTTTCCCACCCATTTTAAAAATTAAAACTTCGTGCGGCGTTACAAATAATTGATAACGCTGTATGTCACCGCGCCGGGTTTTGTTGGTAAGGTCAATGCCATTGTAACCATTACGCCTGATCGGGATTTTAGAAATTATTTTTCCGGGAATATTTTCATAAAGCAGGCTGTCGAGTTTGTCATAGACTGCCTTTTCGGAACTTCCGTTGAATGCGCTATATGTTTGCACCCTGGTAACCAAATAATACGCACCGTTCGTCATGTCAGCGTATTGGCGCCGGTCTAACCCCGAATAATCAGACGATAATTTATAAAGATTTCCGGGCACTTCAACTGAGAATAAGTTGTCTGCAGCTACCTGTTTTGAAAAAAACACGGGTACTTTCTTTTGATCTATTTCATTTTGCCGAAGCGCATTCTTATAAAGTAATTTCACCGGCCTAAGCTGGTAACCCATTTTTCTTAAAAGCTCAATCACACCCTTTTCGCCGGGTAAATGAGCCGCGCCAACTGCTGCGAAAAGTGAATTTTTTTTGAGAATGGTGTCAATGGAATTTGCCTGGATTTCATTTCGTTTCAATAAAAATTTATTCCTGAAGGCTTCTGACCCCTGCAGGATGATTTCTAAAGAATCCAGCAGGTCCAGGTCGCCGCGGCGGTAGGCGTCTTCAACTTTTTTCTCAATCTCATAAGGCGAGTTATTAGAGCCTTCTGAGGCTTTCTTTTTTTCCTTCGCCATGTCGGCATAGGCTTCCAGAACCGTTTTTTCTGTTGTGAAATAATCTTCCACGCCGGTAGTGATTTTGCCTAATTTTTTAGCGGTTTGATAAATATAGAGGTCCAGAAAAGTGTCTTCTTCGAAATCCTCTTTTGCTTTATAACTGCGGTATAGTAATCCGTTTACGATCGTGGGCTCTGATTGTAAAGCTGCTCTTAATTCATCCTGATAATCGTCAATCCTGAATGATTTTTCATTGAGATAGTCGTTGGCCGAAACCTGGCTGAAATTTTTAAAGTTTTTTTGAAGAACGTCCAGCTTCACCATTTCAACCTGCCACACTTCAGGGTTTAGCTCAATGGCAACGGCATTTACATTTTGCAAAGCATAGTAGAAGGAATCAGCCAAATGAAAAACCATTTTGCTGCTGACATGCATCGTACCAAACAGGTAAGATGGTTTCTTTAAACCGTTGCCGGAAATCTCCCATAAAAGTCCCTGGTATTTTTGAGCGTGCTGGGTTTGAGCAAAAGCATTGCCAGGAAGTAAATAAGCGAAAAGAATAAAAATAAAAGTAATAAAATGTTTCATTCGAAAGCGTAGTTAGTTTGGATTTTGATATGGATTTTAATATCGGGTATAATTGAAAATAAGGGAACCGGCATTATAAAAATAGCGAAGCTATTATTACCAGCCGTTTCAAAGAACATTTATTTTAAATAAAAATTGTGAATTGA
>Ga0134128_10008559_pt1 | contig 12313 bp, 19 predicted proteins | sample KB31754_FD_96462 | JGI IMG/M metagenome (GOLD analysis project Ga0134128, IMG submission 96462) | Terrestrial soil microbial communities with excess Nitrogen fertilizer from Kellogg Biological Station, Michigan, USA - KB3-175-4 | ecosystem: Environmental > Terrestrial > Soil > Unclassified ...
CGTAGGCTACGGCGAGGCCCTTTTGACAGTATCCGACAATCGTCGCGGGATGCGGAAGTCGAGCGAACATGGTTCTGGACTAAAGCTCATCACCTCTCTTGCCAGACAAATCGGGGGCAGAATCGAACAGGAAAGCTCCGCTTCGGGCACGACAATGTCGCTTAGATTCCCCCTGATAACCTGACACGGCCGCTCCACCGCGTAAAAAATCGCTTTGAGCTCGTGAGAAGCCACAGCCATCCAGTGCTTAGGCTGTAGCTGGTTGGTGAACCAGAGGGTATGAGAGACCCGGCGTAGTGCTCACGGGGACGTGCAATGACACGTATTTACAGGCCGCAAGCACTGCTCAGTTCGTCCTCTTCTTCGTTTTATCCTCAAGCAGCTTCAGCGTCGACCGCTGAGACAGCGAGCTTGCTCAAGGCTTCATCGGTCTTCTTTTCCTCTGCCGGCGTCTGATCGATCAGTTTAACGGCGTCCTTATGTCCAAGCTGATTGGCCCAGGTCTTGAGCGTGCCGTACCGGGAAATCTCGTAATGCTCGACCGCCTGTGCCGCTGCCAGAAGGGCCGGCATCGAGCGCCGGTGTGTCGGCGTACTCATACATGATCTCCTTGCCCTCATCGATGATGCCCCTCGATGGCATCGCATTTCTTGCCGCGCGCCGGCTTTCCGATCATCTCGAAGATTTTCTCAAGCCGTTCGATCTGCGCCTCCGTCTCATCGTGATGCTTCTCGAAGGCTGCCTGCAACTGATCGGAGTTTGCAGCCTTCGCCATCTTTCGGCAAGGCTTTGTAGATTTGCTTTTCCGCGTAATAGATGTCTTTCAGTGTATCGACGAATAGGTCGCTCGGGTCTTTCTCGGCGATGCTCAAGCTCCAGCGGGTTGGTGATATGCCTGCACCCAACACTGAAGCGTGATCTGAGTTCCCACGCGGAAATGGGAGAGGCGCTGGTCGCACGCTTGCCGCGAAACGCGATAGCATTCTCCGGTGTTGGGCGTACTCCCTTACGAAGGAGGCTGCCATGGACTGGAACCGCGTGGAAGGTAACTGGAAGCAGGTGAAGGGCACTGTGAAGGAGCATTGGAGCAAGCTCACAGATGATGATCTGGACGCCATCAATGGCCGGCAGGATCAGCTTGAAGGTCGTCTGCAGCAGCGTTACGGCTGTGCCAAGGACCAAGCCAGGAAGGAAGTCAATGACTGGTACGATCCGGCAGACATGGTGACTCCGGGAACGACCGCTACCTAGGCGCCTCGTTGAGCAGGTAGCGTTATGTCCAAAGTAACGTCGTAGGATAAGCCCCGCCCTCACTTCCCGTGGGGGCGTTTTTTTGAGCGTGCAGCAGCATTGTACAAAAGTGGACCGTGTGAAGATCGCTCAGGAAACTATCTCGGCTCTGCAAATCCTAACTTGGGCTTCCGCTCGACGGCGCATCAAGCAAGGTCGGTCTGCCAGCCCGCAGTACCCGCAAAGTCGGAGCTTCATCGGCTTGAGAGCCAGCGACCGCCTTCGGAGCTCCTTTTGCGTTAGAGGGACGTCGCCGGAGACGCAGCCACCGACCGGCATCTCACTTCAGGACGACTGCTGCGGGGAGCTCGTTCAAAGGGCCCTTAAAAACTAACATTTGTTGTGAGTCTGCTCTGGCCAGGGCCGGAAAAATCAGTCGGCGTTAGAAGCGCGCGGCAAGTACGGAGCCGAGGAACGATTCACTACAACTTGAGTTCGTCCAAAAAGAGAGGATGAGGGCGAGCCATGGCGCCATCGGTAGAGGAGTTGAGAGTTGAGTCCGAGCGCAGCCGAGCGGCGCTGGCAGCGACAGTCGACCAGTTGAGGGATCGGCTGTCCTATACCGCGGAAGATCTCCGTCAGAAGGTTTCGCCGCAGCACATCAAGGCCGAAGTTTCCGATTACATCAGCGACAAGACACATGGCTGGCTCGACTCTTTGAAGCAGCGGGCCATGGATAATCCGTTGCAGGCGATGGCGGCCGGCGCCGCGGTCGCTGTTCCGATGCTGCGAGTGGTGCGTGGTGTTCCGCTGCCACTCCTGATGATCACCGCCGGGCTTGCCTTGAGTTCGAAGACTGTGCGCGGTCGCGCGGCCGAAGTGGCTGACCCGGCGATGGACAAAACCGGAGATATGATGAACCAAGCAGCCGAGCGCGCCCAAGCATTCGTCGGCGACGTCAAGCACACGGTCTCCTCGGCTCACAGCCAGGCTACAGATCTGGCCAATGAGGCGCAAAGCAGGGCTGGCCATCTTGCCGACGACGTGAGCGCCCACGCGGCTAACGCCACCGGCGTGCTGAACGACAACATCAAAAGCGCCTTGGATGCTGCGAAAGAAAGCGCTAGGCATGCGCGATCAACCGCCAAGGACGCGATCGATGCTACTCGGGACACTGCCGCGGCCACCCCGGAGAAGGCCCGCCGGATCATAGGTGACAACGCAGCCCTGATCGGCGGTCTGGGCGTCGCAATTGGAGCGATCATTGCCGCGGCTCTTCCCAAGACAGACCCCGAAGCCAAAGTCATGGGCCGCACAAGCGATAGCGTCAAGCAGACGGCGAACGAAGCGGCCCAATCCGGATTCGCAGCCGCCAAGGACAAAGCGATCGCGGCGGCTGATGTGGCGGTAAACAGCGTCGCCGAGTCGGATCTCGGCGCACATGCCACTCGCATGACGGAGAACGTGGCCGATTCAGTCAAAGAAGCCGCCGAGGATGTCGCAACGGCGGCCCTCAATCCTTCTCGTACCCCGAACACCTGAAAGTAACTGCCATGAGCGACGTGGATCTAACGAAGAGCACCAACTTCACCCGAAGCCAAAATACCTCTTCATCACAAGACTTGAAGGATCAGGTGGCCAGTGCGGGCGCCGAGATGAAAGAACGCGCAGGCGACGCATTACGCGTATCGACAGATGTCGCGCGCGACAAATTCAAGGAGGCGGCTGATGCCGCCAAGGAGGTGGCGTCGGGCACGGCGGACCATCTGCAGGACAACGCGCGCGAGCAGCAACGCTCTGGCGCCAACTTCATCGAGCGCTTTGCCGGGAACATACGCCAAGCGGCCCACTCGTTCGAGGATGATGCGCCTTTTGCCGCGCGCGGTATCAGTTCCGCCGCGGATTATGTCGAGGATGCCGCCGGGAAAATCCGCGACGGCAGTTTCCGCGACCTCGTCGACGGCGCGACGGCTTTCGCGAAACGACAACCGGCAGCGTTCCTAGGACTTTCTGTGCTCGCTGGCTTCGCCGCGATCCGCTTCCTCAAAGCGTCGGGAGATCCGTCGTCAACATCGCAAGGGCGCAACAAACAAGACGAGCCTGCGCGGGCCGACTCATCTTCTGCTTCTGCGTCCGGCACTGAAGCATGGACCCAAGGTTCGTCCCCATCGGGTAACCGCTGAGAGCAGCGTCATCCCCGCCGCGAGATACCTCATGAGCATCGATAACGACCTCCGAACCACCAAGAGCGATCTTCGAACCATCTCTACGCTGGTAGGCGACGCGCTGTCGCAATTTGCCAAGCTCTTTCAGAACGAGGTTGATCTCGCCAAAGCCGAACTCGGAGAGAAAGTCCAGGAGATCGGTGGTGCCGCGGGGTTCATCGGGGCAGGCGCTGTCCTGGTGATACCAGGGCTCGTCATGGGATTGTTCGCGCTGTCAGCTGCCCTGATCGCCACCGGGTGGTCCCAGCCCCTCTCCTATCTAGTCTCCGCGATCCTGGCCTTTGTGCTCGCCGGTATCCTCTTTGCGATCGGCATCAGTCGACTCAACGCGCGCAATCTGGCACCGCGTGAAACCATGCGGCAGCTCGAGAAGGACAAGAACACGGTGAAGGGAATGATCCGATGACCAGTACGGAAACCGGCTTTCTGAACAACTTGGTCTCGGCCGCCCAGGAAAATCCCTTGACCGCAGCCCTCATCGGAGGCGGCGCGCTCTGGCTATTGGTGGGCAACGAGAAGCTCAAAGACGCCGCGAACTCGGCAACCGCTGCGACGTCGACGTTAGTTGACATCGGGGCGCGTAACGTGCGGCCGACGACTGCGTACGGGCTCCGCCAGACCGAGGCCCCGCCGACTGCACCAGAGATGGAGAAGGAAGGATCGCTCCACGCCGGCGAAAGCCTGAGCAACGCGGCAGGTCATGCCGTATCCGATACGGCCCAGAAGATCAAAGGCGGCTTCGACGAGAGCACGGCCTATGCGCGAGAGAAAGTAGCCAGCTTAGGCAATCAGCTCCCAGGAAAGGACACCTTTACTAAAGCACAATCCTCACTTGCCAATCTTCTCAACAGCCAGCCGCTGGTCTTGGGCGTTGTCGGCCTGGCAATAGGAGCGGCGCTGGCCGGGGCGTTCCGCACGTCCGATCTGGAGAACGAATGGCTTGGTGAGATCAGTGACGGTATGAAGGCCGATTTGAACGCGAGAACCGGAGCCGTGTCCCAGAGCATCCGCGAGGCGTCCGACACTCTCAAGGCCGAACTCGGCGACACGGCTGCGGAAGCCGCTGACCGACTGAAGCAGGCTGGCATGGATGCCGCCAATGCGGCCCGGGACAAGCTGAGATCCCCCTAGCAAGCAAGCACAATCCGAGCTCAACTGGGGATCTTGACCAAGTGGGCTTCATAGGGACGCAGTACGCCCCCTGGATTCACAAGTGAGAATGCGGGAACAAGTTGCGGGAACAAGGCGCTAAGGACAGCTTAAGTAGCTGCGGCCCTGCATTTTGCCCCCATACTGTTAGGACCGTAGCGGCCTCAGTCTTCTGGCGAACGCTGAGGCCGTTTGCTTGCGCACTCGCGGCGGGGAGTTGAAGCTCCCGTTTCAACGCGCCTGTTGCTTATGTTCGACGGTCTGCAAGGAGAGACACCGCTCGCTAGGCGGAGCGCGACGTTGATCACCGCGACAACCACGGCCGTTAGATTGCCGATCATGTGATACCAGGCATCCGATAAAGCGCGGATGCGCGGCTCGCTGAAAAAATCGGCGAAACCGGCAGGGGCCGCCAACAGCGCCATCACGATCGCGGTCCCGATCAACCACATCGACACCCTCGCCCAAACGCCGTCTCCCGTCCCCATGAACGCAAGATCAGTCACGAACGCCCCGACGAGGAACGCGACCGGAAACGGAATCAGCATCGGATGAAGCGGGTGGTTCGCAAATCTTTGCGTTACTTCGCGGATTAGATATGGCAAAACCTCACGGACGAGTGGACCAATGAAGCTGGATGTCGCTAACCCGGATTGGTTCGCGGTCAGACTACGCCGGTTTGCGCCAGAGGAATCGGGATGCGCACAGCCCAGCGGAGCTGTGGAAAAGCCCGAGCCACCGGCGATTCGGAACCCTGACCCGTGCTAACGGCGCGGAACGAACCGGCGGCCCTAAGGATTCGTCCAGTCGCCTTCCTCGTCTTCTTGGCCGACTTCTTCGGAGCCTTCGTCTGGGCCGAGGCGCCGCCGACGCTTCGGCGCAGCGCCTCCATAAGGCGACGTTGCCCGCGCGCGGGCGCTCCTTCGGCGTGATCGGCTTACCGTTGCGCTTCTGATTGATGAGGTCGATCAGGGCCGTCTCGTGGTGGTCCTCGAACTTCTCGGGTTCGAACTCGCCCGACTTCTGGTCCACGATGTGCCGGGCGAGATCCAGCATGTCCTTCGTGACTTTGACGTCCTGGATCTCGTCGAAATATTCCTTGGATCGCGGACCTCGTTGGGGGTAGCGCAGCAGCGTGCCGACGAGCCCCTTGTCCATCGGCTCGAGCGCGATGATGTGCTCGCGGTTGGTCAACACGACCCGCCCGATCGCCACCTTGTCCATCTCGCGGATGGTCTCCCGGATCACCGCGAAGGCATCGTGCCCGACCTTGCCGTCCGGACGCAGGTAATAGGGCAGGATCAGGTAGCGCGGATCGATGTCGGCCTTGTCGACGGACTCGTCGATGTCGATGGTGCGCGTCGATTCCAGCGCGACGTTCTCGAGCTCCTCCTTGGTGACTTCGATGAAGGTGTCGGTGTCGACCTTGTAGCCCTTGACGATGTCCTCGTTGAAGACCTCCTCGCCCGTGTCGGCATCGACCTTGAGGTATTTTGATGCGATGACCGGTGCTCTTGTTGAGCTGGTTGAAGGAAATCTTTTCGGATTCCGAGGTGGCCGGATAGAGCGCGACCGGACAGGTGACGAGCGACAGACGCAGGAAGCCTTTCCAATTCGCGCGGGGAGCCATGGTACGCAACACTCCAAATGAAAATGAACGGTGACTTCCGATTCAAGACGAATGAGGCAGGCCGGTTCCGACACGACCGCTGTTCTTCTCGCGGATTCTCCGCGATCCGGCCCACTGCGCGCCGGCGGAATCCATAGCTGCCTAGCTTGAAGTCGCTACGCCTCAGATCGTCGACCTGCACGATGCCGCCGACCAGGCCATCGCGGCCTGCGGCGGCGATGCCCCGGGAAGCGGCAAAGGCACTGATCGTCGCAAACGATTTCCTGGAAAGCCAGCTCGACGAACTCCGATCGAAGGTCTCGACCGGCTACGCACGCGGCCGCGTGCGTCCGACGATCGATCGCAAGGAGTAACTGCGATGGACGCCACCTACTACGTCGCGCTTCCGTTCGTCCTCGCCGACGGCGGTGTCGCGCCGGGCGAGGCGGTCGGATGCACAAGCGCCAACGCGGCAATCATGCGCGCCGAGGCACTTTCCCGCAAACCTGGCTGCGCCGGCGCACTCGCGTTCAGCCGGACCGGAGATCCTGCGACCGGCGAATTCGGCGACGCCACGCTGATCCGGGAATTCGGCGACGTGCCGGACGATCTGAGCGCGCTGTGAGGCGGAGGACCGGACGCATGGGCTCGAAGCGAAATGAAACCCACAAGACCGCGCTCGGCACGATCGGCTCGGGAGAGGTGTTCTGCCGGACGCGGACACCCCGCTTCTGAAATCGAGGCTCGTCGGCAAGATCGGCGATGCCATCATTCCCCCGAAGGGATTAAGACGCACGTGACTTTAACGCCGGCATCGGCACATACTGAAGTTCGCAGAGCAAGCGTTCGAGGGGTACGGCATGGACCGGAATTTCTACAGCGGATTCGCCCAACGGGCGCGCGATCTGGCGGATAAGGCCGATCCGTTCACGAGGAAACGATTGTTGGATCTTGCGGCCGGATGCGATGCGAAGGCCGGCCAGCCGTCGACGGCATCGAGATCGATAGAGCGGCCAGTGCCATGGACCGCCGTCCCCGTTTCCAGACGGGGCGAGGTATGACGAAGGCCGACAGCACGGAGGTCAAGTGCGACGCCTGCAACGGCACGGGATTGCTGGCGGAAGGAGCCGGAGCCTGGCCGCAGATCTATCTGGGCCGGCGCGCGAAGTGCCGCGGCAAGGGCGGATAGCTAAGTCGGAGTGAGACGGCTCCTCAGCGTCGCCTTTCCGCGAGGAGCCTTCCCGAGCAGAGGCACGCATCGGTCTGCGCGCAGCGCAAGATGGCTAGAACGCGGTGGTCAGGTCCAGGCCATGGCCGTACGCGGCTATAGCAAAGAGCGAATAGGCGAGGCATATACCGCAGAAGAGCACGACGGTCTCAAGTGATCCGGCATCGATCTCGACGCCCGCGATGCGCGAGATAGCTTGAGCAAGCTCGGTCATTTGCGGCTCCCAGGTTGGCCAGCCATGGGTACCGCAAGCGTGCGAAGACGAGGGTGAACTGGATCACACCCGGATCCAAATCCTTTCCTGATACGATCAGGTAATCCAGCGCGACGGCCATCGTGACCGGCGGCAGTTCATCGCAATACGCCGGCTTACTGGACCGTTGTCAGAAGGCGGTTTCGACCACGTGGGCCGCGCGAGCGCTGCGGAACTGGCCAGGCGCCCAGCCGTTCCAGATTGGTAACCTCTCCGGATTTGAGGAGCCGCCGGTGAAAATACTTGTCGTCGAGGACGACCCCCTTATTCGCGAGTTGGTCGTCGAGGCGCTGCGCGAGGAAGGCTACCACGTGATCCACGCAAGCACCGGCGACGAAGCGCTGGCATGGTGCAATCGACAGGTCGCCGACGTGCTGGTCACGGACATCATGCTGCCCGGAAAAGTCGACGGCTGGCAGATCGCCGAACGCTGTCGCGAGCACGATCCCGAACTGCCGGTGATCTACACGTCCGGCTTTTCGCCCGTCGCAGCCCGTCCCGTGGCGGGCAGCTTGTCTCTTCAGAAACCCTACCACCCGGACGAGATCGTCAGGGCCGTGAGGGAGTTGGGCGGAGACAGGACGGCTCGACCCAACTAAAGGCCGTTAGGGCATATTGGAACCAATCATCGCTCCCGGCCATTGGAAAACGTGAGCCGGAGGGTGTCGCGCGCGAAAGACGAATGCTTCCAAAATCCTTGTTCGTCAGTATCGCCATAGCTCTGTTGGTCTGCGAGGCCGGCTTCTTCCTCATCAGCGACAGAGAGTCCTTGCGAGCCAAGCCCGATCAGGGAACGACGACCGAGATGGCCGCCGCCCGCGGCCGGTGCCCGAATCCTGCCGACCGCCCTCAAGCTCAAGATCGAGCCTAAGTAACCCGGGAAGAGTTCAAGATGCGTGCAAATCTCCCAATCGGGAAAGCGTCATCGTTCCGGATCAAGGGAGACTGGTTCGCTCGGCTGGCCGTCGCGACGTCCCGCGTTTCCGGCCGCCCGCTGACTTTCCTGGTCGCGGTGGCCGTCGTTCTGGTCTGGGCGATCACCGGCCCCCTGTTCGGCTTCAGCGACACATGGCAACTGGTCATCAACACCGGCACGACCATCGTGACGTTCCTGATGGTCTTCCTGATCCAGGCGACGCAGAACCGGGACACGCTGGCCCTGCAGGTAAAGCTCGACGAGCTGATCGTCGCGACCAAGAACGCGCGGAACGACATCGCCGGCATCGAAGAAGCCCCGGACAAGGAGATCGAGGAAGCCAAGGCTGAAGTGGTGGAGCGCGCGGAGTAGCCGCGGATGGGCCCTGAAGCTTTTCGACAATCGGGATCCCGCCGTCGGACGGGTCTGCGCGATACGGCCATGACTCGTCCCCCTGCCGGCCGTCTGTTACCAATGACCATCGATCGAGGCGAAAATGTCCCTGTTGAAGCTCGACATCCCGATCCAGCCGCCTCTGCTCGAATCCTTCCTCGAACTGGACCAGGCCATCCTCGACGCGCTTCCGCTCGGGTCTACGCCTGCGACATCGACGGCCTCATCGTCCGCGTCAACCGACTCGCCTGCGAACTATGGGGCCGCTCCCCCAAGCTGCTCGACACCGCGCAGCGCTTCTGCGGGTCGTTCCGCGTCGAGAGCCTGGACGGCGATTTCATCCCGCCGTCGGAAACACCCATGGCGCGGGCGGTGCTCGCCGGCGAGGCTTCGAAGGCGCCGAAGCGGTCGTCCAAAATCCGGACGGGAAGCGCTGGGTGGCGCGCGTCAACGTCGCTCCTCCGCGGGACGAGGATGGCCCGGTCGTCGGCGCCATCAATTGCTTCCAGGACGTCACGCTCAAGCACGACGTGCGCCAGGCGATGGAGCGTCAGCAGCGCACCTTCGATCTCGCCATGACCGCCTCCCAGATTGGCACCTGGCGTTACATCATGACCGACAACATCTGCGTCTACGACGACAACGCGCAGCGCCTCTATGGACTGACGGAGGCGCGCTTTCTTCGCGACGAGGACGGCGTGAAGGCCAAGTTTCATCCGGACGACATGAAGGTGATGCGGGCCCGCGTCGCCAAGGCTCTCGATCCGGAAGGCGATGGCCGTTACGACGTCGTGTACCGAGTGAAGCAGCTCGACGGAAGCTGCCGCTGACTCAGCGCCCCGGGGGCCTGGTGGAATTCGAGGGCCAGGGCGCGCAGCGCAAGCCGGGGCGCCAGCCGCGACCTTTCGGAGCGGAAGCACGCCGAGGAGCTGCAGCGGCTCCTCACCAACGAGCTCAATCACCGCGTGAAGAACACTCTCGGCACCTTGCAATCGATCATGAACCAGACCCGGCGACGCGCGACGAACATCGAGGCGGCACGCGCGACGAACATCGAGGCGGCACGCGCGGCCCCGGATGCGCGCATCGTTTCTCTCGCACGAGCATGAACTGCTCACCGAACGCAACTGGTCGGCCGCCGATCTAGCTAAAACTGGTCGCGCGTGCCATAGCGCCGTTCCCGAAGACCCAGATATCTCTCGACGGCCCCGGACTAGACGTTTTCCGAACTGCGATTTGGGGCTTTCGCAGGCGCTGCACGAATTGGCGACGAACGCGGCCAAGTACGGAGCTCTGTCGCTTCCCGAGGGCCGGGTTGAACTGAGGTGAAAAGCCGAGAACGGCACACTGGTGCTGAACTGGAGAGAAAGTGTATGTCGCATCCCCGATCGCCGGGCCCATGGCGGCGAAACTGACCGGGCTCGACGCCGAAAGAGACCCGCTTCACCTTCGTCATGCCTCTCGCCGCGATGTGTCAATGACGCCTAGGCAACGGCGGCCCGTCGGGACACCTATCCACTTGCGTTGTATGGCCTGAGGGCGGCAGCCTGAACCTCAGCGTCATTCGGTTTGGAATTGAAATCGACCATCAATCCGTTAGCCATATCTTGTAGCCGAACACGATCTTGCTCCGGGAGTTTGCGCGGTTGTGTATCGACTAGAGAGAGACAGCCTACAACCTGACCGGATGAGGTTCGGAGGGGGGCTCCTGCGTAAAAGCGGATGCCTTTCTCCAGTACGCGTGGATCATCAGCGAAACGCGCGTCCTCCGTGACGTCCTCCGAAACCAGAACATCGTCGGCCGCGATGACATGGGCATCCAGCGAGTTGTCGTGCCCCTCCTGAGCTTCCTGCGAAGGACCGTCGGCGAACGATACGAGAGCGATCGGAACATCGAACGCCTGAGCGATCTTCTTGGAGGCTAGGTCGAGCTCCTGCCGACGCGAAGCGGCCAAACCGATCATGGGCAGCGACGCGGCCCGCGTCGGCTCCGTCTCACTGACGACTTGCGGCGTCGCGTCTCGGACTTCTGCTCGGCGGATCCATACGCAAACCTGGTCGACGCAGGCCTGGAGGGAAGCCAACGCCGCATCTGCCGCCGTCTGCTGCTTAAGCTCTTCAGGTTGTTCGGCACCCGCCATCAGGTTCCAGCAACAGACGACGAGCTTCAGATGGGGAGCGCGGCGGCGAACTCGACGAAAGACATACCGCGCGAACACCTGCGGCTGCGGATGAAAATAGGACAAGCAAATTGCGTCGATACCATGAAGTTCGAGCTGGCCCAACGCGCCCTGGGCAACTGCGATCGGCGGCAAAACTTTGGCGCCAAAGCCGCGCTCCTGAAGCACCTGCGCGATCATCTCTGCCGCAGCGTGATCTAGCTCCGTTCGTCCTGCAAGGCAAAGGACCGATGGATGCTCAGGGGCGGGATGGCTCTCTTCCAAGGCAGCTTTTTCCTGGACATGATCCTCGATCTCCCGCACGACGAAGATAGCGGTATCGGCGACCAGTCGACGATAATTGGTATCAGTAGTATTGCGCTGCCTGTCGTTCTCCGCGAGGCGGAGAGCAGGAATCGCCACGTTGTCGTAAAATTCGCAGGAGGACCATTCGTCTACGTAGTCCTCCGCGATCTCCACGGCCTCCTCCACATTGCCGGCCAGTAGCCGCTGGTAAAGCTGCTCCTCCGGAGCGAGAACCGGATCACTACCAAGAAGAATGCCTAGGAACTCTAATTGCGGAACATAGCGACCGATGACGACAACGCAAACGGTCAGAGGCGTGGAAAGAAATAAACCTACCGGCCCCCACAGCATCGTCCAGAAGATCGCAGCGATAATGATGGCCAGCGATGACAGGCCGGTGCTGGAGCCGTACAGCCAAGGCTCGATGACGTTATTGCTGATCAGTTCGGCCACAAGGAACAAGCCGACGACCCAGAACAGCATGGTCCAGCCAGGATCGACGGCGATCGAAAGGGCAACGGGGAACAGCGCCGCAATGAAGGGGCCCAAGTATGGGATGAAACGGAGCACTGCGGCGAGTAGTCCCCACAAAATCGCGTTTGGCACGCCCACGAAGTAGAGTGCGACACCGATCGGAATTCCGTAGCTGAGATTTACGATCAGCTGCATCACGAGGTACCGACTGACACGGGCGGCGGCGTCGTTGATGGCCTGCGTACTCTTTTGGAGGTCGCCAGCTCCCACAAGCTTGATAAAACGGTCGCGCAGGTCTTCCCGCTCGAGCAAAACGAAGATCACAAAGATCACGACCAGCCCGGCGGTCGCCAGAGGTGCCAGCAAAGGAC
>Ga0134128_10008562_pt1 | contig 12312 bp, 10 predicted proteins | sample KB31754_FD_96462 | JGI IMG/M metagenome (GOLD analysis project Ga0134128, IMG submission 96462) | Terrestrial soil microbial communities with excess Nitrogen fertilizer from Kellogg Biological Station, Michigan, USA - KB3-175-4 | ecosystem: Environmental > Terrestrial > Soil > Unclassified ...
CATTAGCGACATACAATTTGTTCACGTCCGGTAGATAGAGCACACCCTGCGGCTCATGCAAACCCGGAATGCTGTGGATACGCTTCCCATGCGCGACGTCGATCACTTCGACAGTATTGTTTCCCAAGGCCGCCATGAATAGACGTTGGTTCTTAACGTCGATCGACATGTGGTCGATGCGCCCCTTCACATCTGGGAGCAGAATGGTTTTCTCCAGGCGCAGCGGTTCGTTCGACTGCGCGAGGCCGATAGCCACGAATGTAAACAGAATAGATAGCAATCGCATTTATCTCTCCTTAGCCGTCACAGCTTCATACACGATCATTCGAGCCACAGGGCGGCCATCTTCCTCCTGCTCCGGAGCGTAAATGCGATGACTGGAAACATCCACGGCAAGGCTGTGTACCATCTTCTGGACGGGAAAGTCTTCGATTTTGCGGAAATGTTCCGCGTCGCCTTCCTGATAGACAGCGATGACGCCGCTGGAACAGGCAGCATAGATGCGCCGCAGGCCGCGATCAAACTTGACTACATCTGCACCCGGAGGAAGCGGAAGGTGAGCCATGGCACGATGGTTATCCAGCGCAAACACGGTCATCGTTCGGCTTTTTCCGCAGAGCAGAAAGGCACGGCGCCGTTCGGAATCGACAGCCATTCCATGGTTGAATTGGCAACCCTCGACAGGATACTGGCCCAGTATCCGATCTGTTGCCGGATCGACCTCAGCAACGTGGTTTGTGCTGCGCAGATTGACGTAGACCTTCCGCGCGGCAGAATCGTACTGGGGCATCCCGGTTTCGCTATCGAATCTCAGAGTCTTGATGATTTCGCCCTTGTCGACATCAACGACAGCCACAGCTTTGCCGAGTGTATCGGAGACATAGACTTTCCGAAAAGGCGCCGCATAGGTGCTTCCGTTCGGCTTCGCGGCTGTGGCCAGCCGCTTCATGACACTCATTTTGCGTAGGTCCACGATGCCGATCTTTTCCTCACCCCAATCGGACGTGTAGACCTTTCGAAGTCCAGGCACGTATTCGAGTCCAGTGATCCCAGGAACACCAGGAATAGCTTTGATCAACTTGTTCGTATGCACGTCGATGACATAGAGAATTCCAGGGCCGAGATGTGCGGACAACAAATAACCGTCCTCGTCGTTCATGGTGAGATAGTCGAACCGTTGGCCTTTGGGACCTGGGAGGTCAATGGCGGCGATTTTCTTTAAGGTCTGGCCGGATAGATAGGCCGAGATTGCGGCAAGCAGGACAAAAAGGCGCTGAATACGACTCGCCTGTTTGCGTTTCATATCTTTTGCCCTGCTGCTGGGGAAATAGCACCGACCTGAACGTCGAGCACGTACCGGACCGCTTTCGCTAGTTGAATGGCAGTTCCTTCACCCCAGAACCGTACGAAGATGGACTGCGGGTGTTCGCCCAACGTGTGATTCCGAACGGAAGCGATATTCATGCCCTTGGCGCGAAGAGCCATCAAAAGCTTTCTCAAGCCATTCGGATTCTCGATGAATTCTCCCTGGGCGAGCGCGTGATCATTCATCCCTGCTACAGAGATCCAGGTGCTCATTCCCATCTCTCGGCCGACAAGTTCGCCATTCAGCAATGTGCGGCTTCCAATAGCCGCCTTATACACACCGGCGTTCATCGTTCCCTTCATGGAAAGAACTGCATCGAGTGGACGCGGATTTATGGCGCTTTCGGTAGGAATTTTGGGTATCGCTGGCCGGCTTCGTGATGTGGCCACGGTCTTCCGGACGCGCTGCATTGCATCCAGGCCTTTGCGAAACGCGGAGGCGAGCGTTGGAAACGAGCCGACACCCGTAACGTCGATAGTTTGAAGGTGCGGCCCGTCAAAAGAACACGACGCGGCGAGGCCAGTCACATCCAGCCCGGCATCGAGAACAACATCTAAGACGGGATTTACTTCGTCCTCCAGGAGAAGAAATTGGCCCGTAAGCACTGCCTCGTGATGGACGCCGGATGCAAACGCTGCCCACGAAGTCAGCCCGAGATTTGGCGAGAGTCTTTGATAATCCTGAACAATGGTCGCTTCCTCTCTGGGAAGTTGGATTTTGTAGACGCCCTCCTCAGGTATGTAAGTGCCTTTGTGGCCCATGACACGATCAATGGAAGCGCGGGTCTGTTCCGATACAGCCGCCATGCCAGTAACAGAGAACAGGACGGTTGTAATAATAGGCCCGCAGATTTCTAGCATTCGATGCATGTGATTTACCTCTTTCTTACTGAGGCTAAGTGGACATTGAGATGTGCTCCTTCGCGAATCTCATCGGTACCACGAGCAAGCACCAAATCTCCTTGATTAAGTGGGCCTATGACCTGGACGAGATCGCCCTTGGCCGGACCTTTTTTGACATCGACCCATTCCGCGGAGCCGTTCTTCACTCGGATGACGAACATTCGCTCGCTTGTGCTCACAACACTTGTACTGGGGACGAGCAAGACGGATTGCCTCACGTTGACGGGCCACTTCACGGCGGGATACATTCCGGCAGCAAGCCGGCCATCCGAATTGCTCACATCCAGTTCCACTGGCATCGTGCGCGTTCTCGCGTCAACGGACCGCGCGATTCGAGTGACCGGGCCGGCGAACATCTTGCCGGGATAAGCAGGAACCGAGAATTCGACTTTGGCCCCTTTCACGATCCCGCCAACCTCGGCTTCCGGGACGGGAACGACAAGCCTCAGACGGTTCACTGTTTCGAGTTCGAACATGGGAAGCGAGCTTTCTCCTGTTCCCACGAGAGCTCCCGGATGCACATTCCGCGTCGTGACTACTCCCGCAAAGGGCGCCGTGACTCTCAGGTATGCCTCTATTTCCTGAACCGCCTTTACAGCGGCCCGCGCCGCTTCTACCGCCGATTTGTCCGCTGCCACTTTTGCTCGCTCCGCATCGAGCTGCTTCTCGGCTTGGATCAGTTCGTTACCGGCGATCACGCCGGGGGTGGCCGAAGCGGCCTTCATGCGCTCGTACGTGCTTTGCGCAGACGCAACACGAGCCTGCGCTTCTGCTTGCTGAGCCTCGGCAGTTTGCACTTTAGCCTCTGCTTCCGCACGTTGCGCCTTCAGTTCGGGCGCGATAATTGTGGCCATCAACTGACCTTCTTTTACGACCGACCCCCGATCTACTTCGACCCGTTCCACGAAACCGGCCACCTTCGCATGAATGGCAACTCCCAGGTACGGTGTCAATTCGCCGGGCAGAATAACTGTCTGATCGACAGGGCGCGAGATGACCCGAACCGCTTCGAGCTGCTGCGCACGGCCTACACCGGCACTGGAAGCGAAGGCAAATGCGGCGCAACAAACGATCGCGCTAGTGCGCCCGGACGGAATGCTGAGTTTACGGTTTCTCATAGTATTTGCTCTCGGGGTCATAGGGGTTCAGAGACGGTGAAACATTCCTGGACCGGCTCTGCAGAATTGCGTATAGCGATGGCAGAATGAACAGCGTTGAAATCGTCGCCGCAGCGAGTCCTCCAATCACGGCCCGCCCAAGAGGAGCGGTTTGGCTCCCACTCTCTCCGAATCCCAGCGCCATGGGAATCATGCCGAAGATCATGGCGGCGGCGGTCATCAAGATGGCGCGCACGCGACTGTGGCCGCCCTCCACGGCTGCCTCGGCAGCAGCTGTTCCTTGCTTGCGACTGAATTCCGAGAACGTTACAAAGAGAATCGCGTTTGCGACGGCCACGCCAATCGCCATAATGGCGCCCATGAACGATTGCACGTTCAAAGTCGTGCCGGTCACAAACAGCATCAGGACGACGCCACATAACACAGCGGGAACGGTGAGCAAGACGGTTACTGCCAGCCGAAGCGACTGAAAGTTGAACGCCAGCAAGAGAAAAATCACCAGAATCGAAAGCAGCAAGCCGATTCGCAATCCCGAAACGGTCTCGTTCAAAGGCGCTATTTGACCTCTGACTGCGATGGTGACCCCACGAGGCGGCGTGCCGGCTCGATGAATCGCTTGTTGAATCTGCCTAGCTGCATCCCCTACCGACTCACCGTGCAGGTTTGCAGTCAAACTGATCACCCGCTGCATGTTGTACCGGTCCACTTCGGCCGCAGTGGTTCCGTATTTGACTGCGGCAACGTCCCGAAGCTGAGCTCGCGGGCCATCGGAAGAAACCTGTAGCTGTTTCAAATCCTCGATGGAGCGGACGCGGTTCTGCGGGATTTCCACTTGAATCTGAAATGCATTACCACTGACGGGATCGCGCCAGTAATTCGGTTCGACGAAGCGGCTTGAAGAGGTAGCCGCCACCATGGATTTCGCGATGTCGGCCATCGTTAAGTTAAATTGGCCGGCGCGGTTGCGATCCACTGCCACCTGCACCGTTGGATAGTCGAACGGCTGGCCATATTGAAGGTCGCGAAGGTTTTTAATTCCACTCATCTCGCGACGAATCTTTTCCCCAAACTCGCGGTTGGCCGGAAGGCTCGGCCCTTGCACGGCAACTTCAATCGGAGTGGGCGACCCGAAGCTCATCACCTGGCTGATAATGTCGCCGGCCTCGAACGAAACAGCCACACCCGGCAGGTCCTTAGAAAGGCGCTGCCGCAACCGCTCTTTTAGTTCTTCGCCTCGAATGCGAGCTTCCGGTTTGAGGGCAACCAGCATCACGGCTTCCTGAGGTCCGCTCGTAAACAGAAAGATAGTATTGACGGGATAGCTGGGCGGCTGCACACCCACGAAATCCGTTTCGATCGCCACGTTTTGCGAACCGACCTCACGTTTAATGGCGCCCAGCGCTTTCAAGGTGATCTCTTCGGTGCGTTCTATCCGCGTGCCAGTTGGGGCACGGAGGCGAACCTGGAACTGGCCAGTATCTGTGGAAGGGAAGATTTCAAGGTGCATCTGCGGAATCAACAGAAAAAGAATTGCCGCGGCTCCAAGCACATAGACCCCGGCGACTCCCCACCTCCACCGGATTGCTCCTCGCAGAAATTCCGTATAACGCTCACGCCAGCGGGAAGCGCCTCGATCCCGAGTCGATTCGCGCATCACCCACGTCGCCAGGATCGGCACGAGCGTCGTGGAGAGAAGGTACGACGAGACCATTGCAAATCCAACCGCGAGTGACAACGGCACAAACAATTGCCGGCCCACGCCCACCATGAAAAATGAAGGCACGAATACAGAGAGGACACACAGCATGGCGAGTAATCTTGGAAGGGCGGTTTTGTGGCAAGCTTCGACCACTGCTCGGGCGCGTGACATTCCTCGCTCGCGTGCGGCATCGAGAAGAGAGTGAATGTTCTCAATCTCGACCGTCGCTTCATCGACTAGTACGCCAACCGCGAGCGCGAGCCCGCCGAGCGTCATGATGTTAATTGTTTGCCCGGACATCCAGAGCCACACGACGGCCGATAAAAGGGCAAAGGGTATCGTGATCACCACGATGATGGAACTGCGCCAATCTCGCAGGAACAGGAGCACCATCACGCCCGTTAGCAGGGCTCCGAGGCTGGCTTCCGTTAGAAGTCCTTTGATGGAGTTCACGACTACGCGCGACTGATCGAATTCCAGCCGAATATCGACATCGTCCGGGGCAGCAGCCTTCATTCGCGGCAGAGCCTCCCGTACGCGTCGAATGACTGCCAGTGTGGAGGCGTCGGAGCGCTTCGTGACCGGGATATACACGGTTCTCTTTCCGTTTACGTGCGCATACCCGACAACGATGTCCGTCCCGCTTTCCACGGTGCCGATATCCCTCAAGTAGACCGAAGGGCCGCTACCGAGGCGGATGGGTGTATCGAGTAATTCATCGAGCTTGCCGCCCAGAACCGTGTTGGTCGAAGCGATTCGCATCAGGTCGCCGGTGCCTATGGTTCCGGAAGGCATGATGATGGTGCTCCGGTTCACCGCTGCGATGGCTTCCTCCGGAGAGATATTGTAGGCGTTCAATTGTTCGGGCTTCAAGTGGACAACGATAGTTCGTTGGTTGCCTCCGAACGGTGGCGGCGCGGACACTCCCTCCAACACAGCGAATACCGGACGGACACGGTTCAGCGCAATATCCTGCATTTCGCCAACGCTTCGGGTCGGGCTCGAGAAGATCAACTGGCCAACCGGAACACTTCCGGCGTCATAACGGACAATGAACGGCGGGACGGTTCCCGGGGGCATGAAGGCGCGAGCGCGATTCACGTAGCCTATAACCTGGGCCATCGCCTGGCTCATGTCGGTACCCGGATGAAACACCAACTTCATCAAAGCGGCGCCTTGGATGTTCTTGCTCTCGACGTGCTCAATGCCCGTGATGTAGAGAAAATGGTACTCGTCGTAATAGGTCAGGAAACCTTCCATCTGCTGCGGGTCCATTCCACCGTAGGGCTGCGCCACATAGATTGCGGGAGCGCCGATATTGGGGAAAATGTCAGCGGGCATCCGCCGTATCGCGAGAAAGGCACAGAGAGCGACGGCTACCACCGCTATTAACGTCGAGATCGGCCGCTTCAGTGCTGCTAGAACTAATCGCATTCCATCCTCTTCTATTTAGCCGCCGCCAGAAACGGGGTCAGGTCGCCCTGCGCGGCTGCGACACCTAGCAGTGCCCGCCAAATCCCAAGCTGCGCTAACGAGTTGTCGATCTCGGCTTGAGTCAGAAGGCGTTCCGCTTCAGCGACCTCGGCAATATTGCCGAGCCCAGCTTTGTATCGTGCCGTGGCCTGCTGCTCAGTCGCGCGGGCCGCGGCGAGTTGAATCGGCGTGTTCTGGGCGATGCGGCGTGCCCCCTCCAGAACCGCTTTGGCCTTCAGGAGATTGCCATCGAGATCTTGCAGGGTTTGGCTGTATTTGGCCTCGGCGCTCTGCTCATTGTGAGCTTCGACTTGTTTTTTGGCGCGAATCGAGAACCAATCAAAGGCGGGAAAGGTGACGGTTGCGCCCAAAGCCCAGTTCTGAATATTCGGGCCAAGGGCATTCGCTCCTCCGGCGGTTCGGCCATCTGCCTGAACCCCTGTTCCGCGTGCGAAAGCAGCCCCTTCGAGAAAAAGCCGCGGGTAGTACGATCGGGCGAGCACTTTCTCACGGCTCTTGACCTCCGAAATCGCAGCCTGTTGCATGATTGCTGCCGGATGCTGTGTAGGAGGCATTTCCGGAAGGTTTGCCGGCACTTGTGCCAGCAGAGAATGGGACTCGATGGCCAGCGTGTCTGGAGACACGCCAAGCAGAGCGGCGAGAGCAGCATACGCCACATTGCGTGCTTGTTCCGCCTGAATCTGCTGCGTTCGCGCCAGAGCCAGTTCTGCTTGAGCGCGAGACGCGTCGGCGCCCGGCCGCAGCTCGTTCTTTGCCAAAGTGCCGATCACTTGTTCCAAAACCTGGGCGCGCTCCACACCAGCTTTTGCGGCCACGACCATTTGTTCGGCCGCCGCAATCGTGAGAAATGCGTCAGCGGCCGTGCCAGCCACCTGCAGTTTCGTGACGCTCACTTCCGCATTGGCTCGGTCTCTCGTCGCCTTTGCCACATTGACGGAAGCGCGGCGCAGACCGAAATCGATGGGCTCCCAGGAAACGAGAGTGCCTACGGCTGAGCCCCAAACGCTCTGGCCTGAGTTCGTGTCTAATACAGGACCCGTTATCGACGGAATCACGGATTGCGGAAACAATTGCCCAAACACGTTGTTGTGGGTTGCACGATTTACCTGGCCAAGAAAATCCGCTCGTGGCAGATAACTTGTACGCGCCAGGTTAATTCCGGCAGCGGCAGCGGACACTTGTTCCATCGAGCTGCGAACCGCGGGATACTGATCCAACGCTCGTTGCACCGCTTGCGGCATGGTCAAAGCAGGTTGCTGCTGCGCGGCGGCAATGAGCTGCGTGCAGCAAAGCAAGAAAGACATACGTATTCGTCTATTCACGGCTCTATTCGATCTATTTGTTCTTCAACTTCGGTCAGCTTGCGCGGAATCACGGCAGCACCTGCTTACCGGCTAAATCCGTACACACAAGTCCCCCGGGTTGCCCTCGAATTCAATGGGCCATCGCAGACTTGTGCTTCCCAAGTTGGTCCAGAGCCGCCTTAAAACCGGTGGCCAGTTTCTCGACAGGCCCAGTTCCCCAATAGTGCAGGAAGTAGATCGTAGGCTGTCCGGTCGTCATGTGATTGTGAATCGCCACAACATTCAGCCCGTTACTTCGAAGCGCTTTCAAGACCGGTGTAATCTCCTGTGAGAGCATAGCCACGTCCCCGGCCACTTCCGCATTCGCATCGCTACCAAAGAAGGCTGCCCACGTGTTGAGCCCCATTCGGGCGTCGATCTTCGCGCCCATTTCGGTAGGGTGCAGATCATCGCGGCCTACGGTGATCTTGTAAACTGGACCGCTCTGCTCGCCCTCGTGGCCGACAACGCTCACAATTTTCTTGGTGTCGATTTCACCGGCTGAAACGCCTCCATTCCCACCGGAGACAGTGCTCGTGTGCTGAGGCGATCCATGGCCAATCAGGTCGAGCGCCGGTTTCACCTCGCGTGTGAGATCCGCCGCGCGGCCGTGACCGTGAACATGCATGTAAAACAGGCGCGGGCTCTCAAAGAAAAAGTGGTTGTGCAGCGCCGTGACTTCCAGTCCGTTATCAAGCAGTGCCGACATCACTGGATTCACTTCGTCTTCTTCGAGGACGAGATCGCCCATCATCACATCCATCCCGCCATTGCCTTTCGTCATCGCAAGCCAACCTCCGAACCCGAAGGGGGTCGGGGTGGCAATCCCGTCAATAGTCACCTTTAGATCGTTGCGGGGAATATTGATCTTCAGAACGTTGCTTTTGTAATCACCTTTTTTGCCGAGCGTCTTCAGGACACTGGCATAGTCCGCCGGCATTTCCTGGGCGAAACCCACAGTTGCGGCCAGGATCAGAATCGCACCGAAGCTGCTCAGTTTCATAATTGCTCCTTGTTGTTTGCATGATGCGTTTTGTTCGTTTGAGAGGTTTTTTGCTCTCGAAACGTAAAGTCGTCGAAATAGGTAACGCTATCGGCTTTTGTCCAGAGGCCGATCTTGCCAGATTTTTGAAATGTCATGTCTTCGGCTTCGAACAGGCGCTCCTGGTTTAAGAAAACGGCGATTTTGGCGCCGCTGAACGACACTTTGAGCGTGTTCCAGCGTCCGCTCGGAATCGGGTGCTTTACTCCATACGACCGTGACGGCAGACCTTTCGGCGCAATTGACGCTCGAACGCCGTTTTCAACCTTGTACAGCACGACGTTGTTTTCGAGAGCGTTTGCGCGAACGATGTAGTAATTGTTGGGGTCCTGGTACCGCCACACGATTCCGGCGGCCTGATCTACGGAGCCATCTACGGTCTTGAAAGCAACACTCAGTTCGCCATCCTGTAATAATGCTCGGTTCCAAATCGCGAGTGGAAATCTGCCGGCGGGTCTATCGCGAGATAGTTGTGCCAGTACATTCGGCGGGCTGGGTGCCGATTCATCGCGAACGATCTCCCAGCGCGGCGGAGGTCCTGCATGCGTCATGGCAGCCGTCCAATCTGCGGGGAGTTTGCCCGTAATGGCTTTGTCGAACGCAATCGACTCCGGCTGCGCCCTGATTGGCAACATCGTGATGAGCAGGAGGACAACCCGCATTCGATTACCGTTCCTGACCCACTGTGCGACATGATTCTGAGGATTCGATGAGTAAGCGTGGGAAACTCATGAATTCTTCAGAAAACAGGGTGATACTACAAAAGCAGAGATGCGAATTCTCATCGTGGAGGACGACCAAAAACTCGCGCGCCAACTCCAAAAAGGCTTGGCAGAACAAGGCCATACCGCCACATTGGCCTTCAACGGGCACGAGGGCCTACTTGCGGCCCAATGCGAGCCATTCGATGTGTTCGTCCTCGACGTCATGCTGCCCGGTATAGACGGCTTCTCATTGGTCCGCCGTCTGCGGGGAACTGGGTCAGCTACACCAATTCTGCTGTTGACGGCCAGAGACACGGCCGAGGATATCGTAATGGGACTCGATGCCGGAGCCGACGACTATCTAAGCAAGCCCTTTTCTTTTAAGGTCCTTGTGGCCCGGCTGCGTGCGCTTTCCAGACGCAAGCAGGTGGAGCCGAATACACAATTGCACATAGCGGATCTTGTATTAGATCCGGAGAAGCATCATGTGAAACGGGCGGGGGTTTCGATAGCGCTCACGCCGAGGGAATTTGAATTTCTGGAACTGCTGGTGAGGAATTCCGGGCGCGTACTCACAAGAAATCGCCTCATTGAAGCCGTATGGGGCAATGAGCGAGATGTCGAAAACAATACAGTCGACGTTTTCATTCGCCAGTTACGGACGAAGCTTGAGCCGCGTGGAACGTCTAAACTCATCCACACAATCCGCGGGATTGGATATACACTCCGCGAGGAAGAGCCGGCTTGAGAAGGCATTCCATCGGATTCCGGCTTGCTGCCTGGTATTCCATCGTATTTGCCGGCGGCCTGGCTATTTTTAGCCTGGCGGTCTGGTTCGGCATGCGAGCCGCCGTGTATCACGCGATCGATGATGAGCTTCGGGACCGCGTACAAGGCGTTCGGACATTCATGGATCGTCAGATTTCAGCATTGTCGATTCCGGAGATCCGGGACGAATTTCGTGAGCACTCCGTTCTCGGACCGGGTGGCGACCTGTTCCAAGTTTGTGACGCACAGGGGCAGTGGTTGTATCGATCCGTACCGCTCGAAAGCAACAACGTGCCGATCGAAAAGCCATCTGATCTAGACCGGCCAACGCTCGTGACGACTCAAGTCGCAGGCCGCCCGCTTCGCTTCTATTCCGAACGAATTGTGGTCAACGGTCAACCATACACGGTGCAAGTAGCAACTCCGATGCACGAGGCGTTTGAAGCCATCGAGGCATTCGGCATCATTCTGGTCCTGGCGGTACCGGTGTTGCTCATCGCTGCTAGCGCGGGAGGTTATTGGATCAGCAGACGCGCGCTCGATCCGGTGGATGAGATCTCTCGGGCTGCACAGCGGATCAGCATTGAGAATTTGGCGGACCGGCTACACGTACCTGAAACGGGAGACCAGCTTCAGCGGCTCACGGAAACGCTCAACCAGATGTTCTCTCGACTTGAGGCGTCGGTAAGGAGAATGAAGCAATTCACGGCAGACGCATCGCACGAACTCCGCGCGCCGATTGCGCTGATTCGCACCACTGCTGAAGTCGCAGTCCAGAGGAGGAGCCGGCAAGCCGCCGAATATCTGGAGGCATTGGACGACATTCTGGAGGAATCCGAGCGGACATCACAAGTAGTAGACAGTCTGATGCTCCTGGCGCGCGCGGATGCAGGCAAGGAGGTTCTCGGACGCGGGCTGGTGGATGCCTGCTCGATATCCCGCGCAGCCGCCGAACAAGGAGAGAAGCTGGCCCGAATCAGGGAACTCGCCTTTTCTGCTTCGATTCCCGACGAGCCCGTGTGGATTCATGCCGATGCCGAGGCGCTCCGTCGCGCGCTTCTCATTCTGATCGATAATGCCGCCAAGTACACTCCCGAGCGAGGGATGGTGCGATTCGATCTATCCGCGAACGACGGATTTGCACGATTCAGCGTTACAGATACCGGGATCGGCATCGCACCGGCTGATCTCCCGCACATTTTTGACCGCTTCTGGAGAGCAGATAAGGCTCGTTCTCGTTCACAAGGAGGAGCGGGCCTCGGTCTCTCTATCGCGAAATGGATTACCGAAAGCCACGCCGGGTCAATCACGGTAGAGAGTGAGGCCGGCAAAGGGTCCATTTTCTCTATGCGCGTACCTTTGGAGAAACAATGCTGGAGTTGGCCCTGCACTTAAGCACGGCTGCTACGAAACCGGCCTGGCGGCTCACTCCTCTGCATTATTTTCTTCTCAATCTATTTGCGGTCCTGCTTGCTCCCGCGATTGCTTCGGCGCAAACGGCTTCCCTGCGCGGTCAAGTCGTGGATCAGAGTGGAGCCGTGATACCAGAGGCTAGTGTCACCCTCACGGCGCCATCTGGACTCGTGAGGAAAACGGCTACGGCCGAAAGCGGCTTCTATTCCTTTGCAGGTTTGCCACCGGTCAGTACACCGTTCAGGCAGCTCCAAAACTGGAACAAAAACCCGTTCAGCTCGTTCTCAAGCCGGGCACCCAAACTCTGGCGGCTCGAATTGAAAATTGGCTGCTGTGCAGCAGCAGACCTCGGTTCAGGAGAACGCAAACACATCCGTCACCACGGAATCGGCGAACAAAGCTTGAGCGATCGTCATCAGAGGAAAGGATTTAGAGTCGTTAGCCGATGATCCGGAGGATGTCG
>Ga0134128_10008563_pt1 | contig 12312 bp, 6 predicted proteins | sample KB31754_FD_96462 | JGI IMG/M metagenome (GOLD analysis project Ga0134128, IMG submission 96462) | Terrestrial soil microbial communities with excess Nitrogen fertilizer from Kellogg Biological Station, Michigan, USA - KB3-175-4 | ecosystem: Environmental > Terrestrial > Soil > Unclassified ...
CCCCGCCAACTTGGGAATGCTTCCCTTTCCGCTCCGGGTGATCCCGTAGAGATAAAGGACTTGTCTGGCGTTGCTGGATTTCAAACCGGTTGCCATAGTTTTGCGGTCATCCTGCGCAACCCTTGCTTTCCGGCAATTTCCGCGGCAAAGTTTTTCAGAACGTAAATGTCCGCGAAATCGCTCCCCCCTTGCAAACGCGCTAGAGTTGCAAGCTGCCATTGGCGCGCCCGCCGGCACCGAGGGCAGGTTCCCAAATCGGCGGCAAACAAAACGCGGTTCACCAGCAGCGGCCCCGTTGCCATTCCCAGCCCCGCCAGTTGCTTGCGCAAACGCTCGGTCTCCCGGTCGGGAAGCGGCTCCGCCAGCATCACCGTCCACACCCGGGCGCGTTGGCTGTCTTTCAGGAGAGCCGCCAGTTCGCGGACGCGCTGGCCGAAAGCGGCGATTTCCACCGCCACATCTTGGGCGAGGGCTAGTGTACGGTGCGCTGCCAGGGTTTTCAACAGCAGGCGCGACCACATCTGCATGCGTTGCGGCATGCGCAGCAACTCCAGCGCGTGCCCCGTGGGCGCCAGGTCAATCACCACCTTCTGCGCGCCGGCTGCCAGTAAGTCCAGAATGCGAAAGACCGCGAATACCTCGTCCACTCCCGGAGGAACAATATCCAGCAGCGCCGTGAACAGCCGCCGCTCAAAAGAAAGCTCCACGTGCACCCCTGACCGCTCCCCGGAGAGAGCCCGGTCAATTTTCTCCTTTATCCCGCGCACCCAGGCCGCGAACTCCGCGGCGGAATCCATTTCCGCCGCCGTGAACCGCCGGTCCCCCAACACGGGGTGCGTCTGGTTCGTGACTTCCTGTTGGAAGATGTCATCGAGCGAGGGCGCGGGATCCACCGAGCATATGGTCACCGGCTGTCGGGGATGAGCAGTCCGGCTGCGGAAGCCCAACCCGGCTGAGACCGTGGTCTTGCCTACTCCGCCCTTGCCCAGCACCAGGGTAAGCTTTGTTTCCAAGTCGGGCCAGGCTACCTGCCGCAGGCGAAGCTCGGGCGCGGGTGGGGGTGTGACCTGGGGCGCGCGCACATGCTTTCCCAGGAAAACCTGTTGGGCGAAGGCAGCAAGAGCCTGCGCTCCCAGCACCGGCGCTCCCCAGTCTTCTCCAACAAGCAGCGGGCGGCTGGCAAACTGCTTGCCGAGCACGGCCCGCGCTGCCCGCATCATCGCCGCCCGCCGACGGCACCCCGCGCACTTGCCCACCCGCAGCACCGCACGGTTCAGGACCACGGCGGAAACCTCCGCCGGCAGCGACGCCGCCCGCAACGCCGCCGTAACCCGCAGCGACTCGTTCACCGCAAACTTCTCCGGCGTGGTTACCAGGAACAGGCGGGCATCACGACGGATCGCCTGCCCCACTCTCTCCACCATCCCCCGCCAGTCCCGCAGAAAATGTTGCGGACCGCTCTCCATCCTGCCCCCGAAATGGGTGGCTAGAATCTGGTCGCGGCTGCCGGCTATCTCCAGAAAATCCAAAAAACGCGCAAACTGCTCCGGCAGTTGCAGCAGGCGCAGGGTATGCCCAAAGGGGGCGGTGTCAAGCACGATGTGGTCATAGCGGCCGGAAGAGAGCGCCTGCTCCACTACCAGCAGCGCCGAGATTTCCGCCATCCCGGGCAGGGCCGTGTCCAGCAGGGGCTCAATCTCCTGCCCCGAGAAAATGGTGCCGCTCTCCACCGTGGCCAGCAGCGCTTTCTTGTACTTGCCCACAAAGGCGCGGAATTCCTTTTCCGCATTCACTTGCCACAGATTCAGCCGGCGGCGCCCGGGCAGGACAATCGCCTTCGGCCGGTCGCCGAGGCGGACTTCAAACAGGTCCGCCAGGGAATGGGCCGGGTCGCTGGAAATGAGCAGCACCCGGCGCTTCCGGCCTTGCATCGCGCTGTGCACGGCGTAGGCGGAGGAAACCGTGGTTTTCCCCACCCCTCCCTTGCCGACGAAAAGGCTAAGTTCCGCCACGCCCGTATTCTAGCCATGGATGCGGATTTGGGCGATTTGCACAGGTGGGCAAAAGCAGGCCGGCAAGGTACACTTTCCCAAGAAGAAGAGGGGTTACAGCAAATTTTAGGCCCCGCCCCAGGGCCCTGAACCGGCCTCCTTGAAGAAGGGAAAATCAACTCCTCGCCCGGCAAGACGACCGCGGCTGAAGCCGCTGCCGCCCAATGCCCCCGCCGCCCGCGACGAGGGTCCGCGCCTGCTTCCTCTCGCACCCGGCAGGGACCAGACCGGCCTGGAGCATTTCCTTCGCCTCGCCGACATCGCCCTCGGCCGCAAGAAGCGCGACCGCGACCGCCTGCCTTAGCCCCTTCACTGCACCGTCAGCTGCACCGTGGTCGAGCTTTCCTGCGAGCCTGATTGGGCGTGCACCACCAGCGTATAGGTGCCTGCGGAGGTAGCGCCGTTGCTCACGGTCGGAGGGGAATTATTTACGCTTGGGCTTGGCGTGCTGCTCGTGCCGCCCCCTCCGCAGCTCACCAGCGCCACCGCCATCAGCAGGCCCAGCGCCATTACCGCCATCTTCCGCCTGCGGCTCTGGCCGCCCAGGAGCAGCAGCGGCAGCACCGGCAGCAGCATGCCCAACCACACTGTGCCGCGCTTTTGCTGGAGCATGAGTGCGGTCGTGCCCGTGCCGGTGTTGACGGTCAAGGTGGTGGTCACGCCGCTGGCCTGCGCCGTGGCGCTGCCGGGGGAAAACGTGCAGCTCGCTCCCGCGGGGAGATTGCCGCAGGAGAACGAGAAATCCTGCCCCACCGCCGCCCCCACCGGATTAAACGTGAGCGAGTAGGAAGCTGCCTGCCCGGGAGTAACGCTGGCGCTTGTCGGTGAGGCAATGAACGTCCCCGCCGCCGTGGTCTGCGCCGGCGTAAACGTCTGGATACCGAAAACGCTGTTCGCCGCTACCTTGGCGTTGAACTTGGAAATCAGCGTGCCATGATCCAGCTCAAAGCGGACCACGTCCGACGTGCAGTAATCGGTCGCCCAGAACGACGTGCCATCGCTGTCCAGCGTCAGCGCTGACCAGCAGTCTTCGCCCGTCGCGTCGTAGGTTTGCACCGCTTTGCCGTTGCCGTCCAAGCGCTTGATATTTTTCAGATTGGCCACTACCACGCCGCCGTCCGGCAGAATGCGCAGCCCCAGAGCTTCTGTCAGCTGCGACGTCAGCGGCGCCATTTGCTGCCGTGTGCAGGCATTGAAACGCAGCACCGACGGCCCCTGGGAGGTGTAGTAAAGGGTGCACTGGTCCGAGGCCAAGTCTATCCAGTCCGTGCCCTGCTGTTCCACCGCCGGCTGATACACCGCCGTAATGGTGCCGTAAGGATCCAGTTTGACGATGGCGTGGCTGCAGCCGGTTTCGCCCACGTAGGCGTTGCCTGCGCCATCGAACACGATGGATTCAGGCTTGCAGTTGTAGCCGGCGCCGAAGTTCGCGGCCGGACCCAGCCCGGGAAATTTGCTCACCGCGTTGGCCGTGAAATCGGTCACAAACAGATTACTGAAGGCGTCGAAACCCATCCCCGTGGTCGAGCCGCCCAGGTTGGTGTTAAGAGTGGCCATGGGCGAGCCGTCCTTGCCGAACTGTTTCACTTGCCCGTTGTTGATGCCCACGAACAACGCGTCCGTTGCCGTAACCGTCACGTTCACCGTTCCCACGTAGGCGTTGCCGGTGCTGTCCCTGGCCGTAATCACCGCTCTGAAATTGGCGCCGGAAACGTAGCTGTGGCTCACCGTCGGCCCGCTCTGGTAATAGCCGTCACCTAGCTGTACCACAATGGTGGGTGTGCCGTCGGGATCGGTGCAGTTGGCGGTTATGGTCACAGCCAGTGGAGCCTTGCCGCTGGCCGGGGTGGCTTGCGGCGAGCACTGCAGTGGAGGCGAGACCGCCACCGTCTGGCTGGCCGACCCGCTCAGCCCAAAGGAATCAATTGCCGTCAGTACTACTCTGAAGCTTCCGCTGGAATTGTATTTGTGGGAGACCGTAAAGCCGGGGTTCACAAACGTTGGGCTCGTTCCATCGCCCCAATTCAAATACACCTGGGTGATGTTGTTCAGCGGCGCAGTGCACAGCCCGGAAGCCGTAACACTCAGCGGAGCTACGCCCGAGGCGGGGCTCACATTCAGGCTGCATGTGGGTTGTGCCAGCGCCGCTTCCGCCCACAACAGGCAAAGCAGCGCGAGGGTGATGAACATGCCACGACGCATGGTCTCCTCGCCTAGAAGGGATCGAAGGCGCGTTTTCACAACGAGCACATCTCAGAAGTGGCTGGAAAGAGCCCGAAGTTTTCGCTCAGCAACTCTGACCCGGATGAGCACAGCCTGTCAAGAGACAAGGCTTAACTTCTTCGGCAACTGCGCGCCGCGGCACGGCTACAATGCACCGCATCTCCCCCGGATTGACGGCTGCCTGGAACTTCCGTAGCTCAAGGAGCAAAGAGCGATTCGGCGCTGAAGCGCCTCAGTATGACTCCTGGGACCGGCGCATCTCGGAGCGCGCGCTACCCACTCGCCACCAGTTGGCAGGAGTGCGTCTTCAACACCAGCCACACCTCGTGCCCGGCGTGGAGTTGCAGTGAGTCGCGCGCCCCGGGAGTGAGGTGGACCTCAAAACGAATGCCGCAATCCACCTGCGCCGTAATCATGAAATCGCGCTGCTCCAGGGAAACCAGCACTCCGGGAATGATGTTGCGCGCGCTGATGTTCTGGGGACGGCTGGTAGCCAGCAGAATGTCGCCCGCGCGCACTGCCACTCGTACGCTTGCGCCCGGCGCCACCCGGCTGAGCGGCGCCTCCAGCGTCACCGCTGTGCCCGCCAGGCGGCAGGTCATCGTTCCCTGCGCTTCGTGAGTAGCCTCCACGGTCGCGTCGAAAATGTTTTCGAAGCCGGCGAGCTGGGCGACCGCCTCCTGTCGCGGCGCATTCAGCACTTCATGCGGAGTGCCCTGGGCGATGAGCTTGCCGCCCTCCAACACGACGGCGCGCTCGCCCAGCGCAAACACCTCGCCGCGATCATGAGTTACATAAATGATGGGTATCTGGTGCGCCCGGTTCCAGGCGCGCAGGTCGTCCACGATGGCTGATTTAGTAGGCGCGTCCAGTCCGCCCAGCGGCTCATCCAGCAACAATAAATCGGGATCGGTGACCAGCGCGCGCGCCAAGGCCACGCGCTGGCGCTCGCCGCCGGAAATTTCCCCCGGGTAACGCGTGCGCAGATGCAAGGCTCGCAGCGATTCCAGAATGGCAGCCGTACGACGGACCTGCTCTTCCGCGGGAATCTTGGCCAGCCCGTAGCGGATGTTCGCCTCCACCGTCAAGTGTGGAAACAGCGCGAGATCCTGGAACACATATCCCAGCGAGCGCTTGGGTGTGGGCAGGTTCACGCCGGCTGTTTTGTCGAAAAGCACGCGCCCGCGCAGCGCGATGTTGCCGCCATCGGGTTCGAGCAGACCAGCCACACAGTCGAGCAGCGTGGTTTTGCCGGCGCCGGAAGCGCCAAAAAGAATGGTGATGCCGGGCGGCACGGCAAGCTGCGCGTCCAGCATGAACTCGCGGCTGCGGTTGGCCCGCAGTCGCTTCTGGATGTGTGCCCTCAGGCCCGCGGGCGCAGTCGCCGCCGGCCCGCCGGCCGTTTGAACCGGCTCCCCGCCGCGTTTGACTACCTCCACGGCCATATCGCCCACACCCTCCGGTTCCAAGCGTACACCAGCGAAAGCGCCACGAAGGAAATGGCCAGCAGCACCAGCGCCGTCTGGTTGGCGGAAGCGTAGTTCGTGGCCTGCACCTGGTCATAAATATCAATGGAGACGGTGCGCGTCACCCCCGGAATGTTGCCGCCCACCATCAGCACCACTCCGAACTCGCCCATGGTGTGCGCAAAGGTTAGGGCAATCGCCGTTAGCAGGCCGGAAACCGACAGCGGCAGAATGATGCGGAAGAAAGTGCGCAGGCGCGAGGCGCCCAGGGTGGCGGAGGCAGCCACAAATTTGCGGTCCACGGTGGAGAAGGCCGCCGCCAGCGGCTGCACCGTGAACGGCAGGCTGTAAATCACTGACCCGATCACCAGCGCCTCAAAAGTGAACGCCAGGGTGTGGCCGGTCAGCGATTCCCACCAGCGCCCGAGCGGGCTCTTGGAGCCCAGAGCGAGAAGAATGTAGAAGCCCAGCACGGTAGGCGGCAGTACCAGCGGCATTCCCACCACCGCCTCGATCAGAAATTTCCAGCGCCGCCGCGAGTAGGTCAGCCAGTAAGCAATAGGCATCCCCAGCACCAGCAGGATGGCGGTCACCAGCACCGCCAGCTTCACCGTGAGCAGGAAGGCTTGCCAGTCCATTCAGCGCGCCTCCTTGGGGGCCTCGAACCCGAACTGCCGGAAGATGGGCTGCGATTCCGGCCCGGCAATATATTTCAAGAACTGCTCCGCCAGTGTTTTATTCCGCGAACGCGAGATGATGACCGCTCCCTGGTTTAAGGCGGGGTAGGAGGCCGTGGGCACCAGCCAGTAGCGGCCCAGGGGGCGAACGCTGGGAGCAACCGCGTGCGCCAGCGCGATAATGCCCACCTGGGCGTTGCCCGATTCCGCGAATTGCGCCGCCTGGCCCACGTTTTCCCCCAGCACCAGGCGGCTCGCCAGCTGATCATACAGCCCAAAATGCCGCAGCGCGGCCACAGCGGCGCGGCCGTAGGGAGCGTGCTGCGGGTTGGCGATGGCAATCTTTTGCACCGAAAGATCCGTCAGCGCCCGCATCCCCTGGTGTTCCAGATCGAGCTTGGAACTGTTCGCCACCCACAACACCAGGCGCCCCACGGCATAGGTGCGCAGGGAACCGCCGTCGGCGAATCCCAGATTCACCAGCTTCTGCGGGTAGCCGAGATCGGCGGAGAGAAACACGTCGTACGGCGCGCCGTTCTGAATCTGGTTGAAAAAATCTCCCGAGGACCCAAACGACAGGCGCACTCTATTGCCGGTCTGGCGCTCGAAATTTTTCACCACAGGCTGCAGGGCCAGGCTCAGATCGGCGGCCGCCGCCACCGTGAGCTCGCCGGCAGAAGCAATGGGAGCGAACAGGCAGAGCACAGCCAGCAGCAAGGCAAGGAGCGCGGCTCTCATGGCGGTAATCACAGGAACTTGTGATTGTATCCGGAATGGGACAGGCGGGGCCAAGCCCGGTCGCTATTTGATTGACGGGCCGGTTGCAGGCTCACGATACTTTTATTAGTACCAACTGAAATCAGACCCAAAGGAGCGCTTATGCTGCGCTCTGCCCCCGTGGGCTGGTTCGCGCGCCTCTTCGTGCGCCAGGCGGTCTTCATCCTGCTGTTACTGGGGATGACTGGCCCTTTCGCAATTGCACAACTCTCTCCTGCTCCGGTTCAGCGTAGCGGGCCGCACAACCCACTAAGGCGCGAACTGATGTTCCGCCGGGGCCGCCTTCCCCAGGGCAAGGTTGCTGGAAAGATTGCTGCCACATTGCTCCAACGCGCCTACCAGCAGAAGGCTAATCTGCAACATAAAACCGTATCCGCCTATGCGGTCTCTACCTCCCCGGAAGGGGAAAGTCCATGGGCGCCTCTGGGGCCCGCGCCCCTGCTCTCCAACGCCAGCGGCAGCCTGGGTGAGCAGGATTACGGGCCGGTCACGGGACGAGTGACGGCGGTGGCGGTTGACCCCAGCGATCCCACCGGCAATACCGTTTATATCGGCGGCGCCTATGGGGGGGTGTGGAAGTCCACCAATGCCGCCGCCGCCGACCCAGCCGCGGTCACCTGGACTCCGCTGACCGATCGCCAAGCCACCCTCTCCACCGGCGCTCTCGCTGTGCAACCCAACAACAATCAGGTCATCCTGGTCGGCACCGGCGAATCCAACCTGGCGCTGGATTCCTACTATGGCTTGGGAATCCTGCGCTCCCGCGACGGCGGCGCTCAATGGAGCGCCATCTCCGCGGCTGACGGCGGCCAATCCCCCTTCACCGGTCTGGGCTTCAGCAGGATTGTTTTCTCTACCGATCAGCCCAGCCTGGTCGTAGCCGGGGCCAGCAACTTCACCTTTTATCCCGGCAGCGCCAACTCCGGGCAGGGCTTGTACTACTCCGGCGATTACGGCGTGAACTGGCATTCCGCCGTGGTTAAAGACGGAAGTGTCACCACCACGCAGAGCAGCATTACCGGCCTCGCCTACAACTCCGCCGCGCGGAAATTTTTTGCCGCCATGGCCTGGCACGGTATCTACAGCTCCAGCGATGGCGTCAACTGGACGCGGCTTGCCAGCCAGCCCGGGGGGAGCGTGCTCAGCATCGCTGCGTGTCCCGCCGGCGGAGCTTCTACTTGCCCGATTCTGCGCGGCGAAATCGCCGTCCGCCCAGGCAAAGATGAAATGTACGTCTGGTATGTTTCGGGAGACCTGAGCACCGCCGAATTCGCCGACCGCGGAATCTGGAAGTCCACCGACGCCGGCGCCACCTGGACGCAACTTTCCACTAGCGGAATCGAGAATTGTGGCGACTTTGACGGCTGCGGCGCCGCCGGCCAGGGATGGTACAGCCTGGAACTGGCCGCCGTCCCCAATGGCGCCAGCGCCACCGATCTCTACGCCGGCGCAACCAACGTTTACCGCTGCACCATCAGCAGCGGCAACCCCATCTGCGCCGCCTCTCCGTTCATTAATCTCACCCACGTATACGGCTGCGTGCCGGCGGGCTCGCTTTCCCATGTGCATCCCAACCAGCACGCCATCGCTTTCCGGATTGCGAACAGCGGCAAGTCGGTCATGTATTTCGGCAATGATGGCGGCGTCTACCGCGCCCTGGATGGCTACGATCTGAACTCGGGAACATGTGGCCAGAACCCCAACCCCTTCGACAGCCTCAATGCCAGCCTCGGCTCCCTCACTTCCCTGCTGTCGCTTTCGCAGCATCCGGCGCAGGCGGGCACGCTGCTGGCGGGCGCACAGGAGAACGGCTCCGCCGCCACCGACCTCAGCCACTCCGGCAACAACGGCACCACCTGGGTCGCCGTCAACCGGGGCGAAGGCGGTCACACGGCCATCAATCCCGGCAGCACCAGCCGGTGGTTCACCGCCCATGCGGGCGTCACCATCCAGAGTTGCGGCCAGGGAATTGATTGTCTGGCCCAGGACTTCCAGGTGGTGGTGAACAGCGGCACCCTGGGCGGCGATGCGGGAAATTTTGTGACTTCCTACCTGCTCGATCCCCAGGCCAGCACCCGCATGCTGGTGGGCACCTGCCGGGTGTGGCGGGGCAACAACGATGGCAGCGGCTTTGCCGCCCTCAGCTATAACCTCGATACCGGCTCCAACACGCCGTGCAGCGGCGCGGAGGACAACCTGATTTCTTCCCTCGCCGCCGGTGGAACTCCGGGAGCTGGCGGCTCGCCCGTCATCTACGCCGGCACCGCGGCGGGCAGAATTTTCGTCACCACCAATGTGGCCGCCGGGCCCGACGGCTGGTATGAAGCAACCCCGTCCGAAACGGGTTACCCCATTTCCAGCGTGGTGCTCGACCCTGCCGACAGCAGCGGCAACACCGCCTACGCCGCCGTCATGGGATTCGGCGTTCCTCATGTATGGAAGACAACCGATGCCGGCTTGACCTGGACGAACGTCACCGGCGATCTGCCCGATGCGCCTGCCGATTCCCTCCTTGTTGATCCCGATGACCACCAGTTGATTTACGCCGGCACCGATGTGGGCATCCTTTCAGCCAAAATCAGCGGCCCCAATGTGAACTGGGAGCAGGTCGGCGCCTCCAGCGCCGGAAACCTGCTCCCCAATGTGCCGGTGACCGCCCTGGCCATGTTCAAATCCGGAACACTTAAGCTGCTGCGCGCCGCCACCTATGGGCGCGGCGCCTGGGAATTGGTGCTCTCCTCGCCTGGCCCCGACTACAACATCTCGCTGAGCAACCCAGTGCTTACCCTCTTCCCCGGCCAAGTAGGCGGCTTCACCGGCGAACTCACCGCGCTCTACGGCTACAGCAGCCCGGTAACCCTTTCCTGCGAGGGAAGCGCGTTGCCCGATCTGTGCTCGGGAGAGACGGTTACCCCCACGCGCGGCGGCACTTCCTATACCGTCAGCGCTCGTCACGCGTCCGTGCATGACTTCAGCTTCAACATCCTGGCCACAGGTACGGACCAGAGCTCGATCGGGCACCGGACGGCGGCCAGCCTGCGGGTGGTGGACTTCGCCCTGGACTTCCCTGCGGGAACTCCCCTCCCCGTGTCGCTCGCCGCCAACAACGGAGCCAGCACCCAACCGGTAGACCTGGTAGTAACCGCGCAAGGCTCGTTCACCGGCGCCATCAACCTCAGCTGCAGCGGATTGCCCAGCGGTGCAAATTGCAACTTCTATCCCTCAGGTGCGGTTACCCTCACCGGAGCCGGCTCTAGCACTGTCACCCTGACAATCTCGACCTCGCCCAACACACCAAACACCACCGCCTCGGTAACCGTAGCCGCCACTGCCGCGGGAGCTCCGGCGCCAAAAACAAAAACCTTGACCCTCACGGTAAAGAACGAGCCGGATTTCGAACTGAAGTCCACGCCATCCACGCTGACCGCCCATCCCGGAGACACCCTCACCGCCCGCCTCACGCTCACCGCCTTCAACCAATACCAGGGCACAGTGCTCGTGAGTTGTGGCACGAACACCCTGGCGGGCGCCGAATGCAGCCTGAGTTCCAACACCGTGTACCTGAGGAACGTGAGCAGCAATGATGTGACTCTGACGTTGAAGCTGCCGCCTGCCGCCACCGCCGGCAGCTACACCGTCAGCCTGAATACGCGCGACGTTTCCGGCAGCCCCGCGCATGTAAGTTTTCTCGCTTTCACCGTGGTCCCGGATTTCGTCATCAACTTGCCCAAGGCTACGGTCACTGTGAGCCAGGGCGGAACGGCAACCTACACCCTGCAGCTTGCCTCGCTCGGCGGCGCGTTTACCGGACCGATTACGTTCGCCTGCACTGGCCTGCCGCGCAACAGCAACTCCTCTTTCACGCCTTCGGTGCTAACACCAGGCTCGGGCACCACCACCGTAACTCTGAAAGTGTTCACCAGCACCGTAATAGCTGCCATTCCCGGGCGGGGCAGCAGCACTTTCTGGTGGGCAGCGATATTTCTGCCCATGATTGCCGGATTCGTCTTCACCGGGCAGGGCAGCGGGCATGGCCGGCGAATCCTGCTCCGCCTCGCCCTGGTGGCCATGGCCGGCGTGGTGGTTCTTTGCTCCTGTGGCGGTGGCAATGGCGGCGGCTCTCCTCCCATCGTGCCTCCACCCGACACCGCCACGCCCGTCGGCACTTATATCCTCACCGTAACCGCCACCTCGGGCACGGTGAGCCACTCCACCGACCTGACGCTGATCGTGCAATAGGGTGCAGTTTGCGCTGGCCGCGCTTGCTGCGATAATCGTCCCTTCGCTTATGCCACAGCACAGCTTCGACCTTCTAGTGATCGGGGGAGGAATTGTCGGCTTGGCCACGGCCATGGAAGCTACACGCCGCTTCCCCCAGCTGCGCCTGGCGGTGCTGGAGAAGGAACCCGCAATCGCCCGTCACCAGAGCGGCCACAATAGCGGCGTCATCCATTCCGGCATTTACTACAAGCCCGGCTCTCTGAAGGCGCGCCTCTGCGTGGAGGGCGCTGCCGCTATGGTCGAGTTTTGCCGCCGCCAGGGCATCGCCTATGAGCTTTGCGGCAAGGTCATTGTGGCTACTGAGGAAGCGGAATTGCCTCGCTTGCAGGAATTGCGCCGCCGGGCCGACGCCAACGGTTTGCAAGGAGTCCGCGAACTGGGGCCGGAACAACTCCGCGAACTGGAGCCGCACAGCGCCGGCATTCGCGCCTTGCACGTCCCCGGCACCGGCATCACGGACTACCCGGCGGTGTGCCGCCAGTATGCCGAAATCATCGCCTCCGGCGGCGGACAGCTCTTCACCGGCGCCAGAGTAATAGGCATTGTCCATCACGGCCGCGAGACCGTGCTGGAGACCACGCGAGGAAGCTTCGGCGCCGCCTGCGTCATCAACTGCGCCGGCCTGCACAGCGATCGCATTATGCGCATGGCCGGCGAGCGGCCACAGGTCATCATCATTCCTTTTCGCGGCGAGTATTACGAACTGGCGCCCGGGCGCCAGGACCTGGTGCGCGGCTTGATTTATCCCGTGCCCGACCCGGCGCTGCCCTTCCTGGGCGTGCACTTCACCCGCCACGTGCGCGGAGGCGTGGAATGCGGTCCTAACGCGGTGCTGGC
>Ga0134128_10008564_pt1 | contig 12311 bp, 11 predicted proteins | sample KB31754_FD_96462 | JGI IMG/M metagenome (GOLD analysis project Ga0134128, IMG submission 96462) | Terrestrial soil microbial communities with excess Nitrogen fertilizer from Kellogg Biological Station, Michigan, USA - KB3-175-4 | ecosystem: Environmental > Terrestrial > Soil > Unclassified ...
CGCTTGCCGCACTGATCCTCAGCATCGCCTCGTGGGAATGGCTGTTCCTGATCAATTTGCCGGTCGGAATCGCCGCGCTCGCGGTCGGCCGCAAGTCGCTCCCCGAGCCGCAGGGACACGGCCGTCCGTTCGACTGGGCCTCGGCGCTGCTCAGCGCGGCGATGATGGGACTGATCGTGTTCGGCGCGGAGACCTCGGCGCGCGTCAGCGCCACGATCGGAATCGCGATGATTGCCGCGGGAATCGCGGCCGCCGCCGCTCTCGTCTGGCGCGAACGGGGCGAGCCGCGCCCGCTGATGCCCATCGACCTGCTTCGGATCCCGGTGTTCAGCCTGTCGATCTGCACCTCCATCGTGTCGTTCGCAGCGCAGATGCTCGCTTATGTCGCGATCCCGTTCCTGTTCCAATCGGTGCTGGGCCGAAGCGTGTTCGCGACCGGCCTGCTGATGACTCCCTGGCCGATCGGCGTCGGGATCGCCGCGCCGTTCGCGGGAAGGCTTGCCGACAAGGTCAATTCGGGGCTTCTCGGCGGCATTGGACTGGCGATCTTCGCCGTCGGCCTGTTTTTCCTGTCGCGGCTCGGCCCGTCGCCAGACGATTTCTCGATCGCCTGGCGCATGGCCCTGTGCGGGCTCGGCTTTGGAATCTTCCAGTCGCCGAACAACCGGACGATCGTCAGCGCCGCGCCCAAGCCGCGCTCCGGCGCCGCGGGCGGAATGCTCGCCACCGCGCGGCTGCTCGGCCAGACCGCCGGCGCGGTGGCTGTCGGGGTCGCTTTTCACCTCGCCGGCGTGAGGATCACTCCGACCTTGCTGTTCGCCGCGGCGATTGCGGCCGTCGTCGCGGCGGCGATCAGCCTGTTGCGCCTGAACGTGGCCCCTCCCGGCCGCGTGGCGGTCTATCGCCCCATTCTCGACTAGCCCGACGCTCTAAGCTAGCGCCGGGCCATGACCGCGCTGGACGTCTTCGTCTTCCTCCTGCTGATCGGCGGGGCCGCCGTCGGCTTCGTGCGCGGGTTCGTCCACGAGGTGATCTCGCTCCTCGCCTGGATCGTGGGCATCGCGATGCTGAAGCTGTTCCACGCGCAGCTCTGGACCGGGCTCGAGAACAGCTTCCACACCAGCCCATCGGCCGGCGCGGTGCTCGCTTTCGCCTTGCTGTTCGTCCCCAGCTTCGTCCTCGTCAAGCTGCTCGCGCGCTCGCTCGGCGGGCGGACCCGGCGGCACAGGCTGCTGGGCCCGTTCGACCGCGTTCTCGGCGGCGGCTTCGGACTCTTGAAGGGCCTCCTCGGCGCGACCCTTTTCTTCCTCCTCGCCAATCTGGCGACGGACATGGTCTACGGTCCGCAGGCCGACCGCCCGCAGTGGATGACCAAATCGCGCACCTATCCGCTGCTCAATGCCAGCGGCCGGTCGATCGTCGACTGGGTCCAGGCGCGACACCTGTACGTCAACAAGGTCGGTGAGCAGAAATGATCCGCTGCGTTCATCCTCCCCTGCATTTGCAGGGGAGGGGGACCGCCGAAGGCGGTGGAGGGGCCTTCTCCAGCGGCGTGAGACCCCTCCACCAGCTTCGCTGGTCCCCCTCCCCTCGAAATCGAGGGGAGGATAAGGGCGTCAAATGATCCGCCTCTACGACACCATGGCGCGCGAGAAGCGCGAGTTCGTGCCGCAGGACCCTGAGCGCATCACCATGTATGTGTGCGGACCGACGGTCTACAATCGGGCGCATATCGGCAATTTCCGTCCTGCGGTCGTGTTCGACGTGCTGGCCCGGCTGATCCGCCACACTTACGGCGCCAATGCCCTCGTCTACGCGCGGAATATCACGGATATCGAGGACAAGATCATGGCCGCGGCGGCGGCCGAGGACGTGCCGATCGAGGCCATCACCTCGCGCTATGCCGCGCTCTACGAGCAGGACGCGGCGGCGCTCGGCGTGATTCCGCCCGATGTCGAGCCGTTCGCGACCGGCCACGTCGGCGACATCATCGCCATGATCGAGCGGCTGATCGCCAGCGGTCACGCTTATCTCGCCGAGCGGCATGTGCTGTTCGATGTCGCTTCCGATACGACGTACGGGATTCTGAGCCATCGCGACATGGAATCGATGATCGCGGGGGCGCGCGTCGATGTGGCGCCGTACAAGCGCAGCCCCACCGATTTCGTGCTGTGGAAGCCGTCCGCGGACGACCAGCCGGGCTGGGAATCGCCGTGGGGACGGGGACGGCCCGGCTGGCACATCGAATGCTCGGCAATGATCGAGCGCCATCTCGGTGAAACCATCGACATCCATGGCGGCGGGCTGGACCTCGAATTTCCGCACCACGAGAATGAAATCGCGCAAAGCCGCTGCGCGCATGGCGGCGCACCGCTCGCGCGCTACTGGATGCACAACGGCATGTTGTCGATGGCCTCGGACAAGATGTCGAAGTCGCTCGGCAATATCGTGACGGTGGACCAGCTGCTCGCGCAGGGACACCGCGGAGAGGTGCTGCGCTTCGCCTTGCTGATCGGCCAATATCGCCAGCCGCTCGAATGGTCGGATCAGTTGATCGCCCAAGCGAAGGCGACTCTGGACGGCCTCTATCGCTCGGTCGGCAATGCAGAGGCGGGGGAGCTGGACGAGGGCGTCGTCGAAGCGCTTTCCGACGACATCAACACACCGCTGGCCCTGGCGCGGCTGAACGCGATTGAAGATCCGCGAGTGCTTAAGGCGAGCGCGGCGCTGCTCGGCCTGCTCCAGTCCACCGGTGACGAATGGTTCCGCGGCGGCGGCGACTCTGCCGCGATCGAGCAGCGGATCGCCGAACGCGCCGCGGCAAAGCAGGCCCGCGACTTCGCGACCGCCGACCGCATCCGCGACGAGCTCAAGGCCGACGGCATCATCTTGGAGGACGGGCCGGGCGGCACTACTTGGCGCCGCGAATGAGCAGCCGGCTGTACACGACCGATATCCTCCGGCTCGCCGCGTCGCTGCACGAGGAGCGCGACCTCGACCGCGAAGATGGGCGCGCCGAAGTGCGCTCGCCGACCTGCGGCAGCCGGATCACGCTCGCGGTCGAGCTCGACGAGGACCGGCGGGTGCGGATGATCTCGCAGCGGGTCCATGCCTGCGCCTTCGGCCAGGCGTCCGCCGCGCTGGTCCAGCAGCACGCCGTGGGCCGTGCCCACGATGAGGTCGCCGAGGCGCTGGTAACGATCAGCCGTTGGCTGGCGGAGGAGCAGGACGAAAGCGGCGACTGGCCCGGGATCGCCGTGCTCGAGCCCGCGCGGCGACGAAAGTCGCGCCATGGCGCAATCCTGTTGCCGTTTCGCGCGCTTCTCGCCGCGATCGAGGCCGCCACGTGACCACGCCCGCCGAAACGGCGCAGGCGACCACCGCCATCCTCGAAAGCGGCGCGATCATGCTCGGCGCCGCGCTGGTCTTCGTCACCTTGTTTCGGCGGCTGAAGCTCGGTGCGACCCTCGGCTATATCGTCGCCGGCGCGCTGATCGGCCCGTTCCTGTTCGGATTCATCCGCGACCCCGAACAGCTGACCAGCGTCGCGGACCTCGGCATCGCGCTGTTGCTATTCATCGTCGGGCTGGAGCTTCAACCGAGCCGCTTGTGGCGGCTGCGCAAGGACATATTCGGCCTGGGCCTCGCTCAAGTGGTGCTGTGCGGCCTCGCGATCAGCGGCTTGCTCTACCTGGCGCTCGGCCTTTCGCCGGAAGCTTCGCTGGCGGTCGGCCTGCCGCTAGCCCTGTCTTCGACCGCGCAGGTGCTTCCGATGCTGCGCTCGGACAATGAGCTCAACACGCCGCAGGGCGAGCGCGCCTTCTCGATCCTGCTCCTGCAGGATCTCGCGATCGTTCCAATGATCACGATCATCGCCGCAATGGCCCGGGTCGAGCTCGACCCCGGAGCCCCGGTCGGCTGGAGGCTCGCGCTCTACACGGTGCTGGCGGTCATCGGCCTCGTGATCGTCGGCCGCGCGGTGCTCAATCCTCTGTTCCGCCTCGTTGGCAGGCTCGGCGAACGGGAGCTGTTCATCGTCGGCGGGCTGTTCACCGTGATCGGCTCGGCGGCGGTGATGCATTCGCTCCACCTGTCGGTGCCGCTGGGTGCATTCGTCGCCGGCGTGATGCTCGCCGAATCGCCCTACCGGCACGAGCTGGAGAGCGACGTCGAGCCATTCCGCTCGATCCTTCTCGGCCTGTTCTTCCTCTCGGTCGGTATGCTGCTCGACCTCAGAATCGTGGAAGCGCGTCCGCTGCTGGTGATCGCGCTCGCCGCCGGCGTGATCGTCACCAAGACGATCCTCATCACCGCGCTCAGCCGGATCTTCAGCGCCTCCTGGACCCGCAGCTTCCGCCTCGGCCTGCTGCTCAGCCAAGGCGGCGAATTCGGGTTCGTGCTGTTCGCTCAGGCCGCCGCGGCCCAGCTGATCCTTCCGCCGACTGCCTCGCTGTTCGGGGCGGTGGTGACCCTGTCGATGGCGACGACGCCGTTCCTGATGCGGCTCACCGACTGGCTCGAGCGCCGCGAGGTACGCGGCGGTGACGGCCTCGACGGACCGGAGCTCTCGCCCGAGACCAGCGCCATCGTCGTCGGCTACGGCCGGTTCGGGCAGACCGTCGCGCAGATGCTTCAGGCCAAGGGCATCGGAGTCACGATCATCGACAAGAAGCCGGCACAGATCGAGCTCTCCGGGGAGTTCGGGACGAAGGTCTATTACGGCGACGGACTTCGGATCGACCTTCTCCGCACAGCCGGCGCCGAAACCGCGAAGGTGATCGCCTTCTGCAACGACAATGAGGACGGAGAGCTGACTCGGAGCGCGGTGAAGGCCGTGCTCGAAGCCTTCCCGCAGGCTTCGGTCATGGTCCGGGTGTTCGACCGGCGGCAGCTGATCGAGCTTCGCGGCCTCGACCTGGTGCTGGCCGAGCGCGAGCTGTTCGAGAGCGCCGTCGTGATGGGCAAGGCGGCGCTTCGGGCGAGCGGGATCGGCCCGCGCGAAATCGACCGGGTCGAACGCGAATATCGAATGCGCGACTGCGACCGGCTCGAACGGCAGCAGGAGAGCGGCGACCTTCGCGCCGGATGGGAGAATTCGTTCGGGGAAGGCCGCCCGCTTCCGGACGAAGAGCCGACTCCGGCCTAGCCGCGCGTTCCAAGATGCCGGTCGAGCGCCCGAACGATGGCGTCGACCACCTCGCGATGGGCGCCCGAGCCGCTTTTGATGTGCAGGTGCGCCTGTTCGTAGGCCTGACGGCGCTCGTTCGCGAGCCGTTCGAGCGTTGCCTGGGGATCGCCGTTCCTGAGCTGGACGCGGGTGTCGCGGCGCGACGTTCGCTCGGTGAGGATATCGACCGGCGCGTCGAGCCACACCGTGATCGCGTGTTCGTTGAGCAACTCGCGGGTGCGAGGGTCGATGAATGCGCCTCCGCCTGTCGCGATGACACTCACCTGGCCGTCGTTCACGAGCCTCGCGACGAGCCGCCGCTCGCCGTCGCGGAAGTCCTGCTCGCCGTAGCGTTCGAATACTTCCGCCGGCGACAATCCGGCCGCGTCCTCGATGGCGGCATCGCTGTCGACGAACGGCACGCCCAGCCGCCGCGCGAGGCGGCGCCCGACCGTCGACTTTCCTGCTCCCATCAGCCCGACCAGCACGACCGGCCGATCGAGACGTTTCGCCAAATCCATCACTCTAAGGGGCTATACAGCGGCTCCCCCGCTCGGCAAAAGCGCCTCCATGTCCCGTTTGCTGGTGCTCATCATCATCCTGGTCATCGTCATCGGTGGCCTGATTTACCTCTCCACCGTGCCGAAGCCGCGGCCCACGCATACGATCGAGGTTGCGGTGCCTCAGGGGGGCAATGCGCATTAGGCCCTATCTGATCGTGTCGGCTGCTGCGCTTGCGATCGCTCTTCCGGCGATCGCCCAGCAGGTGGCGCAGACTCAGCCGCCGCCCGCCAATCCGAATCCCGCCGCGGCGACGCCGCAGGGGCAGCCATCAACCGCGCCGTCTCCGGACACGTCTGGCGCAGGCGACGAGACCGCGATCGAGGAGGTCAGCCCGGCGAACCTCCAGCCGGCGCGCTCGGTGCAGCCGCCGGTCGAATATCCAGGCTGGGCGCGGCGCGATCCCTGGGTCGTGGGCAAGCTCGATCCGACGGCCGAAGGACTCGGCGAGAACCCGTGGGGCGGCGCGAGCGGCGCATTCCTGAGCAGCCTGATGCGGCACATGAACACGCCGATCGCCTCGCGCTGGGCACATATCGCGCTTCGGGACGCGCTGCTTGCGAAGGCGCGTGCGCCACGCGACGTGAACCCGATCGACTGGGTCGCCGAACGCTCGTGGTTGCTACTGCGAATGGGCGAAGCGGACGCCGCGCGCATGCTCGTCGACGGAGTCGACAGCGACCGGTTCACTCCAAAGATGCTCCAGGTCGCGGTCCAGACGGCGCTCGCCACGGCCGACGCGGCGGCGCTGTGCCCGCTCGAGCCCGGCATGCGCAAATATGATTCGGCCACGCAGCAGCTGGTGCAGGCGATGTGCGCCGCGCTCGCTGGCGACCAGGACAGCGCGTCGGCCCAGATCGACGACGCTCGACGCCACGGCCGAATTGGCGGAATCGACCTCGCGCTTGCTCAGAAGGTGATCGGCGCAGCGGGAAGCGGACGGGCGGCGACCATTGACTGGGGTCCCGTCGACAGCCTCACCGCATGGCGCTTTGGCCTTGCCGCCGCGACCGGAATGGCCCCGCCGGACCAGCTTGTGAACGCCTCCTCGCCGCAGCTCCACGCATTCGAGGCGCGGGCGCCTTTGCTCTCGCCGCAGCAGCGGCTTCAGCCGGCGCTGGTGGCGGGCGGCCTCGGGGTCTTCTCCTCGCAAAGCCTGGTCGACCTTTATTCGGCGATCTACGACACGACCGATCCGACGGACGTTCCATCGACGGACGCCTGGCAGCTTCGTCAGGCTTATGTCGGCAAGGACGAACCCACCCGTCTCACCGCGATCCGCCACCTGCTCGGCATCGGCAAGGGCGGACTTCAGAAAGAGGCGGCGCGGGCGCTCGTCGCTCGAGCGGCGACTCTGGTCACTCCCGACAAGAAGCTCGCAAAGGATGCGCCGGACCTCATCTCCGCCATGCTGGCGGCGGGCTATGATCGCGCGGCTGCACGGTGGATTCCCGCGATCGGCGGAATGGACGACGAGGACGGCGACCGCTGCTGGGCAATGCTTGCGCTCGGTGCGCCCGACGTGACCGACATCGGCACCGGCCGGCTCGGCGGATTCATCCGCCGGGACAAGAGCCCGAACAAGGTTCGCAGCGCTTTCCTCGTCGCCGGCCTCGCGGGCCTCGGACGGATCAGCACCGACACGGCCAATTCGCTCAACCGCCGCTATGGCCTTGGCCTCGGCATGACGAGCAGCTGGACCCGGATGATCGACGCGGCCGCCGGGCGCGGCCAGGCCGGCACGGTGCTGGTCCTCACCGGCACCGGCCTCCAGACGCCGGAATGGACGAAGGTGCCGGCGGCGCATCTTTACCACGCGATTTCGGCGATGAAGCGGACCGGCCAGGACTTCACCGCCCGGATGATCGCCGCCGAGGCGCTTTCCCGAACGTGATCGCCGACGACCGAGCGCTCGTCGACCGGTTCCTCGACATGATGGCTGCCGAAGCGGGCGCGTCGAAGCACACGCTCGCCGCCTACCGCAACGACCTCGACCGCGCGGCGGAGATGATCGGGTCGCTCGGCACGGCATCGACCGACGATCTTTCTCGGCTGGGAAGCGGGTGGGCGGAGCTTGCGCCGTCGACCGTCGCCCGCCGCTCGGCGGCGCTCAGGCGCTTCTACGGCTTCCTCGTCGACGAGGGACTGCGCCGGGACGACCCGTCGTCAGCGCTGCCGCGCCCGCGCTTCGAGCGCCCGCTGCCTCGGATCCTCGATGAGGAGGAGGTTCGGCGGATGTTCGAAGCCGCGGAGGATCGCGCCGCGAGCGGCGAAGCGACGGCTGTTCGCAACCTCGCGCTTCTCGAACTGCTCTACGGCTCGGGGCTGAGGGCAAGCGAGCTCGTCGGTCTGCCGCGCGGGGCGGTGCGGGCGACGCAGCCGTTCCTCATGGTGCGCGGGAAGGGCAGCAAGGAGCGGCTCGTCCCAATCTCGACGCGGGCGCAGGCCGCCGTCCATCAATGGCTCGAGCAAGTCCCAACGAGCGCGCTCTGGCTCTTCCCCAGCGGCAAGTCCCACCTTAGCCGAGTGCGCCTGTTCCAGATCGTTCGCGCCATGGCGGTAGACGCCGGCATCCTGCCCGACCGGGTGAGCCCACATGTCCTGCGCCACGCATTCGCCACGCACCTGCTGTCCGGTGGCGCGGACCTTCGAGTACTCCAGTCGCTGCTGGGCCATGCGGATATCGCTACGACCCAGATCTACACCCACGTCGACAGTGCCCGCCTCGTCGAGCTGGTGAATGCGCGTCATCCGCTCGCCACCCGTATTCGTTGACCTTTGCCGCAGCTTCGGCCTACGCGCCGCCTCGGCATGTTGACGTACCTCGATTTCGAGAAGCCGATCGCCGAGCTGGAAACGAAGGTGGCCGAGCTGCGCCAGACGGCAAGCGCGACCGATATCGACATCGACGCCGAGGTCGGTCGTCTCGAGACCAAGGCGACCAAACTCCTGCGCGATACCTACGCCAAGCTGACGCCGTGGCAGAAGGCGCAGGTCGCCCGTCACCCGGAACGGCCGCATTTCAAGGATTATGTCGCCGGTCTCGCCGACGAATTCCTGCCGCTCGCGGGAGATCGTTCGTTCGCGGACGATCCTGCGATCATCGGCGGTCTCGCGCGCATCGACGGGCGCCGGGTGATGCTGATCGGTCACGAGAAAGGCGACGACACCGCCTCCCGCCTCAGGCACAATTTCGGAATGGCCAAGCCCGAGGGCTATCGCAAGGCGATCCGGTTGATGGCGCTTGCGGACCGGTTTGGCATCCCCGTGGTTTCACTCGTCGATACACCAGGCGCATTTCCCGGAGTCCAGGCGGAAGAGCGCGGGCAGGCCGAGGCGATCGCCCGCTCGACTGAGGAATGCCTGTCGCTGAACGTACCGATCATCGCTGCAATCGTCGGTGAAGGCGGGTCGGGCGGCGCTGTCGCGATCGCCACCGCCAACCGCGTCCTGATGTTCGAACACGCCGTCTATTCGGTGATCTCGCCAGAAGGCTGCGCGTCGATCCTGTGGCGCACGGCGGACAAGGCCGCCGATGCCGCCGAAGCGATGAAGATCACCGCGGCCGATCTGCTCGGCCTTGGTGTCATCGATCGCATCGTCGAGGAGCCGCTCGGCGGCGCGCAGCGCGATCCCGATGCGGCGATCGGCGCCTTGAAGGGCGCTCTCATTGAGGAGCTGGACGGCTGCAGCAAGCTCGGGCCGAAGGAGCTCGTCGCCCAGCGCCGCGCCAAATATCTCGCGATCGGCTGACCGGAACCCGCGCCAGTCATTCTCCGTTCAAAGTGCCGGGGCTTTTGTTCTCCGACCGAAACGGAGGCGAGCTGAAAATGCGAAACAGCGTCCTGTTGCTTTTGGCCACGGCGCTCGCGCTGACGCCGGCATCGGCGCAGCAAGCGCGCTACCTCGACCCGCAGGATATTGCCCAGGCGCAGCGCGAGAATGCGCAAATGATCGAGGAGCTCGGCGGCGCCGAGACCGGGCCGCGCGCCGTCTATGTGTCTTCGGTCGGGCACAGGGTCGGCGCCTTTTCCGGAATCGCGAACGCCGGGCAGGTGCTGCACTTCACGACCCTCAACTCGGCGGTCGAGAACGCATTCTCGGTGCCCGGCGGCTACGTCTACATCACGCGTCAGCTGATGACCCTCATGGACGACGAGTCGGAGCTCGCATTCGCGCTCGGGCACGAGGTCGGCCATATCGCCGCGAACCATGCCCACGAGCGCGAGGAGGTCGAGCGCGAGCTGACCTGGCAGGCGCTCCCCGAGATCATCTTCGGCCAGATGATCGGCGGCGGCTACGGCAACGAGATCGCGCTGAGAGGCGTGCTTGCGGCCAAGCTGCAGACGCTGAGCTTCTCGCGCGAACAGGAATATGAAGCCGATACGCTCGGCCTTCGCTACATGATCGCTGCCGGATATGATCCTCGCGGCGCTGCGGAGCTGCTTCAGTCGCTCGCCCGGGAAACCGCGCTCCAGGCGCGCCTCCAGGGACAGGCCAACCGGCGCATTCCCGAATGGGCGAGCACGCACCCGCTGAGCGAGAATCGGATGAAGCGCGCTCTTCTCGAAGCGCGCGAGACGGGACGCCTCGGAAGCGGGCTCCGCAATCGGGATCAGTTCCTAAGCGAACTCGACGGAATTACCGTCGACGACGATCCCGCCCAGGGCATCATCGATGGTCCCGTCTTCACCCATCCGGACCTGCGCATCCAGTTCCGGGTGCCGACCGGATATCTGATGTCGAACGGAACCTATGCGGTGACCATCTCCGGGTCTGCCGGCAAGGCGCAGTTCGGCGGCGGTCAATACAGCGGCTCGCTCGACAGCTACATCGCCAAGATATTCGAGCAGCTAACCTCCGGCGGCAGTCAGCTCGCGATTCCCCGACCCGCGCGGACGACCGTCAACGGCATGCCGGCGGAATATACGACCGCGCGCATCAGCAGCGATTCCGGCGCGATCGATCTCAGCGTCATGGCGTACCGATGGGATGCGCGGCACGTCTATCACTTCGTGATGCTGACGTCCGGCGGGACAGGCATTGGTCCGTTCCGGCCGATGGTCGACTCGTTCCGCAAAATCTCGCCCCAGGAAGCGGCGGCGATCCGGCCGCGAATCATCCATGTCGTAACCGTCGGTCCGGGCGACACCGTTCAGTCGCTCGCCAGCCGGATGGCCTATCGCAATCTGAAGATAGAACGATTCATCACGCTGAACGGCATCACCGCCGACGCTCGGCTGGTGCCGGGCCAGAAAGTGAAGCTCGTCGTCTACGGAGCGCGCCGGGGCTGATCGCGATTACATATAACTATTCGCGTTCGTCAGAATCCTTCCCCACATACCCCTGCTGCCACCGCCCAGCGCCTGCATTCCGCCGATTGCGGCGACGGCGATGAGTGCGGCAATAAGGCCGTATTCGATCGCAGTTGCTCCACGTTCATTCGCGCCGAGCATGCGCAAGATCTTTCGGATAGCGATCACGCCACCCTCCTCTGGTCCACGTCCACACGGCGGGTGTAGGCGAGACGCGGTTAACAAGTTTCACCCATTCTAGAGTTAATGCCGCATCAGCCGTTCGGAGGCGCCCAGGCGGCAAAGTGGATGATTTCGAACGTTTCGGCGGTTCGCACTCCGTCGCCGGCCTCGGCGAACGCGCGTTCGGCGGCGCGCTGCTGAGCGCGCGAGAGGAGAGGCGGACGGGCGCGCAGGAGATTGGTAGCAGCCATGCCGCGCAGATCCGCGACCAGACCGCCGAGCGAGCGATAACGGACCTGGACCCGATCCACGTCGACGACGGGGTTCAGGAAACCGGCATCGGATAGCAGCGGCGAAAGCGCCGAAGGCTCGATTCGCGGGTGGACGTGAGGTGCCGCTCCGGCGGAAAGGGCGTCGGCGGCGCGCATCGCCGCGCGTAGCTGCGGAAGCGTGTCTCCACCGGAAAGAGCGCCCATGAATAGCCCATCCGGGAACATCGCGAAGTGGACCAGCCGAAGCGCAAGCGGAAGATCGTTCACCGTGTCGAACGTCCCGACCGAGAGCACCAGGTCATAGGCCTGCGCCGGCGGCTCCCACGCATCTTCAACGATTGGAGCGCCGCCCGCCGCCGCTGCGAACAGGGGCCCGGGATCGCGGGCATCCACTTCGGCGGCGACCTCCGACACTCGTCTCGCCCAAGCCGAGTCGGGACAGCCGATCAGCAACGCCCGCTCGAACCGCCGCTTCATCAACGACACGCGTTCGAGGCAGTCGTCGAAAGCGCGCTGCAACATGAACAGCTCGGGACCGCCTCGGGCAGCGCGGTCGCGGCGCAGCGCGCGCAGGTTCATGTCGAAGAGATCGGGCACAGCGGCGCTTGTGCGATGCGCGCGCGCGGGCGACAAGAAGCGATGGAGAATCTCGCCGTCCTGGTCCGCACCTGCGCGCGATTGCTGCTCGATTTCGCGCTTCCGCCGCGCTGCGCCGGCTGCGGTACGATCGTCGACCACGTCCACAGCTTCTGCCCCGATTGCTGGAAGCAGGTCGAATTCCTTGGCGAGGGCGGCTGCGTATGTTGTGGGATTCCGCTGCAGGCGACCGAGCAG
>Ga0134128_10008566_pt1 | contig 12311 bp, 6 predicted proteins | sample KB31754_FD_96462 | JGI IMG/M metagenome (GOLD analysis project Ga0134128, IMG submission 96462) | Terrestrial soil microbial communities with excess Nitrogen fertilizer from Kellogg Biological Station, Michigan, USA - KB3-175-4 | ecosystem: Environmental > Terrestrial > Soil > Unclassified ...
ATCTTCTGATCCCTGTGTATGCCATTCGTATAGAGGGGATGGTGGCAGACCACGGCGACGAAGGGCGTCGTGCGCGGCCTGGCAAGCTGGGCGCGAAACCAGGCGTCCTGCTGGTCCCGGTCCTGCTTCTTCATCTCGAAGCTCCAGGGAAGGAATCTGTCGGCGCCACGCTTCATCCCGGGCAGGTTGGTGTCCAGGCAGATGAAGGTGATGACAGGGTCCTTTTGCGGATACTGAAAGCTGTACCACCGCGCGGGCAGCGTCCAGCGCGTGCCCCTGGCCTGCGCTGCGTAGCCGAGTTCGAGGTCGACCTTGCTGGACACCTTCCGCTCGTAGTCGTGATTGCCGAGCACCACGTAGCAGGGGCCCGGGAAGTGCGAGGAGGGATACATCTGCTCAAACTGCTGCTGCCAGCGCCCCGACAAGTATCCCACTCCCATTTCGCCGTACCAGTTGTCGCCCAGCATGAAGAGCGCGCCGGGCTTGATGTGCCGTTGATCCACCCACTGCTTCATCGCCCGGGCGGTGGCGGTCTGCTGGTCGAGATACTTGTCTGTGCCCCAATCGCCAATCAGAAACATGTGCGGAGCGTTCGGATCGGGGGGCGGCGCGGACTTCGGAGTGACCGCGGCCTGGCCCGCAAACGCGAGGCGCGGGGCGGTGGCAGCCAGGGCCGAAAAAGCGAAGGTCTGGCGTAGAAACTGGCGGCGGTTCAGCTTGGGGTCAAGCGGGTTAGACATCAGGCTCCGGCGTCCTTGCGGCTCCACCCCCATAAGACGCGCGAAGACGCCCGGACGACGTACCGGTCAAAGGTCGTATGACAAAGACTTCATTGGTGCTCACCTTGTCCTTGAGGGGACGTCTACCAAGGTGTAGCAGGAACCTGACCTCCGGAGTCAGACTGAAAATGAGCATCAGCGATGTGATCGTCCTGGGCGGCGAACGCCGCCGGCGTCCCCTCCTTGCACCTGAAGTGGGGGAGAGTGACGACGGCGTAAAATCAGTAGTGATGTCGTCAAATGTTGCCGCCCAATCGAGTATCCGCGCCAGGCTGACAGCGGAGCAGCTGGAAGCCCGCCAGCAGCAGCGCGCAGAAGATGATGAGCTTATTCGCGCGGCGCAGAAAGGCGACCGTTCGGCCTTCGATGCACTGGTCCGACGGTACGACCGCAGTGTTCTGCGGCTGGCGCTGCATATGCTGGGCAACGAGCAGGACGCTCAGGATGTGCACCAGGAGGCCTTCATCAAGGCCTACCGGCATCTCTCGAACTTTCGCTTCGAGTGCTCGTTCTACACCTGGCTGTACCGGATTGTGACGAATCTGTGCCTGGATCAGCTTCGTCGCCGCAAGAGCCGCCGAGAAGATCCCTCGACCGTGATGGACGCGGCCGGCGAGGAGATGGACCTGATGGCGAACCTTCAGGACGAACGCGCGACTGCGAACCCCGCGCGAGAGTTGGACCGCAAGAACATGAACGCTGCGATTCAGAGCGCGTTGGATTCCCTGACCCCGCGCGAACGCACCGTGTTTGAACTGAAGCATTACCAGGGGCTGAAACTGAGGACCATCGGCGAGATGCTCTCGACGACCGAGGAGACAGCTAAGAACACACTCTTCCGCGCGACACGCAAGCTGCGGGCAAAGCTCGTGGATGTTCGCTGACAGTGGATGTTCGCTGACAGATGTGCGCTCAGGGAGAGAGTCGAAGTCGAAGAAATACCGCTGGCGGGCGGGGATGGTTAGCAGATCCGCTGCGGGACAATATGAAGCGCGTTGGAGAGGCTGGTTGGAGTACGCATCATGAACTGTGAGAGTGCACAACAGAACATAGTTCTCGCGCAGTATGGCGAGCTGCCGGACGACCTGCAGCATCAGCTCGAGCAACACCTGGGCCTGTGTGAGGAATGCCGCCGCGAATGGAATGCAATGCTTGCGCTCAGCGAAGAGCTCGCGCAGCATCCACTTGCTGAACCTTCACCGAATCTGCTGGCCGCGTCCCGCATGCGTTTGGATGAAGCGCTGGACGCGATGCCGCCGAAGTCTGTCACGCACAGGTTCTGGGGTAACGCCTTTCGCTGGATGGGCTACGTGCAGGGCGCGCCGGCGCTGACGGTGTTGCTGATTGGGGTCGGATTCCTCGGCGGAAATATCATTGCGCGCTACCAGGCCGCACATGTTCCTCCGCCTCCGCGGACCGTGGCCACGACGAACGCCTCGCAGAGCGCCATTGCGAACGTCCTGGACATCAAGCAGACTCCTGACCCGCAGATTGTGCAGGTGAAGTACAACAGCCTGGTGCCGGAGACGATGCAGGGATCGCTCAACGACCCGCAGATCCGTCAGTTGGTGATGCTGGCGACGAAGATGTCGGCCAATCCCGAGGTTCACAAGGATGCTGTCTCTCTGCTGGTGAATCAGTGCCGTGCAACGGCTGGTTGCAGTGACGACGGCTCGAATGGCGACGCCTATCGCGGCACGCTGCTTGCGAGCCTGCACTATGACAAGGACCCGCAAGTGCGACTGAACGCGCTTCAGGGCTTGCAACCGTACGTCTCACAGAGCGAAAGCGTGCGCAACGCAGTGCTGGATGCGCTGATGAACGATCAGAGTTCCGACGTGCGCAGCGCGGCCATCTCGATGCTCGAGCCGGTACAGGCTGACTCGAGCGTGCGGCGTGTGCTGCGCTCGGTATCGACGCAGGACTCCAGCGCAGCCATTCGCAATGCATCGTTCCAGGCGCTTCAGGGCTCGGCTGATATCGAGTAGGGTGTAACCGATGCAGCATGAAGCCATCATCCGGAGAGAGTGGCGGAGGCGGCTCCGGAGCAGCGTTGCCGTGCGCCCCGGCGAAAAGAATCGCTTAGGCCATCGGGCGCGCAGCCTTGCAGGCGCGTCGCTGGTCCTGCTTGTTCTCCTCGCCGCTCCCGTAGGCCGCGCGAATGCTGCTGCGCCCGCCGGGCCGCAGCGGCCGCCCGGCTATCTTGGCATTGAGTTCCACGACCTGACAAACGAGCAGGCAACTGCGCTGCACCTTCGAGACAAGCGCGGTGTTGAAGTGCTGCTGGTCGATCACGACGGTCCTGCCGCGTCGGCGGGTCTCAAGCCGCACGATCTCATCACCGGCCTCAACGGTCACATTGTTGCCAGTGGTGAGGCGCTTCGCCGCATGATTCGTGACACTGGCGCAGGCGTCGAGGTGAAGCTCTCCATCTTTCGCAACGGGAGCCCGATCATGATTCGCACGAAGCTGGCCAACCGCGAGGACGTGGAGCGGAAGGCGTGGGCGCGTGTGACCCAGGGAGCACCGCCACCGCCTCAAGGAGCGATCATCGAGGGCTACTCCGAGTTTTATATGTCTGGTCCGGCGCCTGTGCCACCCGCGGCCGCGCCTCGCACGCCGCCGCCGCCGCACACCCAGGGCTTTATCGAGAGCATGCTGCACGGCCCGTTCACGGGACTTGTGGTGGCGGCCATGCAGCCTCAGCTTGCGGACTACTTCGGAGCCCCGAAGGGCCAGGGACTCTTAGTGCAATCCGTCGAGAACGGAAGCCCTGCCGCCAGCGCAGGCATTCATGCGGGGGATGTGCTTCTGCGGGCGGATGGTCAGCTGATGCACTCGACCTCTGACTGGACAAAGCATCTTCACGCGAGCAAGGGTAAGCCGATGACCCTCGATATGCTGCGCGACCATCAGCCGATAACCCTGACGCTGCAGCCCGACGCGAAGAAGCACTAGCCGCTGCAGGCGTTGCTAAAGAACACGGCTGTGCTTGTATCCGGCGGTGGTCAATGCAGCAAGTAATTCCTCCACCTGCTCGCGTCCGCGAGTTTCCATCGTGATATCGATGACGGTGTCTCCGAGATTGACGCCGTAGTATGCGCGGTTATGCAGTGTATCGACGATGTTGGCGCGATGCGCCGCGATGATCTGCGTCAGTTCCGCGAGAGCTCCTGGCCGGTCGAGGAGATGGATCCGCAGGCGAATCAGACGGCCGTCCTGAACGAGACCGCGCTCGATGATGCGGCTCAGCAGCGTCACGTCGATGTTGCCGCCGCCGACAATGACGGCCGTGCGCGTGAATGCCGGCAAGGACGTCCGGCGCTGCAAAACCGCAGCGAGTCCGACAGCGCCTGCACCCTCGGCGAGCGTCTTCTCGCGTTCGAGCAGAGTGAGAATCGCCGCAGCAATCTCATCCTCATTCACCGTAACGATCTCGTCGACATAGCGTTCGACGACTGGAAAGGTCACCTCGCCCGCGCGCCGCACGGCGATGCCGTCAGCGATGGTCGTCGCCGGCTCGAGCGTTACCGGATGATGCGCAAGCAGAGCTTCCTTCATCGACGGAAGACGCGCGGTCTGCACGCCGATGACGCGCACGTCAGGCTTCGACTCCTTCACCGCGCACGCTATTCCGCCGATGAGTCCACCGCCGCCAATCGGCACCACGACCGCTTCGAGGTTCTCAATCTGCTCGAGTAGTTCAAGTCCGATCGTCCCCTGGCCGGCCATCACCAGCGGATCGTCGAACGGGTGAATGAAGGTCATGCCCTCGGCCTGGCAGCGCCGCGTCGCTTCTTCGCAGGCTTCGTCGTAGTTGGCACCGTGCAGCACTACCTCGGCGCCGAAGCCGCGCGTCGCCTGTACCTTCACCAGCGGCGTAGCCAGCGGCATCACGATCACCGAGCGAATGCCGCGCTGTGTCGCATGATGTGCGACTCCCTGCGCATGATTGCCCGCGCTGGCCGCAATCACGCCGCGCTCTGCCTCCCGGGGTGTTAGCGTCGCGATCTTGTTCAGCGCGCCGCGCTCCTTGAAGCTGCCCGTCATCTGCAGGTTCTCAAGCTTCAGGAAGATGCTCTGTCCGGTCTGGCGCGAGAGTGTCTCCGAGCGCGCGCAGGGCGTCCGGTAGATCGCTCCATTCAATCGCTCGCGAGCTTGCTTGATATCCGCGAGCGTGAGGTTTTGTGCGGGTGTAGTGCCCATTGTCTCTATGGTAGTCGAGTCGCGACCGCTGCTCTCTCAGCGGCTGAAGTGCGTCTCCAGCTTCTCGCGATGCCGCTCCAGCCCAAGGTCGATCAGCCGATCGATGAGCTTCGCATACGGCAGGCCACTCGCGCCCCATAGCTTTGGGTACATGCTGATTGAGGTGAAGCCGGGCATGGTGTTGATCTCATTCAGCACAATCTCCGAATGCTTGCCCCTGGCCGCGGGCGCCATGAGGAAGTCGACACGGGCCAGTCCGGCACAATCGCAGGCGCGGAAGGCCGCAATCGCCATCGCGCGAATCTTCTTCTCCTCGGCCTTTGTCAGCTTCGCGGGAATGATGCTGAGGCTCTCGTCCGGGCCGGAGAGCTCGTACTTCGCCTCGTAATCGTAGAACTCCCTGGCCGGCACGATCTCACCGACGACGCTGGCTTCCGGCGCATCATTACCCAACACCGCGACCTCAAGCTCGCGCGGCTTCACGCCCGGGCCGCCCACCCCCTGCTCGACGACGATCTTGCGATCAAAGCTCGCGGCGAGATCCATGGCCGGCCCCAGCTCCGCGCGATTGTGCACCTTACTGATGCCCACCGAGCTTCCCAGGTTCGCCGGCTTCACGAAGAGCGGATACTTCAGAGCTTTCTCAATGGCTTTCGTCGCCCGCCTTCCATCCACCCGCCATTCGGACCGCAGCATCGATACATGCGGTGTGATGGGCAGCCCAGCCGCGAGAAACAGCCGCTTCATGGCATCCTTGTCCATGCCAGCCGCCGAGCCCAGAACTCCGGAGCCAACGTAGGCGACGTCGGCCAGCTCAAACAGCCCCTGTATCGTGCCGTCTTCGCCGAAGGTTCCGTGCAATACCGGGAAGACTACATCGAGGCCTGTGCGTGCACCGGGTTCTGCAGCGGCCGCAACCAGAGTGATGCCGCCCTCACCGCGCGCGCCGCTCGGCTGCTTGCCGCTTCCAAGCAGATTCCGGGCCGCGCCGCTGGTGAGCCAGCGGCCTCCTTTGGTGATGCCGAGCTCGACAACGTCGTACTTTTTGCGGTCGATTGCCTGAAGGATAGAGCGGGCGGAGCGGAGCGAGACCTCGTGCTCGCCGCTGCGACCGCCGAAGAGAACACCAACGCGAAGTTTCTTGCGGGCCATCTCTTCCAGTTTGGAGCAGACCGAGCCTGTGCATGGGCTCGGGGCAGACCGATGAACCTTGGAGTACACCTTTATTCAGGATCCGGCTGTTCCCAGTGCTCACTGCAGCTGCGGGGAACTCTACGCCTGGCCCGAGCGTCCAACGGCGAAGAGGTGAACCAGCGATGAACTATGTGCGGCTCGGCCAGACCGGCGTGCACGTCTCTCCCCTCTGTCTCGGCATGATGACCTACGGCTCAAAGAAGTGGCGTGAGTGGGCTGAGCGAGGACGAGGTCAAGCGCCTGGAAGAGCTCTATGAGCCGCACCCGGTCCTCGGACACAGCTATTAACTAACCGGAAGTTGCAGTTCCTGCCGGTGTACGGGTCGTATCCCTCTGGTCTGCTGCTTGTTAAGCTTGAATTACCGCGCGTCCCTTAGAAAACGCTAATCCAACCTGGCTGCCAGATTAGAGAAACCTTTTCTTTCGCCGCGCGGAATGCGTCTCCACGTGCTCTGTGTCTTGTGTGAGTTTTTGTCGCATAACAGAACAGTGGAGACTTCGGGACCTGCGCTTGCCGCTGCGTTGTTTTGCGAGCTTTGTATCGGCCTGTGGCCGCCCCTCCAACCAGCGATTCGCGGGCGATTTCCGCTGCGTCTCACTTGTTCTGCTCCTCGCTCTGGGTGTCCCAGCAGGGCACAGTCAGGTTGTCTCTGCCGCGGCGCGGCAGCAGCGCGTCCGCGATTTTCTCGCGCGGCGCCGGACCGCCGATGGCACTACTCCCGCGCGCGCGCGCGAAGATGCGCAGGCGCAGCACGCAACCCTTTTGAGCCGCAACGCAATCCGTGCCCATAATGGCTCCTCGACACCTCTCACCGCACCCTGGCAGCCGCTGGGCCCAAGCTCGGTCCAGACGCAACGTTACGGCAACATCACGGGCCGCGTAACCGCGATCGCTCTCGATCCCAACGACACCAGCGGCAACACGGTCTACCTGGGGACCACAGGCGGCGGTGTCTGGAAGTCGACCGCGGTCGCTGGGCCGCTCTCGGGCGTCACCTTCGCTCCGCTCACCGACACGCTTCCGGTGTTCAGCATCAGCTCCGGTTCCAGCACGATCCCATCGCTCTCCATCGGCGCCGTGGCGGTCCAGCCGGCGCCGAACCCCGTCGTCCTCGCCGGTACAGGCGACCCCAACGACGCGACGGACTCTCTCTACGGCGAAGGTATTCTGCGCTCGACAGACGGCGGCCAGACCTGGACCATCGCTACTCTCGCGCAGGACCAGATCGGTGGGGTCTCCTACATCCACGCGTTTGCAGGGCTGTCGACTGCCGCCCTTGCCTGGAGCACCGCTTCGACGAACCTCGTCGTCGCTGCCCTGTCGTTCTCGCCCGAGGCAGCCATCGTCGATGCGGCGCCTTCCTCGTCGGTGGCCGGCCTCTATTACTCCACCGACGCCGGCATGACATGGCACATGGCCAGCCTCTACGACGGTGCGCGGGTTGTGCAGACGCCCCAACCCGCCGGCACCGGGCAGGTCGGAAACGCCGCCACCTCGGTTGTGTGGAATGCGACACGAGGTCTTTTCTTCGCCGCCGTGCGCAGCCACGGGTACTACAGCTCACGGGACGGAAAGACCTGGACACGCCTTGCCACACAGCCCGGCACAGGCCTCACATCGGCGAATTGCCCGGTCGGCGCGAACGGCCAGGGCAGCGCTACCTGCCCCATCTTCCGCGGGACGCTTGCCGCGCAGCCAACAACTGGCGATCTCTATGCGTTGACCATCGACATCAACGACAACGATCAGGGGCTTTGGCAGGATCTCTGCAGCGCCACAAGCGGTTCCTGCGCGAACCCATCGCCCACATGGGGCGCGCGCATCGACAACGGCGCGCTCGAGGTCGGCTCAGGCAGCACGGCTATCCTGCAAGGAAGCTATAACCTCAGCCTCGCAGCCGCGCCTCTGCCTTCGGGCGGAACATTGCTCTTCGCCGGAACAGTCGATCTTTATCGTTGCGCCATCTCCGCCAACTCCACGAGCTGCTCGCTCCGCAACACGACCAACGCGATCAATGGATGCAACGCTCCCGCGGCCGTCGCTCCGGCCCAGCATGTCATCGTGGCATCACTCACCACCAGCTCAGAACTCGTCCTCGTTGGCAATGACGGCGGCCTTTGGCGCTCCACCGACGGCGTCAATCAGATCGGGCCCGCGTGCTCCGCCAGCGATGCGCAGCACTTCGACAACCTCAACTCCGCCATTGGCGCAAGCGGATCGCTAGCCGAGGTGGTCAGCTTCGCGCAGGATCCCACCGAGCCCGGAACGCTCATCGCGGGTCTCGGCGCGAACGGCTCTGCCTCGACCACGTCCGCGGCGACCCTTGCTCCCTGGCCTCAGCTCTCTGCGGGCGAGGGCGGCTTGCCGCAGATCGATCCCAACAGCCCGTCCAATTGGTTCGTGACCATCGGCGCGGGTGTCAACCTGAAGGCATGCACCTCCGGTATCAACTGCACTGCCGCCGACCTGTTACCACCGGCGACCATCGGTGCACCGCAGGTCAGCAACGATGCTGCATTGCTCGATGCACCGTCGCTTCTCGACCCGCAGCAGACGATGAACGTCCTCCTCGGCACCTGTAGAGTCTGGCGAGGAACCGCCGGCACCGGCACAACCTGGAGCAGTTCGAACGCACTAAGCCCTGCCTTCGACGGCGCGGGCGGAGCATGCACCGCAAACTCCGCGATGGTGCGTTCGCTGGCCGCCGGCGGCCCGCTTGCAAGCTCCACAGACGCGCAGAGCTCCGGCTCAACGGTGCTTTACGCCGGAATGGCCGGACAGCTTGACGGCGGCGGCACCGTCCCCGGTCATCTCTTCGTCACCACTGCTGCGAGCACGGCGTCCTCCTCCACTGCATGGACCGACACCGCGCACAGTCCGGTCAGTAACGACACGATCAACGCGCACCTTTTCAACCCAGGCGCCTTCGATATCTCCTCCGTTGCAACTGATCCTCACGACCCCACCGGCGCAACCGTTTACGCCACCGTCATGGGTTTTGGCAACACACCGCACCTTTACCGTTCCACCGACTTCGGCGCGCACTGGCTCACCATCAGCTCGAATCTGCCGGTGGCGCCGGCCAACGCCGTCGTCGTCGATCCCAACGACGCGAACACGGTGTACGTCGCAATGGACACTGGCGTCTTCGTTACACAGGCGGTCACAACCTGCTCCTCAATCAATTGCTGGAGCCCGCTTGGAACCGGCCTGCCGAATGCGCCGGTGACCACGCTCGAAGCCGCACCGAACATGCCCACAGGCGACGGCCGCGAGGGCATGCTGCGCGCCGGCACCTACGGCAGAGGCCTCTGGCAGATTCCGCTTCTGAACGCCATTGCGATTCAGGCGCCGGCGATCACGCTCTCAACCACAAATCTCAACTTCGCTGCGCAGGCGGTCGCAACTCAAAGCACCCCGCAGACCATCACCGTCACCAGCTCCGGCAATCAACCCGTCACCTTCGGCATGCCCGCCATTACTGGAGACTTCGTCGAGACCGACACCTGCTCCGGCCAGACCCTCGCGACCGGCGCAACCTGCACCTTCAGCGTCAGCTTCGCGCCCACGAAGGCTGGTACTCGCTCCGGACAGCTCACCATTTACGCCAACGTCAGCGGCGGCCAGGCGACGGTCAGTCTCAGTGGAACCGGCACGGCGGCGGCCGCTGTCGTCCTGACACCACTCACCCTGAGCTTCCCCGCGACGCTCGTGAACCAGACGGCAGCATCGCAGATCATCACCGTCGCCAACACCGGCGCAAATCCGGCTACGCTCAACACGCCCATCATCACAGGCGACTTCAAGATCGCCGCGAGCACCTGCGATTCCACGCTCGCACCCCAGACGGCCTGCTCGCTCTCCATCAGCTTCACACCCACCGCAGGCGGCACGCGAACCGGCGTGCTGACCGTCACCGACAGCGCCGGCACGCAAACCGCACAACTTAACGGCACAGGCAACGCCCCTGCGACGGACACACTCTCTCCCGCCTCGCTCAACTTCGCGCAGCAGGCCATCGGATCCACCAGCGCCGCACAGCAGGTCACACTCACTAACGCCGGTGATGTCGCGCTCACGCTCATCAGTGCATCGGCCGGTCCGGGCGACTTCACTGCGACAAACTCCTGCGGCGCCTCGCTCAACCCGCATTCCACCTGCGCCATCTCGGTTGCATTTGTGCCAACCGCCATCGGGGCTCGCACCGCAACCGTCACGGTCACCGATCAGTTCCGCTCGCAAACCGTCACGCTTAGCGGCACAGGCGTTGCGCCCCCAGGGGTTTCGCTCAGCCCTGCATCGCTCAGCTTCCCCGCCACCGGAGTCGGCCTCAGTGCTCTCGCGCAGACGCTCTCGCTTACCAACAACGGCGGTCTTCCGCTACATCTCGCGAACACCGCACTCAGCACCGGCTTCATGATCGCCTCCTCCACCTGCGGTTCGACACTTGCGCCCGCAGCCAGCTGCAATCTCGTGGTCGTCTTCTCGCCCACCAGCGCGGGTGCCGTCCCCGGAACGCTCACGCTTACCGACGATGCGCCGAGCGGCGGTCAGACGACCAACCTCACCGGAACCGGCATCGACTACGCGCTGGCGACAAACGGCAATACCAGCGTCACAATCGCCAGCGGTGCAACGGCTACGTATCCGCTGTTGCTCAGCTCGCTCCAGGGACTCTCCGGCTCCGTAGCGTTCGCCTGCACGGGAGCGCCTGCCAACAGCGTCTGCACTGTCAGCCCGTCTACTGCGAACCTCGGTGGAACCTACACCATCACCGCCACCGTGCAAACCGGCCAAACTCAGGCGAGCAGCCTTGCTCCGTCACGTTCGCCGTTCAATTCGCGCAACTCTCCGGCGTATCTCGCATTCCTTGCAATTCCTCTCGCGTGCATCGCGCGCAAACGCCGTCTCGCACGACTGCTGCTCCCTCTCGTCGTCCTAGCCGCGCTCACGTTCCTTGCGGGCTGCGGCGCTGCGCGAGAAATTCCCGGTGGCGGCGGCGGTGGCGGCGGCGGCTCGTCATCGACGACACCCCCGGGTACCTACAGCCTCACTGTCAGCGCCTCAGCGGCGGGCCTCACACACAGCGTCAATCTCACGCTCGTTGTGCAGTAAGCAGCCATCGGTTCAAGCCACCCGCCCCGCGCTCGCCGCACTCGCCCACGCCCACTGGAAGTTATAGCCGCCGAGCCATCCCGTCACATCCACCACCTCGCCGATGAAGTACAGTCCGGCCACTCGCCGGCTCTCCATCGTGCGTGCGTCCAGCTCGCGTGTGTCCACGCCACCCGCGGTCACCTCCGCCTTGGCAAAGCCCTCCGTGCCTTCCGGCTTCACGGTCCATGCATGCACCGCGCGCTCCAACCGATCAAGCCCCGCATTCGTCCAGTCAGGGTTCTCCGTTGCAAGCGCCACCCAGCGCTCCGCCATCCGCGCCGGCATCAGATCACGCAGCGCATTCTGTGCTGCCGCCGCATCACGCCGCGCATTCTTTGCGCGCAGAGCGGCAAACACGTCGCGCTCTGGCGCCAGGTCAAACTGCACCTCACAGCCCGGCCCCCAATAGGACGACGCCTGCAGCACCGCCGGCCCGCTCAACCCGCGATGCGTAATCAGCAGCTTCTCGCGAAACGCCGGCACCGACCGGCGCCGGTCCTTCGTTACACCCTCCGCGCGCGCAACCACGTCCGTCGACACTCCCGCAAGATCGCACCACCGCTTACAGTCCTCCGGCGCAAACACCAGCGGCACCAGGGCCGCTCGAGGCTCAATCACTGCGTGCCCAAATTGCCGGGCCAACTCATATCCAAAGCTCGTCGCACCCATCTTCGGGATTGACAGGCCGCCGGTGGCAACGATCACCGCCTCACAGCGAACCTCACCCATAGTCGTATGCAGCACAAATCGTGAGTCCTCGGCCTTGTCATCGGCCGAGCGAAGTCGCACCTCAGACGCGCGCACACCGCAGCGCAACTCCACGCCGGCCGACCCGCACTCGCGCTCCAGCATGGTCACGATCTGTTGGGCGGAGCCATCGCAGAACAGCTGCCCCAGCTTCTTCTCGTGATACGCGATGCCGTGCCGCTCCACCAAGGCGATGAATTCCGCCGGCGTATAGCGCGTCAGCGCCG
>Ga0134128_10008567_pt1 | contig 12310 bp, 15 predicted proteins | sample KB31754_FD_96462 | JGI IMG/M metagenome (GOLD analysis project Ga0134128, IMG submission 96462) | Terrestrial soil microbial communities with excess Nitrogen fertilizer from Kellogg Biological Station, Michigan, USA - KB3-175-4 | ecosystem: Environmental > Terrestrial > Soil > Unclassified ...
TCGGTGACCAACGCCGCCGACACCCACTGTGAGTAGCACCGGTTCAACGGATTCAAATGCCCCCGGGCGCACCAGCTTTGGCATTGGGCAGCTCGACCGACCGACCTCCAGTTTTGGGGCCTCCCCCCGTCGGGGGAATGACGATTGAGCGGCCCGGGACCAGGATCCCGGGGGAAACCGAGTCATTGTTCTGCTGGCCGCCCGGTCCAGCGAGACCCGGTTGGCAGATGACGCACGGTGGGGATGGATTCGGCGGAGCTGCATAACCAAGCGCTGTGCCGGATGTCAATGTTGACAACGCAATTCCAGTAGCGACTGCAGGCAGCCCGGCCAGGAGTTTCATGTCCATAGCCGATTGCTCCTCTCCGGGAGCGTGTTTTACATGATGTTTACACGCTACGCCCGGGGCCTTGGATTGGGAACAGCCAGCGCGACGTCACGCGGCACGGGGCAAAGCTCGCCCGGACGCTGCCCGAGGCGCAGCGGGCAGGCCCGCATTCACCGCGAGTTCACGCGCGACTTCGGACCCGTTCATGCCGCTTCCCGAATTCGGAAAGTACCCTTGCCATATGCGCACCGCCTACCATGAGCAGCTCGCCGAGCTCTCGGACCAGCTGGGAGCGATGTGCGGGCTGGCCGGTGCGGCGATGGAGCGGGCAACCCAGGCGCTGTTGCAGGCCGACCTGGTTCTCGCTGAGCAAGTCATGTCCGACCACGAGAAGATCGCCGAGCTGAGCGCGCAGGCCGAGGAGAGTGCGTTCGTGCTGCTGGCCCTGCAGGCGCCCGTCGCCGGCGATCTCCGCTCGATCGTGAGTGCCATCCAGATGGTCGCCGATATCGACCGGATGGGGGCGCTGGCCCTGCACGTCGCCAAGATCGCCCGCCGACGTCATCCGCAGCACACGCTGCCCGAGGAAGTCAACGGCTACTTCGCCGAAATGGGCAGGCTCGCTGTGGAATTGGGCAACAGTGCCAAGGAAGTGCTGTCGTCGCGCGACCCGGACAAGGCCGCCCGTATCCGCGAAGAAGACGACGCGATGGACGACCTGCACCGGCACCTGTTCACCGTGTTGATGGACCGGGAGTGGAAGCACGGCGTGGCCGCGGCCGTCGACGTGACATTGCTCGGCCGCTTCTACGAGAGGTTCGCCGATCACGCCGTGGAGGTGGCGCGCCGAGTGATCTTCCAGGCGACCGGCCACCTACCCGAAGACGAGACCGTCGCACAGTCGGGCTAGCCCGGCTGCTCAGCCGAAACGACCCGAGATGTAGTCCTCGGTGGCCCGCTGCGTCGGGTTGGAGAAGATCTTCTCGGTGTCGTCGATCTCGACCAGTCGACCCGGTTTGCCGACGGCTTCGAGGTTGAAGAACGCGGTGTGATCGCTGACCCTGGCCGCCTGCTGCATGTTGTGGGTGACGATCACGATCGTGTACTCCTGCTTCAACTCGGCGATGAGGTCTTCGATCGCCATCGTCGAGATCGGGTCCAGCGAGGAACACGGCTCGTCCATCAGCAGCACGTCGGGTTGCACGGCGATCGCCCGCGCAATGCACAGCCGCTGCTGCTGACCGCCGGACAGTCCGCCCCCGGGCCGGTCCAATCGATCCTTGACCTCGTCCCACAGGTTGGCACCGCGCAGCGCGTATTCGGCGGTGTCGTCGAGCAGTTTGCGGTTGCGCACACCCTGCAACTTCAGTCCGGCCACCACGTTGTCGCGAATTGACATGGTAGGGAACGGGTTTGGCCGCTGGAACACCATGCCGATCGCCCGCCGCACGCCGACCGGGTCGATGCCGGAGCCGTAGATGTCGTCGTCGTCGAGCAGCACGCTGCCCTGCATACGCGCACCGGGCGTCACCTCGTGCATCCGGTTGAGCGTCCGCAGCACCGTGGTCTTGCCGCAACCCGACGGCCCGATGAAGGCCGTCACGCTACGCGGCAGAACTGTCAGCGAGACGTCGGCGACCGCCTGGAAAGCGCCGTAGAAGATGTTGACCTCTTTGAGGTCCAACCGCTTAGCCACCGGGACTCCTGCCTGACCTTTCGGGAGATAAAACTTGTGAGACGACTCTGGCCACCAGGTTAATGACGGCGATCAGCACAATCAGCGTCAGGGCGGCGCCCCACAGCCGATTGCTAGGAATGGGACTGGTGCCGGCCCCGGCCGAGTTCTGGTCGTACATCATCCCCGGCAGTGAACCCATGAAACCGCTGAAGATGTTGACGTTCATCGCCTGTGAGTAGCCCACCAGGATCAGCAGTGGCGCCGTCTCGCCCATCACCCTGGCCAGGGCCAGCAGAATTCCGGTGATGATGCCGGACATCCCGGCCGGAAGCACGATCTTGGTGATGGTCCGCCAGGTCGGCACCCCCAGCGCATAACTGGCTTCACGCAGTTCCACCGGGACGATGTGCAGCATCTCCTCGGTGGTGCGGACGATCACCGGGATCATCAGCAGCACCAGCGCCAGCGAGACCGCAAGGGCGGATCGCGGAAAACCGAACGTGGCGATGAACAGCGCGTAGATGAACAAGGCGGCCACGATCGACGGCACCCCGGTCAGGATGTCGACCATGAAGCTGGTCAGCTTGCCCATCGCGCTGTCGGCGGCGTACTCGACCAGGTAGATGGCGACGAAGACGCCGACCGGAATGGAGATCGCCGCGCACACTAACCCTTGCAAGACCGTCCCGACGATCGCGTGGTAGGCGCCGCCGCCAGCCATGAATGCCGTCATGTCAGCTTGCGAATGTGTCCACCAGACAGTGGATTTGACCGTGTCGAAGCCCTTGGACACCACCGAGTACAGCAGCCAGATCAACGGTCCCAGAGCCACCCCGACCGCGCACGTCACCAAGACGGTGGCGACGGCGTTGGCGGCCCGTCGGCGCAGACTCACGCCGGTGAACCTGCGCGCCTTGAGCGGGCGGTCGAGTATCGACGTCATCGGCGACCCTTGCCGGTGACGGCGGCGCGCGCCATCGCGTTCACCACCAGGGTGAGCAAGAACAACACCAAGCCGGCGGCGATGTAGGCGCCGGCCTTGTACTCGTTGTTGAAGTCGTATGCCGTGGCCGCGATCTTGGTGGCGAACGTGTAGCCACCGTCGAACAGCGACCAGCGGAACGCCGACTGGGTGCCACGCAGGATGATCAGCAGCGCGATCGTCTCGCCCAGCGCCCGGCCCAGACCCAGCATCGCGCCGCTGACATAGCCGGACCGGCCGAACGGCAGCACTGCCGTCTTGACCACCTCCCAGCGGGTGGCGCCGAGCGCCAGCGCTGCCTCGATCTGGCCCTGCGGTGTTTTCATGAAGACCTCACGGGTGACCGCGGTGATGATCGGCAGGATCATCACCGCCAGCACGATCCCGGCGGTGAAGATCGTCCCGCCACCGGACACCGACGCGTTGCCCGTCGCGAACAGGAACACCCCGCCCAGATGCTGGTTGAGCCAGGTCGCGACCGGTCTCAGCCGCGGCGCCAGCACAAAAAGGCCCCAGACCCCGTAGATGATCGACGGGACCGCCGCGAGCAGTTCGACGATGTAGGCCAGTGGTCCGGTGATCCGCCGCGGTGAGTACTGGGACAGGAAGATCGCGATTCCCAACGAAATCGGCATCGCCAGGATCAGGGCGAACAGCGCCACCATCGTCGTCACCTGAACCATGTCGAACACACCGAACCGCAGCGACTCGGTGTTCGAGGTGTCCCAGTTACCGCCGTAGGTGAAGAAGTTGACCTGGTTGCGTGTCAGCGCGGGAATCGCGCGCATCAGTAGGAACAGTCCGATCGCGGCGATCAATGCGACGATCAGGGCCCCGGAACCTTCGGACAAGCCGCGGAACAGCCGGTCGCCGCGGCTGTGTTTGACGACGCCCCAGCCCAGCGGGGTGGAACTGCGAGGCGATTCGACGACCATCTCACCCGAGCCGGTATCGGCTGGATTCGGTGTCGTCACGGTTTTCCCATCGGTCGGCAGCCCTGGACAAGAGGGTAATTCGTTCGATCAGTGGATCGCGTCGATCGCCGTGAGCAAGCGCTTTTTGAACTTATCCGGCAGTGGAATGTAGCCGGCGGTGGACAGGCCGCCCTGGGCGTTGTCGGCGGCGACGGTCAGAAACGACTTGACCGCGGCGCTGGTCGCGGGGTCATAGCCCCGAGAGCAGACGATCTCGTAGGTGGCCAGCACCAGCGGGTAGGCGCCTGCGGACTGGGTCCGGTAAATCGAGTTCAGGTTGAGTTTCAGGTCGTCGCCGACCCCGGCGAAGGTGGCGCCGTCGATGGCCTTGCGGGCCGAGTCGTCGCTGAGCGCGACCGCGCCGCCGCCGTCGTTGAGCCGCGCATACGGCACGCCACTTTGATCCGCGAAGCCCTTTTCGACGTAGCCGATCGCGCCGGGCGCGGCGTGCACGGCCTGGATGATCCCGGCGGACTTCTGCGCGCCTTCGCCGACGCCGCCCTGAAACTCGCTGCCAGCGCCGCGGGTCCAGCTGCCCGGGGCGGCCGTGGCGAGGTATTCCTGAAAGTTGTCCGTGGTGCCCGAGGAGTCCGAGCGGTAGATCGGCGAAATCGGGGTGCCCGGCAGCGAGGTACCGGGGTTGAGTTGGGCGAGCGCCGGGTCGTCCCAGGTGGTGATCAAGCCGCTGAAGATCTTGGCCAGCACGTCGGCATTGAGGACAAGGTTTTTGATCCCGTCCAGGTGGTAGACGATTGCGATCGCCCCGAACACCAGCGGTAGGTGCCAGGCGGGATTTCCGTTGCAGCGCGCCGCGGCCGGATCGATCTGTTCCTGGGTCAGCGGCGAGTCCGATCCGGCGAAGTCCACATGCTTGGCGATGAACTGCTCGCGTCCGGCGCCCGAGCCGGTCGGGTTGTACGCCAGCTGCTTGCCGGGGCACAGCTGCGACCAGTTCATGTTGAACAACGCGATGGCGTTCTGCTGCGCGGTCGAACCTTCGGCGGTCAGATCGGATTTACCGTCGCAGTTCAGCGGGCTGGACGGGGCCGCCAGCCCGTGCAGGTTGTTGTCGGCGCCGCAGCCGCCGGCTAGCGTGCCCGCGACCACTACGGCCGCCAGTGCGCCGCGCACCCCGTGAAGCTTCACCGTTAGACCCGCGCGTAGGCGGTGTCGACGCGGTACTGGGAAAAACCCAGCCGGGTATAGGTCCGCAGCGCCGCGGTGTTGTCCGATTCGACGTAGAGCATCACCATCGAATGCGGCTCGCCGGCCAGCCTGCGCGACAGGTGGGCCACACCCACCGCCGTCAGCACGCCGCCCAGCCCCTCCCCCTGCGCCGCCGGGTCGACGCCCACCACATAGACCTCGCCGAGGCCCCGCTCTTGCGGGTGCACCTTGGTCCAGTGAAAACCCAGCAGGGCGCCGGTCTGTTCGCGGAAAGCCAGAAACAGGCCCTCGGGATCGAACCAGGCCTCGGCACGCCGCTCGGCGAGATCGGCTTCGGTCCAGCCACCCTGCTCTGGGTGTGCTGCGAAAGCAGAGTTGTTGACCCGCAACAGCTCTGAGTCGTCGGCGGTGCCGGCGTAGGTCCGGATGCGAACCCCGTCCGGCACTGCGGGCTCTGAGATCCCATCGAGGCTGCGGCGCATCTGGACGAGTTCGCGAACGGTCGACAGCCCCAGCGCCGACGCGGTCGCGCGCGCCGGTTCCAGGGTGCCGTGCGCCCAAAAGTGGCTTTTGCCATCGGTTTTCGACAGCGCAGCGTTGATCATCGCCGCGCCGATACCATTTCGTCGAGCATTCGGGTGGACTACCAGTTCCGCTATCGCAGAGAGGTTCAGATAGCCGACGATCCCGCTATCGTGGGTGACCACCAGATGCTCCGTGCGATCGTGCGGCAACTCACGCAACACCTGCTCACCGACGGGCTCGACGGTATCGAATTCGGCTGCGGCAGAGATGAGTTCACGGATCTGCCGCTGCTCGTCGGAAGTCAGCGTCGCGCGCCACTGCGGCGCCGTCACTGGCTGTGCAGCGGATCGGCCAGCGGCTCTTGGCGACTGTCGTCCTCGTCCTCGTCGTCGTCGGCGGCCTCGGGGTTGGGCGGCCGGCCCCGGCTGGGGCGCACCGCCTTGTATCCCACGTTGCGGACCGTGCCGATCAGCGCCTCGTACTCCGGCCCCAGTTTGGCGCGTAGCCGACGCACGTGTACGTCGACGGTGCGGGTGCCACCGAAGAAGTCGTAACCCCATACCTCATGCAGCAATTGGGCCCGGGTGAACACCCGGCCGGCGTGCTGGGCGAGGTACTTCAGCAGCTCGAACTCCTTATAGGTCAGGTCGAGCGGACGACCGCGCAACCGGGCGGTGTAGGTGCCTTCATCGATCACGAGTTCGCCGAGGCTGATCTTGCCGACGCCTTCCTGATCCTGCAGGTTGCCTCGCCGGCCGATGAGCAGCCGCAGCCGGGCGTCGATCTCGGCGGGCCCGGTGCCGGGCAGCAGGATCTCGTCAAGCCCCCAGTCCGCGTTGACGGCCACCAAACCGCCCTCGTTGACCACGACCACCACCGGGATCGACCGGCCGGTGGAACCCAACAGGCGGCACAGGCCACGCGCGGCCGGCAGGTCCAGACGCGCGTCGACGATCAAGATGTCGGCGCTGCCGGCCTCCAGCAACGACGAAACGTCCGGCGGCGCGGTGCGCAGGGCGTGGGCGAGCAGCGACAAGGACGGCAGAACCACGTCCGGATTCGGCTCAGCGGTTAGCAGCAACAGGTCCAAGCAAGCCCCTCCAGCTTTCGTGGGAAAGGCGTCTCCCAAAATTCATGGCGAGATACGAAGTTTAACGGCCAGGTCACTCAACGATAGCTTGCAACCAGGTCTTTCGCGCGCCGACGATGCAGACCGGAACGGGCTGAGGAGGAGGCGCGCCATTTGATCTGCGCGCCGACGATGCAGACCGGGACGGTCTGAGGAGAAGGCGCGCCATTCAAACCCGCGCGCCGACGAGGCGGACGATGCAGACGTGGAGGTGCGGGTAGGCCACAATGTGCGGATGCGTAAGGCGCTGGTCGGGGCGGTGGCCGTGCTGTCGGCCGTCGTGATCGTGCTGCTGGCGGCCGTCGGCGCCGACTTTGGGACCAGCATCTATGCCGAGTACCGACTGGCGCGAGCGGTGCGCGACACGGCCCACCTGGGCTTCGACCCGTTCGTCGCGATCATCGCGTTCCCACTGATTCCGCAGGCGATGCGCCACCGCTACGAAGACGTCGAGATCAAGGCCACCGCGGTGGAGCGCCCGGTGATCGGAAAAGCCACGCTGGAGGCCACCATGCACTCGGTCGACCTGACCGACGCGTCATGGCTGATCAGGCCGGCTGCCAAGCTGCCGGTCGGCAAGCTGGAGAGCCGGATCATCATCGACTCGCTGCACCTGGGCCGTTACCTGGGCATCCGGGACCTGATCGTCGAGGCACCCGCCAAAGACACCAACACCGCCAGCGGCGGTACCACCGAGTCCGGCATCTCCGGCAGCCACGACCTGGTGTTCAGTGGCACGCCGAAAGCCTTCGGCAAGCGCGTCAGCGTCGCGGTGGACCTGTCGATGACCGGCGATGACAACACCACGCTGGTGTTCACCCCCACCGGCGTCCTGACCGGCCCCAACACCGCCAACGAGCCGGTGCCCGACGACAAGCGCGATGCGGTGCTCGCCGCGTTCGCCGGCAAGCTGCCCGACCAGAGGTTGCCGTTCGGGGTGGCGCCGACCACCGAAGGCGCCCGCGGCTCGGACGTGATCATCGAGGGCATCACGACGGGATTAACGATCACCCTCGACGGGTTCAACCGAACATGAATGCGGCTGTTGTCGCGGTGCTCGTGGCGCTGATCGGCGCCGCGATCGTCGGCTGGCTGATGACCCGCCGCTCGGGTGCTGTGCGCGCCACCGATCCGGGCGCGGCCGAGGACGTCGATACCACCGATCTGGGCCTGTCGTCGCAGGGTCCGACCGTCGTGCATTTCAGCGCATCGTGGTGCGGACCATGCACTCAGGTGCGCCGCGTGGTCAACCAGGTGTGTGACGGTCTCCAGCAGGTTGCGCACGTCGAGATCGATATGGACGCCCATCCGGCTGCGGCGCGCCGTCTTTCGGTGCTTTCACTGCCGACGACCTTCATCTTCGACGCCGACGGCCGCCAGCGTTATCGCGCGTCAGGGGTGCCGAAAGCCGATGACCTGCGGTCGGCCCTGACGCCGCTGTTGGCTTCATGACGTCGGCATTGGGTAAGCTGCATGGCGTGTCCGCCCGCGTCGAGCTCATGCTCACCAACCGCCGCTCAGTTGCACTGTGCCGCGTCGCGGGCTGCTGTTGTTGTAGCTGCTGAGTAGCCGCGCCTTCTCGCGCCGCGCTCGGAGACACCAGAACCCCGTGGCGCGTCGCCACATAAGTCGTGCACAAGGCAATCAGGAGCAGCATTATGTCGGACACCAAGACCTCCGATCAGGTGGACGTCCGGGGACCGCGCTTCGCGGCCTGGATCACCACCGCCGTCCTCGTCATCGCCCTGCTGGTCTCCGGCGTGAGCCCGCTGGCCGCCGCCGAGATCCTCGGCTTGCAATCCGTCGTCTTCGCGATCGGCGCGCTGGCTGGACCGCGGCGCCACCCGTACGGCCAGGTGTTCGCCAAGCTCGTCGCGCCGCGACTGAGCCCGGTACGTGAGCGTGAGCCCGTTCCCCCGCTGAAGTTCGCTCAGCTGGTCGGCTTGATCTTCGCCGCCCCGGCCGCGATCGGCTTCGCCAACGGCGCTGTACTCTTCGGGGTCGTGCTCACCGGGGCGGCCCTGGTCGCCGCCTTCCTCAACGCAGCCTTCGGCATCTGCCTGGGCTGCCAGCTCTACCCGCTCGTGGCGCGCCTGAAGCCGGCCCACGGCACTTCATAGCAATCGAAAGGAATTTCCCATATGGCACGCTCCGACGTCCTGGTCTCCGCCGACTGGGCCCAGAGCAATCTCGATGCCGACCATGTGGTCTTCGTCGAGGTCGATGAAGACACCAGTGCCTACGACGACGGCCACATCGCCGGCGCGGTCAAGCTGGACTGGCGCACCGATCTGCAAGACCCGATCCGCCGCGACTTCGTCGATGCCGCGCAGTTCTCCAAGCTGCTCAGCGAGCGCGGTATCGGCAACGACGACACCGTGGTGCTCTACGGCGGCAACAACAACTGGTTCGCCGCCTACGCCTACTGGTACTTCAAGCTGTACGGCCACGAGGACGTCAAGCTGCTGGATGGCGGCCGCAAGAAGTGGCAGCTCGACGGTCGGGCGTTTTCCACCGATGCGGTGAGCCGACCCGCCACCAGCTACACCGCGAAGCCCGCGGACAACACGATCCGCGCCTTCCGCGACGAGGTGCTGGCCGCGATCAACGCGAAGAACCTGGTCGACGTGCGCTCGCCCGACGAGTTCTCCGGCAAGATCCTGGCGCCGGCCCACCTGCCGCAGGAACAGAGTCAGCGGCCCGGTCACATCCCGAGCGCGATCAACGTGCCCTGGAGCAGGACCGCCAATGACGACGGCACGTTCAAATCCGACGAGGAGTTGGCCAAGATCTACGCCGACGCCGGTCTCGACGGTTCGAAGGAAACGATCGCTTACTGTCGAATCGGGGAACGTTCGTCGCACACCTGGTTCGTCTTGCAGGAACTGCTGGGACACCGGAATGTCAAGAACTACGACGGCAGTTGGACGGAATACGGCTCCCTGGTTGGAGCCCCAATCGAGTTGGGAAGCTGATATGTGCTCTGCGCCAAAGCAAGGACAGACTCTGCCGGCCAGCGTCGACCTGGAGAAGGAAACGGTGATCACCGGCCGGGTCGTCGACCGCGACGGCCAGGTCGTGGGCGGCTCGTTTGTGCGACTGCTGGATTCCTCGGGCGAGTTCACCGCCGAGGTCGTGGCTTCGGCCACCGGCGACTTCCGGTTCTTCGCCGCGCCCGGGTCGTGGACGCTGCGGGCGCTGTCGGCGGCGGGCAACGGCGACGCGATCGTCGAGCCCACGGGCGCCGGCATCCACGAGGTCGACGTCAAGATCGCCTGATCGGTCCGCCGAACTAGACTCGTCATCGTGGTTCTGTTCTTCGAGATCATGCTCGTCGCGTCCGTCGTGGTCATCTCTTGGTTCGCGCTGTACACGCTGTATCGGCTGATCACCGACGAATCGTGAACCCGCCGACGACGATGCAGAGCGCAGCAATGCTGAGGAGCGGCGCTTGAACCCGCCGGCGACGATGCAGAGCGCAGCGATGCTGAGGAGCGGCGCTTGAGTTCTGAAGACCCGCCGCGCTCCGGCGATCGCGCAGTAGCCGCAGCGGCCGAACGCGCCAAGGCGACAGCGGCGCGCAACGTCCCCGTCTTCGACGACCTGCCGGTACCCGCGGACACCGCCAATTTGCGCGAGGGCGCCAACCTGAACGACGCGCTGCTGGCGCTGCTTCCATTGGTCGGCGTATGGCGCGGCGAAGGCGAAGGCCGTGGGGCCGACGGCGATTACCGGTTCGGCCAGCAGATCGTCGTCTCCCATGACGGCGGCGACTACTTGAACTGGGAGTCCCGCTCGTGGCGGGTCAGCGCGGCCGGTGAGTACGAGGCGCCCGACCTGCGCGAGACCGGCTACTGGCGCTTCGTCAACGAACCAGACGACCCCTCGGAGTCACAGGCCATCGAACTGCTGCTGGCGCACTCCGCCGGCTATGTCGAGCTGTTCTACGGTCGCCCGCTCAACCAATCGTCGTGGGAGCTGGCCACCGACGCGCTGGCCCGCAGCCGGTCGGGCGTGCTGGTCGGCGGGGCCAAACGGCTCTACGGCATCGTCGAGGGCGGCGATCTGGCCTATGTCGAAGAGCGGGTCGATGCCGACGGCGGGCTGATTCCGCACCTGTCGGCGCGGCTGTCTCGCTTTGTCGGCTGATCCGATATCGATTGTCGGACAAGACATTTGCGGGCTGCCTCAGAAAATGGGCAGCCCCCGAGCCGTAGTTCCAGGTTGGACGAAACCGGAGGCTCGGGGGCCGGGTGACTGCGGGAATTCGCCAGCGCAGTGCTGCTGGTTCTTTCCAGCCAGGTGCTGCTAGCGGGCAGCCACCTCACAAGTCCAATAAGCTATCAATTTCCCGGACCACCTCCTCTCCTGTGTACTGGCGAAAGTACCCGCTGCACGTCACGCCGACAACCGATTTCAGCGATCACTGACAATGGCGGCGTCGACGAGTTCGGCGAATTCAGCCGTCAGCGAAGCGCGCGGCAGAGCCTTGCCGTCCAGGGTGTGCACCCGTGCGGCCAGCGTCATGCTTGAGACCAGCCAAATCCCTTGCGCAGCAAGCAGATCAGCAACGCGCAAGGCGCGGTAGTCGCAGTCGTAACCCTTGGCGCGGGCGACGGTAAACAGGGCTTGCTGTGTGGTGCCCCGCAGAATCGGATACCAGGGCGGCGGGGTCAGCAGACACGCGTTGCCGTCGTCACCGTCGACGGCGATCACCACCGTCGAGCGTGGGCCTTCCAGGATGTAGCCGTCGGAGCTGACGAATATGACGTCGCCGGCGCCGTGGCGGTCCGCATGCCGCAGCGCGGCCATGTTGATGGCGTACGACAGCGTCTTGGCGCCGGCCAGCAGCCACGGCATGTTCTCGACGCCGGCCGAGGGCAACTCGCGGGGCAGGGTGATCGCGGCCAGACCGTCGCGGCGAACGGCCGTGATGCGGTCGGCGACCGGGTTCACCATGACGTATGCGGTTGGCGCGGAGCCACGCTCACGCCCGCGGCTGTACACCAGCCGCATCATGGCCTCGCCGCTGGTGTCGTTCACCCACTGCTTGGTCGCCAGGTCGATGGCGTGCCGCCACGCGGACAGGTCCGGCTCCGGCAGCTCCATCAGCTTCGCCGAATGGCCCAGCCGACCCAGGTGCGCTTCAATCAGGCAGGCGCGGCCGTCGCGGACCAGCAGCGTCTCGAAGACGCCGTCGCCCCGCACCGCGGCAAGGTCGTCGGCGAACAGCAGCGGCGTCCCCGGCGGGTGCACCTCGCCGTCGAGCGTCACGATCACGCCCGGGTGGCCAGTCATGGGGGAAAACACTAGTGGTGATCGCAAGCGCGGCGAAGCCGGGCGCAGCGGGTCACCACCGAAAATTTAGCGCCGCCCAACCCGTAGAGTTGACACGTGTCCGCAGTTCCCGCACCCGAGACCAGCCCAGACGTCGGTGCCGTTTGGCACTACGGCGACCCGCTCGGCGAGCAGCGCGCCGCCGAAACCGGTGCCGCGCTGGTGGATCGGTCGCATCGCGGTGTGCTCA
>Ga0134128_10008568_pt1 | contig 12310 bp, 19 predicted proteins | sample KB31754_FD_96462 | JGI IMG/M metagenome (GOLD analysis project Ga0134128, IMG submission 96462) | Terrestrial soil microbial communities with excess Nitrogen fertilizer from Kellogg Biological Station, Michigan, USA - KB3-175-4 | ecosystem: Environmental > Terrestrial > Soil > Unclassified ...
GCGTTGTAGCTCCTGCTCAGGCGACATTTACCACCATCCAGCCGCGAAGATGCGATACCTAAAGCTGACGCTGAATATTCGATTGGAAAACCCAAGGCGCAACCGCGATGGCGGACATACCTTAGCGAGTCTGATACAAGCGAATCTCATTGGAGTGCACCCTCAGCATCGTTCACGTCTGGCCCAAGATTCTTGGGATCAGCCTTATCCGCTGCCTCGATCTGCGCCACTGACTTGATCAGGGTCAGCAGGATCTGCAAGCCGCGATCCCCGCCGCCCTGTAGACCCTCATGCACATGCGCCTGAGCGTTCTGCAGGGCTTCGTGAATCATCTGCAGCTTCGCCTGAGCCATATCGGCTTGCTGCTCGCCGGCTGCACGCTGGTTCTCGGCCTGCTGCTTGATGAGCTCGGTCTTAGCCTTGATCTGTGCGACCTGCACCTGCGGCAACTGCTGCTGAGCGGCCTGCTGGGCTTTCGCCTGCATCGCCTGCTGGTATTCCTGGCTGTCCGGGTCCATGAAGAAGCGCTCGGGATTGGAGAATCCCAGCGCCTCGCACATCATCTTGGAGGACTCGTAGACCTGCTTGGGTCCTACAAGGCCTAATTGTCCCGCAGCCTGCTGGGTCTGGCCGAGCATCTGCACGTTGGCGCGCAGCTCTTCGCGGTTGCCGGAGCCGAGACCGACATTCGGCGCAACGCGACGGTCGCCACGCCACGAGGAGGGATCGACCTCGACCCACTTTCCCCGTAGCCGCATCTGCATGGGCTTGTCTTGGTTGCGGATCAGTTCGCTTCTGATCTTGGAGAAGATGCCTTTGACACCCTCGGCCAGCATCCGGGCCATGAGCTCCACGATCAAAGCCGCAGCAGACATCTGCGCGAGCATCGCACCCTTCGTCACGTCCTGCAGCTCATCGGCATTCAGGCCCATCGTGCCCTTACCAATGCCCGTTCTGTTGGTCTTGAGCTGGTCCAGATACCCCAGCATCGGGACGACTTCCGACATGACGTTCGTCGGCATCTGGATAGGCTCGATCCACTGCCCTGGAGGACCATTGCCACGGATCGGGCCGTGCGGACGGGACGTCAGCAGATCGTCCATGTTCACGTTGCGCCAGTCCACTGCGATGCGCAGGTTATTGGCGATCGTGAGGTTATCCAGTCCCGCGCGTAACAGCGTGGTCTGGATCACCTGAAGATCCATCACGAGATCATAGATGCTGAATCCGGTATGCCGGTGAGGCATGCGGATCGCCTGACCGGAGACAAAGGGCGTCTCCTCGATCAGCTCGTTTTCGATGATGGTATCGCCGGCGATGATGACCCGACGAAGCTCTGCCACCCCATCCCCATCGCAGTCCACCATCATGATGTTGGTGCGCACTTCTACCTGCTGCATGGAGAAGTCGGAGGGGTTTTCGATGGAGAGCTGATCGACGACAACATCACGCGCCAGAGCGTCGATATCGAGCCAGGCCGGCCTACCCTTGGAGATGCTGTCGATCAGCTCGCGCTTGAAACCGTCCTGAATCAGCTCTGAGCGCGTCTTGAGAGTGATGTGCTGGGTGAAGGGTAGGTTCTCCAGCCCATCGCGCGCCCGGGGAGACACGCGCATCTCCTCGGGAGGGTTGCAGCACACCACCGTCTGCTTCTTGTGCTTCGTCCGACGGATGCGAAGGTCAAAGACCGTGACCGGCACCAAGGTGGGCCCCTGCGGGCCGACCTGCGGCACGTCAATCTGGTACTCGCGCTGCTCTAAGACTTCGATCTTCTCGTCGGCCTTGTCAGCCAGCAGCAAGCCCAGTTGGATCTGATCCAGTTCGGTGTACTTTTCCTCTTTGACGCTATCCCATTCGCGCGTGTAGACCTGGGCATAGCCATTGGACATCAACAGCGAATCCCAGAAGAAGTCGTGCAGGATGATCTCGCCATCATTCTGCGACATGAAGACGTAATTGACGGCTTCGGTCTCAAGCTCCGCTTGGGATTCGTCCTGCTGCCCCTCCGCCTCGAACCGGCAGGGAGCTTTGGTCCCCACGAACATGCGCATGAGCTGCGGCATGATCCAGGAGATGGTATCCCGCACCACTGGCATGACGACCTGTGAGCGGTTCTCGACCTCGTTGCCCAGCGGACGGGCGAAGAAGGCATTCAGGGCGTTATAGCGCTGAACCTGAAGCGTATTGAGCGTGGCATTGCTGGGGTAGATGCTGGTGCTGATCGTGGCGCCAGCGGCCACCTCGGAGCCTAATGAGGCTTTCTCGTAGCTGTGAATGAGCGCCAGCAAGTCATCGTTGCTGAGCTTCGTCTTGGGACGGTCGAGCTTATCCACGGATGAGACTCACGACGGCGAGCCAGCGTTCCTCGAGCGTCTGCTGGCAATCGGAACGTGCGCCATAGCGGGTCTCCGTCTGCACGGCTTCCCGCAGGGCACGGACCAGATCAGCGCGCAGCGCTATTTCGTTTGGCGTTGGGCGCTGCGGCTGAGGCTTGCTGGGCAACTTCGCGCTCCAGGTAGGCTAGACGCTGCTCGAGCGCCTTGATGCGTTCGCCCTGCTCGGCCACACGTCGCAGGATCTCGGCTGACTCGCCGATGTTCACGGCTTGGCCTTGGGCGCCGGAGCGGGCCTTGTAGCTTCGCTATAGAGCGCGAGGGCGGCGCTCAACACGCGCTGGTAGTCTGATAAGGGGACGTACTCGGTGCCGCCCACAGGCCGTGAGCCGACGTTCTGGGTGAGCGTATCGCCGATGGCGACCAGTTCTGCGGGGGTCATCGGCCGATCCTCTCGAACTCGCTGTGGCTCTTGGGGTGGACTGCTCCACGTGAAACGGCGGCGCGGTGAGCCTTGGTGCGCCGGTCAGCCTGCGCAAACTCGCGGCCGACCGACTGCGGCACGCCTGCCTTCTTGGCGAAACCCGAGTCATGCGCCACGGCTTGCATGAAGCGCGCCTGCTTGGCGGAGACAGAGGGCATTACTTCCGGCCCTTCATGTGATCGTAAGAGCCGCCGTGGTCCAGCGAGTCAAAGGCCTTGTGAGACATGCCTTCCTTCTTGCCGATGCCCGGATACTTCGCGTGGACCTTCGCGCGTACCTCGGCCTTGAGCGCCGGGGACTTGTTGGCGACGCGGGCCAGCGCATTTCGGGCGTGGCTGGCGTTCTCGATGGGATAAGAGCGATCTGGGCCGGCGAACTCTTTGGTGGGGATGGCCTTGCGGGCACGGGCAGTGAGCTTCATGCGGCCTCCTTGGCGGCAGGCAGCGTCAGAACGCGGCCGATCAGCGCATACAGCTCCATCAGGGAAGCACGCTGGCCGACAGACAGCTCGACGAAATCGGTGTGATGCTTCATCGCCCAGTTGCGGAAGCGCTCGAAGTTGCCGAAGGGGTCATGGGGCAAAGGTGAGGTATCGGGCTCATTGCCCCAGATGGCGCGACTGATCTTGGCGCATTCGTCGTCGCTGAAATCCGACGTTGACGTCGTTTTTGCCACCTGCATCATCCGCTGCGCCTGGCGGAGGCTAAAGCCCAGGATCTCCTCATGAGCCTTCAGCCAGAGTTCCCACTCGCCGTGAGGCAGGGCCGCCTTTTGGCGCCTGAGTGCTTCTCCGCACTCGATGAGGTAGGCGATGGATTCGCGCTGCGAGTCGCGGGCTCGGCGATACATGACGCCGATGGCCTGCGCAAGTTCTGGGGTCTGGATGATATCCACGAGCGTGGAGTATCCGGAGCCGCTAAGGGCAAGTGTTGCTATTCGCTGCCTACTTCAGTGTCTACGAGGCGTTTGGCGCGCTCCAGCGCGGCTCGCATGTCCACGTAGGCAAGGTCCCGGTATTGGCGACGCACGTACTCCGGGGAGACGCCCAGATGGCGCGCTATGCGCTCGGGAGATGTGGCCAGATGCAGGGCGTGAAGGCGCGCCATGAGCTCTCGGATGGCGGCGGGCAGGGCGTGCTCACCGCGACGGGTCATGTCCGGCCCGAAATTTTGGCCGTAGCCGCTAACAGTTCCAGCCGCTCTTTGAATGCCTCATAGTCGCCAAATAGGCGATGAAGATCCAGATCGGCAGCCAAGGCGTCGTCAACGGTTCGTAACAACGCCTGCCCGAAGATAAGCAACTGCTCTAACAGCGCATCATCGACCTGCATTACATCCCCTTCGGCCACACTAGCCGCGTATTCATCCCATGCCCTCGCCTGCCAGCTCGCCAGAAGCATCCAGCGAGCGGACAGAAGTACACCTTGCCCTCCTGGTTCAGCATCTGGAACTCACTGCCATGCTGTGGACAGAGCGCGATCTCGGCTGTCTTGGCCTCGTGGGGGAGGATAGGAGGCATGGCGAGCTCTGAGGCTCCGTGCAGTAAGCCGATATCCCTCATTTGCCCCACCCGTTTTTCTTCCACAGCGCATCCAGGCTCGGCAGGTTCATGGTGCTCTCGCTGCGCTTTGCCATCGACGTAGCCTGCGCAAGAGCTCGCATGGCGTCGGCCCCATGCGATGCCCAGTTATGCACCGGGGCGGCCTTGAGCTCGTCCATGCGGTCGTTATAGCCCCACTGGTAGTGCCTCAGAGCCTCCAGTCCGGCAGCGCATTTCTGCTTGTCGAACCACATGCGCGAGAACAGCATCCGAGTAGCGTTAATGCCTTCCTCAAGCCCTCCGCGTGGCAATACCTGCACCCCGAATCCCGCCTCACGCATGACCTCTGCGACTGTCAGGCCGGTGAGCTGGCGATTGTTCCCGTCGTGCGGCAGGTAACAGGTGTCATAGGCGTAGCCTTTGCCCCGCAGGATGCCGAGGTAGTACGGCACCTGCTCGCCGTTGGCTTCGTAGTAGTCGATGACGCGGATCTCGTGACCGACCTGCTGCCAGAACCATACCGCCATAGCATCGCCAATGCCGATGTCCCAGGCAGTATTGACCAGATACTGCGAGTCATACGGCAGGGAGACAATGCGGGGCTCAGCAGCGGCGAGCTCCTTGGCGTAAATGGCACCCAAGATCGCCGCGGTAAAGGAGCACTCGTACTCCTGCTCGTACTGCGCCTCGGTCATGTCCTTGCGGGCGTCGGCGAGCTCTTCCGGCGAGATGATTCCGCTTTCACTCGCCTTGAGCATCATCTTGAACCAGCGCGGATCATCCTGGGCTTCGTCCCAGACGTGCTTGAAGGCGTTAGTTCCTCGAGGCGTGCCGATGAACACCGCCCAGCCCTGACGGTCAGAGAGCGCGGGCCGGATGACCTCGCCCCACAGGCTCGGTCTCATGTCCGCGTATTCATCCATGATGACCCCATCCCAGTATCCGCCTCGAAGCGCATTGGGATTGTCGGCCCCAAAGAGCCGCATCTCGGCCTTGTTCGGCAGGCGCACCGACAGATCGCTCTGACGGATGTCGTTGGCAGGATCGCGCACGATGGGCGTAGCGAAGCGCTGCACGTAGTTCCATGCGGCGGTCTTGGCCTGCTCACGGTAGGGGGCGATATAGGCGTAGCGGCCGTCCTGCTTCGCCGTAGACAATGCTCCGGTGAGCTCGTCCATGACGCAGGCGACAGTCTTTCCAGCTCGACGGTGGGCGACAATGATCGCCCAGCGCTCAGTGCGCCTGTGGAATGGAACGAACGCCGCTCTGGGCGCATAGTCTACCGTCCTTCGAGCGGATGCTTCGCTAGCGGCCATAGCACCTCAAAGGAGCCGGCAACATCCAGGGACTGTCTGGGTTTGCCGTAGGCGCGGTCCAGGATGGCCTGGGCTGCCATGACCACTACGCGCTCGTTATCGGCTTGCAGCAGGTCCACCAGACGCTGGAAGGCTACCGGTCCCTGGCGCTGGGCGAGCTCGCGGATATCGCTCTCCAGCTTCGGCCTGCCCCCAGGATTGCCTGAGCGGCCCTTGGCGAACGGCTTGCCTGATCCACGCTGTTTCTTGGCTGATGGCTGGCTGTTCTCAGCCATACGTGCTCCGGTTCATCGCCCATCTGTTCATTTCCGCTATCACCAGCATGACCCACTCCCGAAGCGGCCGGCTGTCATCGCTTCTGTAGCCGGCTAGGAATTGAGATCTCCAGCCGCTCATGTCACCGCCTGCTCTATCCAGCTTGCCGCGCGCCCTGAGCGCACGTCATCGGTCGTAACCGTCATGCTGCGCCATCCGTTGATGGCCAGAAGCGCGCTCTTCTCAGCATCCCTGCGCATCCCTGAGAACGTCTGATGCCCGCCCTTGCCTCCTGCCCTCCCGTACCCCTGCACTTCGATGGCCAGCGGCAAGGCTATGCGCGGGTACGCCACATCCCACCGAAACATTCTCTCCGCAATGACCCGGAACTCGCGCTGAAACTGCGCTACAGCCCCCCCTATGGCGTTTAGCTGCCAGGCCAGGAGTTCTGCCCCATCCACGGTGCTGGGCCGCGTAATAGGCGGCAGAGGCGTCTTGACGTGCTTGTATGCGTGGCCTCGGACGATCAGGTTTACCTTGGCGGTGTCGCACTGAAAGCCGGCTGCGATGGCTTTGACAGGCACCCCGACGGCGTATTGGTCTCTCATGCGCTCGATGTCCGTATCGCTGAATTTGCGAACAGGGCTCACCTAGGACACCGCCTCCGACAGCCTCTGCCGCCTCTCCCGCTCCACGATCACTCGCCGGATGGTCTCCAAGGTGCAGCCCAGGCGCTTGCAGATCTGTACGTGGGGGATCTCCTGGCGCACCAGCAGGAGGATCCTGTCTCGCATCACGGGTGTGGGCTTCATGCTGCCTCCGTCACGCATCGGTGCTCGTGATAGCCACAGATCCCGTCTGACTCATCACCCGCCGACCTCACCTCATCCACCTTCAGCCACATGCGCATGACCTTGCCCTCCATGACGTTCTGCAAAAGCACCTGCCATACCCTGTTGCGGCAGATTGAGCAGGTTCCATGGATGGCCTGCAGGGGTTCGGTGACGGGGATCACGCTCTTTTCGCCTGTAACAGATCGCGTACCATGCTCATATCGCGTTGGGAAACGCTAAGGAAGATCATTGAATGACCTGCATGGCGTAATCCTTATGGATAACGCCTAGTTTCTTGTTGCCAACCGCACAGGCACGCACCCATATATGCTTTCCTCCTAAGCGCCTGATATGGCCGCGCCTGAGATGCACACGTGGGGAGGCATGTGTCCCGCCCTTACTTTCAGCCTTCTCTGAAGCTTGACTCAGAATCAACGTCCAATAGGAATAGAGCGGCTTCTTGCCCTGCTTCTTACGTCGTAGCTGGTGCTCCTGACTCGGCTTATTTTCGACACGATCGATGTTGGCGCAGTTCACGAGTGATAGAAAACGCTCCACATACAGCAAACAGCTACTCATCACCTCATCGTTTGGGCCACCCGGGAACCGATCTATCTCGGGCCCATGCCACGAGCGCCAAGCCCCAGCTTCGTATATGGCCCTCCCCATTTCCCCAAACGCCGAGCCATCAGTGAGATAAACCTCAGCGCCCGTGGCGTTCCCCTCTAGATCCGTCAGAAGAAAACAAACGCGCTTCATGCCGTGAAACGGCGCAGGTAACTCTGAAGGTCCCTCGCACCAGCAAAGCGGATAGGGAGAGCGCACTAAATCTGGCATAGCGGATATGCCATCCAGCGCTGAGGCTCTCGGCATCTCAAAGCAAACCGTCGAGCGAAATCTCCCAATGGACCCAGTTACATACTCAAGCCGTTCCATTGCCTCTAGCCATCCATGGAAAATTACACTCAAGCGCCCTCCCGAATTGCAGAACGGTCCGAAACGCAGGGGTCAGAAAACCCCCTAAAGGGGGTTTTTTCGGACCCTGCTGCGTTCGGTCCGAATTCGGACCTTTTCGGACTTTCGGACCGCTTATCAGGCAGCCTATAACCCCCCACGGTGGCCTGCAGCCAGAAGGCCGACAGGGCTGCGCAAGAGTCCTGAGCGGTCTGCTTTGGCATGCCGAGATCCCGGGCGATCTGACGCAGTTCATTAGGACCCCACACCAACACACCATGCGTGCTGTTCTCTTGCAGTTTTCTTAGCGCGCCGAGCAATTCGCGCTGCCGCAGACCACGAGGAACCAGCCCTCGTTTTTCGGTCACGGCGGTCGAGCTGTCCACAGGAATGAGTGCAAGTGATGTAACAGGCCGCCCTTCGTCATCCATCTCGCCGAGGTCCATGATCTCGGCCTTGTAGGCGAGCGGGGGCAACTCGCCAGAATCCTTGAACCGTTCACGGCTCACACGCACGGTGCGAGCCTCCATTGCCTTTTCGATGACATAGGCCGCATCGGTATCGGCCTCCAACGCTGAAGCGCCACGGGCGCGCCCCTTCTCCACGTGTCCGGTGTGATGGATCAGCAGCACCGTGGCCCCATAGCGACGCTTCAGACAGGTATCGAGCCTTCCGATGAAGGCTTTGACTTCGCTGTTGCTGTTCTCGTCCAGCCCACCGGAGTTCTTTGAGAGCGTGTCGATGATGATGAGCGCCGGCGGCGTCTCCATCGAATCGATCTCGGCGCACAGCGCCTGGGTGCTCTCCTCTGAGTTGAAATCAATGCGCTGCTCAATGGCATAGACTGGGATCCGATCGGGGCTGATCTGAGGCTTGTGGGCCTTTAGCCAGCCGCGAAAGCGCCGATCAATCCCGCGCCCCTCGGCCGAGACAATCACGACCGGCAACCCTTCCGTCGCAATGGTCATCGCCCAATGAAGCGCAATGAAGCTCTTGTAGGTTCCACGTGGCCCCAAGAGGATCCCCATGACGCCTTGCTCGAGCACATCGCGAATGAGCCACTGAGGCCGTGTAGGCTCGGCAATGATCTGCGAGAGCCGCTTGAGCTGGCGCACGGGGGCCGGAGCATCTAGCCAGTGCAGGACGTCGCGATCCTCGGCCAAGGCGTCTGCCAGGTCCCACCCCTCGGGAAGCCCTGCGGCCTTCTCGCCCGGATCCACGGTCCTCGCTTCGGCAACCAGAGGCTTGATGTGCTGGGAAACCCATGCCATCGCCTTTCGGCCCACGGAATCGCAGTCAGGGACCAGCACGACCTTTCTGCCCTTCAGTGGCGACCAGTCGGCCTGTCCCACGGCCTGAGCCCCGCCCGGCCAAGTCGTGGCGATATAGTCAGGAAAGAGCCGCTGCGCGGAATGCGCAGTTTTCTCGCCCTCCACGATCAGCACCGGCTTGTCGGGCTCGGATGCCAGCCGATCCAATGCAAAGAGCGGACGCGGAGCCGGATGCGCGCCCCACTTCCAACCGTCCGGGGTGAGCGCAAGAGGCCGGATGTCTTTGCCGTGGCCTTTGTTCCAACGGCAGATGCGCAGGACCGCGCGCCCCGTAGCGTCGCGATAGTCCCAGTGCATGTGATACTCGCCGAGCTGGTAGTGCTCGGTCGGGATCCCCTCATCGCGTCTCGAGAGCTTCGCGCCTCGCGCCTCCAGCGCGACAACGATGTCGCGATAGGAGCAGCCGGCATAGCAGACCATGGCGAGCCCGTCTTTGCCGTCGGCAATGAAGAGACTAGGATTCCTGTCCTCATGCGCCGGACAGCAGGCGTGCCAGCCGTTGGGTGTGCGTCGCGCCTTTTGCAGCAGCCCCGCAACGCGCTCCGCGCTCCAGGTTTCTGATGCCAAGGCGAGGCTCATCCAATCGCCCAGTTACGACGCGCGCACACCGCCTGAATCAGGCGGCTAATGCGCTGCGGACTCGAATGTTTCCACGTCTTCTGGCTGATGTGCGCAATCCATGCAAGGAGCTCCACGGGCGTACGGATGCAATCCCATGAGACCGAATACTCATAGCTGCCCCAAAAGAGATTGACGCCGTAATCGTCTAGAACGAAGCCATCAGGGTGCTCAGCGTGCTGCGGTGGCAGCGTGGAGTGCACGTTCATGCGCTGCAGGATCTGCGCAGCGCTTATCAACATAGAAAGGCCCTCCCCAATTGCTCAGGGAGGGCCGAATAACCGCCGACGGGGAGGACGGCGGTGGGGAACTGCGGCGCTAGTCCTACATTTGACCGTAAGTTTTTTACCCTACGTTTTGCGGCATTTGCTGACGTTGGACACCGCTTGACCAGCGCTAAAGTACAAGTGGACGTGTGTGCCCGATGGTTGCTGCGCTGTACAAAAAAACAGCACTTTCTGCTGAGCCGGGCGCCCCTACCCTCCTGCGATATGCTGCGGTTGCTTAGGTGACCGGCATACCAACAGGAGGAAGGGAGCGTGACTTTTCCGCTAGCAGTCCTATCGGGACTAATCGTCGTATCACTCGGCGCGTTTCTATCGCCGTTTTTCGCGCACTGGGGAAATTCTGCGCTCAGCAGCTTACGCAGCCGACCTGGGCGCATAAGCGCCGCAGTCTCCCTTGTGGGATGCGCGCTATCGGTCTCGGATTGGGGCTGGGCGCTCACTCGGACAGCCGCTGTTACGAAGCTGCAGCTCGTCATGACGCTGATCGTCTCGGTGGGAGTTTCGACGAACCTGGCGCTCTACGGAATTTCCCGATTGATTGGGGCTCTGGCTCCTCGTCTCGCAGCGCTTGACGCGCCCCGGCGATGAACGACTGGATTGCCCCGCCGATAAACAACCAAAGGCAGACCTCAAGGAGGTGCCGCATCAGCTCGCCCCCACGTTATGTTCGGCGTGAGTGTCCAAAAAAAGCGACACCGAGCCGCTGATAAGTCGTATTGCGCGCTTTGCGCTGTGGGGCGCGTGCATCATGCGGCCGTCCGCGCTTCTGAACGCTTGAGTTCGCGCGGATAGAGATCGGGACAGAGGTCATGCCGGGATATCCCCGTCACTCGCTCGATCTGGAGGACGCGCCGAGCGGGGACACGACCAGAGCGCAGCCATTTCTGAACTGCTTGGTACTTAACCCCACAAAGCTGAGCTAACGCCTGCTGGCCGCCTGCTTCTTTGACGGCCTTGGCTATGGCTTCCATGCGTCCGAATATACAACCGAAAGTTGCGTTTAGTCAACAACTGAGAGTTGCGCGACATGGAAGTTAACATGCAACCTATGGTTGTAGACGATAAAGATGAGGTCCGGCGCGTATTTAGCGAGCGCTTCGCAAGGGCGGCCGACAAAATCGACGGCTGCCCGAAGGGACACGGTCGGGCGGCATGGCTCAAGAAAAACGTCCTCAAAGAGATCAGCGCTTGGATGATTAGCCGCTACATAGCCGGCACCGACATGCCGAGCGCTGCCCGCTGGCAGTATGTAGCTGAGTCAATGGGGACAACCACAGCGTTTCTGCGTGGCGAGATCGACGAGGATGACCCCTATCTCACCAGGCTATTGGCGGCTTACGGGGAATTGGGCGATCCGCGCCTGCGCGAGCAGCTTGCGCGTTACGCTGAGGAGTTCATGGTGCCGCTGGCGCCACGCCCTACCGATCGCGCCAAGGATCGGCGCGAAAAGGTAGCGGCGGCGCCCTGACAGATACGGCCACGCTGCACATCTTGGAGGACGACGAACAGGAAAGTTAAATCGGCTCCCGCGCCGCGCGGGAAGGAGGTGTGCCGTGAAGGCATTACTGAACCCTTCCCTTCTTCGTGCCATCGGCAACACGGTGGCGCGCTAACCAAGTGGGAAGACGACAGGGAGTAACGTGGGAGCCCTCAACCCGTCAATTCGGAGAGGGCGCCCATGGGGATGTTGCTCCCCACGGGCCACCACCACGGCGGGTTACAGGTTAGCCAGCGCGAACGTCGAGTAGATTCCTGTCTTCGCGAGGTTGACGCTGAAACGAGGGTAACCCGCGCTCCCGCCTAGAACACGGCGACAGTCGAAAGGCTGCCGCCGTTTCTTTTTGCATTAGACCGCAACTTTTGGTTGTTGACAACCACAACCGGAAGTTGTAGCCTCTCTCCCCATGGTGACGAACACACAGGGGAGCGAGCAATGATAGTTCTGCAGGATCGTCTGGCCGAGTCTCTCGGAATTAGTCTCAAGGCGAGCTCCCATGAAAATATTGAGCAAGGCGCCTGCGTCATGGAACTTGTCTCCTATGTGGCTGGTGAGCCATGGAGCGACAGACCCCAGTGCGCCTGCCCTGTTATCAGCGCATTCCTGCGCTCTTGGAACGACTCGCTACCCAGCGATGGTGAGCGCGATCGGCTGCTCAAGCCACTCATCCCGCAGCTCGTCGATAGCAAGTCCACGAAAGCTGTTGAGGAGCGCCGCTCCTATCTCGCGCTCGATTGGCTCGTCCGCGTGTTTACGCCGAAATGGCTCGACCTCGTTCCCTCTCTTCAGTCGCATGCGAAAGCGTTACGCGACCTGGAAGAGATTGCAGATATGGCAGGCGCGGTCGCGGCCGGAACGTTGA
>Ga0134128_10008570_pt1 | contig 12308 bp, 10 predicted proteins | sample KB31754_FD_96462 | JGI IMG/M metagenome (GOLD analysis project Ga0134128, IMG submission 96462) | Terrestrial soil microbial communities with excess Nitrogen fertilizer from Kellogg Biological Station, Michigan, USA - KB3-175-4 | ecosystem: Environmental > Terrestrial > Soil > Unclassified ...
GTGGCGTCGACGAATTTCTGGCGCAGCTCGTCATTGGAGAAACGCTTGATCTTCCACTTCGTCGAAGTGTCGCTGTGCTGGCTCGCCTGGTCCGGCGGGCCGAACATCATCAGCACCGGCCACCACCAGCGATCGAGCGCATTCTGCGCCATCGCCTTCTGGTCCTCGCTGCCGCGGCACAGCGTCAGCATGATCTCGAAGCCCTGGCGCTGGTGAAAGGATTCTTCCTTGCAGACGCGGATCATCGCGCGCGCATAGGGGCCATAGGAGCAGCGGCAGAGCGGGATCTGGTTCATGATCGCCGCGCCATCGACCAGCCAGCCGATCGTGCCGATGTCGGCCCAGGTCAGCGTCGGATAATTGAAGATCGAGGAATACTTCGCTCTCCCCGCCAGCATCGCATCGACCAGCTCTTCGCGCGAGGTACCGAGTGTCTCGGCGGCGGCATAGAGATAAAGGCCGTGGCCGCATTCGTCCTGCACTTTCGCAAGCAGCGCAGCCTTGCGGCGCAGCGACGGCGCACGGGTGATCCAGTTGCCCTCGGGCAGCATGCCGACGATTTCGGAGTGGGCATGCTGGGAGATCTGCCGCGTCAGCGTCTTGCGGTACGCGGCGGGCATCCAGTCGTTCGGCTCGATGCGATCGTCGGCATCAATGCGCGCCTGGAAGTCTTGCGCGCGCGCGGCGTCCTCGATGGCGCTGGTATCAGCGTCAGACGTGTTCAGCGCCTGCGTATACATGCCGACCTCCCTTGCATTGATTGGGATCAATATATAACAAAAAATCCTTGTTGCAATCTATTTTTGTAACATGTCGAACCGCTGCCTAAGCCCCGGAACCGCCTTCGGCAATGGCCCGTTCTCGTTGCTTCCGTGCTGGTCAAGCCATTGTTCGGACGAGGAAAGCAACGCGCGATAGATCTCACCGCAGAGGGAACGCGCCGCGCTGCCCGGCCAGTCCTTCGGCAACAATGCCTCCGGCAGCAGTGGGTCGCGCAGCACGACGCGGCGATAATGATGGATCAAGAGGATGCGCGCGGTGAAGGCATCCGCATCGGAGAGCTGCTCGCGCCGCTCAATTAAGGCGCGCAGCGGCTCGAAGGTTTTCATGAATTTCAGATAGGCGTCCGCCGTGCGATCGAGCGGCCAGCTCTCGCTGAGCAGGCGCCGGCCACTATCGTCCTCGGCCGACACCTCGAGCCGGATCGCGCTGGAGGCTTCCTCCGGAACCGGCACGCCCGAGGGCGCGACCCACACGCCCGGCAGCGGACTGCCGAAGCCAGCATTTTTCAGCGCCTCGCGCGAGGCGTCGCGGTCTTCGCCATTACCGATCAAGAGCAGCTCGAAACGACCGGTCCAATCGGATGGCGGCGGGTCGTAGATGTGTTTGGTGGCGATATCGAAGGTGAGCCGGCCCTTCTTCACCAGCCGGTAGAAGCTGTTGCGGCCGACTTTCTCGCGCTCGAACCAGCCATCGGCCGTGAGGCGCGACATCGCGGTGCGCACCACGCTCGCATCGATATCGAGCGCCTCGAAAAATTCCAAGAGCGTGCCGAGCCACACCGAGCCGCCGCGCGGCACGATGGCATCACCGAACACCGTGATGATGATGGAGCCCGTGCGCGATGGCTCGCGCTTGAGCTGATCAATGATGCGGGCAAGCGGCTGCGGCATACGTTCAGGCATAGCGCAGTTCGCAGCTTGCGAACAATCCGGACGACTTACCGGTTCGGATCGGGAAAGAGGATCGCGCGCCAGCCGGAGCGGTCGAACGGCTTCCACTTGCCTTCCGGCTGGGCGAGGCGCTCGGCGACCGCGTAGACCACGGCGGGGTGATGGCCCATGCCGCAATGGCTGCTCTCGACCTCGATGCTCTCGGTGTGCGCGGACGTCTTCTCCTTGCAGCCCTGCCAGGCGCAGATGCCGTCGGTGCGGCTGTAGATCGCGGTCGTCGGCACCGGCGGCGGCTCGGCAAGCGAGCCACCGAAGCGCGGGTCTTCGTCGTCGGCGCGGCGGCCGCTGGCAAGTTCGTAGACGCGCCAGGCATTGGTCGAGCGCGGCGGGCCGGCGAACGGGCTGCCGAGCGTGATCACGCTCCGCACGCGTTCCGGCATCATTTTCGCGAGCTGGCGCGCATAGAGACCGCCGAGGCTCCAGCCGACCAGCGAGACCTTACGGCCATGGGTGTCGTTCATCTCCTCCAGGAGATCGGTCAGCCCGTCCTGCACGCCCGGGCGCAGGCCAAGATTACGTCCCTGCTCCCAGCCGCGCACGGCATAGCCGCGGTTGCGCAGGAAAGAGCGGAGCGGCCGCGTCGACATGTCGGAGGCGATCAGCCCCGGCAGCACCAGCACAGGATGGCCATCGCCGCGGGGCGCGAGCGATAGCAGCGGCAAGGCGCCGAGGAAGGCACCAAACTCATTGATGGCGCGCCCTTCCAGGAACATCAGCGTCCTGGACGGCGGGCGGAGCGTCTGCGCAGCAACGGACATTCCGGCTCCTTATCTGGCCGCCCCCTGTCGTTGCGGCAGCCGCCAATGGATCAATGAACGAAGGCAAAACGCATAGAATCGTTTCGCAACGCAACAAACCCAAAGGAAAAGCTAAGGAACCATTTCGAGTGTTTCAAGCCAAGTAGTTCACACCCGCCACAGGTAAAAAGGCGGACGTGATTAATTGGTCACAACAGCCGGAGCAGGAATTCGGCCGTGTAGAGCGCCAATCCCGCCAGGCCACCGATCACCGAGCCGTTGAAGCGGATATATTGCAGGTCCTTGCCGATGTTGATTTCGATCAGCGAAATCAACTGCGCCATGTCCCAGGATTTCACCTGGTCGGAGATGAAGATCGACACCCCGCTCTTCTGCTCGGCGATGAAGCTGCGCAGCACCGTGACGAGGCCTTCGTTGATCTCCGCCCGGAGATCGGCATCAGCGGCGAGCGCTTCGCCGGCGGCGACGAGCATGCCGCCGAGATGGCGCTGCAACACTTGCTGCTCGCCGGAAGCGTTCTGCTCGATGAAGGTTTTGGTGTTCGACCAGATGTTGCGGGCGAGCTCGCTGAGCTCGGGACGCATCAACAGATCACGCTTCAGGCCCTCGATGCGCTCGGCGTAGTTCGGATCAGTCGCCAGCCGATCGACGAAGGTCAGCACCATGCGGTCGAACTCACCGCGGAACGGATGCTTGGAGTCCTCACGGATCTCCTCGAAGAATGCGCCGGCGGAGGCGACGATCTTGTTCAGGAGGAATTTGTCAGCGCGATAGAGGTTGAGCAGCGTCGGCAATTCAGCTCGGATCTTCGCGCGGATGATCGCCATGGTCTCCGGCGTTGTGATCGTCTCGTGGACGATCCGCAGCAGATCGTCGAGCAGCGCCTGGTGCCGCCGCTCCTCGACGAAGGCGCGCAGCGTGCCGGCCGCGAGCGGCGCGAGATCGACCGACAGCAATTGCGCCGTGATGCGGCGGGTGACAAAGGTCATCAGCCCCGAGCTCTTGGTGGCCGAGAAGGCTTCCGGCAATAGCCGCAGCGCGAAGCGGGCGAGATCGTCGCTCTTCTTGCGATCACAGAGCCAGTCGGCGATGAAGGCACCGAAATCGAATTGACGCAGCTTGGCTTCGATGGGGGCGGCTTGTAGGAAATGCACCTCGATGAATTCGCCGAGCTTGTCGGCGATGCGGTCCTGGTTGCTTGGGATGATCGCGGTGTGCGGGATCGGCAACCCCAGCGGCCGCTTGAACAGCGCCACCACGGCGTACCAGTCGGCAAGCCCGCCGATGGTGGCGGCTTCGGCGAAGGCCGCGATGAAGCCGAAGGCAGGGTGGGTATGGAGCAGCACTTTCGCGATAACGAACAGCGCGAGCGTGCCCGCCAGCACCAGCGTCGCCTGCAACTTCACGCGCCTCAGCTCGACGGCGCGCAGGGCGTCGGCGGGGGCGTCGAAGGGGAAAGTGCCGGTTGACGTCATCGCTAAAAAATAAGGCCCGCGTGACGCGGGCCTTGAAATTTGGATCCGCCGATCGACTTTTGATCAGGCCGTCTTCGTGTAGACCTTGGCGAAGTTGTCCTGAGCGGTCTTCGCGCCCTGGGCGACGAGCTTGCCGAGATATTCGGCGCTCGACTTGGCACGCGAAACAACGACTTCGCCCTGGGCACGGGCGAGATCCGACTGGATCTGCACGGCTTCATTCAGCGACTTGGCCGAAGCAAGCTTGTCGATGCCGGCGAAGAACGCTTCCGCGTCCTGGTAGATGGCCTGCTGGATGTTGCGGCTGATCTTGGCGAACTCGCTGACGGAATCCGTCGCGGCGGTCTCGATCGCAGCCGTCACCTTCTCCGAACCGGCGTAAACGTCGGCAGCACGCTCCTTGGCGGAGTTGGCAGTCTTCTTGACGAACTCACGGGCAGCCTCGGGAACTTCCACATTCTGGAAATTCTTCAGCGCTTCGGTGACGGGCGCAAAGGCTTCCTTGACGGTGTCAAACACGGTGTTCGTTTCGGTGGTCATATTGGGTCTCTCCATCCTCGGGTTTGAGCTATGGGCTCACCCCGTCCGGATTTGGCCCGGGGCAGAAGTGATATGGCATAGTTAATGGTGCGACGCAACAATGATGTTGCATTGCGACATCACGAAACTGTGATATGATTAAGAATTGGGCGATCTGCTCAACAAGCGGGCTCACGGCTGGACGGCTTCCGGCAGCCCAAAAGCCTCCAATTGCGCCGAAAACTGCGCGATGTTGTGCCCGAGCACGACAATATCGTGCTTTTTGCCATCGATATCTCGGACGTGGTCGCGGAGCAGCGCTTCCGCCTTGAAGCCAAGGCTCTCGAACAGAGCGATCGCCGCGCGCTGGTCGATCGTCATTTGGACCGAGAGTTTTTCCAGCCCCGAGCCCAGCGCCAGCACAAAGGTTTCCTGCGACAGCGCCCGGCCGACTCCCTGCCCCCGCACGTCCGTCGATACCACCATGCGCAGCTCGCCGACATGCGGCGACCAGCAATGCGCGTCGCGCACCAGCGTGCCGCAGCCGACCACCCGGCCCTCCTTCAGCCCGAGCAGGCTCGTGATAGCGCCGCGCTCGATCTCGTTGATCCAGGCCGACAGCACCTTCGGCTCGCTGATGTTGCGCGGCAGGAACAAGAGATCATGCGTCGGCAGTTTCTTCGCGAACTCGAGCACCGCGGATTCATCCGCGCGCGTCATCAGGCGGAATTCGATCTCGCCGGCATCGGTGTTGACGTAACGTGGATAGGGACGCGCTTCGCTCATATCGATCTTCCAGCCAGCCAGGAATCCAGTTTCGGCCACAGCCGCTTGATCGCGTTGGCGCCGGCGACCAGTGAGACGTGACCGCCTTTCAGCATCACCTCCTCCTTGTCCGTCGAGCCCACCTTCGCGATCAAATGCCTGGCCGCCTCATAGGGTACGATGTGGTCGTGCTCGGCCACCGCATGCAGGATCGGAACCTTGATGTCGGCAATATCGGCCTTGCGGCCGCCGACCGTCATGGTGTCGTTGAATAGCTTGTTGTCCCACATCAGGTCCTTGGTGATGGCGCGGAAATATTCGCCGGCGAGCGGCAGCGTGTCGGTCGCCCAGCGATCGAACATCCGGTAGGACTTCACATACTCGTCGTTCCAGATGTTTTCCCAGAGCTGCACCTGGCTCGTCACGCGCGAGGCCGGCCGCAGCATCTCGAACGACGACAGGATCATCTCAGGTGGCACGTTGCCGACGCTGTCGACCAGGCGGTCGACATCGAAATAGCGTCGGTCCGCGAAATTGTGGAACAGTTTCAGCTCGCGGAAGTCGATCGGCGTGGTGAAGCAGATCAAATTCTTCATCGGCCCATCGGGGAAGATCGAGCCATAGAGCAGCGACAGCACGCCGCCGAAGCAATAGCCGATGACCGAGACCTCCTGCTCGCCGGAGTCGGCCTGCACCCGCCGGATACAATCGGGAACGAAGTCGAGGACGTAGTCCTCCATCCCGAGCGACTTCTCCTCCGGCTTCGGCGCCATCCAGTCCAGCATGTAGACGTCGTAGCCGCGCCTCAGCAGAAACTCGATGAAGCTCTGTCCCGGGATCATGTCGAGGATGTAGCCGCGGTTGGTGGTCGCCATCACGATCAGGACCGGCACGCGGTACACTTCATCGGCGAGTGCGCGGTAGTGATAGAGATTCATCGTGCCGCGGGAGGCCAGGATGTCCTTTGGCGTCGAGCCCAGTGCCGGGCCCGACGTGGAAAAATATTCGACGCCCTTAATGCTGCGCTGGATCGCGCGCTGAACCTCGGATTGGATCCGCTCGGGAATGGAAGCCAGATCGAGGCCCACAGGCGCGTTCATTTTTGCTCCCCGGTCGGTGGCGAGCCGGCGGACGGAGCCGACGGCGGACGCTTGGTGCGCGGCGGCCGCGGTGCGCCCGAATAAACAGAGGGCGCGTTGCCGGCGTTCATCTGCTGCAGCATCACCTTGATCTCATTGAGCTGGTTTTCGATGTTCTGCAGCCGCTCGGCCATGCCGATCATCTGCGCGCGGCTCGGCAGGTTCATGCCCAGAAGATATTTCTCCATGAAATCGCCGAACTGCTTTTGCGCGCCCGCGCTGGCGCCGCCGGCCTGGTTCATGGCCTTGGAAAATTCTGGCGACGTCATCGTCTGATTGGCGAAGGCGTTGAACCCCTTCTCCATCTCGCCGATCATTTGTTGCCACAACGCGACCGGATCGCTGCCCTTGTCAGCCATCGGCTTCCTCCTCAACTTGGCGGGGCGCAAGTGCCCTTCTTTTTCGCCATACCACACCCTTGCGACGGGACGGTCAACGCCTGTCTGTCGGGACAAGCGGACGCAGCCAAATTTCCTTCTGCGACGCGACAAACCGTGTCATAGAGTTCCAACCGTAGAGAACGACGAGAGGAAACACCGTGCCATCCGTCGCCCATCAGCCGCCGCGAACCGCACATGCCAACGGCATCGACATTTGCTACGAGATTTTCGGCGATGATGACGCGGAGCCGATGATGCTGATCATGGGGCTCGGGGCGCAGATGGTACTGTGGGATGACGCGTTCTGCGAGCGGCTGGCCGCGCGCGGCTTTCGCGTCATTCGCTTCGACAACCGCGACATCGGCCAGTCCTCGCAGCTTACGGGAGGCAAGCGGCTCACGCCGTTCGAGTTGCTGAAGCTGCGCTTCCTGAAAATCCCCGTCGCCGCGCCCTATAAATTGCGTGACATGGCTGAGGACACGATCGCATTGATGGACGTGCTCGGGATTCGTTCGGCGCATCTGGTCGGCGCTTCCATGGGCGGCATGATCGCGCAGGAGATCGCGATCATCTTCCCCGAACGCGTGCGCTCGCTGACCTCGATCATGTCGACGACCGGCAATCCAAAAGTGCCGCCGCCGACACGTGAGGCCGCCGCCATGCTGATGGCGCCGCCGCCGAAGAACCGTGACGAATACATCACCCGCTTTGCGCAGAACTGGAAAATCCTGCGCGCCGGCAGCTTTCCCGAGGATGAGGCACTCGACCGCTCGCGCGCCGAGCGCATCTATGAGCGCGGGCTCAATCCCGCCGGCGTCGGCCGCCAGCTCCGCGCCATCCTCGCCTCCGGCAGCCGCAAGCAGCGCCTGCACAATGTCAAAGCTCCGACGCTGGTGATTCACGGCACCGTCGATCCCCTGGTGCATCCGATGGGCGGCCAGGACACCGCGGCCTCCATCCCGGGCGCAAAGCTCCTGATGATCGAAGGCATGGGACACGCAATTCCGGTGCCGATGTGGCCGCAGATCATCGATGCGATCGACCAGCACGCGCATGGAGCCGCGAAGAAGGCGGCGTGAAAAACAAAGCCCGCCGTTTCCGTTCGTCATTGCGAGGAGCGTAAGCGACGAAGCAATCCATCTCTCGGCTTGCTGAGGCATGGATTGCTTCGCTTCGCTCGCAATGACGTTGAGGTACAGCCAAGTATTCCCGCGGCACAAATCGCGCCCGAGCTTTGCATCGCATTGTCCCTCGAAAAATCAGAGGGCGCAGGGAAGACCGGATGCTGGTTGCACCCGCGGCCCCGTGTGCAACAAAAAAGCACACGAGTTAGGCACCACAGGTTCAACCGGAGCGACCCGGCCTTCCCTGCGCAATGGTTTACGGCTTATGGCGCGCTCTCCCCGGAGTACCGGGCTTGATAGCCTCCGTCATCTGCCAGGCTTTACTGGCAGACTTGATCCCAGCGTCGGGAGATCAGGACCACGCACTTTTGCCGTCCGCCGCCGACATCATTCGTCGAGCTGATGTGGCGGCGTCCATCGCATCCCGTCCCGCGTTCGTGACGACGCGTAACGCCCCTCTTGCCGAGGCGGGATGGCGGCACAACAACATATATTTCTGAAAAACGGAAGAGATATATTTTTCGCGAAAGGGATTGACGCAAATTCGGAAAATCAGCGCGTCGGGCAAATCACCTTGTCCAAGTCAACGCGAACCTGGATATATCCGCCTGCGAAGAAATTGGGCCGCCGTGGGCAGGCCAACCCGTCAAGCGAATTGCAGGATCAATTCGGTTTCGACAAGGCGGCTCGCACCAGAGTTACCAGAGAAGCCATGGTGTAGGGCTTCGCCAACCAGCCCAGAGGGGCAAAAGACTCGGCTCGCGCCCGAACCTGCTCATCATCATGGGCGGTTGCGAACACGCAACGGATGCCAAGCTCACGAAACAGATCGCGGGCTGCTTCGACTCCGTCGCGCTGACCTGCAAGGCGAACGTCCATCACCGCCAGAGCTGGCTTGTGCGCCCTCGCCAGGGCAAGCGCTTCGTCAGCCGTCGTGGCAACGCCGATGATGCCAAATCCTGCTTCCGTCAACGCGCTCTCGGTCTGCATTGCAATGAGGAAGTCGTCTTCGACGATCAGAATCTTGGCTTGTTTGCCGACTTCCAGCGACATTTACGCCGCTCCCGCCTTTGACCCTCGCGTTTGCGACCGGTCGGACGGGAAGGCGAATGCCGGCAGGTCGACCTGGCAGAACTGTCGCATCATGCGCCTCTTCCGGCAGCGAAACAAAGCGTGGCCCGCGATGGCATTCGAGTCACCGCGAAATCGGCGTGAAGCTGGCGTGCTAGACCAAGCACGAGACGCAGACCAGAGGAGGTGTCGCGGACTGCGTCCAGGTCGAATCCGGGCCCGTCATCCTCCACGTAGAGTTCAAAGCGTCCATTGCCCTCAGTGAAGCCGACTCGAACACCATCCTGTGCCGCGTCGTTGACGCCGTGCTTGGCGGCATTTGTCAAGAGTTCGTTCAGGATCAAAGCGAGCGGCATGGCCACATCATTGGACAAAACGCTGTTTGCCGAGGCGCGCACTATTCTCACTTCCGGCCGCAAGGTTTGCTGCACTGTCTCGACTACCGCGCTCAGAAATTTCTCGGCGGAGAAGCGGCTCGCATCGGTCGTACCGTAAAGGACGCGCTGCGCAGCGGCCATGGCCGCAATTCGTCCGCCGGCCTCGTCGAGAACATGACGTGCTTCCTCGCTCTTCGTGCTTCTCGCCGCGGTGGACAACAGCGATTGCAGCATCTGCATGTTGTTCTTGGTCCGATGGTTCAGCTCGTTGAGCAGCAGCCGTTGCTGGGTCTCGGCCTGTTTCCGCTCGCTGAGATCAACCAGCATGTTGATCGCACCGACCACCTTGCCTGAATCGTCACGGAGAGGCGTGGGAAATGGTATGAAAGGAACACGCGTGCCGTCGGGGCGCTCTGCCACAGCCTCAGCGCCGCGCACCGGGCGACCTTCCTTCAAGGCGACTGCCATCGGACATTGATCGTGCGGCAAAGGCGTGCCATCGGGATGATAGAGCTTCCAGGTAACGCACCATTCGTCGCTGCCAATGGTCGGCGTGCGGCCCGGGAACTCGACTGCGCCCTGATTGAAGTAGGTGATCTTTCCCTCCGCATCGGTCGTGTAAATTGCGGCCGGAATTGCCGCGAGCAATTCCTGCAGTCGTTGCTCGCTTTCGCGCAGGCGCTTCTCCGTGAGCTTTCGCGCCGTGATATCGCGCGCAATTTTCGAGGCACCGACGATGCGTCCGGCTCGATCCCGTATCGGAGATATGGTCAGGGAAATATCAATCAGGTTTCCGTCCTTGCGCCGCCGCACCGTTTCGAAGTGATCGACGCGTTTGCCGGCCCTGATCTTCGCCAGGATTTCCGGCTCTTCGTCCAGGCGGTCGTCGGGTATCAGCAGCGTGATTGGCCGGCCGACGATTTCATCCCTGGCAAATCCGAACAGCCGCTCTGCACCGGCGTTCCAGGTCTGGACGATGCCGCCAAGATCCTTGCTGACGATCGCGTCCTCGGAAGATTCGACGATGGCTGCGAGATGTTGCGCATCCCGCTCGGCAACCTTCCGCGCTGCCTCCCCCGCAAGACGCGCCATGCTGAAACCGAGCAGGCGCGCCAGCGTCAGCCCTACGTCAAGCTCGGTCTCGGTGAAGTGGTGCGGACTGGCGTGGTAGGTCATGAACTTTCCGCAAAGGCGGCCATCCTCCACGATGGGGATGAAAGCAGTTGCTTGAATGCCCTCGCTGAGGATCGCCCGCTTCAGATCGGAAGGTAAATCAGCATCCGTAACATCCTCGATGCACACCGGGCGCGGATCGGCTTCTTCGCGAGCCCATGGCGAATGCCCCTCAACGGCCCGCCGGTAGGATTCGGAGAGACCTCGCCAGGCAACGAAGCGCATGACATCCGCGGCGTCGAACAGCAGAACGGAGGCACGTTCGCAGCCCAGCGCGCGGGTGATGGCATCAAGGGCGGCATCAAACACCTCTGCGCGCGCCGTGCAATGCTGCAGTTTTTCCGAAAAAGCAAACAAGGCCGCCTGCTCTTCCATTCGTCGAGCAAGCCGATCCTGGGGCCGCGCGTCCGAGGCCTGCAGCCCCTCGCCACTGACGCGCTGGTCAAAGCAATTGATCGCGCCGGCGATACTGCCATACTCGTCAAGGATCGGCGAGATGTGGACCACCACCCAGATATACGAGCCGTCCGGCCTTTCGAGCCCTCCTTGCAAGCCGCGCACAGAAATTCCCGTCTTCAGCACCTCGGCCATTGGGGTCTGCTCACGCGAGATCAGCCGCCCGTCAAGATACAGCTTATACGAACCACAAAAGAGCTCGCTGTCATCATCGACACGCGGCGCGCGGCCCCATAGCTCCGCTGCGCGCGAGTTGAACCAGAGAATTCGTCCGCGCGCGTCGCAGGCGTAGGTAGCGACGGGTAGCTGCTCGACGAATTCTGCCGAAGGATTCTGCCAGATGAAAGAGGCCAGGGATCCAATCTCGTCGACACTGGGCGCCGTGCGCTCTTGGATATTCATGTGCGAACTCTCCCTGAACCAAGGCCTCTGTTACGCTTTTCGTCGCGCTCCATGGCCTGAGAAACTTCGAAGCCCGCGACAACTTTGTAAAACCTTCGGCGAAATAGAAGGTTCCTCCTCGCGGGCCTGGCAGCCTGACACCGTCGAATCCAAGGAACCGAAGCCAGGCAGATGGGATGGGCCGCCGCCTTGGTGCCCAAACCTCGAAGAGAGCGCAGTTGAAAACGGAAGATAAATTTTTGCAAAAGGGGATTGACTTGAATTCGAAAAATCAGCACGGGGCAAATCACTTCGTCCAAGCCAATCCCGGAAGAACACTCCTCTCGTAGAGCTCAAACCGCGGCTTCCTCCTCCATCCCTTGTCAGGCTGCCGGTCGCTGTGCGGACGGCTGGACATTCTGGTTCAGGCGGAACAGGTTGCCGGGATCGTACTTGGACTTCAGCGCCACCAGACGGCCGTAGTTCGCGCCATATGCACTGGACACGCGATCGATTTCATCTTCGGGCATGAAGTTGACGTAGACGCCGCCGGTCGCGTGAGGCGCGGTTTCCGCGAAGAGCTTCCGCGCCCAATCGATCGAGCGCTGCTTGTCCGCAGATTCACGCCACCGGGTATGAACGTTCATCGCGAAATTCGCGCTGCGATGAGGATAGGACGTCGCATCAGGCGCCACACGGCTGGCGGCACCGCCAAGCTGCCCGATGAAGATTTCGCACTCTTCAGTCGGGAGCGTCGCGACCTGGCTTACTAGAACGTCCAGGAGGCCATCGCGCAGCTCGACGAAATTGTGCGACTTCCAGTAATTGTAGGCGCCCGGAGCCAGCAACGGGTCAAACGCGCTCTGCCATGCCGTAAATGGCTGCATGCCAATCACATCAGCGATCGGCTCTCCGAGCGCGCGCAGGGGCTCCAATGCAATGTTGCCGTCGCCCGCA
>Ga0134128_10008572_pt1 | contig 12306 bp, 10 predicted proteins | sample KB31754_FD_96462 | JGI IMG/M metagenome (GOLD analysis project Ga0134128, IMG submission 96462) | Terrestrial soil microbial communities with excess Nitrogen fertilizer from Kellogg Biological Station, Michigan, USA - KB3-175-4 | ecosystem: Environmental > Terrestrial > Soil > Unclassified ...
CGCGTGGATGCGGCTCGAGAATGCCGGCCGCTCGAACGAATTGCTCATCGGCGAACACCCTCTGCCTCCCGATTTCAAGGAAGAGCCGCTTACACACGTCCAGGCCTACACCATAGGGTACGATCGCGAGATGCGGCTGCTGCCAGGCCTCTCGTCGGCCATCGGTGCTCAGGTTTCGCTGTATGGAGTAGGCGCGCCGTTGGAGCCTATCTACGGATCCGATCCAGTGGGTGCCTCGGTTTTCATCCGGCTTCGTCCAACTCCCCACTGAGACCCCTTTCGTTACTCTCTTGCTGCCACCCGAAGCGGCTAACGAGTTCGCGTGCTTCCACATGAACTGGACCTACATAACCGGGGCAATGGATCCGTCTGACCATCTGCCCACGGGAACGATAAACACGTCGATTGGTTGAGCGCCTTTGAATTGGGGAATCAGCATCACCGGTGATTTCGGCAGATCGGCGCCCCAAGCCTTGCCGTCCAGCGGAGGCGTATAGAACATCAGGTGGGCCAGGTTGTGACCGCCGCCATCGGTGAGATAGGCATCCTTCGACATCATGTAACTCATCGCGCCGGGTTCGAGTGGCGGCAGTTCGCCTCTTTCGAAGGCGGCCTTGTTGCCCTCTACGATCTCCGTTCTTGTTTTCCCTGCCAACACCATCTCTGTTCTCTTGAGAGTCGTCGGCAACACGGATCGCACCGCCGGCGGATTGAAACAGATCGGACCGCGAAGTTTGGGATTCCAGAATTCCGGAGCGTCGGAAGGCGACATCCACCCTCGCTCGACCACACATACAAAACCGTTGCTGCCTTCGATGGCAGTTTCGTAGCCGTTGCGTCCAAGCACCAGAATCTTGGCCTCGCCGGATATGGCTTCCGGCGCGGCGCTTCGAGCCAGCGCAATTTCGGCATTTCGGTCTGCCATGAGGTATTGATCGAGTGGCGCCATGATTGGATAGGCTGTTTTGGGGGCTTGTGATTGCCCGTGTTTGGCGGGAATGAACTCCAGGATGAGAGCGAGACTTAGAGAAGCTACCGTTACCAACCTTCTTCGAATCATCGTTGTTTCCTCCCTGCTCGGATTCGTTGGCGTTGCCTGACGATGGACTTCTTTGAGATCCTTCGTCCGCCTTTCCCAGATTGACGAGACACGCGAAGCGATTGCAGCCATCCCACGATGTTTCTCATTCCCGCATTCCACACCTTCACATCCTGGGCATTCTTCGCCAAGACTTCATAGCCTTCGACCATCGCGATCAGAAAACTCGCGGTCTCGTCCGGAACCAGGTCGCGGCGAACTGTTCCTTGAGACTGTCCCCTCCGCAAAGCCATGGCAACACCGTCTTGCCAGCGATGGAAGATCGCCGCTAACCGCTTGCGGAATTGTTCGTCGAGTTGAGACATCTCCTGCGCCAGATTGACGAGGGGGCACCCACCCTTCAAGTCTCTCGGCCGGGATGGTATCGACTGGACAATGGCGATCAACGCATCGACAGGGTCCTCGTCCTCGCTTCGTTGGAGAGGCAGCAACCACCTGTCACGGCAGAATGTCTCAATGACCTCGTCGATAATTGCATGTCCCAGAGCGTCCTTGCTCTCGAAATGGTGGTAGAGCGCTCCTTTTGTCACATTGGCTGCAGCCAGAATCGTATCGATGCTGGCACTCTGGAATCCAGATCGGTAGACCTCCTGAAAACCCGCTTTCAGCAAGCGTTCCCGCGTGCGCTCTGGATCACGGGACCTGCGCATCTCTGGATCACCTGACATACCGACCAGTTTGTATGTAGCCCGGCTGAAAGTCAACCACAATTGATCGTCCGATTTTGGGCTCGTTTTTTGAATTCCGTAATCTCCCGCCCCAATCGTATGGAAAGCTGGAGAAACGCCCGTTCCGGCCGCTTTGCGGCTGCCCCGGAAGGTTGTTAGTCCGCCACTCGGTTTCGAAGTCTGAAATGCCAGGTCTGTTATGTCGCGTCATCGTCGTCAAAATGGAAGTCGGAATGCTCCCCTCATTGGTCATGCGGCAAGTATTTGTGAAGTTGTGAGCCAATTCCGCTCTCAATTCCACACAGACCCTCACCACGCCGAGCCGAACCTGACGTAGATTGCCAGCCATCTCGGCGGCTTCCCTCGGAGGAAAAGAGAACACATGAACACGTTTAGGCAGTTGCGGAATTTCTGGGTACTGTGGGCGGCGACGATTGTTCTGGCTTGCTCCAGCAACGCGGTCGCTCAAACGAGCTACAAGATTACCGATTTGGGCGTTAACAAGAAGACAGACAACTTCAACATGGTTATGGGTCTCAATAATCAGGGCTGGGCTGAGAATATGGATGGGGTTTTAGCCCCGCCCATCACTTCGACCTCCACTCACATTGTGAGTGGCCGCGCAGTAATAAGCATTTACGGATCTAACATCGACCTCGGCGCACTTGGAGGGATGAACAGTTGGACCAACTATGGCGGGATCAACGATCGTGGGAAAGCTGTCGGTATGGCCGAGACATCTGTTAAAGATCCAGACCATGAAAACTTTTGTGCCTTCGGCACAGACCGTACGTGTCTTCCGTTTTTTTGGCGACGGGGTCACATCATGGCTCTCCCCACGCTGGGCGGAAATAACGGGCAGGCCAGTGCTATCAACAACCGCGAACAGATAGTAGGTATTTCAGAAACGACGGTCCAGGACTCCGGATGCTCGCCCAGCAAGCCTGGAAAGATTATTTCGCCGGTATTTTGGGAAAGAGGCGAAGTCCGAGCTCTTCCTACGGTGGATGGCGACCCAGACGGCTTCGTACAAGGCATCAACGATCGAGGCCAGGCGGTAGGCTCTTCGGGAACCTGCGCCAACATAGCGACCCACGCCGTGTTGTGGGAAGACGACACTGCCTCCGAGCTTCCAAACCTCGGACACGATGGAAATGACGCCTACGCCATTAACGGCCACGGCCAAGCTGTTGGGTATGTCTCGACCACTGACGGCGCAACCATCGTTGCCGCTCTTTGGCCGAACGGCGTACACGGCGCAGTCACAAACCTCGGCATTCTGCCGGGAGATGGCGCCGCCTTTGCTACGGGCATCAACAACCGTGGCCAGGTGGTGGGAAGCACCTTCAACTCCCAGGGCTGGTCCCGTGGTTTCATCTGGCAAGACAATGTGATGACCGACCTGAACTCGCTCGTTCGCAGGAATTCCAACTTCCGCATCATCGCGGCGAGCAATATCAACGAGCGCGGACAAATCTCAGGTATGGCAACGGTGCTCACCGGGCCGGATGCGAACAAGATCCACGCCATTCTATTAACTCCTTCAAACGAGGAGATCGACGAGTCGGTTGCAGATTTCGACCGTACACACCCGCATTCCACTGTACCCGCGAATGCCGGCCACTCTTCGCAGAGATTCGGCCCCCCTCTACTCCAGCGATAGAGGCATTCGTTCCCTTGGGCAAGTGCCTGACCTTTGCTCCGCTTGACTCCCCAGGCTGCGCGCATGGTTGGGAACACGAACCCCTGAGGCGTGAAAAACAGCACGCCTCACGGGTTTCCAATAACCCACGCCGCCGATGCCCGTGTATCCGGGCCGCGGGAAGTCGGAAGTTGCCGGACCGTTTTTACACGCGAGTAGATATCAGATCGTGGAGCATCTCGGAACATCCTGAAGCACACATTGAAGGCACGTCCTGTAGACTCGCTAACTTGCCAACGACGGCGAGGGGAAGTTCTGATACGCTGGGATTGCTTCTCAGACGAACTTTGATCGAGGGTAGACAATGCGTATACATGCTCTGGTTCTTGCAGGTGCAGTGATAGCGAGCGGTGGTATGCAGGTGTGGGCGCAGATGAGTGCCCCTCCACCTTCACCGCCGCTGGGTACAAAAGAAGACCCCGCGAAAGCGTTGGACGGTTTGCTCTCCTCGATGGAGTCTCCGGTAATGAGCGCGGCCAAGGCTATGCCGGCCGATAAGTACAGTTTCGCGCCGGCGCAAGGCATTTTTGCTGCCGGCCAGACGACGCAGTTCGACACCGTGCGCACCTTTGTGGCGCAGGTAACGCACCTGGCGCAGGCCAACTACTTCTTTTTCGGCTGGAGCGGCATTAAGCCTGACCGCGACGTGAAGGCAATCGGCGCCATTACTACCAAGGACGAAGCGGTGGCTGCACTCGAAGCATCGTTCGCCTATGCGCACAAGGCCATTGCGACCATCACCACAGAAAATGCGTTGATCGCCATCAAGCCGATCGACGGGTTCACCACGCGGGTCACGATTACCGGTTTCGCAGCGGCCCACGGGTATGATCACTACGGCCAAATGGTGGAGTACCTGCGCATGAACGGCATAGTGCCGCCGGCGAGTGCCAAATAGTACGTGGATAGCAAGCGCGTTTCAGACCCGATTCCAGTTTGATGAATAGGTCGTTGTGCGCATTGTCGCCTAGTGCCTTGACGATAGCGCATCAATTACAGGACTCCAGTTACCAATCAGTTCGGAGAGCTTGCATCGGATCCGAGTGGCGCCGGCTCACATACTCGCTTCTCCATTTAACGCTAAATCAATCCTGGCCGGTTCTCGAAGTGGAGAGAGCCGGCCGTGAGGGCGTCTTGCTTCAGCGTAAAGTCGACAAGCGGGGGCAATTGCTTACGTGCTGGGATGGAAGTCGAAGGCAAACGCCACCACCCGCAACTCCTGAAAGACTCTGAAGAGAAGCGAGGTTACGTGGCCAGCGGAAGCCACGACACATTCGTACGTCAGTACAGTGGGCGATTCGCACCCAGTGTAACCTGGTTCCCGATTTTCAATAGAGCCGACGCAAAGAGTCCCGACGGCTTCGTGTTTGCCGTTTGAAGAGGTGACCCTCCCTGTCGGAAGTGATCCACGACCTTTCCGCAACAGGAAGGCAATGGCTTGGAACCAGCCGGGCTAGACTGCCATTTGCACCACAGAGTCCCTCCCCTCCTGAAATCAAATTTGAGTGACCGCCATGCAAAGCCGAAGCGCCGCATTGAACCTGGGCATTTATATCTACGCCGCAGCTGCCATGTTGCTCGGTCTCGTGGGCCTGGTATCGGGCGATTTCGCCGTGGGCTGGCAGCACGTCGGGCCGAGCGTCCCATTGCGTGAGCTACTCGCGTATGCCACTGCCTTGGTCGAATTGGCCGCCGGCATCGCACTCGTCGTGCCCGGCACCGCGCGGATTGGAGCTGTGACTCTGACGATTGTCTACACGGCGTTTACGCTTTTGTGGGCGCCGAAAGCCCTGGTGGACATCTTCAAGCCGGACTTCAACGCCATGGGGAACGTCTTTGAGGAGTTTTCAATGGTCGCGGCCGGGCTTGTGCTGTGCGCGATCTTGTCGGCCAGCGGTTCTGCCACGTCTGGAAGGGAGCGCCTGTTTGCGCGGATGTTTGGGCTTTGCCCAGTTTCGTTCGGCATTGTGCACATTTTCGACACGATGCCGGGCATCGCTGGCTGGGTTCCCAAATGGCTTCCGCCGGGGCCGTTGTTCTGGGCCTACGCCACGACGATCTGCTTTTTCCTCGCCGCGGCCGCTATTCTTACCGGCATTGCGGCACCGCTTGCCGCACGGCTGCTGACGATGGAGATTGTTGGGTTCCAATTGCTGGTGTGGATTCCGAAACTCGTCACAGGGCCGCACCAGCACTTCAACTGGGCCGGCAACGGGATCAACCTGGCGATCGCAGCGAGCGCGTGGGTGGTAGCAGATTCGATGAGGAGCGCAGCGAATCGAAAGCCGATTCCGGAGGAATTGACGGTGGAGGTGGGGAGCGTGGCGTGAGGAATCGGCACACGTGACGTCTTAATCAATCGGTCCGACTGGCTAGGTTGAAAGCTTGATAAGTGGATATTGGCTGTCGTCACAACCGCGCGTAGACTCTTCGCTATGAGTTGGGACTCTATGAAGGCCTCGTGGACAGTTGTTGGCTTTCTGCTATGTGTCAACGGCGTGACCGGCGTCTCGGCGATCGGCCAGACCCGAGAGAACACAGCGCCGGCGCCAGGGCACGGCTCGAGCAATCCGGTGCTCGTGGAACTCTTCACCTCGGAGGGATGTTCGAGCTGTCCACCCGCAGATGAGTTCGTGCGGAAGTTGGATCAACTGCAGCCAGTCGCCGATGCGCAACTTATCGTGCTCAGTGAGCACGTTGATTATTGGGACCACGATGGATGGAAGGATCCGTACTCTTCGTCAGCGCTCACCGACAGGCAGGCCGCGTATGAACACGTCCTTGGACTGACCTCACCCTATACGCCGCAATTGATCATCGACGGAGACAAGGAAGTTCACCTCACGGATCGGCAGCAAATTGAAAGCGCATTTCAGCAAGCTGCCGCAACACCCAAGATTCCCGTTCTTTTGGACGGGGTGGGCATTGACCCGGCGAATCCGCGGTTGCTCCGGGCGCACGTCGCGACCGATGCAAATACCAGTAAGAGTAGTGCCGATGTGTACCTGGCCATCGCGCTCGATCATGCGGAATCCCAGGTATTGCGGGGCGAGAATGGAGGCCGGCATCTGGTCCACACAGCAGTTGCGTTGCAATTGGTAAAGATCGGCAAACTCGAAAAGGGAAAGAACTTCGCGCAGGATGTGAAGGTTCAGCTCAAGCCGGGAGTCGATCCACTCACCCTCCGCGTGATTGCATTTGTACAGACCCCGGGACCGGGCAAATTGCTTGGAGCGGCGCTGTGGAAGAGTGCACGCTGAGGCGAAAGCGGGACGATCGTTCAACGCCCATATGTTGTGAAGTGGCTGTTACGCTGTGCCACCCGGACAGTGTTCCGATTACAAATGTCAGGGCCGCTAAGTCCTATGACTAATGAGTCCTCTCGGAACCCAGCTCAGTCCTGTCTTTGTTATCGATCGCAGTGAATCCAAGCCTCTCCACCGCCAGGTGTACGACGGCTACAGAGAGGCCATTCTGCGCGGTGATCTGGTTCCTGGACAGAAGGTTCCATCCAGCCGGGAGCTGGCGTCAGAGATCCGCGTTTCACGTTTTCCGGTTCTGCATGCCTACGCGCAACTGCTGGCTGAAGGGTACTTTGAAAGCCAGGTCGGTTCCGGGACCTTTGTTTCCGCGGCGTTGCCCGAGCAGATGACACCTTCGGGACGTCACAACGAGAATGCGGAGCACGCTCCGTCCGGATACAGGCCGGTTGCCGCACGCACTCGCCTGTATCCGGCGTTTGCACGAGAATCGCACCTTCGGATGGGCGGGTCCTTCGGACTTCACCAACCCGCATGCGACCAATTTCCATTCAATATCTGGTCGGGGCTTGTGAGTCGCCACAGCCGAAATCCGTGGTCGACTTCGTTGCAAAGAGTCGATCCGATGGGCTTATATCGATTTCGGCAGGAACTTTGCCGCCACCTGCGAACTGCTCGATCGGTTAAGTGTGATCCGGAGCAAATCATGATTGTGTCGGGATCGCAACACGCGCTGGACATAACCGCGCGCGTCCTTCTCGATCCCGGAGACGCGGTGCTGGTTGAAGAGCCGGGATACAATCTGCAGCGAACGTTGCTTGAGGCAGCAGGATGCCGATTGAAAATGGTTCCCGTTGATGAACAGGGAATGGATATTGCGAGAGCTCCGCGGTGCGAAGGAGTAAAAGCAGCTTTCGTCACGCCATCCCACCAGTTTCCTCTCGGGTCAACGATGAGTGCAACCCGCCGTCTCCATCTGCTGAACTGGGCGCAGCGCGAGGGGGCCTGGATCGTTGAGGATGACTACGACAGCGACTTCCGTTTCGACACCAGGCCGATTGCTTCACTGCAGGGGCTTGATGTGAATGCGCGCGTCATCTACATCGGCACATTCAGCAAGATTCTGTTTCCTTCACTGCGTATTGGCTACCTGATCATTCCACGCGACCTGGTGGGGCTCTTCGAGGCGGTTCGATACGCCACGGATATATTCCCGCCCTATCTCTATCAGGAAGCCCTCGCGGACTTTATAGAATTTGGCCACTTGGCGCGATATGTTCGAAAGATGCGACGGATCTATGGCGAACGTCGCAATGCGCTGATCGAAGCGATTCATGCGGAGTTTGGCGATTTCTTCCAGGTGCACGGCTCCTCGGCGGGCATGCACGTCTCTGTCACCTTGCCGGAGGGTTTCAACGACCTCGAGATTTCGGCTCGCGCCTCATCGGAAAAGCTGGTCCTTTGGCCTCTTTCCAGGTATTACACCGGGGAGCATCCTCGCCATGGTTTCGTGCTAGGTTTCGGCGCCACTCCAACTCAGCATATCTCCAGTGTCATAAAGCGATTGCATACTCTGATTCTTGGTTCGGCGCGTGATTCCGGTTTCGATTACGCAGCCCATAGCGCAACGGTCACAGACCATCTCTCCTTACAATCGAGAGCCTCTTGAAGCATTGAGAGCTCGGCTCTGGTTCCAAATACGACAATCGAATCGGATGCAGGAGTGACGCAGGAGTGCTGCGCCATGCAAACGAGAGGTCACGATCCTCTGACTTCGCACAGGTTTCGCCCTTGGAGTGTGAAGACCGGGAGTGGTCATGGGGGAAACATCGGAACCGGTTATGGCAATGCACCAGTATCGGCCGCACTCTGAGACTTACGACGACAGCACAATCGCTGGAGTCGAAATCCGATGCTGGAGAAAAACAAATGAGTTGTATGAAGGATTCACTTTTGGCCATGACGCCCAGGGTCAGACTTCGTGTTTTCACGCGAAATCGGGTCATCCTGCGATTCACACTCCTTCTGCTGGCACCGCTGTTTGGCTTCTCCCTGTGCGCAGCCGGACAGCAAGGCACCATTCTGGGCACAGTCACTGATCCGGCCGGCGCGGCGGTTCCAAATGCGAGTATCAGCATTACCAATCTCGCATCAGGAGTCTCCAAAGTCATTCAAACAAACAGTGACGGTCAGTACGTTGTGCCGGATCTGAATATCGGGCAATACACCGTGAAAGCGGAAGCGACGAACTTCAAAACCGTTGAACACAAGAATGTGGCGCTGCAGGTTGGCGACCGCACCCGGATTGACTTCCAGATGCAGGTGGGCGCAGTTCAGGAAACCGTAACCGTGGAAGCGGATGCGGTGCATGTTCAGACTGACTCCGGCGAACAGAGCAGCGTCATCACCGGGCAGCAGATCTCACAGCTTTCAGTGAGCGGGCGAAGTATGTACCAGCTTGCGGCCCTGGTGCCTGGCGCTTCAAGCCAGATCGGTGTCGGCGGCATGAGCTCGGGCGAGGTCAATACACCTGTTGGCGGAGATTCCAGCGTAGAATTCAACGGCTTACGCCAGAATCACAACCTCTACATGCTCGATGGCGGGGAAAATGATGATCGTGGCGGCGCCGGCGGTATGAGCATCGCGCCCTCGAGCGATGCGATCGCGGAGTTCCGCACGCTGACCTCGAACTACAGCGCAGATTATGGCCTGTCATCGGCCGGAACGATGGCGATGGTTCTCAAGTCGGGAACAAGAACTTTCCATGCCTCGGCGTGGGAGTTCAACCGTAACGACGACTATGACGCGCGCAACTACTTCAACCCGGCGCCAGAGAAGGTAGCCAAGTTGCGCCTCAACGTATTCGGCTTCAATGCCGGCGGGCCAGTCACGCTTGGAAAGCTCTACAATCCGGATCGGAAGCGCACCTTCTTCTTCTACAACCAGGAATGGCGGCGCCTGATTCAGGGTGGACTGACGAATCAACCCGTGCCGGACAAGTCCACCTACGGCGGCAACTTCGGAACCCAGACAATCAACGTTCCAGGTGCAGCTGCAGTGTCAGCCGGAGTCCTCGCGCGGAATTGCCCCGGTGGCGTTCTGCCCGCGGGCATCGTGCAGGGAAAGCCCTTTCCCAACAACACGATCCCCACATGCATGATCTCACCGAATTCCACTGCACTGCTGAACGCCGGCATCTTCCCCGCTTCGAACACGGTTGGGCCGGACGGCAAGCCGACCTTCATCGGAGGAAACGATTCCCCCACCAACCTGACAGAAGAAGTTGTCCGTATCGATCACAACTTCTCCGACAAATGGTCAGTCTTCGGCCATTTCATCGCGGAGCAAGTCTCGCAGGGATTCGGCGTGAGCCAATGGAGCGGCGCCAATGTCCCGACCGTGGGCGATACCTTCAGCAATCCCTCTTACAGCGCAGTAGTGCACGTCACGGACACAATCAGCCCGAGCCTGCTGAACGAGACTGCGTTCAACTACAACGGCAATCGGATCAACATTACTCCCTTCGCAGGCTCGGGATTGAAGAGCCTCTCGCTCCCCGAAGGATATGACTCGACGCATTCACGGCTCTTCACGGGCCCAAACAATCTCAATCGCATTCCCAACATCGACCTGAATGGAACGCTTGGGAGCCACTTCGAGATCTCAAGCTGGCCGTGGCACAACATAGCTGACGACTATCAGGTGCGGGACGATGTGTCGTGGTCAAAAGGCGCGCATCAGTTCAAGATTGGCGGAAGCTGGGCGCTGTACAAAAAGGTGCAGGATCTCTTCGGGCAGACCCAGGGCAATTTCAACTTTGACGGTACTTTCACAGGCAGCGATTTCGCCGACTACCTACTCGGCACGGCGAAGAACTACAACGAACTTGCCGTTCAAGATCGTGGGCTCTGGAATAACATTTCGTGGGGAGCATACATTCAGGACAACTGGCGCACGAACAAAAACCTCACCCTGAACCTGGGGTTGCGCTGGGACGGCATTCCGCACACCTACGAAGCCGACAATCGCATGGGGAACTTTTATCCCTCGCTCTACAACCAGGCTGATGCGGCCGTTCTTCTTTCCGACGGAACCATCAGTCCCAGCAGCCCTGGCCTCGGCACAAGCCCGAATCCCATTCTGGCCGGCGTTCCGCTCTACCTGAACGGGATTGGAATCCCCGGGCACAATCACGTCCCCAAGGGCCTGGTCAACAACAACTGGGCCACCTTCGGTCCGCGCCTCGGCTTTGCCTACGACATCATGGGCAATGGCAAGACCGTGATTCGCGGCGGATTCGGGATGATGTATGAGCGGATTCAAGGCAACGACATGTACAACGCCGGCCCTAACATCCCCTTCAGCCTCAATGTGACGAACAGCAGCGTCACCATGGAGAACCCGAGCATCCTGCTATCAAGCGGACAAGCCGCAGCCAGGCCAATCAACCCTGCCAGCATCGTCGGTCTCGATCTTGACAATTACAAGCAACCGGTCAGCTTCCAGTACAGCGCCGGATTGCAGCGTCAGTTGAACTCTCGCTCGGTTCTGTCCATCGCCTACGTCGGAAACCAGAACCGGTATCAGAACGACTATCGCCAGATGAATTTGCCGGATGAAAGCTATCTCCCGGAACTCATCGGCGGCGCCCAGTACACCACCGCGCCGGGTCTGCCCTACCGCGGTTTCCAATCCATCAATATGTCCATCAACGAAGCCAACTCGCGCTACAACTCGCTGCAGGTTGACTTGAATTCCAAGATCCGGGAACTGACCCTGCGCGCCTACTACACGCTATCGAGGACAGTTGATCCTACGACTGGCGGAGGCGGAGGTGCTGACCTCTCCAACGTGTCCAATCCTTACATGGGTTGGAAGTTCGATAACGGGCCGGGAGGATATGACAGAACGCATAATGCAGCGGTGAACTTCATCTGCGAGGTTCCGTTCTTGCAGAGGAGTCCAAACCGGCTCCTGAGGACGACGCTTGGAGGTTGGGAAGTATCCGGGATCGTGACCATGACATCCGGATTGCCTATCAACCCGCAGCTAACAGGCGGCCAAAGCAGTAACGGATTGCCGAATGCGACGAACCGGCCTGACAAGGTAGGCAATGTCTCCTATCCCCACAAGGCCGGCGAGTGGTTCGACACAAAGGCGTTCGCGCTTCCGGCATTGGGACAGTGGGGAAATGCTGGTTTCAATTCCCTGCGCGGTCCTGGCCGTGACAACTGGAATCTCTCTCTGTTCAAGAGCTTCCGGTTCAGCGAGGACGGCCAGAGACGATTCGAACTCCGCGCCGAAAGCTTTAACGTGTGGAACCACACCGAGTTTGACCAGGTCAGCAATGGCCTGGGGGCCAGCAACTTCGGTCAGGTCACTTCGGCATTTGATCCGAGAGTATTCCAGTTCGGCGCAAAGCTCTACTTCTGACTCTCTGGCGATAGTGATACCTTCTTCCCGTCCGCAGCTACTCCCAGTGCGGGCGGGTTCTTTGTCGCGTTTTCTGGCTGGAGCGCAGCTGCTTTGACTACAGAACTGACGAAGGCGCTGTTGACCCTCTCACGCGAGGTGGAG
>Ga0134128_10008573_pt1 | contig 12306 bp, 10 predicted proteins | sample KB31754_FD_96462 | JGI IMG/M metagenome (GOLD analysis project Ga0134128, IMG submission 96462) | Terrestrial soil microbial communities with excess Nitrogen fertilizer from Kellogg Biological Station, Michigan, USA - KB3-175-4 | ecosystem: Environmental > Terrestrial > Soil > Unclassified ...
AGCGGCGTGCGCGGCACCCGCGGCCGGATAGCCGCGTGTGCCTGGGTGATCCTCTCGAAGAGAGATGTTGGCAAGGCTTGCGCTCCCATGGACCGGACCCGTCGCCGGGTCACTGTGCCGGAGGCAGGGGGCTCGCTTCGGTGGTCTGCTCACGGTCGCCTGCGGCGAGCGCACTTTAAAGGAAAACAGTGGGTGAGTGCGTGCCGGCGGCGGTTCCGCCTCGCGTTGGGCAGCGGTTGCGGTCGGACCGATGGGCCATCCGTGGACCGGTGGGCTCAGCGGGCGGGGGGTCCCGCTGGGCGAAAGCTGACCGGAGCACTCCGGGCTTCGGCACGCGAGCACTGCGCCGGACCTGCGTCGGCTCCGCCGCCGGTGGCATTGAACGCCTGGACCTGCTGGCTGAAGCAGCTCACCACGGCGGCGAGCCGCATCAGCACCGTGCTGCTGAGGTCAAGATATCTGTCGCGCAGATGTTGCGCGCCGGAGGAGGCCGCCCGCGTGGCATCCGCCTGCTCGGTGTCGAGGCAGGACGCGTATGCCGCAACCTGCGCGCTGTAGTCGCTCAGATTGTCTCGCGCGGCGCTCATCTCGTCTCTGCTGGCATGGGCGCCGTCCGGTATCGCGAATTCCGGCTGCGGCGCGGGCCCGCAGCTGGCATGCGCGACAGGAAGCGCGCCGGCGCAGAGCAGGACTCCTGCGGCGATGGTGGTTGCTCTGATCATCATCGGTCTTCATCCCCAATGTTGGTGTTATATCGGCAAGCACGCGCACGGCCGAGCCGGCGGCACTTTGTTCTTGTGTTGCTCACCGCGCTGCCTTTGGCAGGCGGTCCCTTCGACGAGGACTGTAGCACGCGGCGGCCCGAGCCGGGCCAATTGCGGCGGGACGACATTATGTCGCGACGCCCTCACTCTTTTGGGGGAGGCACGGGTCGAAGAATTATCGATAATTCTCTTCCCTCACCGACCGGCGGGCCCGCGGAGCACCCGATCGAGCCATGTGGATCATCAAGGTGGCGCTGCGGCGCCCCTACACCTTCATCGTCCTCGCGCTGCTGCTGCCGATCCTCGGCGCGCTCGTGATCCTCGGCACCCCGCTGCGGCCGGGCATGCCGACCGACATCTTTCCTGAGATCCGCATTCCCATCATTGCGGTGACATTCACCTATAGCGGCATGCCGCCCGATGAGATGTCGGGGCGCATCACCGGACAGATCGAGCGGTACGTGACCACTCTGGTGAACGACGTGCAGCACGTCGAGTCGCAGAGCTATCCCGGAATGACGGTGATCAAGCTCTTCTTCCAGCCGGGCGTCGACATCAATCTCGCGATGGCGCAGGTGGTGGCCTTCTCTCAGCTCTCGCTGAAGCAGATGCCGCCGGGCACGCAACCGCCGCTCATCATCAAGTACAACGCCTCGAGCGTGCCGATCATCCAGCTCGCGCTCTCGAGCGACCGCCTGACCGAGTCGCAGGTCTTCGACTTTGGCAACCAGGTCATCCGCTCGCAGATTGCGACCGTGGCGGGCGCATCGATACCCTATCCCTACGGTGGCGCCACGCGCCAGATCCAGGTCGATCTCAATCCGTCGGCATTGCGGGCACAGGGCCTCGCGCCGGTGGACGTGCTCGATGCGATTGCGACCCAGAATCTGATCGTGCCTGCGGGTACGGAGAAGATCGGCGGCACGGAGTACGACGTCAAGCTCAACGCCAGCCCGGTCACGATCGATCGGCTGAACGATCTGCCGATCCGCAGCCGCGGCGGGACGGTCACCTATCTTCGCGACGTGGCGTTCGTGCACGATGGCCACCCGCCGCAAACCAACATAGTGCGCGTGAACGGCCGCCGTGCCGTGCTGATGACGATCCAGAAGACCGGCACGGCCTCGACCCTGAACATCGTCAATGCCATCAAGGCCAAGCTGCCCTACGTGCGCGAGCTGCTGCCTGAAGGGACCTCCATCACCCCGACGGGCGATCAGTCGGTTTTCGTGCGGGCCGCAGTCCGCGGCGTCGTGATCGAGGCAGTCATCGCCGCCGCCCTCACGGCGCTCATGATCCTGCTGTTCCTGGGGACCTGGCGCAGCACACTCATCGTCACCATTTCCATCCCGCTCTCGATCATCTCCTCCATCATCCTGCTCGATGCGCTCGGGGAGACGATCAACCTGATGACCTTGGGCGGCCTCGCGCTCGCGGTCGGCATTCTCGTCGACGATGCCACTGTCACGATCGAGAACATCAACCGCTTTCTCGAAGAGGGGCGTGAAGTGGAGCCGGCGATCGTTGCCGGGGCGCAGCAGATCATTCTGCCGGCGTTCGTCTCGATGCTGTCGATCTGCATCGTATTCGTGCCGATGTTCCTGCTCTCCGGCGTCGCGCGCTACCTCTTCGTACCGATGGGTGAGGCGGTGGTGTTCGCCATGGCCACCTCGTTCATCCTCTCCCGCACCCTGGTGCTCACCCTCGCCAAGTACTGGCTGCGGACCGCGGCACAGGAGCACGCTGCCGCCGCCAATGCCGGTCCGCTCAAGCGCGCGCAACGGCGCTTCGAAGCGGCCTTCGAGCGCACCCGCGGACGGTACCGGGCTCTGCTCGAGGCAGTCCTGCGCCGCCGCGCGGTGTTCATCCCCGTATTTCTCGTGGGCGCGGCCCTGTCATTGCTGATCTATCCGCAGCTCGGCCGCAACTTCTTTCCCGATGTGGATGCCGGACGGATCAAGCTGCACGTCCGGGGACCCACCGGAATGCGGGTCGAGGATACGGCTGCGCTCGTCGATCGAGTGGAAGCGGCGCTGCGGCAGGTGATTCCGGCCGGTCAGATTGCAAGCGTCGTCGATAACGTCGGCTTGCCGGTCTCCAGCATCAACATGACTTACAACAACTCGGGCACGGTCGGCAGCAGCGATGCGGACATCCTCATCGGCCTGACACCCGATCACGCTCCGACCGCCGGCTACGTGGCGCGGCTTCGCAGCGTGCTGCCGCGGGAGTTCCCCGGCACGAGCTTCGCGTTCCTACCCGCCGACATCGTGAGTCAGATCCTCAACTTCGGGGCCCCGGCTCCCATCGACGTGCAGGTGGTGGGTCCGAGCCCCAAAAACCGGGATGTCGCCGACGGGCTGCTCGATTCCTTGCGCCATGTGCCCGGTCTCGCCGACGTCCGCATCGGGCAGCTCTTCAACCGGCCGGAAATCGAAGTGCATACCGACCGCACGCGCGCCGAGCAGCTCGGCATCACGCAGTCGGACGTCGCCAACAATCTGCTGCTGACCCTCTCCGGCAGCGGACAGGTCGCGCCGACCTTCTGGCTCAACCCGCAGAACGGCATCTCCTATCCGATCGTCGCGCAAGCGCCGCAGTACCTGATGACCTCGCTCCAGGATCTGGAGGACCTGCCGGTCGATGCGCCGGGCGGGACGCAGATCCTCGGCGGTCTTGCGACCGTCAGCCGCGGCTTCGGCCCGGCAGTCATCTCGCATTACGATGCGCAGCCGATCATCGACATCTACGGGGCCGTGCAGGGCAGGGATCTCGGCGCGGTGGCGCAGGACATCCGCGCGCGGATCTCAGACTGGAAGAGCAAGCTGCCGCGCGGCACTCACATCATCATGCGTGGACAGGTCGAGACCATGCTGCAGTCGTACACCGGCCTCGGTGTCGGCCTCATCGGCGCGGTGCTCCTGGTCTACCTCCTGATGGTCGTCAACTTCCAGTCGTGGACCGACCCATTCATCATCATCGCGGCGCTCCCGGCTGCACTTGCCGGAATTGCGTGGCTGCTGCTGGCGACGGGCACGACGCTGAGCGTGCCGGCGCTGACGGGAGCCATCATGGCGGTCGGTGTCGCCACTGCGAACAGCATTCTGGTGGTGAGTTTCGCGCGCGAGCGGCTCGCTGCGGGAGTCACGCCGACCCAGGCCGCGCTCGATGCCGGTTTCACCCGCTTCCGCCCGGTGCTGATTACCGCGCACGCGATGATGATCGGCATGCTGCCGATGGCCCTCGGACTCGGCGAGGGCGGTGAGCAGAACGCGCCAATCGGCCGCGCAGTCATCGGTGGCTTGCTGCTCGCTACGATCGCAACTCTCGTGTTCGTCCCCGCAGTGTTCACCGCGATCTATGAGCGTCGCACGAAATGAGTCAGCAAATGGACCAACCCCTACCCTCCCAAGATGAGTCACCCGGCATTGTCCGGACGAGCGCGCGCGGTGCCGCGCGGGTCTGGCTGCGGATGGGAGGCATTGCTTCATTCGTGGCGCTCGCCGCCGTTGCATGGGTCGTGCATGCGCGGCACCGGGCCGATGCCGCGCTGAGTCAGCAGACCGAGTCGGATCAGGTTCTGGCGGTGGCGACCGCCCGGCCGCACTCTGATGGCGCGGCCGCGGAGCTGGTCCTCCCGGGCAACCTTCAGGCCAACTACGAGGCGCCCATCTACGCGCGCACCAGCGGCTATCTCAGGCACTGGTACGTGGATATCGGCGCGAGGGTTCACCAGGGCCAGCTCCTCGGTGAGATTCAGGCGCCCGAGGTGGATCAGCAACTGCGCCAGGCAGAGGCGAATCTCACCATGGCGAAAGCGAACCAGAAGATCGCGGACGTCACCGCCGAGCGGTGGCGCCGCTTGCTCTCGAGCGAGTTGGTCTCCAGACAGGACGCTGATGAGAAGGTGAGCGCGGCGAAGGCGAGCGACGCGCAGGTTCAGGCGGCGCACGCCGATGTGCTGCGGTTGCGCGAGCTGTCGGGATTCGAGCGTGTGGTCGCGCCATTCGACGGCATCATCACCGCCCGCAACACCGACATCGGACAGCTGATCAGCGCCGGAAGCGGCAGTGGCACGGCGCTCTTTCGCATCGCGGACATGAGGCGGTTGCGCCTGTACGTGAATGTGCCCCAGGAGGATGCAGCAGGCATGCAGCCGGGATTGAAAGCGCGGCTGCGCTTGCCCGACAGGCCTGCCACCGCCTACGACGCCTCGGTCGCAGCGACTGCGCGCGCGATCGACCCGGCAACGCGTACGCTGATGGTTGAGCTTCTGGTCGATAACAGCAAAGGCGAGCTGCTGCCGGGCGGCTATGCCGAGGTTCATTTTCATCTGCCGCCCACCCGCGCGGCCCATGCGTTCCTGCTGCCGGCGAACGTGCTGCTCTTTCGCGGGGACGGCCTGCATGTCGCGACGGTCGATGCGCACGATCGCGTGGTGCTGAAATCGGTCACCATCGGACGCGACTACGGCTCGCAGATCGAGATCGTCTCCGGGCTCTCGGCCGACGATCAGGTCATTCTGAGTCCACCCGACTCGCTGGTGGCGGGTGCGCCGGTGCGCGTAGTCAGGCGTGGGGGGCCGGAGGCCTGATCCGGCCATGGTCGCCGTCGCACACACAATGGAGTCGGCATCCCAGCGCACCTGCGTGCGTGTTCGGATTCGCGATGTGCTGGTGACGCGCATCCTCGATGGCACCTATCCGGCCGGCATGAGGCTCAAGGAGCTCACGCTCGCCCGGGAGTTTGGCGTGAGCCAGGCACCCATCCGCGAGGCGCTGCGCGAGCTCGAAGGGTCGGGCCTCGTCAGGAGCGAGCGCTATCGCGGTACGCGCGTGTGCGGCGCGGATTACCAGGAGATCCGCGAGTCCTACGAGCTGCGTGGGCTGATGGAGGAGCGCGCCCTGCAGCTCGCAGCGCCATTTTCCCGCGAGCTCGCCGAGGAGCTCACCGCGCGAACGCGCTCGATGGCGAGCGCCATCGAAGAGCGTAATCCGGAGCGCTACATCGATGAGGCGCTGGCCTACCATCGGCGCCTCATCGAGGCGAGCGGCAATCAGACCTTCCTCGTCGTCTGGGATTTCCTGCACTGGAACGTGCGCGGGCGCGTGGTCCTGCGGCGCATCGCGCAGGCCGGTGGCGGCGGGCTCAAGCCGTTCCTCGATCTGCACCGCGCTTTGAACTCGAGGATCCGGGCCGGGGACCTGCGCGGCGCAACCGACAAGGTCCGCGCCATCCTGCAGCGGGTGACTGACGTCCTTTCCCGCGACTGACTAATCGTCCCGATCGAAGCCGTCGACGGTTCTCGGCCAGTCCTTCTTCAGCAGGCGGGACAACGCGCGGTCGGCGAGCAGGCGGCCGCCCGTCTGGCAGGTCGCGCAGTAGTTGGTCTCGTTGTCCGCGTAGCGGATCCGTTGCACGGGCGTACCACAGACCGGGCAGGGCAGGCGGAAGCGGCCGTGCACGGCCATCTCCTTGCGAAACGCAGTTACTTTCTCCGGAAATCGTCCGCCGGCCTCGCCGCGCAAGCGCTCCGTCCACAGCTCCAGCTGCCCGCGAGTCGCAGCGTACAGCCGCAGCACTTCGGCATCATTCGCGCGGCTGGTCAGCATCACCGGTGAGAGCCTGGCGGCGTGCAGGATCTCATCCGAGTAGGCGTTGCCGATCCCGCTGAACAGTCTCGGATCGGTCAGGGCGCGCTTGAGGGTATGGTTCTCGGCCCGCAGCCTCAGGGCAAACTCTTCTGCCGTCGAAGTGAGGACCTCCATGCCTCCCGGGTCTTGGCGCTGCAGTGCCTCTTCGCCGAGGGCGAGGTGCAGCGATGCCCGCCGCTTCGTGCCGGCCTCGGTGAGTGTCAGGGTGCCGTTGCCCCATTGCAGGCGTGCCAGTGCCGCGCGCTTCCCGAGCGGCGTCCCGGCATCGAACCAATGCAGTCGGCCCGCGATCATCAGATGGAACACCAGCCAGAGCTCGCCTTCGAGACCGATGGCCAGGCGCTTGCCGATGCGGCGCACCTCGGTCGCGCGCCGACCCTGCACGCTGCTGATGGGCGGGGCCACCGTGCGCAGCAGGAAAGGCGACTGGATCAGCGCCTTCTCGAGCGGCTGCCCGACGATGCGCTGCTCCAGCGCCTCGCGATAGACCGACACGTCGGGAAGCTCGGGCATGCGCCATTGTATGCCGGGACGGGCGGCGCTGTGCTCGCCGCTCCGTGTTGAGACGGCCGTCAGTATTTGTACTTATGTTCCTGAAATTGTGCGCCAAGCCACATGGAGCGCGCGCACCGCATGCTGGAATCGCGGTGCACCTTGCGGATCTGGCAACGAGACGCAAGCTGCCGCCGCGGCAACCGCACCCGACAGGAAAACCACTCATGCCATTGCGCCTCGTCCGGCTCGGCCTTGCAACCGGACTGATCCTGCAGCTCATCGCCTGCAATGATCCTCATGCATCTTCGTCTCCTGCATCCAATAGCATCGATGCGACTCCTTCGGTGCATGCTGCCGCAGCCGTGGTGGGCGCCAAAGGCGAAACGGTCACCGTCGCGTTCGTGAGCAGTGACGGCCGGCCGATCAGCGACCTGACGGTCAGTGATCTTGGCAGTCTGCCGTCCGGCTGGAGCGGGCCGGCGAGCTTCGGCTGCGGCATCGTAACCACGGGCAGCGGCTGCGTGCTCAATCTGACCTATGCGCCGACTGCGGGTGCGAGCGGCACGCTCGATCTCGACTATTGGTTCATGAACAGCGCGGGCGATGCGATCACCGGAGAGGTCGCCATTCCCTACAGCGCCACTACGAGCGACAACGTGATGGCTACTGCATCACCGACCGGACAGATCGCTGCTGTAGCGAGCGATGGCACGCAGCAGGTGACCCTGACCTTCACGACCGATGACGGTCAGAGCGCGAGCAATCTCGTCCTGACGAGCAGCCTCGGTGCCCTGCCTGCCGGCTGGAGCAGCACGGCCCAGTCCTTCAGCTGTGCAACTGTGAGTACCGGCAACGCGTGTCAGCTTTCCCTTGCCTACGCGCCCACCTCGGCGGGTGGCGGTATTCTCACGCTCGGTTACAGCTATACCGATGATGCCGGAGAGGCGAAGACCGGCTCGGCGAATATCTCCTTCTCGGCAACGACCGACGACAATGTCGTCTACACGCAATCGCCCAGCGGCCAGGTCAACGCGACGGTAAACGGCGGCGGAACCGCAGTCACCGTGACGTTCACGACCGATGACGGCCAGCCCGCGACCGGTTTGTCGATCAGCAGTGGTCTGAGCTCGCTGCCGGGCGCCTGGAGCGGACCCGGCTCTTTCTCGTGTGCGACCCTCAGCAGCGGTACGGGATGCCGGCTGGCGCTCAGCTATGCGCCGACGACCATGGACAGCGGTACGCTATCGCTGGGTTATCAATACGACAGCGATTCAGGCAGCGCGAAGAGCGGCACCGTCAACATCTCCTATGCCGCCACCGCACCTCATCTCTACATCCCAAATCTGTTCTCGGTGCTGGATGAGTGCACCCTCGCCAGTGACGGGAGCTTGAGCTCCTGCGCTGCGACTCCAGCCAGCGGTGGGTCCGGCTCGCCGTCCGGTATCGCATTCGACGGTGCGAGTGTGTATGTCACGGACTTTTACGCGGGTGAGGTCCAGCAGTGCGCCGTGAGCGCCGATGGCAGCTTTTCGAGCTGCGCAGTTGCCCTCAGTGGCCTCATCTCTCCCTGGGCGCTGGCGATCAACGGTAGCTACCTCTACATCACGAGCGACAACACGACGGGCAGCACCACTTACTGCCGGATCGGCACGGGTGGGGCGCTGTCGAGCTGTGCGAGCACCGCCAGCGGCACGAATCTGGTCAACGGCATCGCGGTGGGTGGCGGCTATGCCTACCTGTCGGCGCTGAACCCGCCGCAGACCGGTTATCAAGTGGATGTCTGTACGGTCAACGGCGACGGCAGCCTCACCGGTTGTGCATCGACGGGCAGCGGCTTCAGCGATCCGCAGTTCATCACGCTCTCGGGCGGCCATGCTTATATCGGCAATCAGCAGAGCTCGTCGGTGGCCGTCTGCTCCATCGGTAGTGGCGGGACGCTCGCGAGCTGCGCCAATTCGGCCGTAGGCTTCGAGCCAAACGGAGTGGCGATCTTCGGCAATGAAGCCTACGTTACGGACGACAACGACAACATTTACAAGTGCACCGTGGGTACCGGTGGGAGCCTCGGGAGCTGCGCGGCGTCGAATGGGGGAACAACGTTCAGCGCACCACAGCAGATCGTCATCCACTGATCGGCCGGCTGCGCCCGGCTCGCCCCGGAACCGGAACAGGGCGTATCGCCTGGCGAACGGTTGCGCCGCGCCGGTGAGACGGGGCGCTCGCTGGGGCATTGCCTGGCCCATGGCGGTACACTCGCCCGATGCGCCCGCTCTCACTCCTGGACCGGGATCGTACGGTGGCGGCTCCCGGCTTCAGCCGCTGGATGGTCCCGCCGGCTGCGCTCTGCATTCACCTCTGCATCGGGCAGGCGTACGCCTTCAGCGTGTTCAATCTGCCGATGACGCGGCTGATCGGGATCACCGACTCGGTGCCGGGTGACTGGAAGCTCACGGATCTCGGCTGGATCTTCACGCTCGCCATCTTCTTTCTCGGCGTCTCGGCGGGCATCTTCGGGCGCTGGGTAGAGGAGGGTGGCCCGCGCCGTGCAATGTTCGCCTCGGCGTTGTGCTTCGGCGGCGGATTTCTGATCTCGGCGGCCGGGGTCTACTCCCACGCCATCTGGGTGATCTACATCGGCTACGGTGTGCTCGGAGGCATCGGGTTGGGCCTGGGGTACATCTCCCCGGTCTCGACGCTCATCAAGTGGTTTCCCGACAGGCCGGGCATGGCGACCGGCATGGCCATCATGGGCTTCGGCGGCGGTGCGCTCATCGCCTCGCCGCTCTCGGTCTGGCTCATGGGCCGGTTCTCGACGCCGAGCCACCTGGGTGTTGCCGAGACTTTCATCGTGCTCGGCATCCTGTACTTCATCTTCATGATGGTGGGCGCCGCCATCGTCCGGGTTCCCCCGTCGGATTGGAAGCCCGCCGGCTGGACGCCACCTGCACAGCCGCCGCCGCTCGTGACCACGGCCAATGTGTACGTCTACACGGCTCTCAGGACACCGCAGTTCTGGCTCATCTGGTGGGTGCTCTGCCTCAATGTGACTGCGGGCATCGGTGTGCTCGGCCAGGCATCGGCCATGAGTCAGGAGATGTTTCCAGGCAAGGTGAGCGCGGTCGCCGCCGCAGGGTTCGTCGGCCTCATGAGCCTGTTCAACATGGCGGGGCGGTTCATCTGGGCCTCGGCGTCGGATTTGATGGGACGCAAGAGCACGTATTTCTGCTTCTTCGTCCTCGGGACCGTACTCTATGCGCTGGTGCCGACGACGGGGCGTATCGGCAGCGTCGGTCTCTTCGTGCTCTGCTTTCTCGTCATCATCAGCATGTACGGCGGCGGATTCTCGACGCTTCCGGCCTACCTTCGCGATATGTTCGGCACCCGCTATGTGGGCGCCATTCACGGCCTGCTGATCACGGCGTGGTCCGCGGCTGGAGTGTTCGGGCCGGTGCTGGTCAATTACATTCGCGCGTACGAGATCGCCCACGGCGTTCCGAAGGCCCATGCCTACAACGTGACCATGTACGTCATGGCCGCGCTCCTGGTCATCGGCTTCTTCTGCAACCTCTTCATCAGGCCAGTGCACGAGCGGCACCACATGTCCGCCGCCCAGGCCCGGGCCACACTCGCGGTGCAGTGAGCACGGAGTTCCCATGTCGAGCCCCAATCCGACCGGCACACGCACCGCTCAGCTGATCCTTGCCTGGTGCTTCGTGGGTATCCCACTGCTGTGGGGCGTGTTGCAGACGCTCCGCAATGCGCTGAAGCTGTTCCACTGAGGCCAGGCCGGCTTCGCGTTCGATCTTCGCAAGCTCGGCCCCTGCCGCAGGCGAGTGAGCTTTGCGGTGTCACGCAGTCTGCTTGCAGCGGCAAATATCTTCATATAGAGTATCTTCACATGAAGATACATACCGGAGCTCCCGATGCGATAGCCCGTGTCCGGGCGCAATGGAAGGCCGAGCGTCCGGATCTGGATACTCGACCGATGGAGACGATCGGCAGGATCTTGCGCATTCAGTTTCTCGCCGGCGCAAGGATCCGGCGTCAACTGCAGAGGCATGGGATCGATGCGGGCGGATTCGACGTCCTCGCGACGCTGCGCCGCGCCGGCAGCCCTCATCGCATGACGCCGACGGGCCTCTACAAAGAGCTGGTACTGACATCCGGCGCGATGACCAATCGGATCGACGTACTCGAGCAGGCCGGGCTGGTGCAGCGACATCCCGATCCCGCCGATCGCCGCGGTACCTTGATCGAGTTGACGAAGGAGGGAATGGCGCTCGTCGACCGGGCGATGAAGGAGCACATGGAAGGGGAGGCCGCGATGGCCGCTCACCTCACGAAGGAGGAGCAGAGGGACTTGGCCGGGCTATTGCAGAAACTGCTGATCGGAATGGAGGGTGACCATGAGGGCGCATGAGCGTGTCGCAGTGATCGGAGGCAGCTCCGGTATGGGTCTGGAAGTCGCAAGGAAGCTGTTGGCCGCTGGAGCGGAGGTGGTGATTGCCGGACGGTCCGAGGAGCGCCTACAAACCGCGCGCACGACCTTGGGTGTAGACCGAGTCGAGGCCGTGACTGCGGACATTGGCGAGCGATCGCAAGTGGCGGCACTGTTCGCGCGCGCGGGACGGCTGGATCACGTGGTGGTTACGGCGGCGGATCTTCCTTATGGGCCCGCCGTAGATCTGACGGAAGCTGATGTGATGCGCGCCGTTCGCTCGAAGTTACTCGGGCCGCTGTTCGTTGCACAAGAGAGCGCCGGGCGTTTGAGTCCGGGCGGCAGTATCACGTTCACCACCGGGATCGCGGCGCGGCGGCCGATGCGCGGTGGGTCTGCGGCGGCTGCGCTCAACAGCGGCCTGGAGGGCCTGGTGCGGGCGCTGGCCATGGAATTGGCTCCGATCCGAGTGAACGCCGTCTCTCCCGGCTGGACCGACACCCCGATCTGGGGCGCCATGCCGGGCATGACCGCCGAACGCAAACGCGAGGTGTTCGCCTCAATGGCGGCCCGACTGCCGGCCGGGCGGATAGGGCGGCCGGAGGAAATTGCCGATGCCGTCGTCTTCCTGATGAGGAATCAGTACTCGACCGGTGCGGTGCTGGATGTCGATGGAGGCCATCGCCTCGTCTGAGGAAGTTGCTGCCTCACGCCATGCGGGCTGCCCGGACGATCAGCACGAGGCCGATACCGATCACCGCGACACCAATGGCTCGTGCGAGGCGATCACCGGCTGGCGCCACCCGCTCGAGGGCGAGAGAGCCTGTCACCAGAGCCATCGTGCGCAGGTCCATGATTACCACGACGAGGTGGAGGGCCATGAGATTGATGCAGCAACGGCCGCAATGCAGGCCCAGGCGCACGCCGTGCCGCCAGGCCGCGGCGCCGTCCGCTG
>Ga0134128_10008574_pt1 | contig 12305 bp, 12 predicted proteins | sample KB31754_FD_96462 | JGI IMG/M metagenome (GOLD analysis project Ga0134128, IMG submission 96462) | Terrestrial soil microbial communities with excess Nitrogen fertilizer from Kellogg Biological Station, Michigan, USA - KB3-175-4 | ecosystem: Environmental > Terrestrial > Soil > Unclassified ...
ATAGAAGGCTTCGGGATTGAGATACGTCTTGGCATGCTCGATCGCGCCGGCGAGCAGCTCTTTCGAGAGCGGCGGGCGCTCGTAGGGCGGGTGCTTCTCGCTGCCGACAAGGGTGACGCGGCCGGTATGGCCGGCGGCGCGCAAGGCCTCGGCGGCGCGGCCGCCGGCATGGCCCGCGCCGACGATGACGATATGCTTATCGGTCACGCTCGGTCCTGGGTAAACGCCTTGTAGGCGGAGACGGTGAAGGTGTCGCGCACGCCGGCGAGCTTCTGCAGATGCTCGACCACGAAATGGCCGGTGTCCATGTCGTCCGGCAGATAGCATTTCATCAGCAGATCGTATTGGCCCGAGACCGAATAGACCTCGGAGACCTGCTCGATGGTTTCGACCGCGGCCTCGGCGACGCGATAGGCCTTGCCGAGATCGCATTTCATCATGACGAAGATGGTCTTCATGGCGCCGTCCCTGTGATCGGCGCATCATAGCGGGAGAATGAGCCGACGCTAGATGTCGGCTCGCCGCAAGGGTTTAGCCCCTAGGATTAAACCGAGCGCACCCGGGCGCGGCTCAAGAAAGCCGGCATGTGATCGCCGAAGCCGACAACGCGGCGGTCATCCTCATGCTCATCGCGCTGATGATCGCGGCGCGGCAGCTTCGTGACATTGCTGGGCAGCGCCTGATCCATGGCATCGGGATTCATCGTGATCGGCGCGTAGGCGGCGCGATCCTTTGCGGCGGCTGCCGGACGAGCCGGCGCGCGCTTCGGCTCGCGGTGCTCCTTCGGCTCGCGGTGCTCTTTCGGCTCGTGCTGGGGTTTCGCCGCTTGCGGCCGCTCCTCGCGCGGCGCGTTGCGGTTCGCGGATTTGCCGCCCCGGCGACCACGACCGCGGCCGCCGCGACCGCGGCTGCGCGGCGCTTCATCGCCTTCGCTGAAGGTCGCGGTATCGACGCCCGGGACCTCGACCGGCGGTATCGCCTTGCCGATCAGCTGCTGGATCGCCTCGACGAAGCGGCCGTCTTCCGGCGTCGCCAAGGTGAAGGCGCGGCCTTCGCGCCCGGCGCGGCCGGTGCGGCCGATGCGATGGACGTAATCCTCCGCATGGATCGGCACGTCGAAATTGAAGACATGCGACATGCCTTGGACATCGAGCCCGCGCGCCGCGACGTCGCTCGCGACGAGCAGCCGGATCTCGCTATTCTTGAAGCGCTCGAGCGTCTCGGTGCGCTTCGATTGCGGCATGTCGCCATGCAGCGCCGCCGCATCGAAGCCGTGCTTCGCCAGCGAGCGGAACAGCACATCGACATCGCGCTTGCGGTTGCAGAAGATGATCGCGTTCTTGACGTCTTCGCTGCGGATGAGGCGGCGCAATGCTTCACGCTTGCCCATCGCGCTGACGATGGCGAGCCCTTGCGTCACCAGGGTCGCAGGCGACGCCGGCGGCGCGACCGAGATCTCTTTCGGATTCATCAGGAAGGCGTCGGCGAGACGGCGAATCTCCGGCGGCATCGTCGCCGAGAAGAACAGCGTCTGGCGGATCTTCGAGAGCAGGCCGACGATGCGCTCGACATCGGGGATGAAGCCCATATCGAGCATGCGATCGGCCTCGTCGATGACGAGGATCTTCACGTCGCTCAAGAGGATCTTGCCGCGCTCGTAGAGATCGAGCAGCCGGCCGGGCGTCGCGATCAGCACGTCGACGCCGCGATCGAGCTTGCGCTCTTGATCGACGAAGCTTTCGCCGCCGATGAGCAGCGCCTGGTCGAGCTTGTGATGCTTGCCGTAGACGTCGAAGGATTCGGCGACTTGCGCCGCGAGTTCGCGGGTCGGCTCGAGGATCAGCGAGCGTGGCATCCGGGCGCGGGCGCGGCCTGCGGCAAGGATGTCGATCATGGGTAGGGTGAAAGAGGCCGTCTTGCCGGTGCCGGTTTGGGCGCATCCGAGGACATCGCGTCCCATCAGCACGTACGGAATGGCCTGCTCTTGGATAGGGGTCGGCGCGGTATAACCGGCGTCTGCGACCGCCTTAAGGACCTCGGGGGAGAGGCCCAGATCTTCAAAACTCATACAGGAATATGCTTTTCTCGTGTGTTGTTGATGTTTACGCCCCTTTATCTGGGCGTAGGGGCCGGAAAGTCAATCGATTTCAGGCGATTTACGCGTCAATACGTACTTTCAGGCCCTGGCGATTTGAGCATCGCGAACTATGGTTAATGCATGATTAATAAGCCGAGTCTGGTCCTGGTCCCGGGATTACTGTGCGATGCGGCGCTTTGGCGCGGCCAGGTCGAGGATCTCGCCGATATTGCCCAGCCCTGGGTTGCCGACGTCACGCGTGACGATTCCATGACCGGGATGGCGCGGCGGGTCCTCGCCGAGGCGCCGGCCGGGCGCTTCGCCTTGGCCGGGCTCTCGATGGGCGGCTATGTCGCGCAAGCGATCATGCGCGAGGCGCCGGAGCGGGTGGAGCGGTTGGCCCTCCTCGATACGAGCGCAATGGCGGACACAGCTGAGCAAACGGCGCGTCGGCGCGGGTTTATCGAGCTCGCCGAGAAGGGCGAATTTCATGGCGTGACGCCGCAGCTGCTGCCGCTTTTCATCCACCCTGATCGCTTGAGCGACAAGCCGCTGACCGACGCGGTCATGGCAATGACGGAGCGCGTCGGCAAGGACGCGTTCCTCCGTCAGCAGCGCGCCATCATCGGCCGGATCGACAACCGGCCGAATCTGCCGAAGATCGGCTGCCCGGCGCTCGTCCTTTGCGGGCGCCAGGATCAGATGACGCCGCTCGCCTGGAGCGAGGAGATCGCCGCGCTAATCCCGAGCGCCATACTCGAGATCATCGAGGATTGCGGCCATCTCACGACCATGGAGCGGCCGTGGGAGACCAGCGTCGCGCTGCGCCAATGGCTGACCGAATAGGCGGCTGACGAAGCGCGCTACTTCATCGCACCGACGCGTTTCACCGCCTCTTCCATGATGGAGAGATCGGTGTATTTCGCCAGATCGATATGCTCCTTGATGAAGCCGAAATCGGCCGCGAGATCGACATCGGCCTGGAGGGCTTTCATATCGGGCATGCCGTTGCGGTCGAAATAGACGTCGTTCTCGTTGTAGGTCGATTTGTCGAGCCGCTCGACCGGCACCTTGAAGACGCCGGCGACGATCTGCAGCATCTGCGGCCGGTTCTTGGGATCGAGATACCAGCGCATGATGCGCAGATAATCGGCGAAGAAATCGACCAGCGCGGCGCGGTTCTTGGCGATGAAAGGCTGGCGCGCCGTCCAAACGGCGAGCTGCGATTTACCGATCGCGTCTTTCTGAGTGAAGAGCGTCAGCGTCTGGGCGCGGAATTTCTCGTCGAGCGAGAAGGGCGGCACACCGACGACCAGCGCGGCCTTTTGCTGCAACAGGATCGCGGGCATGTTGGGAAAGGCCGCCTCGATGATCGAATAATCGCGCGTCGCGACGAGGCCGCGCGTTTTCAGCATCGCGCGCACGCCGATATCGACGGCGCTGCCGATGATATTGGTGGCGACGACCTGGCCTTTCAGATCGTCGACGCCTTTGATCGGCCCTTCCTTCAGCGCCATGTATTCGATCGAGTGATAGCCCGGCACGCCGTCCTGGCCTTCGTCGCCGATGATGCGAAGATCGCTCAAGTTCGCATTGAGGATGGCGTTGCCGAGCGATGGGAAGGCGAGATTGGCGATCTCGAGCTCGCCGGCGGCGAGCGCCGTCATGATCGCCGGCGTGCCCTGGAAGTGGATCGGCTCGACCGCGTAGCTCGTGCCCCAATGCTGCGCGAGATCCTTCTTCGCATCGAGAACCGGCGGCGGATTGCCGATCGTGATCCAGGCGATGCGGATCTTGACCGGCTCTGCCTGGCTTACGGCCGGCAACGCGAGCGAGCAGGCGAGAGCAAGGGCGCAGAATGTCCGGCGTTCCATGGGTTCCCCCATTCAGTGGATGCGTTTCACCGCCTCGTCGACCAGGCTCTGGTCGGCGTATTTCGCGACATCGATATGGGTCTTCTGGATGCCGAGCTGCTGCTGAATGTCGAGCGTCGCCTGCAGCGCCTTGATGTTGGCGCGGTGGTCGGGATCGCGATAGACGTCTTTGTGGGTGAAGACCCAATCCGTCCAGCTTTTCGCCGGCACCTTGGTGAAATCGGCGACGATTTTCACCGCCTCGTCATGGTTCTTGGGATCGAGATACCAGCGCTCGGCGCGGATCCAATCCTCGGTGAAATCGACAAGCGCGGCCCGGTTCTTGTCGATGAAGGGCTTGCGCGTGACATCGAAGATGAATTCCGACGTGCCGATCGCGTCACGCAGCGTGAAAAAGCGTCCGCACGTCGCCGGCGCTCTCGCCGATGAAGCTGAACGGCGGCACGGCGGCGACGAGATCGGCTTTATGCTCGCGCAGCATCGGCAGCAGCGTCGCAAAACCGCCTTCGATGATGTTGGCGTCGCGCTTGTCGTCGAGATGGTGCTTTCGGAGCATCGCGCGAATGCCGATATCGAGGCCGCCGCCGATCGCGTTCGAGGCGAGCACCTTGCCCTTCAGGTCCTCGACCGTCTTGATCGGGCTATCCTTCAAGACGAAATAGAGGCTGGTGAACCAGCCGGGCACGCCGTCCTGATTTTCGTCGCCGATGACGCGGAGATCGCTCATATGCGCGTTCTCGATGGCAAGCGCGAAAGAGGAAGGCGCGAGCGTCGCGATGTCGAGATCGCCCGAGGCGAGGGCGGTGATCTCCGGCGCCGAGCCGGCGAAATGCGTCGGCTCCATCGTGTAGCTCTTGCCGAGATGCTGGGCGAGTTCGGGCTTGGCGAAGATGATCGGCGCCATCGCCGTCGGCGTGTTGCTCCAGCCGGCGCGGATTTTCACCGGATCGGCGCTCGCGCCGGCGGCGACCAGCGCAAAAACCGAAACGGCGACCGTAATTCCTACGATGCGCATCACTATTCTCCCTGTTGTCGCGGGTTGAGCCGCCCTTAGTTGAGCCTCTGCGCCGCTTCTTTGATGAAGCTGAGATCGGCGTATTTCTTCACCTCGACATCGCCCTTGATCATGTCGAGATCATGCAGCGCGTTGATGTTGCGCTGGAGCGCGTCGAGATCCGGCAGGCCGTTGCGGTCGTAATAGAAATCCTTGTCGGACCAGAGATAGCGGCCGAGCTGCTCCGCCGGCTGATGGGTGACCTTCGCCGCGACCGCAATCGCTTCGGCGTGGTTTTTCGGATCGTGGAACCAACGGAACGCCGCCAGCATGTCCTCGAAGAAATCGCCGAGCGCGGCACGGTTCTTATCGAGAAAACCCTGGCGCGCCGCGAGCACGATCATCTGCGTGCGGCCCATCGCATCGCGCAGGGTGAAGAGCTTATGCGCGTTCGCCTGCATCTCGGGATCAAGGAGGAAGGGCATCGAGCCGATGATCAGCGAAGCCTTGCGCTCCAGCAGCACGGCATTCATATGCCCGAAATCGGATTCGATCACCGAATAGTCGCGCTTGTCCTCGAGGCCATGCTTCCGGAGCATCGAGCGCATGCCGACATCGTAGGCGCCGCCGAAACCGTTGCTCGCGACGACCTTGCCTTTCAGGTCTTCGACTTTGGCAATGCCGCTGTCGTTGCGGACCATAAAAGCCGTGCTGTTGTAACCGTCGGCACCGTCCTGGAAGCCGTCGGCGACGATGCGGATATCTTCCATCTTCGCGTTGAGCACGGCGAGGGCGAAGGTCGAATACCCGATCGTCGCGATGTCGATCTGACCGCCGGCGAAAGCGGTGAGCTGCGGCGCCGTGCCTTGGAAATGCTGCGGCTCCATCACATAGGATGTGCCGTAATGCTTCAGCAAATCCTTCTTCTCGAGCGGGAGCGGCGAGTAGCCTGAAGTGGCGACGACCCAGCCGGTGCGGATCGTGAGAGGGTCGGCATCGGCTACCCGGCCGAGCATGAGAAGAAGTGCGGCGGCAATGAGAAGACGTGTCATGGGAGTCGTTTCGTTGCTTCCTGAACAAGGCTGAGATCGAGATAGCGTTTGACGTCGATGCTTTCCTTCGCGAAGCCGAGCGCCACCATCATGTCGATGCCGGACTGCAAGGCGCCGATATCGGGCATGCCTGCGGGGTCGCTATAGAAATCGCTGGTCGAGAAGAGATAGGAATCGAGCCGCTCGTAGGGCTGCTTGGTCACACGCGCGGCGAGGGCGATGGCTTCCGGGCGGTGCGCGGGATCATGGAACCAGCGCGACAGCGCCAGCATGTCGCTGAAAAAGTCGATGAGCGCGGCTCGGTTCTTGTCGAGGAAGCCGGTCCGCGCGGCGAAGACCAGCACTTGGGTGCGGCCGCCGGTGGCGTCGCGCATGGTGAAGAGTGTATGCGTCGCCGCGCGCATTGCCGGCTCGCGCGCCCAGGGCTGCGCGCCGATGACGAGATCGGCTTTGCGCTCGAGGATCATCGCGTTCATATGGGCGTAGTCGGATTCGACGACGGTATAGTCGCGCTTGTCTTCGAGCCCGTGCTTTCTCAGCATCATGCGCATGCCGATGTCGAAAGCGCCACCGATGGCGTTGGTGGCGACGACGCGGCCTTTCAGATCTTCGACCTTCGCGATGCCGCCATCGTTGCGCACCATGAACGGCACGGACGCGTAGCCCTCGATCCCATCCTGGAAATCGTCGGCGACGACGCGGATGTCGTCCATCTTCGCGTTGGTGACCGCGGTCAGCAGGGTCGAATAGCCGATCGGGATGATGTCGACGCCGCCGCTGGCGAGGGCCGCCATCGAGGGCGCGCTGCCCTGGAAATGGATCGGCTCGAGAACGTAGGAACGGCCGTAATGCTGAAGGTGATCCTTCGCCTCGAGCACCATCGGCGTGTAGCCCGAGGTCATCACCACCCAGCCGCTGCGGATCGTCAGCGGGTCGGCGCGCGCCGTCCCGAGCGCAAGAAAAAGGGCGATGAGCGCCGCGAACGCGGTTCTTTGCTGCCGCATCCTGCCTCCCTGTGGCCGATCAATACCACGCAAACGGGCGCGGCGCATCTTTCGCCCTGCGCGTCGTTGTCGGCGCTGACGGGCTGTGATTAGACTGTCCGGACAAAAGAAAGACCGGAGGAAACATGCGGCTGGTCCATCTCGAGGATGTCGAGCTCATCGTCCGCAAGACGGTGCGCAGCACGATCGACTATCGCAGCCTGCTGACGGGCACGCCCGGCGCGATCGACAATTTCAAGCTCATCCTCGGCACGACGCATGGCGATTACACGACGCCGCGTCACCGGCACAATTTCGATCAGATCCGTCTGCAGGTCGGCGGCAGCTTCGATTACGACGGGCTCGGCGAAATGACCGAGGGCATGGTCGGCTATTTCCCGGAAGGCACGCCCTATGGTCCCTCGGCTTCGGGCGAGGAGAGCCGCATCCTGCTCTTGCAGCATGCCGGCGCGAGCGGCGCGGGTTATCTCTCCGATGGCGAATACAATGCGAGCATCGCCGAGCTGAAGCAGAAAGGCGAGTTCCGCGACGGTATCTATACGGTGATCGGCGCCGACGGACGCAAGCGCAATCAGGACGGCTATGAAGCGGTGTGGGAGAACGCCTATCGCCGCCCGGTCGAGTACGCAAAGCCGCGTTACGACCAGCCGATCTTCATGCGCCCCGAGAATTTCGCCTGGGTCGGCGGCAGCGACGGCGCGTCCTACAAGCTGCTCGGCGATTTCAACGAGCGGCGCATGCGCCTCGGCTTTGTCGGGCTCGCGGCGGGCGCGCGGCGCGTGCTCGACAGCCATAGCCTCTATTTCGTCGTGGCGGGCTCGGGCCGCGCCGGCGATGCGGCCTGGCGCAAACACACGACCATCCACGTCGCGGCCGGCGAGCGCGTCGAGATCCGAGCGGATATCGATGCCGAGCTTTTCCATATCGGTTTGCCCGATCTGACCGGGCTGCGGCACGAAGCGGCGCTCTACGCCGAAGCACGCTAAGGGGGATTCATGATTTTGGTTTCTCGGCCACGCGCGCTCGCGGCGGCGCTGCTCTTCGCGACGCTGCCCTGGCTGCCCCGCGCCGCGGCGGCGGAGCAAGCACCCACGCAGGTCACGTTCTCGCTGCCGGGCATCAACATCGCGTTTCTTTCTTTCTATATGGCTGACGTCCTGCATCTTTGGTCGGATCAGGGCTTGCAGGTGAAGACGATCATGCTGCAAGGCACCGCGTCGAGTAATGCGCTGATCGCCGGCTCGGTCGAGTTTGCGGTCAGCTCCGGCGCCTCTATCACCCGTGCCTGGGCGCGCGGCCAGCGGCTTCACGCGATTGCGACCGCGATCGACCAGACGCTCGAATGGGTGATGATCCGCAGGGAGGTCGCCGAGGCCGCGCATTTCGACCCGAACGCGCCAATGACCGAACGGGCGAAAATCTTGAAAGGCAAGAAGATCGCGATCGGCGGCGTCGCCTCTCTTCCCGACGCGGTGCTGAAAGCGGTCGCGAGCGAAGCCGGCATTCCGCCGGCCGAGGTGATCGCCGCGCCGATGCAGCCGCCCGAGATCCTCGCCGCCTGGAAGACGAAGCAGATCGACGGCTTCTCCAACTCGATGCCCTATGTGCAGCAGGTGCTGGCCGACGGCTCGGGCGTGATCGTGACCGATTCGGTGAAAGGCGAGCCGACGCGCTTCTCGCCGGTCGCGGCGTCGATGGTCATGGCGCGCGCCGATTACTGCAAGGATCACAATGCCACTTGCAGCGCGATGATCCACGGCATTGTCGCGGCAATCAAGATCATCGAGGATGATCCCAAAGCGTCGATGGCCGCGATGAAGAAGCACTTCCCGGACTATGACGAGAAAGTGCTCGCGATGTCCTATGACGCGCTGAAGGCGGTCACCGCCAATCCGCCGATCACCACGGTCAAGGAGCTCGAGAACGGCGATCTGATGAATCAGGCCGCTGGCTTCCTGAAGCCCGAGGACAAGCTCCCCGACTACGCGCCGCTGATCGACAACAGCTTCGTCAAATAGCCTAGCTGTCCTTCTCGACCGCGAAAGCGCCGGGGCCGACGGCCATCAGGATGAGGAAGCCGCCGGCCAAGGCGAAATTCTCCGCGAAATGGTCGAGCAGACCGCGATTTTCCGGCACGAAGTGGAATACCGCGGCGGTGAAGCAGCAATAGAAGACGTACCACGCCGCGATCCAGCGCGTCTTAATGCCTAGCGCGAGCAGCGTACCGCCGCCCAACTCGATCACGACCGCGAGCCAGAAGATCAAACTCGGAAACGGCAGCTTCGTGCCGATGAAGGCAATCGTGCCGGGAATGAAAAAGAATTTGCTGATACCGTAATAAATGAAGCTGAGCCCCATCACGATGCGCGCGATGCCGATGATGGCTTGCGTGCGATCGGCTGGAGCTGCGGAAGCTGCGACTGTCATGGGTCCCCCTGAAGCGGCACTACTTCTGCAGCGCGCTACTCTGCACGCCGGGCAGGAATTTCTCGGTATAGAGCTTGCTCATATCGGGCTCCGAGGGCAGCGCGCCCATTTGCACGAAGGAGCGCGCCAGCACTTTCAGCGCCGCCGGCTCGAATTTGCCAGTGTCGGAGAAGGTGAACATCGTCTCGTCGTAATCGCGCGCCGTGATGTCGAGGTCGGCATGCATGATCGGCGCCGCGAGCTTCACAGTCTCGTCCTTGTTCTGTCGCATCCAGGTGATGGTCTGGAACCAGGCCGCGAGGAACGCTTTGAGTTGTTCCGGATGCTCCGCGATGATTTTGTTGCTCGCATAGGTGACGTGGTTGATGAACACCGGCGCGACCGTCGAATAACGCAGCAGGATCTTGCCGACCTTTTCCTTCTCGAGCTTGAAGGCGCCGGCGGGATCGACCGCGAGACCTTCGGTCTCCTTGGCGCGCAGCGCCGCGACCTGCGCCTCATTGGTGCCGAGCGCCGTCACCAGGATTCCGTCATTGCCCCAGCCTTGCTGGCGCGAGACCTCGCGCGTCACCCAATCGGTAAGGCTGCCGACGGTCGAGGCGCTGATCCGCTTGCCTTTGAGATCGGCGACGCTGTTGATGCCGGCATCGGGCCGCACCACCATCATGAGATTGACCGGTCCGGCGTAAGCGCAAATGCCGAGGACCGGCGCGCCTTTGGCGACGAAAGCGAGCTCGGGGCCGGAGCCGAGGCCGACATCGATCGCATCGGCGGCGAGCGCCTGCTGCAGCTTGGCGCTGCCGGCGAAGGCCGAGATCTCGAGCTCGAGCCCGTGTTTCTGGAAGAAGCCTTTCGCCATGCCGATATCGAGCGGCGTGAAATCGAAGGGCAGCGCGATCGCCTTGCCGGTGCGCAGTTTTTCCAGCGCCGAGGCCGGCGCCGCGATCGCGACCATGCTGAGCAGCGCGACTGCAGCGGCGAAAACACTACCTGGCGAAAGACGCATTCCAATCCTCCCTGTGTCGGTGTTGTTCGCGACACCGATTTGCCGGGAGTGTCCCGCGCCTCGATCTTTAAGGCAAGCGCGAAGCGCTGCTCACACGTCGAGGTCGCGGGCGAATTTCGCGTTTTTCTGTATGAAGTCGAAACGTAGCTCGGGCTTGCGCCCCATCAGGCTCTCGACGAGCTCGACCGTCGACTTGAAATCGCGCTCGCCCTTTTCCGGCAGCTTCACGCGCAGCAAAGCGCGCTTCTTCGGGTCCATGGTCGTGTCTTTGAGATAGCGCGCCGGCATCTCGCCCAAGCCTTTGAAGCGGCTGATCTCGACCTTGCCCTTATTCGCCGGGAAGGCGCTTTTCATCAGCTGGTCTTTATGCGCGTCGTCGCGCGCATAGAGCGTGTGATCGCCTTGGGAGAGGCGATAGAGCGGCGGCACGGCGAGGAAGAGATGGCCGTCGTCGACGAGCTTCGGCATCTCGCGGAAGAAGAACGTCATCAGCAGCGAGGCGATATGGGCGCCGTCGACATCGGCATCGGTCATGACGATGACGCGCTCGTAGCGCAGCTTGCCTTCCTCGTAGCGATCGCCCGAGCCGCAGCCCAAGGCGAGTGTCAGATCGGCGAGCTCTTGATTGGCGCGGAGGCGATCGCTCGAGGCCGAGGCGACGTTGAGGATCTTGCCGCGCAAGGGCAGGATCGCCTGCGTGTCGCGGTCGCGCGCCTGTTTCGCCGAGCCGCCGGCGCTGTCGCCTTCGACGAGGAAGAGTTCGGTGCCGCCGGGCGTCGAGCGGCTGCAATCGGCGAGCTTGCCGGGCAGGCGGAGCTTGCGCGTCGCGGTCTTGCGTTCGAGCTCGCGCTCCTGGCGGCGGCGCTGGCGGTCCTCGGCGCGCTCGATGATCGCATCGAGCAGACCGCGCGCGCTTTGCGGATCGTCCGAGAGCCAGTGGTCGAAGCGGTCTTTGAGCGCGCTTTCGACGAGGCGCGCGGCTTCGGGCGAGGAGAGGCGCTCTTTCGTCTGGCCCTGGAATTGCGGATCGCGGATGAAAAGCGAGAGGATCACGACAGCGCCGTCCATCACGTCTTCGGGCGCGATCTGCTGCGCCCGCTTGTTGTTGGTGAGCTCGCCATAGGCCTTGATGCTGCGCGTCAGCGCGGCGCGCAGCCCCGCTTCATGCGTGCCGCCTTCCGGCGTCGGCACCGTGTTGCAGAACGAGGCCGAGGTGCCTTCGTGATCGACCGGCCAGGCGATCGCCCATTCGACGCGGCCGCTGCCGTTGAAGCTCGCTTCGCCATCGAAGGGTTTCGGCGTCACCGTCTCGCGCTCTTCCAAGAGCGCGGTCAGATAATCGGCGAGCCCGCCGGGGAAATGCAGCTTCTCTTCCTGCGGCACGTCGTCGGGCCGCGGCAGCGAGGGATCGCACCACCAGCGAATCTCGACACCGCGGAAGAGATAGGCCTTGCCGCGCGCCATGCGATAGATCGGCGCCGGCTTGAAATGCAGCGCATGGAAGATGTCGGGATCGGGATGGAAGCGGATCGTCGTGCCGCGCTTGTTCACACCCGCGCTCTCTTTGAGCTTCGTCTTCGGCTTGCCGCGGCTGTATTCCTGCGTATAGAGCTTCTTGTCGCGTGCGACTTCGACGGTGAGCTTGTCGGAGAGCGCGTTCACGACCGAGACGCCGACGCCGTGCAAGCCGCCCGAGGTCTTATAAGCGTCGCCGCCGAACTTGCCGCCGGAATGCAGCATCGTCAGGATGACCTCGAGCGCCGAGGTCTTGGGGAATTTAGGATGGGGATCAACGGGGATGCCGCGGCCATTATCGCGCACCACCACGCTGCCATCGGCATGGAGCTCGAGCTCGATGCGGCTGGCATGGC
>Ga0134128_10008575_pt1 | contig 12304 bp, 15 predicted proteins | sample KB31754_FD_96462 | JGI IMG/M metagenome (GOLD analysis project Ga0134128, IMG submission 96462) | Terrestrial soil microbial communities with excess Nitrogen fertilizer from Kellogg Biological Station, Michigan, USA - KB3-175-4 | ecosystem: Environmental > Terrestrial > Soil > Unclassified ...
GACACCCGCCGGAACCGCGCGACCGGCAACCGGCTGGCGAGACTGCGTTGCCGCTGCGAGAACTCCTGTTGCTGACGTTTCTGTGCCGCCGGGTCGAGGGCTTCGGCCGTCGCAACGCCGGGTTTTGGTGCAATGGCGGCCTTGATCTCGTCGAGCGTGCGCTGATGTTCGAGACTGCGCGGCGCCGGCTCGGACGGCGCACCACGGCGCGCCTCCACGCGCTGCTCTTCGTCGGCAAATTTCTGGTCGAGCACCGCCTCTGCCTGCGGCATGAGTTTTTCCCGGGGCGGCGCTTCGGCGCGCGCCTGCCAGGATTTGCCGCAATGGGCGCATTGCACGTTGCGCCCCTTTACGCCGATCGTCGCGAACGGCACCTGATAGCGCGTGCCGCAACTGGGGCACGCGATCACGACCGGCAATGTCTCGGCAACTGACATGCCGCGACCATAGATTTTCCGAGTTAAGACTCCTCAAATTCGCCAGCGGTTTGCGCGATATGACCGTTCGAAACAGCCGCTTTCGCCATCCGTGCGCGGACGGCGCCTCCTGCTGCTATGATGCGATTGCCTGATTCGGAGGGGACGGTTGATCGAGTTTACCAGCGTGGGACTGCGCTACGGCCAGGGCCCCGAAATCCTCAAGGACCTGACGTTTCGCATCGACCCGGGCACGTTCCACTTTCTGACCGGTCCATCCGGCTCCGGCAAGACCTCGCTCCTCAAGCTTTTGCTGCTGTCGCTGAAGCCGTCGAGCGGCAGGGTCACCATGTTCGGCGAGGACGTGATGGACCTCGACCAGGACCGGCTGCTGCTGATGCGCCGCCACATCGGCATCGTCTTCCAGGAATTCCGCCTGCTCGATCATCTGACGACGTTCGAGAACGTCGCACTGCCGCTGCGCGTGCTTGGCCAGCCGGAAAGTCAATATCGTGCCAATGTCGAGGAACTGCTCGAATGGGTGGGCCTGGGCGAGCGCATGCACGCCCATCCCGCACTGCTGTCGGGCGGCGAAAAACAGCGCGCGGCGATCGCCCGCGCCGTCATCGGCCGCCCGGACATTTTGCTCGCTGACGAGCCGACCGGCAATCTCGACCCTGAGCTGTCGGTGCGCCTCGTGACGCTGTTCGCCGAGCTCAACCGCACCGGCACCACGATCATCATCGCCACCCACGAGCTGTCGCTGCTCGACAGTTTTGATTTTCCCCGCATGATCCTGCGCGACGGGGAGATGGCGATCCATGACTGACACGCCGCGTTTCCCGGCTCGATCGAGAACCACGCCGATCGTGCCCGAGCGCTCCGTCGCCGGGCGGACGCTGGTGCTGCTCATCGCCATCATGACGTTCCTCTCGGGCGTCACGCTGGGCGGTGTGGTGCTGGTGCAGAAATCGGCGATCGCCTGGTCGTCCGATGTCGGTCGCGAAGTCACCATCCAGATCAAGCCCATCCAGGGCGAGGTGATGGAATCCAATCTGCGCCTCGCCGTCTCGCTCGCCGAAGCGACGCCCGGCGTCGCCAGCGCCCATGCGCTGACGCTTCAGGAAAGCCAGAACCTACTGAAGCCGTGGCTCGGCGAGGGGCTCGACCTGTCCACGATCGAAATTCCACGAATCGTCGCCGTGCAGCTCTCCGACCCCACCGATGCCGATATTCCCCGGCTTGAAAACGACCTCAAATCCATCAAGGGGGCGAGCCTCGATACGCATGCCGCCTGGCGCAAGCAGCTCAACACGATGGCCGGCGCCATTGTCGTCTCGGGCCTTCTGGTGCTTGCCCTCATCGTCGTCGCGACGGTGCTCGCCATCATCTTTGCGACGCGCGGCACCATGGCGACCAACCGCGAGATCGTCGACGTGCTGCACTTCATCGGCGCTTCCAACAGCTTTATCGCCGGCGAGTTTCAGGGCCGCTTCCTGCTGATCGGCTTTCGCGGCGGCATCGTCGGCGGCCTCGCCGCCATCCTGTTCTTCCTCGCCATCGGCATTGCCGCGGGCTCTGTGGGGACCGGCAATGTCAGCGCCGAACTCGGCCTGGTGTTCGGCCGGTTCTCCATCGGCTTCGATGGCGCCGCCGGCATTGCCGCGGTGGTGCCGGTGATCGCGGCCATGACTGCCATCACTTCGCGGCTGACCGTCCGGCGCTTTTTGTCGCAAATTTCATAAACGCCGGTTAGAACCCCCGAGGGGCGAACCGGAGGGGAACGCATGATCGTCCAGGCCATTCGGTCTGCCGTCTTTTACGGGCTGTTCCTTGGACAGACAGTTGTCCTTGCCATCGTCCTTGGGCTGATGGCGGCGTTTATCCGCAAGGGCCAAAGAGCGCCGGACTTCATGTGGGCCGTGACGCGCTATTGGGCCCGCTCCAACATGGCGTTTCTCCGTTTTGCCGTCGGCATAAAATCCGAGTTGCAGGGACTGGAGAACATTCCCGAGGGCGGCTGCATCATTGCCGCCAAGCACCAGAGCGACTGGGACATCCTCGCCATCCTGCCGCGGGTGGCCTACCCGGCCTTCATCGCCAAGCGCCAACTGATGGACATCCCGTTTTTCGGCTGGGCGGCGCGCGGCCTCAACGCCATCTCGATCGACCGCAAGCTCGGCGGCCAGGCCATGCCGCAAATGCTTGCCGAGGCCGCCGACAAGCTGTCGCACGGCTCGCAGGTGATCATCTTCCCCGAAGGGACACGCAAGGCGCCGCTCGCCCCACCCGAATACAAATTCGGCGTCACCCGCATGTACCTGGCCCTCAACGTGCCGGTGGTACCGGTCGCGGTCAATTCGGGGCTGTTCTGGGGCCGCAATAGTCTGGTGCTGTGGCCGGGAACGGCGCGAGCACGCTTCCTGCCGCCGATTCCGCCCGGCTTGAGTCAGGATGAATTCAACGCGCGCCTCGTCGAAACCATCGAAACCGGCAGCACGGCGCTGGCGCTCGATGCCTATCGCGACGGCCTTGCCCGTCCGATCCCGGCGGAACTGCGCCGGCGTCTCGAAGACGCGGCCCAAGCCGCCGCTTGATACGAAACCACTAAATATTGACATAAATCGGGGCGACGGCCATAGATATGGTGTCGGCCAACTATGTCGCTTGACGTATTTTGCATTTTGTTCTATTTTTGTTCTCTTTTTCGCGATCCTGCGGGGGCCAACGGATGATGGTTGTGGCAGAACGATTTGAGGACCTGCAGGCGGCCGCGCTGGCAACCAATTGGCGCGGGCGGTCGGGCCGGTTCTATGCCCTCGAGCCGCTGCCGCTGGAGCGGTTCGCACTCACCGGCGAGCAGCTTTATCTCCTCACCGCCGGCGAACGGGTCCTCTGGGTCGGCACCGCCGATGAAGTCATCGCCGAGGCAATGACACGAGCCCGTTTCCGCATCGCCCTCGGCGCCGCCGACGCCGCCTTCCGCATGGACGTCCCTTCGGGTGAAATCGAGCGCATGACGATAGCGTGGGATCTCGAAGGCGCCGAGCCGGTGCTGGGGCTAAGGCTGACGTAAGGCTCTGCGCCGCGAGTCGGATCGCGTTTGCAACAATCACCGGGGTCATTCCCGCGAAAGCGGGGAGGTGGATTCTCGTTTGAAGTGCAACAGTTGTTCGCAGAAGGCTTCGGCTGGGGTACGCCAGTCAAGGCATTTTCGCGGTGTGCTGTTGTAGATGGCGATGAGGGCCAGCAGATGGGCGGGCTCGATGCTGGCGAGGTCGGTTTTGCGCGGCAACAGGCGTCGCATGCGGCCGATGGCATTCTCGATGCCGCCTTTCTGCCAAGGGGCATGAGGATCACAGAAGAAGGTCTGGATGCCGATGGCGCGCAACTGCTGATGGCGGGCGAACTCGGTACCGTTGTCGAAGGTGATGGTACGGCGCAGCGGTGGGGGCAACTGCGCGAGGGCGGCAAGGATGGTCTTTGCGACGGGTTCGGCATGTTTGGAGGTGAGGCGGGAGCCGATCAGGGCACGGCTGGTGCGCTCGTGCAGCATCAGCAGGTTCTGGCCGTAGCGGGCAAAGGCCATGAGTTCGGCTTCCCAGTGGCCGGGCACCAGGCGGGCCTGGACCTCCTGGGGACGCTGCTCGAGCGGCACCCGGCCGCTCATATGCAGGGCCGGACTGCCGCCCTTGCCGGCGCGACGGCCGCGCCTGAACTTGGCCCGGGGCAGATAGTGCCGCCAACGATAGTCCTTGTGGCGGGCGATCTGGGCATAGATGAAGCGGTAGATGGTCTCCACCCCGATTGCGGCTTTACCCTCTCGCCGCCACCGCCCCACGATCTGCCCGGGCGACCAGCCTTGCGCCAGCCGGCTCAGCACGCCCTGGCGCAACACCGCATCGCGATCGAGCCGGCTGCCGCTCCAACGCCGCGCCCCGGCCTGCTGTTGGGCCAAGCCGGGGTCGTAACGATCCTTGGCTCCATGGTTGCGCTTCAGTTCCCGACTGATCGAGGATGGCGCGCGATCCAAAGCTGCAGCGATTTGCCGGAGCGAGTGCCCCGCGGCCGATAAACGGGCAATCTCGCAGCGCTCTTCAATATCCAACTGGCTATATCTGTGTCCCATCCAAACACCCTAAAAGGGTGTTGCACTTCGTTTGAGAAATCAGGGGATCTTTGTTTCCTCGCAAGCTCAGCGCCAGCCTAGACAGAGATTCCCGCTTACGCGGGAATGACCACGCGTACTAAATCGAAGCGACCTACTCGATTACGCTACCGCCGCCACCCCCGGCGCCTCCAGCGCCACCACCAACATTTCCAGCGCCTGGTCACGAATGCCGAGCGTCCTGAGATGCGCCGCGGTGTTCAGCACATAGTCGGTATTCGCCCCCGAATTCCCGATACCCCGCTTTACCAGCCGCACCTGTTCGGCGAGGCCTAGCCTGCCGGCATACTGCGGATGACTTTCGTCGACGAGATAGGCAATTGCCTCGACCGTTTCCCCACCGGCCAGCCGCACCGGCCGCAGCGCCTCGCGATAGGCGTCGCTGACCAGCTCGCGGTCGCGCAGATATTGCAGCGTTTCCAGCCAGATCGCGTCATCAACGCCGAACGCCATGCCACCGCACGAGCCGCCTCGGGCGAGCCCGAACACCAGCCCCGGCACCTCCGGCGTGCCGCGATAGGTATGCGAATAGATGCAAAGGCTGCGATGCGCGCCGCGCAGCAGCGCCCGCTCGCTGCGAATAAAGGCAAAGCCCGGCCGCCAGATCAGCGAGCCATAACCGAAAACCCAATGCGTCATGCCGTCCGTCTCACTTGCCAGTTCGCGCCTGACTATCCCGCTACGCCTGACATGAGAACCCGGTTTTGCCTCTCGTGCAACCGCTGGCGGCGGGTGACGGGCCCGCGCCACCCGGCTAATAAGGGCCCATGAAACGAATCGTCATTCTCGCCGTCATCCTTGTCGTCATCATCGGGGGCTGGTCCGCTGCCTGGATTGTCATAAGCGGCATCATCCGGCAGAACGTCGTGGCGCTTGCCGACGCCGACGGCCAGACGACGCCAAAGCTCACCTGCGCCAACCTCGGCATCGGCGGCTACCCGTTCTATTTCGACGTGACCTGCGATGGACTGACGGTCACCTCCGGCGACCTCACCGCGGGCGTGGCCCAGGTAAAGGCCTCGGTAGAGGCCTACGACCCGTGGCACGCCGTGCTCTTAGCTACCGGCCCGGCGACGCTTGCCGACGCCTTCACCGGCAGCAGGCAGCGGCTCGACTGGCAGAAAATGGAGGCGAGCGCCCGGCTGACCGACTGGCGCATCAACCGCATTTCGGTGATTGGCGATGCGCTGGTGCTCAACGACACCGTGGCCGGTGACATTCTGCTCGGCAAGGCCAGCCACGCCGAATTTCACCTGCTCGACATCCCCAGCCAGCACGATGCGCGAAAGCACCTTGCCGGGTTGGCCGTTTACGCCAAGGCCGATGACCTCAACGCCCCTGGCTTCCAGATCGCCGACGGCAAATCGACACTCCAAGCCGAGATCAGCAATCTCCCTGACGACGTGCGCACCTATGGTGATGCAGACATCGTCAAGCGCTGGCAGACCGCCGGCGGCAAGGTCACGCTGGTCGACCTCAAGGGTAACGACGGCCCCGATAATTTCAACGTCACCGGGAATCTCGCGCTAGATGCCGAGAACCGCCCCGCCGGCCAATTGACGATCGGCTCAAAAGGCCTCGTCGAACGCTTCGGTTCGCTGGTGCCCGACCAATGGCGCGGCCTCGTCCTCGGCAGCCCCGCCACCGACGGCAGCTATCATCAGGTGTTGACCATGACCAACGGACTGATCCTGTCCGGGCTCATCCCGTTGGGGACAATCCCGCCGCTGATGTAGGAGGCGCGACTTACCTACGCGTCGTCGCCGCCACCGTGTTCGCGGACGGGTGACGCCAGCTCGACATTGACCTCGGGCGCTTCTGCAGCACGATCGACCGCATGCGGCCGGCCGAAATCGGGAGCCGCGGTTTCCTGCCCGGCGTTGATGATCGAACGACGGATCGCGCGGGTGCGGGTGAATACCTCCTCGAGCGCCGGGCCGTCGCCACTTCGGACGGCGCGTTGCAGCACGGCCAGATCCTCAAGAAACCGCCCGAGCATTTCCAGCACCGCGTCGCGGTTGGTGAGAAACACGTCGCGCCACATCACCGGATCGGAGGCGGCGATACGCGTAAAATCGCGGAAGCCCGAAGCCGAAAACTTGATCACTTCAGATTTGGTTTCGGCCGCGAGGTCATCGACAGTGCCGACGATGTTGTAGGCAATGAGGTGCGGCACGTGGCTCGTGATGGCCAGCACCATGTCGTGGTGCGCGGCATCCATCACCTCGACGTTCGAACCCATCGCCCCCCAGAACGAGATCAGCCGGTCGACCGCCACGGGATCGACGCCTGGCTCCGGCGTCAGCACGCACCAGCGGCCAATGAAGAGCTCGGGGAAGCCGGCAGCGGGCCCCGAATGTTCGGTACCGGCAATCGGGTGGGCGGGGATAAAATGCACGCCCTTGGGCACATAAGGCCCGCAGATCTTTTGCACAAAACCTTTGACCGAGCCAACATCGGAAAGAATGGCGCCCGGCGCCAGCGCGCCGGCAATCTGCTGCATCACGCCTTCATAGGCGCCCACCGGCGTGCAGAGAATGACGAGATCGGCGCCGCGCACCGCCTCTGCCGCATCGAGCGTGTAGGTATCGCCGAGCCCCAGTAACCGTGCTTCCTCCAGCGTTTCCGCCTTGCGGGTCGAGATCGCGATGCCTTCCACGAGGTTGTGTGCCCGCGCCGCCCTGGCGATCGATGAGCCGATGAGCCCGATGCCGATCAGCGCCATTTTCTTGAACATCAGTCGATTGGCCCCCTGGCTCCGAAGTCTTTGAGTACCTCGACCACCCCGCGCATGTGCGCTTCGAGCCCGATGGTGATCCTGAGCCCGTTCAAAATGCCGTAGCTGTGCAGCTCGCGCACGATCAAGCCCTTGTCGCGCAACGCGGTAAAGGCGGCACGCGCCGTGTCGGCATCCGCAAACACCGCCAGAATAAAGTTGCCCTGGCTTGGCGGCACCTGAATGGCGTTGGAGCGGAGGCTCTGTGTCAGCCAGTCGCGCCATCTGGCATTGTGGGCGCAAAGCTGGGCGGTGAACGCCGTATCACGCGCCGCAGCGGCCGCGCCGGCCTGCCCGGCCACGCTGACGTTGAACGGACCGCGGATACGGTTGACCGCGTCGATCACGTGCGGCGGCCCATACATCCAGCCGACCCGCACGCCGCCTAGCCCCATCTTCGAGAACGTGCGGACCATGACGACATTTTCGGCGCGATTCACCAGATCGATGCCGACCGTGTAGTCGTCCTCGGTGACGTATTCGGCGTAAGCGGAATCGAGCACGAACAGGATGTCGGGCCTGATTCCGGCATGCAGCCGGTCGAGCTCCGCGGCCGAGAGGTAGGTGCCGGTCGGGTTGTTCGGGTTAGCCAGGAACACGATTCTCGTGCGCGGCGTCACTGCATTGAGCAGCGCATCGACATCGGCCCGAAAATCCGTCTCCGGCGCCATGACGATTTCGGCCGACTCGCCGCGTGTCACGACGGGATAGATGTTGAAGCCATATTGGCTCATCACCGCCTCGTCGCCCACCCCGAGATAGGCCTGCGCCAGAAGGTGCAGGATGTCGTCCGACCCGAAGCCGCAGATGATACGGGCGGGATCGAGCCCATGCACCTCGCCCAGCGCCTCGCGGAGAAGGCGGGAGCTGCCCTCGGGATAAGTGCCAGGGTGCTCGATCGCCTCCCGCATCGCCGCCATCGCCTTGGGGCTGGCACCAAGCGGCGATTCGTTGGCCGAAAGTTTAATCAACGTCACCCCCTCCGGCGTGTCGGAGCGGCCGGGAACGTAGGGCGCGATTTTGAGGATTCCGGGCTGCGGAACGGGGCGGTCGGACATAGGAACTTGCGGCTCTGTCAAAGGCGCCGGGACCATAGAGAAAGCCGCCTCCGAACGCAAAGCCCTTCCGCTCCCGGCAGTTATCGGCGGCGATAGTAATCGGCGCACCGCGCGCAGATGTGCTAGTATTCGCCGTTCGCTGCAACAAGGGAGACATGCGATGACGGCAATGAATATTGTTCACATGCGCGTAAAGCCCGGCAAAGACGAAGAGTTTCTGGCTCTCAACAATGCGATGCAAAGTGAGAAGATGCCCGGCGCCCGATCGGTCCGGGTCGTCAAGACCGGCGAGCGCAGCTATTGTTTCGTCGGCGAGTGGGAAAGCATGGACGCAATCGTGGCGGCCCGGCCGCAGATGATCGGCCAACTCGACCGCATGCGCGGCCTGCTTGAAGACCTCGGCGGCGGCCGTGGCGTTACCGAGCCTTATTCCGGCATCGCGGTCGGCGAATACAAACAGTAGCCGCGTCGCCTACCGCTGCGGCACTTCCATGGTCGCGGCGGCGGGTGCGAGGGCGGGGACGCGCACGTAGCGCTCCTTGCGCTGCCGCCGCGGCACCGCCGGGAACAGCTCCTTGCGCGCCCGGACGCAGGTAACGCCGGCCAGCGCCGGACCGAACAGCCGTCCGGCCCGCTCAAAACCGCGCGCCCAGCGTAGCATGAACGCTCCCTGCACCGGTGGCAGGAACAGCGCGTCGCGCCACACCTCAGGCGTGAACGAATGATCGCGCATCAGCTTTTCGAGCTGCGACTTGCTGAACGGATTGCCCGAGCCGAACGGCGTGTTGTCGCGCTGCGCCCAGAGGCCGCGTCGGCGCGGCACGACGATGATCAGCCGCGCATTGGGCGCCGCGACGCGCCAGAGTTCGCGCATCAGTTCCTCGCCATCGCCGATATGCTCGAACATATGCACGGCGATGATGAGATCGACGGCGGCATCGGTCAGCGGCATTTCAACGGGATCGGAAAGCGCCGTCAGCGACGGACCTTCGCGCGGCCAGGCGGATGCCCCCTGCCGCGACGGCATCAGCGCGATCACCCGCTCGGCATCCTTCAGCGCGAAGCGCATATAGGGCGTAGCAAAGCCGATGCCGAGCACGCGCTTGCCGCGCACGCTGCCGGCCAGCTCGATGATCGGATCGCGGACCAGCGCCCGCGAAATCCGCCCGAGCGGCGACTTGTAAAATTCGATGAGTCTGGTGACATCCTCCATGCCGCGATTCTGCCGCAGCGGCGTGCGCTTGTCATCCCTTCCCCGACAGCCCCAGACAGCCTTTCGAAAGGACTTTTCGCGTGAGCCTGATCATCGATATCTTCATGTGCCGCAAGGATAATTACGGCTACCTGGCCCACGATTCCGAGACCGGCAAGACCGCGGCGATCGATGCGCCGGAGGCTGCACCGATCATGGCGGCGCTAAAGGCGCGCGGCTGGACGCTCAGCGACATTCTCATCACCCACCACCACGCGGATCACGTCGAGGGCATTCCGGCGCTCGTTGAGGCGTTCGGCGCCAAGGTCACCGGTCCCGGAGCCGAGGCCGACAAGATCGAAGGGCTCGATGTGCTGGTCGAGCCCGGCGAAGCCATCGCGCTTGGCTCGAGCAATCTCATCGCTCGCGCCGCTCCGGGCCACACGCTCGGCCATATTGTTTATCACGACGCCATCGGCCGCCATGTTTTCACCGGCGATGCGCTGTTTTCGCTCGGCTGCGGCCGCATGTTCGAAGGCACGCCTGGCCCGATGTGGGAAGGTCTGATGGGCCTGCGCAACCTGTCCGACGAAACGCTGGTCTATTGCGGCCACGAATACACGCTCGCCAATGCCAAATTCGCCCTGAGCGTCGATCCGGACAACGCGGCTTTGCGCATCCGCGCTGCCGAGGTCGAGCGTATGCGGGCCGAGGACCGCTTCACCATCCCGGTGAGCCTCGGCATGGAGAAGCGCACCAACCCGTTTCTTCGCGCCGACGCGCCGGAACTGGCCAGGGCAATGGGCCTCCCCGGGGACGACCCCACGGATGTCTTTGCGGCACTGCGCAAGGCCAAGGACGATTTCCGCTAACGCGCCCAGCCCTCGTGGTTCGACAAGCTCACCATGAGGGGCACGAGAGGTCCGTTGCACCACGTCCTGGGGCTTGCCGAAGGAGAAGCGCCGCATAGGACCTCATGGTGAGCTTGTCGAACCACGAGGTCCTGACCACAATGCCCGACACAAACGATATCACCTTCAAGCCCGTCGATCGCTCTACCTGGGGCGATTTCGAAGCGTTGTTCAACGGTCCCGGCGGCCCCAAATTCTGCTGGTGCATGGTCTGGCGCGCCACCGCCGAGGAAGGTCGCGGCACCACTGGCGCTGTCCGGCATGAGCAGATGCAGGGCCGTGTCGAACGCGGGGTCCCGGTCGGTCTGCTGGCCTACGAGGCGGATAACCCCATCGGCTGGGTCTCGATCGCGCCGCGCGATACCTATCGCCGGCTCAACGGCCCCGAAGCGCGACCGGATGAAGTGATCTGGTCGCTCGCCTGCATGTTCACGCCGCGCAAGCGTCGTGGCGAAGGCCTGGCCCACCGGTTGATCGCGGCAGCCGCTGAGCACGCCAAAGCCGAAGGCGCAACGGTGCTGGAGGCCTATCCCGTGGCCGACGACGCCCCGAGCTACCGCTTCATGGGGTTCGTGTCGGCGTTCGAACGCGCCGGCTTCGTAGAAATCGGCAGGACCGGAACACGGCGCCACGTCATGCGTTTGCATCTTTAAGGTTACCTGGAGGGATTAGTTGTAGCGGCCGGGGGCAATGCGGTAACGATTTGTTAACTGTTGCGATGTGCGGCAGGAGATGGGTTGGCGTGATGCCCGAAGATGTGACAGCGGCGATACTGGTGACGGAGCGGCCCTGCGCCGCCTATGTCCACCACCCCGATTCCCTGCCCCGCGCCGCCTTCATTTCCCAGCTTATCGCCGAACGCTACCACCTCGCTCCACAGCGCCTTCGCCGCCGCGTCCCGTTGGAAGTGGCCCTCGATTGCTACGAGACGGCGGAGCAACAGGCGGTTCGGCGCATGCCGCCGGGCTACCGGAAATCGTTCGAAGCCTAGCGTCCGCCGTTGCCTTGGCCGCCGGCGCCCATTATTCGGAACGTATGCTCTACCGCGACTTGCTGCAGCAGTTGAACGGCACCTGGGCCTTCGAGCGATATTCGCCCGGACAGGCGACAATGGCCGGCACCGCCGTCATCGCCGCGATTGACCCGGACCTGAGCAGCTATGAAGAACGCGGCACCCTCACCACCGCCGAGGGCCGGAGCTTCCAATTCACCCGCAAATACCGCTATCGGGCGACAGAAGAATCCTTCGACATCCTGTTCGATGAGAACCCACCCCGGCTCTACCAATCGGTCAAGCTTGTCCACGAGGATGGCGGCTGGATCGGGTCCGGTTTTCACCTGTGCTCACCCGACGAATACCGCTCCGACTACAGCTTCGATCCGCCCGACAGCTTCACGACGACGCACCACGTCACCGGCCCGCGGAAGAGTTATCGCATCGAGACGCGCTACTCGCGGACCAGCGGCTAGTTGTAGTTGATATCCCGCTGCGCCGCGCTCATCGAGACCGAGAAGCCGGCAATCACGTCGATCAGGCTCATGATCATGAGGATGAAGAAGGCCGAACTCGCCGCGGCGCCGACGAGGATGAATTCGACCAGATAGAGGATGAAGACGCCGGTCGAGAAGATGTGCTCCCAGATCGAGCTCGAGCCGGTTCGCGTCGATTTCATGATCTCGACGAACAGGCAGACGAGCCCGATGACCACCATCAGGTCACCGAGCGTCAGAATCCAGGGCGCGCGCGACGGCATGAAGATGGCAAAGAGATGGTTGAGGAAGC
>Ga0134128_10008576_pt1 | contig 12304 bp, 9 predicted proteins | sample KB31754_FD_96462 | JGI IMG/M metagenome (GOLD analysis project Ga0134128, IMG submission 96462) | Terrestrial soil microbial communities with excess Nitrogen fertilizer from Kellogg Biological Station, Michigan, USA - KB3-175-4 | ecosystem: Environmental > Terrestrial > Soil > Unclassified ...
TGAGCCTGTCCCGGTGGCCGGTCCCGGTGGCCGGGCAACGAGCCCCGCGAGCGGTCCCGGTGGCCGGGCAGCGAGCCCTGCGAGCGCGTCGAGACCCGGCCCCGCGCTGGTTGAGGCCGCCGAAACCGATTCCCACTCGTCCATCCCGTCAAGGAGTTAGCCATGCCCCGCCCCTACACCCTGTTCACCGGCCAGTGGGCCGACCTCCCGTTCGAGGAAGTGGCCCGCCTGGCATCCGGATGGGGCTACGACGGCCTGGAGATCGCATGCTCGGGCGACCACCTTGACCCGTGGCGCTGGGAGGAGCCCGGCTACGTGGCCGGCAAGCTCGCCGTGCTGGAGCGCCATGGGCTGAAGGTCTGGGCCATCTCCAACCACCTCAAGGGCCAGGCCGTGTGCGACGACCCCATCGACTTCCGCCACCAGGCGATCGTCGGTTCCAGGGTGTGGGGCGACGGCGACGCCGAGGGCGTGCGCCAGCGTGCCGCCGAGGAAATGAAGCTGACCGCCCGCCTTGCCCAGGCCCTGGGCGTGAAGACGGTTGTCGGGTTCACCGGCTCCTCGATCTGGCAATATGTTGCCATGTTCCCGCCCGTCCCGGAGTCGGTGATCGATGCCGGCTACCAGGACTTTGCCGACCGCTGGAACCCCATCCTGGACGTCTTTGACGAGTGTGGCGTCCGCTTCGCACACGAGGTCCACCCCTCCGAGATCGCCTACGACTACTGGACCACCGTGCGCACCCTCGAGGCGATCGGCCACCGTGCGGCGTTCGGGCTGAACTGGGACCCGAGCCACTTCATGTGGCAGGGCATCGACCCCGTCTCCTTCATCTGGGACTTCAAGGACCGGATCTACCACGTGGACTGCAAGGACACGAAGCTGCGCATGACCGGGCGCAACACGGTCATGGGCTCCCATCTGCCGTGGGGCGATCCGCGCCGCGGCTGGGACTTTGTCTCCGCCGGACGGGGCGACGTGCCCTGGGAATCGGCGTTCCGCGCCCTGACCGCCATCGGCTACGACGGGCCCATCTCCGTCGAATGGGAAGACGCCGGCATGGACCGCCTCCAGGGCGCGCCCGAGGCCCTCGCCGCGCTGAAGAAGTTCAACTTCGCCCCGTCCGCGCTCTCCTTCGACGCGGCGTTCAGCAACCAGGACTAAATTCTCGGCGCTCGGGCTTGTCGAGATCGCGGTGCCCAATTCCGCGCCCGGTCCCCATTTTCGCGCCCATCCCCCATTTTCGAGCCCGGTCCCGCCACCCGGACGTCGACGCCCGCGCCCGTTCCCCGTTTTCGCGCCCGTTCCAAGGGGCGCGAAAACGGGGGACGGGCGCGGGCAGTTTCGGCGAGTGTCGGACGGCCGGCGCTAGACTCGAATCCACTATGAGCATTCCGAAGAACGCGCCCGCCTCGGTACGCATTGACGCCTGGCTGTGGTCGATCCGCGTGTACAAGACGCGTTCCGTGGCCACGGCCGCCTGCCGCGCGGGTCACGTGAAACTCAACGACGTCAACGCCAAGGCCGCGCACACCGTGGTCCCGGGGGACACCATCCGGGTCCGTGAATCCGGCTGGGAACGCATCCTGGAGGTCCGCCGCCTGATCAACAAGCGGGTGGGCGCGGAGGCGGCGGCGCACTGCTTCACCGACCACACTCCCCCGCGCCCGGTGCTGCCGGCGCTCGGCCTGCCCCAGCGGGACCGCGGCGCCGGCCGCCCCACCAAGAAGGACCGCCGCGAGATGGACAGGCTCCGCGGCCAGGACTGAATCACCCCCCTCGATGGCGGATGGTGGGCGAAAAGGCCGGTGCTTCGGCGACACGGGCGCAGGGGGAGCTGGGGGCTCGGCTCGAATCTGGCGGTGTGGATGATGCTGGACCGATGCTGGAGAGTGAGGGTGAGCCCCGGACGGGTATCGGTTGACCGGTGAGGTGGAGGCCGACGAGTTGTTCCTCGGCACCCCAGGCCGGGCCCCGGGCCGGGCGCCCCGGGAAGGTGAGGTTCGCCGGCTCGGTCGAGCGTGACGGGGCCGGCCCCGAGGAGGTCAGGTCCGGGACCGTCCCTGATGCCGGTGCGGGCAGCCCATCAGCATTCCTCCAGGCGAACGTGGGACGTGGAAATATGATTGCTGCCGAGGGTTGGCTCGCCTAGCGGGCGTCAAATGGCTTGTGCATTATGGTTCCCGTTTTAGGATGAGGAATCGCGATGACGATTACAGAGGATCAGGGGCAGCAAGGGGTTTCGTTTGGGGTGGCGGATCCTGAGCCTGAGTCGGCCGTCGGCGCCTGCGGCCGCCTGCAGTTCTTCCGCCAGTTGCAAGGCGCCGCGAACATACGGCGAAGCACGTGATAAGAGCCCGGTGACGAGAGCCGCAGCAGCCGCTGGACACTTCGACATCGCACCCCGTGGAGTCGAGCAGCGCAAGGTCGGTGTCATGGCCCATGACGGCGTACTGGTCACAATGTGGCCGGGCCAGCAGGCATTCCCCGCTGGCCGGCGGGCATGCAAGCCCCCCGAACAGGGTTTCCCACGAAGTTCCCTGGGGCAGCGCATCCGCGGAAGATTCCACAGGGCGTGGTGCACCGACCGGAATTGCAGCAATAATTGCAGCAATAGAGGACCGAAGTCAAGGACTGTTCCGCGGCATTCTGGCGGTGCCGAACGTGGTCCTGTCCGGGCACTGGCTCCCCCGCCTAACCCATATCTGGTTCTGTCCTTCAGGCCTGCCGCGTACGTAGATTTGGGCTACAACAGATGGAGTGATTGGAATCACACAGAGTCGAAATGGCATTCCGACCTCCATCGAAGACCCTAGTCTGGCACCTCATGGTGCCGGCACCGAAGTGCACTTCAACGGGTTCCGTCTGAGCAATTTGGAGGAAACGTGAATACCACCGATCCAGAACAGGCCGAAAGTGCGGGCCTCGGCAGAGGCCTTAAACGCAGACACATGAACTTGATCGCGATTGGCGGCGTCATCGGGGCCGGGCTGTTCATCGGCAGCGGCGTGGTGATCAGCCAAACAGGGCCGGCCGCAATCATCTCGTTCCTCATCGGCGGCATCATCACGTTGCTGCTGATGCGAATGCTCGGCGAAATGGCCGTGGCCCGGCCAGTTGTCGGCTCCTTTTATGTCTATGCCCGGCAGGCCCTGGGCCAGCGGGCAGGCTTCACCACCGGGTGGATGTATTGGTATTTCTTTGTCATTGTGGTGGCCGTGGAGGCCATCGCCGGAGCCCGCATCATCCAGCTGTGGTTCCCCCTGGTGCCTCTGTGGATTCTCAGCATCGGCCTGATGCTGCTGCTGACGGCAACGAACATGATTTCGGCGCGGTCGTTTGGCGAGTTTGAATATTGGTTCTCCTCGATCAAGGTCATTGCCATTGTGCTGTTCCTGATTTTGGGCGTGCTGTGGATTACCGGGGTGTGGCCGGGCTCCACGCCCGGCCTGGGCAACTTGGTCAACCATGGCGGGTTCACTCCCTTGGGCTGGGGTGCGGTACTGGCTGCGGTGGTCCCCTGCGTGGCCTTCTATACGGGGGCCGAAATAATCACCATTGCCGCCGCCGAATCTGCCGAGCCGGCGGTGGCCGTCAAGCGCGCGATGAAATCGATTGTGATCCGGGTGGTCACGTTTTACGTCGGCTCAATCTTCATTGTGGTGGCCATCCAAAGCTGGGACGCCAAAAGTGTTGGAGTCAGCCCCTATGCCGCGGTCTTGGACGTCTTGGGGATTCCCGCAGTGGGCACCATTATGAATTTCATTGTGCTCACCGCTGTTCTGTCCTGCCTGAACTCCGCGCTCTACACCACGTCCCGCATGCTCTTCGCGTTGACCAAAAATGGTGACGCCCCCAAGTTCTTCACAAAGCTTTCCAAATCCGGCGTGCCGCGGCGGGCGATCCTGCTTGGCACCACCGTCGGCTACATTTCGGTGGTCTGCGTGTACCTCTGGGGAGACGTCGTCTTCAGCTTCCTGGTGAACTCCTATGGAGCCGTGGCGCTCTTCGTCTACCTGGTCATCGGGATATCACAAATCGTTCTTCGGCGGCGGCTGGAACGCGAGGACCCAGCATCCCTGAAACTGAAAATGTGGCTCTTCCCCTGGCTGAGCTACGCAACTATCGCTCTCATGCTGGCCGTGATCATCGCCATGGCAGTGTTGCCCAGCACCCGCTCCCAGTTCCTCATGAGCGGGGTGACCATGGTGGCGATCCTGGTTGGCTATGAGCTACGCCGCCGGTTTGGTCCCAAGCCAGGTGCCGACGACCATGCCGTCAAGACGCGGACCGATCCCGTTGATTCCGGCACCGCCCCGGGGCGGGACGTGGACTTCGCACCCGCCCGCGACTCAAGCCATTACGTCCGGGCCCAAGGTGGTCAGGCTGCGGACAACAACGACCCGCACGGCAGGACCGTCAAGATCCCCGGTTGAGCAGGGCCGCCCGGTATTGAAGCCGGCCGGTGAAGCGCCCGCAGAGTTGCGGGCCTTCCCGGCCGGCTTTTGCGTTCGGGGCATCAAGGGGGCGGGCCCGGGGCCGTCACCGCCGGAGTGCGTGCCGGACGCTTTTCAGCGGCCCCGGGCCATCAGGGCAAGAACGTCCGCCACGACGGCGGTGGTGGTTCCGTGCGTGAGATCCAGCGCCGCCACCCGCCGGTAGTAGGGGCTCAGATCCAGCCCGACGCCAAGCCCCAGGATTTCCGCCTTTCCGGCGCCCTGATGGCGTGCGACGACGTCGCGCAGGTGGTGTTCCAAGTAGTTCCCGTCATTGGCGCGCGCCGTGGCGGCATCCATGGGGCTGCCGTCGGAGATGACCAGCAGCAGGCTTCGGGAGGCGCCATCCGGCGGGGCACCGGAGGCCAGCCGTGCGCATGCCCAGTCCACTGCCTCGCCATCGACCCCTTCACGGTAGAGGTCCTGCTTGAGCAGGCCCGCTATGCCGTGCCTGCCCTGGCGCCAGGACGAGTCCGCGTCCTTGAAGATCAGGTGCCGGGTCTCGTTGAGCCGCCCGGGGTTGGCGGGCCGGCCCGACCGCGACCATTGCCTTGCCGCCCTTCCACCATTCCAGGCCGCCGTGGTGAAGCCCAGAACCTCGCTGCGGACGCCCGCCATGTCCAGGGCCCGGGCATAGGCGTCCACAAGCACGGCAACGGACTCGCTGTGTCCCTTCATGGACCCGGAACAATCGATGAGAAACGTCACGGCCGCATGCGGGCGCGGTTCCGTTCGCTCGGCGCGGAACACCCGGCGTTCACCGCCGGCAGTGACAAGGCGCGCCAACCGGCTGCCGTCGATCCGGCCCTCTTCGAGATCTGTTTCCCACCCGTCCGCCACGGGGTCGGACAGCAGGGCCCGCAGCGCCCGGCCAAGGCGGGGGACGTTGATGCGCTGCTGCGCCAGTGCTGCATCGAGCCGGTGCCGGTAACGGCGTAACAGGTCAGGCCGGACCAGTCCCTGCACATCTTGCTGCCGGTCAAAGGCCCGGGTGAACACCCGATATTGCCCGTCGGACGCGTCCAGCGCGCGGCTGCGGCCAAAGCCTGCAACGGGCGGGGCCTGGTCCTGGTCCTCCTGGTCAAAAAGGAGCCTGAAGTCGTTGCGCCGGGCGCGGGTTCGTGCCGGCCGTCCCTGGGCCTCCTCCATGCCCCGGCACAGGGCGCCGATGTGTTCGGCCAACGGCAACGCGGCACGGGCAAACTCTGGCTGGGAAAATCTGGCCCGCCGCAATGGCGCCAGATGCACGGAAACCTGCCGCCCCAGGTGAAACCGTGTTGACTCAACCAGGTCAGCCCTTGCTGCGGGCATGGGCGTCCCGCAGATGCGTTCCCGGCACACCTGCGCCACGGTGAAAAGCAGCATCCCCAGCTGCGTCTCGACCATGCCGGAGGCTTCGAAGTCATTGGACCAGTCGAGAAACCGCCGGGCCAGGTTGCTGGACAGGCCCGGCATGGACTCCGGGGCCAGGGATTCCACCCGGAACTGTTCCAGCATTTCAAAGACCAGCCGGGCGGACGCTGAATCCGGGCACCTGTCAGCATGTTGGCGTGCGTCGCTGTGCAGCACCCGAAGCGCCATGCCGTCGGCAGCGCCCCGGAACGCGGGCAGCACCAACGCGGCCGGGGCCTGCGGGCCCGGGTGCAAATGCGGGGCCGGAATGGGTAGCCGGTCCTCGCCACGGTGCAGGATTCCGCCACGAAAGTGCAGCCCGCCCGTGGCGCTCAGCGCACGAATGGACGCGGCGCACAAGTCCATGAAGTGCTGCGCGTCAGCCGGCGTGGGCCCCATTGCGGGCTCAGCCAGCCATCGCGGCCAGCGTGGGGGCGCCCGGCCGCACAGCGTTCAAATCCGCAGCGTCCAGTTCCGCGTCGAAGCAGCGCTGGAAGTACTCGGCCACCACGGGTTGTTCCGCCTCGTCGCATTTGTTGACGAAGGACAGTCGAAAGGAGACGGCCGGGTCGGGGAAGATCTGCATGTTTTCAGCCCAGGTGATGACCGTTCGGGGTGACATGAGCGTGGACAGGTCACCCACCTCAAACCCGGCACGGGTCAGGTTGGCCACGGCAACCATGGACGCCACCATTTTCCTTCCCTGCGGAGTGTCCATCTCCGGCACCCGGGCCAGCACGATTTCCAGCTCGTCCGCGGCCGGCGGATGGTTCAAGGCGGCCACAATGTTCCACCGGTCCAGCTGGGCATGGTTCAGGCGTTGCACGCCGTGGTACATCCCGTTCAGGTTTCCCAATCCGACGGTGTTGGCTGTGGCAAAAAGCCGGAACCCCGGATGCACATCCAGGACCCGGTTCTGGTCCAGCAGGGTCAGCTTGCCATCCCGTTCCAGGATCCGCTGGATGACGAACATGACATCCGGCCGCCCGGCGTCGTACTCGTCCAGAATCAGCGCGACGGGGCGCCTCACGGCCCAGGGAATGATTCCCTCCTGGAACTCCGTGACCTGCCTGCCCTCCTTCAGGACGACGGCGTCGCGGCCCACCAGGTCCAGCCGGCCAATGTGCCCATCCAAATTCACGCGCACGCAGGGCCAGTTCAGCCGTGCCGCCACCTGTTCAATGTGGGTTGACTTTCCGGTCCCATGGAGCCCTTGGAGGAGCATGCGTCGGTTGCGGCTGAAGGCGGCCAGGATGGCCAGCGTGACGGAGGGGTTGAATCTGTAGGCGGGATCGATGCCGGGGACATGAGGATCCGGCTCGGAAAAGGCCGGCACCAGCAAGTCCGAGTCAATGCCGAAGACCTCCCGCACGGAAACCGTGGTGTCGGGCAGGGCGTCGGCGCTGGACACTGTGCCTGTGGAAACCGTGAGGGGCGCGGGGCCGGCCAACTGATCCACGGCCTATCCCACCTCTCCGTCGCGATTCTCACCGGCAGTATCGGCGGCCTCCGCTTCAATGCGTCCCATCGCCTCCGCGGCCCTGAGCAAGGCCGGCACCAGGTCCGCGGCCTTCTCGGGAGTCAGGCGCATAAAGGGCCCCTGGACCGCAACGCACAGGTTCGAGACCGCATTGCTCGTGGGAACAAGGACTGCCGCGCAGACCAGCCCGGGCAGGAATTCTTCGTCGTCGATCGCGTAGCCGCGCTCCTTGACCTGGTCCAGGTCCGTTTCCAGCAATTCCAGGCTGGACAAGGTCTTCGGCGTATACCGGGTCAGCTCGGCGCCGCTCAGGAGCCGGCGGCGCTGCGCCGGCGTGAACTGCGAAAGAATCATCTTCCCGCTGGCGGAGGCGTGCACGGGAACGCGTGAGCCGGGCTGCAGGGTCACCCGCAGGGGTTCGGCCGTTTCCACCCTGTCCAGGTAGACAACCTCGCTGCCGGAGACGGCGGTGACGTTGCAGCTCTCGCCCAGTTCCTTCACAAGCGACTGGAGCACTGCATGCCGGGCGCCGTGGTAGATGTCGTTGATGAGCAGGTTTTCGGCCATCCGCCGCAGCCGGACGCCCACACCGTAATGCCGGCCGTCGTCCTGGCGGATCAGCAGGCCCGCGCCTTCAAGCTGCGCCAGCATGCGGTGCAGCGTCGGCTTTGGCGTGCCGGTTTCCTCGACCAGGCCCTGCAGGGTGAACAGCTGGTCGTGGGTGGAGATGAGCTCCAACAGCGAGAAGAGCCGCAGTGTGGGCGTCTCCCCGGCCAGTTCCGTAGGGCCCGTCTGCCTGGCGGCGTCAATCCGGCGAATGTCGCCCATGTGTGCTCCTTGGCCAATGATGGTTCTGCAGGTGGTCTTGTAAATTTATTGTACGTGGCGTTCCGAATATTTGAAATACCCATTGACCCGCCCCCGTTTTCGTCATAGTCTCGTCTCGGATTACAAAAACAGGAACGTTGAGTTCCAGATTTAATAAACCCTTAGTCGATCTAGGTCCGCCTAGAGGAGGAGTGGCCACCATGAGCCAAGAAACTCTCGCCCGGTCCAATGAGGACGGCAACGCCCGTTCCGATACAGCTGCCGTCAATGAAGCCCCTGCAGCACCCGCACGCCAGGCAGTCCAGGGTGTCCAGAAGATGACGCCGTCGGAAGCATTTGTGGAGACCCTGGTCGCCAATGACGTCACGGACATCTTCGGCATCATGGGCTCCGCGTTCATGGACGCCATGGACATTTTTGCCCCGGCAGGCATCCGCCTGGTCCCCGTGGTGCACGAACAGGGCGCCGCCCACATGGCGGACGGATATTCACGGGCCAGCGGCCGCCACGGCGTGGTCATCGGGCAAAACGGTCCAGGCATCAGCAATTGCGTCACGGGCATCGCCGCAGCGTTCTGGGCACACAGCCCGGTGGTGATCGTTACGCCGGAGGCCGGCACCAACGGAATCGGCCTCGGCGGCTTCCAGGAAGCCAACCAGTTGCCCATGTTCCAGGAATTCACCAAATATCAGGGGCACGTGACCCATCCGGCCCGGATGGCCGAATACACTGCCCGCTGTTTTGACCGGGCGATGTCGGAAAACGGCCCCACCCAGCTGAACATCCCCCGTGATTACTTCTATGGCGAAATTACGGCCGAGATCCCGCAGCCGCGCCGCGTGGACCGCGGGGCCGGTGGCACCAAGAGCCTTGAGGAGGCCGCGGAACTGCTGGCACAGGCCAAGTTCCCCGTCATCGTCTCCGGCGGGGGCGTGGTCATGGCCGACGGCGTGGAGGAATGCAAGGCCCTGGCCGAGCGTCTGGGCGCCCCCGTGGTCAACAGCTACCAGCACAACGACTCCTTCCCCGCCAGCCACCCGCTCTGGGCCGGTCCGCTGGGATACCAGGGCTCAAAGGCGGGTATGAAGCTCATCTCCCAGGCCGACGTCGTCGTCGCCTTGGGAACCCGGCTGGGTCCCTTTGGAACGCTGCCGCAGTACGGGCAGGCCTACTGGCCCAGCGATGCGAAGATCATCCAGATCGACGCCGACCACAAGATGCTGGGCCTGGTCAAGAAGATCAGGGTCGGCATCTGCGGCGATGCCAGGGCCGTTGCCGCCGATCTCAACGAGCGGCTGGCGGGCAGGACGCTCGCCTGTGACGCCACCAAGGCCGAGCGTGCCGCGGCGATCAAGGCCGAAAAGGAAAGCTGGGAGCAGGAACTGACCGAGTGGACCCATGAGAAGGACGACTACAGCCTTGACATGATCGAGGAACAAAACGGCGAGGAGGGCAACTGGCTGCACCCGCGCCAGGTGCTGCGCGAGCTGGAGAAGGCCATGCCGGAAAATGTCATGGTCTCCACCGACATTGGCAACATCAACTCCGTGGCGCACAGCTATCTGCGCTTCGAGAAGCCGCGCAGCTTCTTTGCCCCCATGAGCTTCGGCAATTGCGGCTACGCGCTGCCGACCATGATTGGCGCCAAGGCCGCCGCCATGGACCGTCCGGCTGTTGCCTACGCCGGCGACGGCGCCTGGGCCATGAGCATGGGCGAGGTGCTGACCGCCGTTCGCCATGACATTCCCGTCACAGCCGTCGTGTTCCGCAACCGCCAATGGGGGGCGGAAAAGAAGAACCAGGTCGAGTTCTACGGCCGGCGGTTCGTTGCCGGCGAGCTGGACAACGGCGAGAGCTTTGCCGCCATGGCCCAGTCGATGGGTGCCGAAGGCGTTGTCGTTGACAAGCTCGAGGACGTCGGCCCGGCCCTGCAGCGTGCCATCGACGCCCAGATGATCGACGGCAAGACCACCGTCATCGAAATCATGTGCACCCGCGAGCTGGGCGACCCGTTCCGCCGCGACGCACTGTCCAAGCCGGTTCGCATGCTCGAAAAGTACAAGGACTACGTGTAAAGGCAGGCAGCTGGAGGCAGTCAGCAGCGCCAAGTCGCGCATGGAGCGGGTGTTCCCGGAAGCTTCCACCTTCCGGGAACACCCGCTTTGTGTGTTTGCCGGGCGTCCGGCCGCCCGGAACCCAGCGTCGCGGCTAGTCCGTCCCGCCCGCCAGCAGCGATTGTGCCACGTCGCCGAGAATTGCCATGCCCTCCGCCACGGAGCGTGTCGGGATGGCGCCATAGCCGATCCTGAAAAAGTTCCTGGGCGGGTCCGGATTCATGAAGAAGATGTCCCCACGCTCTATGAGGACGCCGCGTTGTTCGGCGCGGCGGACCAATTCCACGGAGTCCAGCTCCGGCGGCCCCTTGACCCACAGGCTGACGCCGCCGGGCGGGTAGGCGTCCTGCGGCCAGGGCAGGTGCCGGTGCGCCAGTTGGCTGACCATTTCCCAGCGCTTCTTCATTTGCAGCCGGTGCCGCCGCAGGGCGCGGTGGTAGTCGCCGCTGTCGATGAGCAGGGCCAGCGCGCGCTGCGTGTGCCCCGGCGGATGGCGGACCTGGTACCGGCGGACGCGGCGCAGTTCCGCCACCAGCTCTTCGGGTCCGACCAGAAACCCCATGCGCAGCCCCGGGGCCAGGAATTTGGAAAATGTGCCCAGGTACACCACGTCGCCGCTGGTGTCCAGCGCCTTCAGGGACGGGCTGGGGCTGCCCATGTAGCGGAACTCGCTGTCGTAGTCATCCTCGACCACTACGGTTCCGGACGCTGCGGCGAGTCCAAGCAGGTGATGCCGGCGCTCCATGCTCAGCGTGACGTTGGTGGGGTGGTGGTGGCTGGGCGTGACGTAAACCATTGCGGTTCCGCTGAAGGATTCAGGCAGCCGCAGGCCGCGTTCGTCAACGTCGATCCCGTAGACCTGTGCGCCCGTCCGCAGGAAGATGTGCCGGGCATCCAAATAGCCCGGGTTTTCCAGTCCTACGCGCTGGTGGGGTCCCAGGAGGGTCCTGCCCAACAGGTCCAGCCCCTGCTGGGAGCCGATGGTTATGAGGATCTCCTGCGGCCTGGCTTCGATGCCGCGGGCAGGCAGGATTTGGCGGCGGATCAAGTCAATCAGCAGCGGGTCGTCGGCACCGATGCTGTCTTGAAGGCTGGCGAAGATGTGCGGGCGGTAAAGTGCATCACGCAGGCAGCGCACCCAGGCCGTGGTGGGAAAGCTTCCGACGTCAACCTGTCCAGCAATGAACGGAAACGGGTAGGCATGCCAGTCCTCGTTTTTTTCCACGTCGGCGATCGAGTCATCCGCGTATCGGCGCATGCGTGAGGACCAGTCGATGACCGAACCGGTGGCCCGCACCTCGGCTTCGGCGGCTGCCAGCATGTCCGGGTTGACGAATATGCCGCTGCGCTCGTGGCTGATGACCAAGCCTTCGGTGAGCAGTTCCTGATAGGCCAGATTGATGGTGTTCCGTGATACGGAGAGTTCGACGGACAGTTCCCGGGAGCTGGGCAGCCTGCGCCGGGAGTTGAAAATGCCAGTGGCAATGCCGTGCTCGATGACCCGGCGGACCTGCCTGTACAACGGTTCGCTGGAATCACGGTCAATCTCAACTAGCGTCCTTGGCACGCCGTCCCTTCCTTGACACCGAAGTGACCGATCACCATGAAAGAGCGGGGGAGCTCACCATCGGGCTCCCCCGCCTGATACTTCACTTCATTCTACTAGCCCAGGGCGGCTTCCTTCATGGGATCGACGACGTCGATCCCATGAACGGCCCCCACCGCGGCATTTGTCAGCCGTCCACCGAAAGTGCTCAGGCCAGCCCGCAGGGCCGGGTCGCCGGCCAGTGCGGCCTCCACCCCCTTGTTGGCCAGTGTGACGGCGTAGCGCAGCGTGACGTTCGTCAGGGCGTAGGTGGAGGTGTTGGGGACGGCGCCGGGCATGTTGGCCACGCAGTAGAAGATGGAGTTGTGCACCTTGAACGTGGGGTTTTCATGCGTGGTGGGGTGCGTGTCCTCGAAGCAGCCGCCCTGGTCCACGGCGATGTCCACCA
>Ga0134128_10008577_pt1 | contig 12304 bp, 18 predicted proteins | sample KB31754_FD_96462 | JGI IMG/M metagenome (GOLD analysis project Ga0134128, IMG submission 96462) | Terrestrial soil microbial communities with excess Nitrogen fertilizer from Kellogg Biological Station, Michigan, USA - KB3-175-4 | ecosystem: Environmental > Terrestrial > Soil > Unclassified ...
ACTCGGCCCTAGCGGCGGGGTTACTTTCGTGACGCGCCTTGGCCCGAAGCTCGGCGGCCAGTCGTCGGTATTGTTGTGATGGCGACATTGGCGTCTTTTTAGCTTTCTATGTATTTTGACACATGGACGAACGTGCAACGCAAGTTGGCAATTCCCGTTCCTGCGCCAAATGTTAGATGCCGAGTCATCCAATCACAGATGTGTGAACGCTGGTCGGATTCACCGTACTGCGGTAGCCGCCAACCTGTGTCGGCCGGGGATCGGTAATTGTGGCCGGCGGCTCCGGACATCGGCGCCACCGCGTGGAACAGTCCAGCGATGGCGCGCGTTGCCTCGCGGAGCTTAGTGCAGGGGGGGACCGCCGGTTGGCAGAAATCAGACATTTGGGAAGAGTCGCGATGCCGCGCTTCGGAATCCCGCGTCGACAATTCGATGAAAAAGGGACGAAGGATGCGCCGCCGGTGAATTGGCGGCGCGGCCTTTTGCGAGTCTGGTTGCTGGTGTCGGCGGCGTGGGTCATGGGCTGGCTCGTCTACTTGATCCTCTATGGAATACAGAGTGGATTTCAGAGTTCAGCTGAGTACCTCGCATTGCCGGTCTTGTTGTTCGGGCCGCCGGTTGCGCTCCTGCTGTTCGGATTGCTCGCCGGGTGGGCGTTTCGCGGGTTCAAGGCGGATGAAGTTCGCGCCGGCGATTAACCTCAGCTCAGGATGCCGACGGCGCGCGACGCCACTAGCGCGATGGTCGCGAGCGAAACCGCGGATTCAGCCATCATCAGGAGTTTGGCGCGGACGGTCAGCGGAAACGTATCGGCGGGCGAAAATGCCGTTGCATTGGTGAACGCCAGAAACAGGTAGTCGATGAAGCCCGGCGACCAGTCGGGAAACCGCGCCGGTTCCCCGGTCTGCTGCTGCGTGAACAGGAAGTCATTGCCACGCTTTGTGCTGAATGCGCCCGCCGGCCCGCCACGGTCGAGCGCCCAAAACCACAGCGCGAAGATGATGACGTTCGTTACCCAGATATTGACGGCGTCCAGCAGCAGCGTCCGCCCCGTGCCGGCGGTGCCCGCCAGGATCGCCGCGATGAGGCGGACCAGCGCGCCGCAATTCATCAGCGTTATGACGGCCGTCAGGGCGATCGCGAACCGGCGGACAAACGCCCGCTGGCGGGCGACGAGTTTCCACTGCTCGTCTGTCTCGGCTTTGCGGGCACGCCGCTGTGTCCAGGCGGTGGCGATCGACAGCGGAATGAGAAGGGCAAGTTCGATCGCCGGTGCAAGCCAGCGCGGCCCGACCATCAGGTCGTTCACGATGCCGATCTGCAGGCCAACGATGACCAATACGGCCCCGCGGGCCAGCCAGAAATCGAACGCGCGGTGGGCGTGGTGCGGGCGAGGCTGCGACATGCGCCGTCATTATGACGTGATGCCGGCATTTTTTATAGCCGCACGGCCATCCGGTCCGGCGCGAGCGCCGGAGCCGCTCGGGCCTCGGCAAATGGACCGGCCAGCGGAGCGGCCTATTTCGCCGTTGCCGCCTTCAGGATCGGCGTCAGTCGTGTGACTTCGCTGTGTACCAATTGGGCAAGCGCCTTCGGCCCGCGCCGGCCCGGCTCGGCGATCTCCGCGCCAAGATCCGCAAATCTTTTCTGCACGGCAGGTTCGTTGAGGCCTTTGTCGAGGGCTTCGGCGAGCCGGTCGATGACGGCCTGCGGCGTCCCTTTCGGCGCGAACAGCGCATAAAACGGCGCGCAATCGAATTCGGGCAGGCCCTGCTCATAGGAGGTCGGCACATCCGGCAGCAGCGGGCTGCGCTTCTTCGTGGCGATTGCAAGCGCTTTCACGGTACCGGCGCGGACATGCGACAGCGGGCCGAGTATCGGATCGCAGTCGTAATCGATCTGGCCCGCGAGGATCGCATTCATCACGGGTGCTGTGCCGGTGAATGGCACCATGGTCGGCGGCATGTCCCATGTTCAGCTTGCTCTCGTTGGCCTTAGCATAGGCGACGAACTCTTTGAGATTGTTGACCGGCAGATCCTTGCGCACGGCGAGCAACTCCGGTTGTTCGGCGATCAAGCCGATCGGCTCGAAATCCTTCTGCGGGTCGTAGCCGAGATTGGGATAGAAAAATGGCGCAGCGGCGTGTGTGCCCATGTGGCCGGAAATGAGAGTATAGCCGTCGGCGGCCGCGCGTGCCGCACGCAGCGACCCAAGAGTGCCGCCGGCCCCGCCGACGTTTTCGACGACGAATTGCTGGTGGAGATGTCGCGCGAGTACGTCCGCCACGATGCGGCCCGTAATGTCCGCCGGTCCACCTGCGGCGAATGGCACAATCACGGTTACGGTCCGCGCCGGATAGTCCTGTGTGGCTGCGTTGCCCAGGCCGAGCAGCAATAGCGTCGCCGCAATCGATGCGGTTTTCATGGCGTGATCCCCCGGATGCCGTCCTCGCTGGCCCAAGCATTCCCGTTTTCGCGGGCCGTGACCAGCGCGGCGAAAGTGGAACCAAAGGTTCCGCTGCCGATTGTAGGATTGCGTTCTGCGTTCGGTGTATCGGTTGTGCGGTGCAACGACAGGGGTGGAGCAATGCACATTTCAGATCAGGGAATTCTCGTCATTTTGCTTGTTGGTCTCGTTGCGGGCTGGCTCGCGGGCAAGATCGTCGAAGGCGGCGGCTTCGGCCTCATCGGCGATATCGCCGTCGGCATTGTGGGCGCGCTGATCGGCAGTTGGCTAATGCCGCGGCTTGGCATCCATCTCGCCAGCGGCATTCTCTCGTCGATCATCGTCGCGACCATCGGCGCCGTCCTGCTGCTGATCATCGTGAGATTTGCGACGGGGGCTATTCCGCGCCGCCGTTCCTGGCGCTGGTAGCGGCAGGCGGCAGCGCTTCCCATATGACGTGATTGGCTCCGGTCGGGAGGCAATCAATGTCGTTCTTGTCGCTGTTGCTCAATGTGCTGTGGATCATCTGCGGCGGCCTCTATATGGCCCTCGCGTGGTTCGTTGCGGCCATTCTGATGGCCATCACGATCGTCGGTCTGCCGTGGACGCGGGCCGCTTTCAACATCGGCATCTACACTCTGCTTCCCTTTGGCCAGAAGGCGGTGTCGCGGGCCGACTATTCCGGGAGTGAAGACCTCGGCACCGGCCCGCTGGGCATGCTCGGCAATATCATCTGGCTCGTGCTCGCGGGCTGGTGGCTGGCGCTCGGGCACCTTGTGACGGCCGTTCTTCTCGCCATTACCCTGATTGGCATTCCTTTCGCCTGGGCGCATTTGAAGCTTGCCGGAATAGCGCTGTGGCCGATCGGTAAAATTATCGTCCCAGCCGATTCTATTTCGACTTTTCGATCTTCGTCACCACGAACTGTCCGTTGACGTTTTCGGCGTCGAATTTCACCTTGTCGCCGGCCTTGACCGCCTGCAGCATCGCCGGATCCTGGGCGCGGTAGACCATCGTCATGCCGTCTTCCATGTCGAATTTTTTCATCGGGCCGTGTTTGATGGTGATCTTGCCCGCCGATGCATCGACCTTCGTGACCAGCCCGTCGGTCAAGGCGGATTGCGCCCAGGCTTGACCGGCCGTCAGCGCATTCAGCATGAGCGCTGCGCCCAGCATTAGTACCGCAAGAATATTTCTCATCTGTGTCTCCGGCTTTCTCAAATGGCTTATTTCACTTCACAACGACGGTGCCGTGCATCCCGGCTTCGCGATGTCCCGGGATCAGGCAGGCGAATTCGAATGTGCCGGTCTTGCTGAACCGCCAGAGAATCTCCGCGGTTTTGCCCGGATCGACGCTTTTCGCATTTGGATCGTCATGCTCCATCCCGGGGTATTTCTTCATCAGCTCGGCGTGCTTGTCGTTGTCCTGAACGCTTGCCAGCGTGAACTCATGCTTGAGCGCACCTTTGTTCTCGATGACGAAGCGGACCTGCTCGCCTTTATTGACGTCGAGTCGGTCGGGTATGAATTTCATCGTTCCATCGCTGTCGCTCATGACGACAGTTACGGTGCGCGCCGGCCTTTTCGGATTGCCGGGTACGCCCGCCGAATAGTGCTCGCCCTCATGGGCGGCCGCGGCGAACAGTCCTGCTCCCAGAAGCAACGCGGTGCTGGCAGCGATAAAAGCCGATCTCGTCATGTTTTCGCTCCTTGTCAGTGGCCTCCGTGGCCGCTTGCGCGCGGCTTCACGACCGTGACCTCGATTTCGCCATCCATCGGCCGCGCCGAGCCCTGGCGCTGCGGCGCTTCCGGCGCAGGTCCTTTGACCTCGCGCGCAACGGTCCCGGCGGGGTGCTTGTACCAGCCGGGATCCTTGTAATCGTCGCGCGCCAGCCCCTCGCGCACCTTGACCACCGAGAACATCCCGCCCATTTCGATCGGCCCGAATTGGCCGAAGCCGGTCATCATCGGCAGCGTGTTGTCGGGCATCGGCATTTCCATCGAGCCCATCTCCGCCATGCCGGCCGACCCCATCGGCGTGTAGTCCGGCAAAAGCTTGCGGATCGTCTTGGTCAGGTCACGCTGCGGCACACCGATGAATGTTTTGACGTTGTGGCCCATCGCGTTCATCGTGTGGTGCGACTTGTGGCAATGGATGGCCCAGTCACCCGGCTCGTCCGCAACGAATTCGAACGCGCGCATCGCCCCGACCGGGACATCGGTCGTGACCTCCGGCCGCCGCGCGCTTTCGCGGATCCAGCCGCCATCGGTGCAAGTCACTTCGAAATGCGGCCCGTGCATGTGAATCGGATGGTTGGTCATGGTGAGATTGCCGATGCGCACCCGCACGCGGTCCCCAAGCCGGGCGACCAGCGGGTCGATGCCGGGGAACACGCGGGTGTTCCATGTCCATAGGTTGAATTCGGTCATGGTCATGACCCGGGGCATATAGCTGCCGGGGTCGATGTCGTAGGTGCTCATGAGGAAAACGAAGTCGCGGTCTACACGATACTGGTTGGGATCGCGCGGGTGGACGACAAAAAATCCCATCATTCCCATCGCCATCTGCACCATCTCGTCGGCGTGCGGGTGGTACATGAATGTTCCGCTTTTCCTGATGACGAATTCGTAGACGAAAGTCTGGCCCGGCTTGATCTGCGGCTGCGTCAGTCCGCCGACGCCGTCCATGCCGTTCGGCACCAGCATGCCGTGCCAATGGATGGTGGTGTGCTCGGGCAACTTGTTGGTGACGAAGATTCGCACCTTGTCGCCTTCGACACATTCCAGTGTCGGCCCCGGCGACTGCCCGTTGTAGCCCCACAGATGCGCCTTCATGCCGGGCGCGATCTCGCGCAGCACTGGCTCGGCAACGAGGTGGAATTCCTTCCAGTCGCCGTTCAATCGCCACGGCAGTGTCCAGCCGTTGAGCGTCACCACCGGCTGGTAGGCGGGCCCGCTCGACGGAACGAGGGGCGGTTGCATGGCCGGCGAGGAGGTGGTGGCGGCCTCGGGAATAGCAGCAGCCTGCACGCGGCCGCTGATCGCCGTAGCACCGGCGAGGATAGCCGAACCGCCGATAAGATTGCGCCGTGAGATCATGATCGTTCTCCTCGCTGTATTCAGTGACCCGCCGCGCTGTCGGGCGCTGGCAGGGCTAAATTCGTAGCTTGCTCGTCGTCGCGTCCGCCGCCGCCGGCGATCGCCGTCGACAGATCGGTGCTTGCAAGCCAGAAGTCGCGCAGCGCTTCGGCCGCTGCCACGTTGGCGGCAATCTTTTGCCGCGCCTCGGTCAGCAGCGCGAACACGTCGACCTGCATGGCGCCATAGCGCAGCATCATTTCGTCGGAAATGATCTTGCGCAGCGGCAGCACGTCTCGCTGATAGTGGCGCGCGATGGTGTAGGTGGACTGGTAATTGCGATAGGCGTCGCGCGCTTCCGACCGCACATTGATCGCCTTTTGCGCAAGCCGGTTGACGGCCTGCATATAGGTCTGTTCGGCTTCGCGCACCCGCGCTTCACCGAAATCGAACACGGGAACTTCGAGCGACACCATGAAGCCGCGGTCGCGGATGCGTTCGCCGGTTTCCTTGGTCTCGGTGATCTTGTCGGCGTAGCCAGCGTCGAGCACATTGATGAAGCGCGTGGCATTGGTCAGGCCGTAGGCCTTGGCCAGCGTGTCGAGTTCGATCCGCGCAATTTGCAGGTCGAGGCGCCGGCTGACGGCATCCTGTTCCACCGCCGGCAATGTCAGCGCGCGCTTGGGCAACGGAGGCATTGCCTTCGCCAGTGCGAACCGGAGATCGTTGCCCCACAGGCCGAGCAGGCGAACCAGCCGCTCGCGCTCGTTCGACGCACGCTGTTGGGCACCTGCAAGCTGGCCGGTGAGTTCGGCGTGGAATGCCAGCTCGCGCGCCTGGTCGAGCTTGTTCATGGCGCCCGTCTCGCCGAGGCGCCTGGCAAGCTGCGCCATGGTCGCGGCTGCGGAATTGGCCTGCGTCAGCAGGCCCACGATTTCCTGCGCCGCGACCGCGCGATAGAACGCCCGGCGAGTTTCCGCGGCAACGCGCAGCGTCTGAAGGGCGGCGAGGAATTGCGCCTGGCGGAAGCGCTCGGCCGCAATTTCGCTGCGCGCGGGCAGCGTCGCCAGCGCGAGAATGCTGGCGACGATCTGTCGATCGATTTCCGTTTCGACAGAACCGGTAATCCGGGTGACTGAAATCGTCGGGTTTGGCGGCAGCGATTGCTGCACCCGGACCGCTTCGGCAATGCCGAGGTCGTTGTAGGCCGCCTGCAGGCCGCGGTTGTTCAGCAACGCGATCTGCACGGCCGTCTCCGCCGTCAGCGGCCGCTTGAGCAGCGGCTCGATCTTCGCGCGCGCGGCGACGGCCTCGTCTTCGGTTCGGATTGCAGCGACTTCTTTATTGAGCTGGGTTCCGGCGATCTCCGCCGGCAGTGACATGCCTCCGTCCGGCGAGAACGTCTGGCAACCGGCCAGCATTGCCGCGCAGGCGAGGGCGGCCAGCCGTCGGAAGATGACCAGGCCGACGATCATGGGCCGTTCTTCTTCGTTGGCAGCGCCGAGCCGTTGTCCGGCGCGCGCCACGGCGCCGGCTCGCTCGGCCGTGCGCCGGCAAATTCATCGCGCGTGGGATGATAGATCACGGCGGGGACGCGGACGTTCGGGTCGGCAGGATCGGAGCCCGTCAGCGGCCGTGACGGCGCTACCGCGCAGCCCGAAAGGAACAGTGCTGCTGCAAGCAGGACAACCCGGCACCCGCCGCGCGCGGGCATTGCCTGAAGCGCTGCGGCTTCCGGTAACAGCCGGAAGTGTGAAGACATGAGAATCCCTTATCCGTCGATTGATGAAGTGCACGCGCGACGCTGACGCGCCGGCGTGCAGCAATTCAAGACGACAGGGCGCTTCTCGGCGGGCGGTCGATACGATCGGAGCCGCGCCCGTAAAGGCTTTCGGGACGCGGCAATGCGATGACGGAAGCGACGGCGAGCGGGATTTCGGTGACATCGTGGCTCGGCGCCAGGGCCGTCACGCCGAAGAGCCCGCAACATTTCTCGCTTTGGCCGTGGTCGTGGTCGTCCGGCAGGCCCGAATGATGATGGCCGGCTTGCGCGGTGGCCGCGTGATCGTGGTGCGTGCCGATGCCCGCTACTTCAGTGAGGCAATGCACAAGCGGCGCACCCGCGGAAAAGGCAATTGTGGTAACCGGTGCCGCCAGGGCCAGCACATACAGCGTGGCGAGGGCTACGCCCGCGCGCCGGCGCCAATGCCTGAGTGAAACAGCCAACATGCTTCGGGTCACAATCACCGCCGGTGCGAACGCTTTGCGTCGTCGCGCAGGATACATCGTCCCACGGTTGGCACCAAGCCGCCGGTTGAAGCGGTTCCGTTCGATAGAGATAGATGGCTGCCGGCTTGGACCTGCACGCTTGGACCTGCACGCTTGGATCTGCCGGCTTCGACCAGACTTGCACATGCCGGTAGCCTGGCCCGACAATGCGCGCATGTCCGATTCCCCCCGCGTCGAAGGCTACGCCATCGTCTCCGAAGACGGCATGCTCGCGAATGCGGCGGGCATCATGCCGGACGAGCTCAAGTTCGAAGCCGATCAGCGCTTCTTCGAGCGCGGGCTCGACGCTGTCGATGTCGTGGTGCACGGCCGCTATTCCCATGAACAGCAGGCGAGGTCGCATCTGCGGCGCCGCCTGATCCTCACGCGCGATGTGCCCGCCATCGGCGCCGACCCGTCAAATGAAAAGGCGTTGTTCTGGAATCCGGCAGGTGCGTCGTTCGAGCAGGCATTGGCTGCGTTCGCCTCGCCCATCGCGCGCGTCGGCGTGATCGGCGGTACCGATGTGTTCGGCATGTTCCTCGATCGTTACGATGTTTTCTATCTGACGCGCGCGCCGGGCGTGCGGCTGCCGGGCGGCCGCCCGGTTTTTCCCGGCGTGCCGGCGCGGACGCCGGAGGATCTGCTTGAACACCACGGCCTTGTGCGCGGAGAGCGGCAGGTGCTCGATCGGGCGAAAGACCTGGCGGTAGTGGCCTGGCTGCGCCGGCCGCGGCGCGGCTGATTCAACATGTCCGGCGCGGCGTTTGCCGCGGATTTACGGCCCGATAAGCCTTCACATGTAGGTTGAGGCCGAACCGGAGTATTTCCATGTTCGACCTCATTTTTCAGGGTGCGCAGGCCTATAACCAGGTCGGCCTTTTCATCGGCGCGTTGGTCTGCCTTGGCATCGGCGGGCTCATCCTCGGCAATTCATTTTATTGGCGCGTGCATGCGCTGCGCGCGCAGGGAACGGTCGTCGGCGTGGTCGCCAATGGCGGCACATATACGCCTGTGTACCGCTACACCTTGCCGGACGGGCAAAGCCATGTCGCGAAGTCGGATACCGGCTCCAGCCTGGTGCGCGGCAAGGAAACCGGGCGTGTCGTGCCGCTGATGATCTCCGCGCACAACCCCACGGAAGCGCGCGAAGCCGGCGGCTATCTGCTCGATCTCATGGGCATCGTGTTTGCAGCGCCAGGTGCGTTGATGGGTTATATCGCGCTCACCGCTTACCCGGTCACGCGCATGACGTGGTTCATGGCCATCGCCATGATTTTGTATCTGGGCGAACGCGGCTACTGCGTTTTCATTCCGAAAGGGCAGCGGCTGTCCATAGAGGAATGGAAAAAGCAGCACAACATCGGCCAGGCGACGCTCGACCTGAGCAACGTGAAGCCGATCGAGACAATTATTTCGGCGCCCGACGTTGCGCAGGCACAGCTCAAGCAGGCGAAAAGCTACAAGACGCTCGTCCCCATTCTTGCCGCTGTTGCCGTGCTTCTGTTCGTGATCGGGGTTTTCCAGAGCGTCAAGATCAGCCGGCTCGAAACCGCGGGCCTGCGCGCGCAAGGGCAGGTGGTGCGCCTGAACAGCGAACACAGCTCCGGCAGCGGCAGTCACTATACTTATTATCCCGTCGTCAGGTTCCGCACCGACAGGAACGCGACGGTCGAATTCAAGGACAGCGTCGGCAGCAATCCGCCCACCCATCGCGCGGGCGACAAGGTCACGGTGCTCTATCTCGCCGGCGACCCGCAGCGGCAGGCCATCATCGACCGCGGCTTCTTCCTGAACTGGCTCATCCCCGCGATCATATTTCTCGCCGGCGCGTGCGTCGTGATGATCTGCATCGCGCTGCGGCGGCAGACGAAAACATCCGCCGCGTAACGGACGGACGCTTGGCCCTGCGGCGCCGGGTTCACGGCAATTTCGTCATTGACCCAAATCAATGTCACGATAGACTTTCAGTAGCAGCCTTTCTGAAAAGAGGGTGCTCACATGAAACGGAAACTTATAGCGATTGCAGCGGCGGCGAGCATTGGCCTGTCGGCGCTTGCGGTGCCCGGCAAGGCCGAAGCTCACTCGAATGGCTGGTGGATTCCCGGTGCCATCATCGGCGGGCTTGCTATCGGCGCCATCGCGTCGCGGCCCTACTATTATGGTCCGGGGCCGTACTATGGCTATGGCTACGATCCGTATTATTACGGCGGCGGTCCGTACTATTACGGTGCGCCTTATTACGCGCGGCCCTATCGCTATCACCGCTACTATCGCTATCGTCGGTACTATCGCCATTACTGACGGCGGTCGCTCGCGCGCCTTGCGGTTTTGTTGTTGCTGATCACCGCTCCCACGTTTCGAGCGTTGCATACACGGTGCCCAGCACCACGCTGTAGGTCAGCAGCATGGCGAGCGACATCAAGGCTGGCGCGATTCCATGTCCGCTTCCGGTTGCGAATGGCCCCAGGCCGATCAGGGGAAAGAAGACCAGCCCCATCAGGATCCATCCGATGACGCCGAAGATGACGCCTTTGCCTGCGCCGGTCTTGCCGGGCAGCCACCGGTTGATGCGCGCAAACAGGAATCCGAGAAAGCCCATGCCGTTCATGAACGAAAGGGCCCAGGGTACGAACGCGGGAACGTCGGCACCGATCCAGCGGCTGAGTGCGAGTTGAAAGCTTTGGTAGGGCTGGAAGGACGGAAGTATGCCGCTGCGTGTCTTGAGATAAAGAAAGAGCGCATGCATGCTTGTGCCGGCCAGGCCGGCAATGATCGGCTTCCAGATCCAGCCTTTTGCGATCACGATTCCATCCTAAATTGCAATGGCAAATGATCCGCGCCGGGTCCGCCTTGCGTTGTGTCAAATCCGGCGAGCCTGAATTTTTCGTTCGACAGGAGGCGCATCGATGCGGCTACAGGACTGGATCCCTGGTGAGGCGCGCGCCGCGGCGATCGAGCGCAAATTCAAGGCTGGCGAGGCGCTGTTCCGGCTTGGCGACAAATCGATAGGCCTGTGGGAAGTGACTGCCGGGCGCGTAAGGCTCGCGCGGGTTGACCGTTCGGGGCGCGAGATCGTGCTGCATGTCGCCGGTGCCGGCGAAACGCTTGCCGAGGCTTCGCTCTTTTCTCCGCAGTATCACTGCGACGCGATCGCGAACACCAATGCGACGGCGCGCCTCTATCCGAAGCGCAAGGTGCTGGCCGTCTTCGAAGAAAACCCGAATGCTGCGCGGACTTTTGCGGCGGCACTTGCGCGTCAGGTGATGGATCTGCGCACGCGTATCGAGCAGCGCAACATCCGTTCGGCGCGCGAGCGCGTGCGGCATTTTCTCGCGCTCAATGCCGGAGCCGATGGCGGCGAAGTCGAGCTGCGCGGCACATTGAAGGATGTTGCGGCCGAAATCGGGCTCACCCATGAGGCGTTTTACCGGGCCCTGGCCGCGCTCGAACGCTCACGCCAGATCAGGCGCAGCCGGGGCAAGATCATCCTCTTGCCCGGCGTATGATCGAGATCATATGGGGCTTTCGCGGCCCGCGCTAACAAGGCAGCCGGGGCATAACCTGAAAGAGGCTTCCGATGACCAAGTTTCCCTGGAAGACAACGCTTGCCGTGGCGGCAGTTCTTGCAGCGACCGTTTACGCCTTCGCGCAGATGTCCCCGGGCGGGCCGATGGGCATGCACGGCCAGATGCAAAGTGGGATGAATGATTCGATGGCCGAGATGCACCGGCAGATGATGCAGGGGCAGGGATCCGCCGGCATGCACGAGCACATGGGGCAAGGCATGCACCAAAACATGCACCAAGGCATGCAGGGGGGCATGCATGGCCGGCAATCCGGGAGCCTCGGCGCGCCTACAATGCCGGGCCAGGATGCGTTCGGCACGATTCAGGAAATCGTTCAGATCCTGCAAGCCGACCCCGCAACCGATTGGTCGAAGGTCAACATCGCCGCGCTGCGTCAACATCTGATCGACATGAACGAAGTGACGCTGCACGCGGCCGCGGCTGAGCGCGTGCTCGACAATGGCATCGAGATTACCGTGACCGGCGAGGGCCGTACTCTGGAAGCGATCAAGCGCATGGTGCCCGCGCATGTGAGCGAACTGCGCGAGATCGGCTGGGAGGCAAAGAGTGACGACTTGCCGAACGGCGTCAAACTCACGGTGACCGCGAGCGAGACGCACCCGCTGACGATGCTCAAGGCGCTCGGCTTCATGGGCATCATGGTGCAGGGCGGCCACCACCAGCCGCATCATCTGATGATGGCGAAGGGCGAATTCCCGATGCATTAGCGCATGATCCCGAAAAGTGGGAACCGGTTTTCGGAAAAGATCATGCGCCGGAACGCATGATCCCGAAAAGTGGGAACCGGTTTTCGGAAAAGATCATGCGCCGGAACGCATGATCCCGAAAAGTGGGACCCGGTTTTCGGAAAAGATCATGCGCCGGAAAAAATTCAGGGAAGCGCGATCATTCGCTCTAAATGGATCGCGCTCTAATGCTTCCG